>Ga0222640_1000420_pt1 | contig 13054 bp, 19 predicted proteins | sample AntAcemetagen187_FD_181144 | JGI IMG/M metagenome (GOLD analysis project Ga0222640, IMG submission 181144) | Saline water microbial communities from Ace Lake, Antarctica - #187 | ecosystem: Environmental > Aquatic > Non-marine Saline and Alkaline > Saline | place: Antarctica: Ace Lake... | reverse complement strand
TCCAAGAGCTATTATCACTCCCCATGTCACTTAAACAATTTCCTCCTTGAATACATACATCTTTTCCAGTAGATATATTAACATGATTATCAAAGATATAACCATTAGCACTTTCAAACGATAAATAATTTGATTTTACATAGTCTGTTGAATTGTAAAACATAATCTGCCCTTCGTTAAAATCATCATCTAAAAAATTAATCTTACTTCTTCCTTCGTGCTCAAATATTATTGCTGTACCATAAATACCTACAAGATAATCAGGATCACCACTATCATTTATAGCTCCTTGTAACATAGGAATGTTTAATGCTCCCCCTCCATATGATTTAGTGTATATTCTCAAATATTCATTAGCATTATGACCTGTTAAATAAAAACCATCAACTAAAGAAGCATTTATCCCCCCAGTTACATTAAAACTACCTGTATTCTCAACATTCATTCTGGCATAAAGTTCGTTTGCATAAGTTTCGTTCCATGACACATTCCCAGTATTTGTATCAACTAAGAAGTCTGAAACATTAGCATACAATGCATTTACTCTTGTGGTTTCATTCGTATCCACCACGCTAATATCAGCAAACAAGGTCTTGGCATACGTTTCATTCCAGCTAGTATTATCTCCTGTTCCAGAAGCAAGGAATACAGTTATATTACTATACAATGCATCAACACGTGTGGTTTCATTCGTATCAACAACGCTAATGTCAGCAAACAAAGTTTTAGCATAAGTCTCATTCCAAGAACTATTGTCACCAGCACCAGAAGCAAGGAATACAGTTATATTAGCGTACAAAGCATTCACTTTTGTAGTCTCATTAGTATCAAGATAATATGTGTCATTCAAAAATTTACTAACATTTACATACAAAGCATCTGTTCTTGTGGTTTCGTTCGTATCAACAACATTAATGTCAGCAAACAAAGTCTTTGCATACGTCTCGTTCCAACTTTGATTATCTCCAGAACCAGAAGAAAGGAAAGTACTTATGTTAGCATAAAGTGCATCAACCCTAACAGTTTCATTAGTGTCAAGGTAATATAAGTCAGTCAAGAAAGCACTAACATTAGCATATAGAGCATCTGTTCTTGTAGTCTCATTTGTATCTGCATAATAAGTATCATTCAAAAATGCAGTTATATTAACATATAAGGCATCTACTCTTGTTGTCTCATTCGTGTCAACAAAACTAATATCAGCGAATAAAGTTTTAGCATAGGTTTCATTCCAAGAGCTATTATCACTCCCTGCTCCTATCAAATCAAAAATACCACGTGCATACGTTTCATTCCAAGAGCTATTATCGCTACCATCAGTACTAGAGATATTATTGACTGTTGCTGTTGTCACCATGCTTATTTTAAGCGCACCTTGGTTAGTCATTTGTACAGTATCAATAACTAAATCTGTTTCATTCTCTGCTTGTAGGATAGATATGTTACTACTTCCACCAGCACCTTCGCTGAGACAATCACCACCAAATACACAAAAGTCATCAGCCCAAGCAACACTTTCATTACTTACACTAAAATTCTTACCATTAATATTAAACAAGTTAACAAGCCAGCCTTTATAGTTTGTTTGATTACCCCATAATAGATAATTACCAAACCCTTCTGCTAAAGTATTAGTAATGAAATGTTCTTGTGCAACGCCAGTACACACACAACCAGCACTATACGTTCCAGGACCGCCAGCGCCAGTTGTACAGCTCGTAACACCAGTAGTTACTTCACAACCAGTTCCTCCAGTGCCTATGTCAGCATCACAGTCCTGATATCCTGAATCGCATACAGGATTACACCCTGAATCATACACAGCGTTAGTTTCACCAGGATAAGGTGTTGTATCAATATCAACCTCGCAACCGTCCGCATCAATATAACTACCGTCACAATATGTATAACCAGCTACACACGTTCCGCAAGTAAAAGTATACCATGAACCGCCCGTACAAGAAGTAAGACGATTATCAGAATAACAAGAAGCGTCACGATTACACCAATGACTACCTGAATTATCACAATACGGCGAAGCTGCATCAGAACCGTAACAATTAACCACATAGCCACCATTTAAGCTTGAATTATATGCAGTACTAGATGTAACGGTTGCAACAGGAGGAGTTAAGGTAGTAGTGTCATAACATTGCGCAGTACCACCCACTTCACCACAGATATAGATAGGAGAACAGCTTTGTCCAGGATAGTTTACGTCATCTGTAACAGGACAAGTAGCTGGATCAGTCTTGTAGAGGTTAGCACCAAGCACTGACCCAGCAAGTAGGGATGCAATGACTACATATATTAATAGTATTTTCATTTACAACACGCAAGCGGTTTACTGTTACTGCAACCAGTAAGCCAGCCGGTTCCACCTCCTAGTGTATTATCAGTAAAGTCCCAAAACGGACCATAAATTAAAGAAACGCTTGGATCAGTCCAGCCCTTACAATCATTAGCAGGACTAAGGTATCCAGGCGGACCCTCAGTAACCCATGCAGTGACAAATGTACTAAAAACGCTTAAATTAGTTAAGTCCTTTATGTAATCAAAAACATCATCCGTTGAGCAAAAGTGTGTTCCTGTATGTTCAACATTACAAATTGCATTAGCCGCTACATATCCGGTATCAGTTCCGTTTGTTATGTTCCCTGTATGTGTTGAGACCGTTACATTTACATATGTAATGAGATCAATGCTTGTTCCAGGAATGTCTCCAAGACCAGGCTTCCAATCTATCCATAACGTAGTAGGATCATCTTCTCTTTTAAAACCTACATTATAAAGCTGATTATAAGTAAAAGTAAGATTTCCCTCTTCACCTAGTATTACATTAAAACCGCTAACGCCAGTGATTCCTACTGCAATTGCATCAACATATGTATTATTATAAATTATTGCACCTGTACTATTATCTCTGATTGTTACGTTTAAGTCTTTACTAGCTATATTATAACCATTTTCATCAACAACTATCCCTTGCCAACTAATTTGATACGTGTCAGCTAATACAACCGGAACTACTAAAAGCATACAAATTAGTAGTAAATATTGTTTGTTTTTCATCCTAATATCTTTTTCTTTTTATTAAGCTCTCTGTAAATACTTCAACAGCAAGTTGTTTAAATGTTTCAGGTACAAGGTTAAGATTACATTGGTCACATAAGTATAATGTTTCTTCATCTGATATTTTGTACTTGTACCCTTCTCCTTTATAATGTTTACATTTCATTTTAGTTTCCTCTAATCATTTGAAATTCTTACCTACTCTGTCAGCAATGCCTTCAAAAGCGCCTAGCATGATTGCTAAGATCACGAACACCACCAAGCCACCAATGAATAGGTTAGAGGGGAAAAGCTTCCCAGGCAATTCCGTGACCCAATTAATGGGCTTCTCCAAAGTTGATTCGCTAAACACATCTTGTTCTTCATCAAGAGTATTAGTATTTAAAACATTCGATTTATTCTGGATTAATTCATAATCGTTAGGAACGTACTCATGCGAAGGTATTACCATGAACGCAACAAAGAGTATGCCTAACAGCGCAACGATACGCCAATCATTAAACAAGCCAGCTTTTAAACCTAAAATCAACAGCGCAAGAGTTAAGAGCTTAATAAACCAGCCAGTTCCTGCAAAGTCTAAGTTAAGCATTTCTTCAGAGCTAAGGCTACAATCACTATCCTTAAATATAAACTCACCCGTGTCACAAACGTCATTAGTAGAGTTTTTACAGAACGAGAACGCTTTAGTATTATCGCATGCAAAAGCAATAGGAACAATCAACAAACAAATAAGTAGGATAAAGATAATGCGCATCGAGTCACCTCAACCATCGTTTGACCCTACCAGTATAACGCCTTATATTCGAACCTGTCCTTTTACCCTTATACTGATTACGATAAAACACATAGCCTAAACCAAGGAAGATAATTAGGAACATGCCGGAAGTAAATCCAGCTTCTTGCCAAATACATCGTGTAGAAGCATCAGAGTCCCAACAATGCCAAGTCAAATCACCAATACTAACATCACCAAAAACAGGTGCACAATCAGCAGGACAGCTAAAGATTTGTTCCCCCTCTTCACAAATATTATTACCACAGATACCTTCTAAGATAGTCTGTCTCAACGCAGTCTCATTAATTGCAGGAGTATCATCATCACCACTTGAAGCGCCACCTCCAGCAACAGGAGGAGGAGTAGTAGGGATAGTTGATGTAATAAAAATAAAATCTGTTTCATTCATATTGCCAGCTGCATCAGTAGCCTTATACTTAATTTTATAATCAAGACCCTGGCTAGGTACTGTAACTGTAGTGCTAGACGCATCACAATTGAAAGCTGTTGTACCAATAAATATATCAGTTGAACGATAATATAGATCATATGTGCAAGAGCCAAAAGCATAATTATCTGTAATAGTGTATTGTGAAGTGAAGGAGAATTCAGAAAATGTGCTACGATTAGTAGGAAATGTTATGGTTATGAATGGTCTAGTGAAATCAAAAGTCAAAGTATATACAATTTCTTCAGTACTATTATAATTGTGTTCATCAATGCCTCTTGCGAAATAATACCACACACGTTCTGTACTTGAATTCCAACTAAACGTACTTGTTACAGTTTCATAAAATCCCCAACTATTATTAACTGAATTGTTATACAAAGCGTAAGTGACAGAATCAGAATCAGAATCCGTTGATGCGAAAGTTACATTAGCCTGAGTTATATTAGAGTACACATTACCTTCAGAAATACTCGTAATTGGTCGATGGTTCACATGGAAAGTGCCAGCACTACCAGCGCTCCAAAGGCTACTATTATCTTTAACGAAAGCAAAATATTCATAACTAGACAATGAATTATCTGATACATTCAAAGTTAAATTATCATAAACTCTGTCTAAGAAACTAGAGCTATTACCCCACTGACCATCAACACACGCACCATTGAAATTATTAGTAAAACACCAGAAAACACTATGGTTATCATCAGCATTAGGATCAGTAAACATAACTGTCAAATTAAGCAACTGATTAGTATTAGTTGGATATGTTGCATTATTAGCCATGTCTGTCTCAAGAGTTGACTGATTCTTAGAAATAATATTAGGTGTTGATGGTCCACCACCGCCACTAATAAATACTGTACCTGAAGAATACCAACCTGATTGATCCAAAGTGTCATTTGCACGGATTCTACAATACCAAGTATCACCTTCTGAAGTAATACTTTCGCTTAAATTAAAATCTGTATAACTTGTTAAAATACTATCATTATACCATTCAAATTGATGAAAAATTGCATCATTATCAATATCTGTTTCAGAATCAAACGTACAATTAAGAGGGTCAGTTACTGCTGGAGAAGTATTATTAATTGTTACACTTGTTAATGTAGGTGCTGAATTTGTTATATTTATCCCCATTTCTAAAGAAGCATTAGTATTACCATCACCTGCATACACAGTATATTGTTTGTTTGAAGTATCAGAAACACTAGGGTTTCCTGTAAGAATGCCTGTATTAATATCTACAATGAAATTGCTAGTGTCATTAATGAAATATTGAATCACATCAAAATTTATATCAGTTGCATTTAAATCAATATAAAAGGTACTATTGTGTGATTGTTCTGTTGAATAGTCTGCTGAAGTTTCATTGAAAAAAGGGGTTTGATTTTGTTTTAAAAAAACAAAAGAACTATTAAAAATTCTTTGCCACTGAACACCAGTCATATCACCAATTGAAAAAGGTCTATCTCCTACAATATGGTCTGTTCGAGAATAACCTGCATTAGCATAAAGAACACTAACCTTATCATCATCTGCATTTGCTACCCACACATTATTATAACCATCAATGGAAACACCCTGAGGATAATTTCCAACACCATAACTTGTATGAGCATAACCGTCACTAGCATTAAGAACACTAATTCTATCATCCCTTGAATCTACTACCCACACATTATTATAACCATCAATGGAAACACCCTTTGGGGTGTCTCCTACAGCATAATCTGTTTTAGAATAACCGTCACTAGCATTAAGAAGAGTAACAAGATCAGCAAAAGCGATTGTTACCCACACATTATTATAACCATCAATGGAAACACCAGCAGGATAATTTCCAACACCATAACTTGTATGAGCATAACCGTCACTAGCATTGAGGACACTAACTATACGAGAAGTTACGAGAGTAAACCATATATTATTATAACCGTCAACAGCAACACCATAAGGATAAAGACCTGTAGAATAATTTGTTTGAGAATAACCATCACTAGCATTAAAAACACTAACCTTATCATCCTCTGAATTTGCTACCCACACATTATTATAACCATCAATGGAAACACCCTGAGGATAATCTCCTGAATAAAAATCTGTTTGAGCATAACCCTCACTAGCATTAAGGACACTAAGTTTATCATCACCACTAATTGTTATCCACACATTGTGATTACCATCAACAGCAACACCCATTGGTGAATCTCCTGAAGTATAATCTGTTGGGGCATAACTATTACTAGCATTAAGAAAAGTAATATTATCACCCACAGAATTTGGAACCCACACATCAAGTCCAATAGATGCATTAACAAAACTAGCCATACAAATAATGAGTACCAAACACAACCATTTTTTCATAGTTTATAACCTCCTACAAAATGCCCTGGAGCAACCCCAGGATTAGAACTGCATATATCGCAGTCCGAGTTAAATCATCGTGAATTTTTGTATTGATTAAAAATGCTACACCAACAGCAAATATTACTTTGAATAAAGCAATATCAACAGGTAACATGCCTTGAACATAAACTAATAATTCAGCAAGCTTATTTAAGACTATATCTAAGTAACCAATAATCTTTGCAGGAATGGTTACAAAATCCATTACGACACCATCCAAAGCGCAAGTGAAACAGCTAAATCTGGTCTGCTTATTTGACCATTGATCCATTTCTGTGCATAAGTGATTAACTCAGTAGTGGAGATTACGCTGTCCCTATTTGTGTCAGCATCATGTTCTGAAGAATCATCAACACAAATACCATCAGAACAAGCAATAGGGCAAGCAACATTATTTGTTACAAGAAGACCACCAAAACAAGAGCCTTCAATAAGATTAAACCCATCTAAACAAAAATCTTCTGTATACACAATACCTTTATGTAGTGTTTGAGGGAGAGAACCTTTTACTTCTAAGTTCATCCCACCATCACCATCATCACACACCGCAACTACAAAAGGAACAATCATCAACATAATAATTAATAAGAGTATTTTCTTTATTTGAACCACCCTTTAGTCTTATTCATTAGTTTATTACGATTACGAAATATATACAGAGCTACGACCGCACCAGCAACAAATATGAGAATTTGAGTAGTAAACAGGTTATAAGCAGCCATTAAGAGTAGACCACCCACTATGATAATCAAGTTTTCTAAGTTCAACTCAGTCTTGAAAAGATTATTCAAATTTAACATTATTCCCTCAAAAGCTTCCTTGCGATGGTTTTACTAAACAAAAATAATACAATTGCAACCACTAACAAAATCCAACCTGCAAGGTCCATTAAATATACATCAATCACATAATCATTGAAACTAATGAAGAAAGTAACCGCAGCAACAGAAGTAAACAACTGCTCGACACGATGCAGATTAACAAACTTATGCGTAAACCTATCAAATAAACCAGCAAGAGGCTTTGTATATACTAAGATAACCATTGCACCAATCATAAAGAAAATCCAATTGCTACTCGATAAATACTTACTGAGGATAAACCTATTAATTGCAACAAACAAAAGAACACCAGCAGCTACATAAAGTATCTTCTCTATCGTGTCCCTACTAATAAATGCCATTTTATTTACCAAATAATGCTCCATATATTAATCCTACAATATAATAAATAGGAATACTAAAAACAACAGATAAAACATCAATCATAAGAATATTACTACTAAAAAAAAGAGTCTCCCAAAGACCAGTTCTAGAAACAATAAGAAATCCTATTTGATTAAATGCAGTAAATATAATACCATTAATGAAATATAAAATAACTGAAATGATAATTCCAATTATTACAAAGTTTAGCCCATAATTTGTTTTTCTTGCCATCTTTTCTTCCTATAATAAGTACCATTGATTCTTCATTGCATTATAAGCAACATACCCTAAATATGCAATAGCAGCAACAAAGAAGAGTTTCATCTCAAACAGACCGCCAAACATAATTTGTAAAGGGTTGTCTACCCAAAGCTTACCTAAAAAAAAAGCAATTAAAATAAATAAACCTATATAACCACCGTACTTCCTACCCTCATATGCTGAAATCATTTCTTACCTAATAACATGTTTGGTGCGCCTGGAAACATAAGCCATATAGCTAAAGGATATAAAGCTATGTCTGTTGGATCAAGAGGTCCTAAAAATACAAAGGCGAAGGCGAAAACACCAACTCCAAGTATAAATCTAATTGCATTACCCATTATCATCACCTAATTGTTTCATTTTTTCATTACCAAACATTAACTTATCAAAGATTGTTTGATTTCCACCAGACATTACACTAGCAATACCTGCATTAAGCCACATTGCACCTTCTTTCTTCCTAAATTCATTTTTGTTCATAATACATCACCAAACCTAATATTGATGTTACTTGTATATAAAAGTTTCTATCTTTTCTTACTTGCCATTACAACTAAACCAATCATAACTATAATTACAATCATTATTTTCTTATCAAAAAGTTCAGCAATTGAGAAGCCAATCATCCCACTCGCAAAAGCTAAAACACCTAAACCAAGTACTAATAGTAAGATTGTACCTGAAATAACAAATCCTTTTTTATTCATTTTTAATCCTCCAATAGGTCTATGGTTTAAGTATTGAAAATGCAAACAACGCTGCACCAGCCATTGCTATAATAAACCAATTCTCCATCACCCAAGCAATAATGCGGTCTGTAGATGATGTATAAACACAAACTCCAAAATTTTCAAGTTTATAATCTATGAGTCCAGGTAAGTTTGGAATAAATATATAAAACCAAGAACCATCTATATCAGAAATATCAAGGCTATGAAGTGATTTTAAATCATGAAAGCTTATACAATTATCTTTATTTTCTACTTCACACCAATAATCTGCTGCTTCTGAACGACTTAGTTTATCACCAAACTTACTTAGGTCTTGACATTTTCTGTCATCAGGATCATCATCAAGAGCATTTGTACAACTAGCTTCTGCTGCATCTTCATCAGTTCCTGAGAAACAAAGATGTTCATCTAAATAAGATTCACTTACACTTGTTTTCTTTTTACATTCATTATTTTCTACACAATAATATACCTTACTATTCTTACAAGCCAGGAGGGAAGTATAACAACTATCAGGAGGTGTAGGGTTACTTGTTTCTAAAGTAGTACAATCATTACTTCCGCTTAAACAATAATAAACATAATCTTGAGTACATCTTGCATAATTCCAATTAACTTCAAGACAACTACCTGAACAAGTTTGTTTAGTTGTCCACTCATTATCAACACATTCCTTTATTGTGCTACCATCACAAACTTCTTCACCTTCATCACAAACTCTTGGACCTTCACCACATCTTCCAGTATCATAATTACAACCTTCTTCACAAACGTGGTGAAAAATAGAATCACAATAAAAAAAACTTTTATAAAGAACACCATCATCATAATAAACATTATCAAGATAACCATAACATTCATATTGGTCATTATCACTAACCATAGAAGATTCGTCCACATACCTATTTTGTGTATCATCTACACATCGCCAAATTAATCCTTCATCATAAAAACAGTTCCATAACTCAAAATCATCTTGGTCTCTAAACGCTTCTTCACAATCATCACTATCTGCAAAAAACGCATAGTTTCCTACTTCATCAGAATCAATACCTCTACAACTAACATGGTCAGAAGTAATTAATTGACATTCACCAACACATTTAAAACCATCATATATTTTATCTTGTCTTCTATCATTACACTCTGAAAGAGTATCCCTATCATAAACACTTTGTGTACTACTGCCTGAGAAGGAAGTTAAAACAAAAAGGAAAAGTATTACTATACCCAAGCCCATTAATAAATTTTTTCTTTTCATAACCATTTTCTTAACCAGTTAGTATATAAAATTTTCCATTTATTTCTTACCTAGTGTTTTTAATAAGGTTAAACCTACCATAAATACTGCAAAATATATCACTAGATTAACTAATAAATTATTACAAGCATCTTCATCCATCAAATCAAACAAAGCATAGTCTTCATAACCACTACACCAAGGAAGTTCATCAGGGTCATCTTCTTCACAATCTCCAGGACAATTAGCTACAGTTTCACCAGCTTCGCAAGTATTATCATTATCACAAGGGTTAGGGGGTGAAGTTCCACAATCACTTGGACAATTTGTTTGTGTTTCACCAGATTCACAAGTATGGTCATAGTCACAAGGATTAGTAACAGGACAATCACCTGGACAATTAGAACTTGTTTCTACACCATTACAAATATTATCACCACAAGTAGGTTCAGGTGGTACAATACCACAACCAACAGGAGAATTTGTTTCTAACCCAAGGCTAGTGTACGGTTCTGTTGGAGTAGTGCTTGTTTCAATCACTGCTACTGAAGGATAGTTCTTATAAATAAGATATTTTGATTGTGATAAAACAATAATTTTATCGTACTTATAACTAGAGCCTGCATCATAATACCAATCCTTGTTAAGATGATTTTGGCTTGATCTAAGGAGCAGAACGCCATCAAGGCTTGTTTGTTGATTAGCATAATAAAAAGGTTCTAAAGTACCGTCATGATCTATATCAATTGCAATGTACTTAGGTAAATTAAAAGCAGCTATATCTTCGCTTGACCTAAACGTAACACTACATGGTACAATTGATTGTGTGCCTATATTGCCCATTAAATAAACGACAATAACAGCAGCTACAATTAAGATAACATAAACAGTATTTTGTTTCTTCATCATTTTATTTTAACACCCTTTTAATTAATACTAAAGGATTTAATTGTTTTGTTTCTCTCCATGTTACAAAGAGTAGTAAAGCAATCCCAAAAGCTATATGTGCCATGTGTGGTAAGCCAAAATCTAATCCGTACCTTACATGCATACTATGAGGGAATACTGTGTAGTATAAGCCGACAATGAGTAAAATCCAGTTTGTAGGTTTGAGTTTGAACATTTTAGTTTCCTCCAGTCATCAATATAAAATGAAAAAATAAAAAAAAACTTATGCAGGGATTAATTTACCGCCTACAATGTATTCATCAATTGAGGTTAAAATCCATGTCATTACGGCAAGGTTAATACCTAACGCAATAAATACTTCAGCAGTTCCTATACTAAGGTCAGGGAATCCACCATTTAGCATAAACATAGCTGCAAGATGTCCTGCTAAGAGCACATAGAATACTTGTGCATTTTTCTTACCTTTCATATATCCTGTTGCAATTACTATTGCTGCGCCAATTGCAAACAATGCTGCTACGCCTAATGCTACCATTAGGAATCCTTCAGGAAGTCCGATTGGACCGAAAGGACCTAAGCCCATTCCAGGAACACTAAAGCCAAAAGCTTGAGAGAACCATTGTCCTAATCCACCTTCTAGTCCTGTAACAGACCCACCAACATTAATTTCAAGTGCTGCGAAGTTAATGTTAATTCCACTAATCGGACTTAGCCCGATTATTTTGTCGTATCCAGCCAAGATTGCTTTCATAATCGTCCATTTAACTTCGCCCAGTCTAACATTCAATTGCATTATTATACTGGCTATCAAACCAACGAGGCCGTACATACCAACCTTATTCCAGTTCATTTTTATCATTTTTGTTCACCTTTATTTCAATAAATTAAAGCCAGCAAATATTGCTAATGCACCAGCGGCTATTGGTACAACTACATAATCACTAATATTAAATTGTAGAAGTTGTACCAAAACTCCCCCAATAACAGGAATAGTATCTAGTGTTATTTGCGGAATCCCTTGTATAAACAATACGGCTCCGGCAATAACAGCCCCTATTCCCGCATAAAGATTTAAGTTTTTTGCCATTTTCGTCCTCCTAAGTTTTTTAAAGGATAATAAAACACACCCCCTGTTAAGGAGGCATGTCCTATTTTGCCTTGTCTTGTTCAATGACTATGCTACAGCTAAGTAATTATTGATTACGTGCAAAAAGATTGCGTCGCTTAATCTCTGAAATTTAAACACAAGTAATGCACTAGCAACACCAAACATGAATGTAACAAACAAATCTCTTGTGTTAGTTACACCCTTTGCTGTCAAATGAAACACAGTAAATAGTGCAGATATAACTATGATTGCAATATAAAAATTGGGGTTAGTAGGATCAAACTTAGTACTTGAATTAATAAACAATAAGTAAAAGCCTAAAGCAGCACCAAAGAATAGTATTGTTTCGATTAATGGAATAATACCACCAATAGCAAAGATACTAATAAACCTAGAACCTTCAAAGACTGCGGCTTGTACAAAACCTTGAGCAATTTCTTGGGTAGTAATAGATGGATCAATCGTGAAGAAAAACTTAGTAATAGTTGAAGCACCGAAGTAAAAGACAACATAAGCCACTAGAGCAACGAGCAAGCTAGGTAAAAATTCTTTCTTCCACGAAGTCCTGTAAAATCTGTATAAAGGAGAATCTGTCAAGAAGAAAATCCAAATAGATATTGATGCCATGATGAAATATACTACTGATAAGTTAAATTGAAAATTGATTGTGAAGAATGATAAGAGGAACATGAGTACTATAAGTAAGACTAGATTCTCAACCTTGATTATTGCTTGGAATGTCATTTTGTGTAGCCTAAATTAAAATAAAAAAATAAAAAAGCTCCCTTAATTAAGGAAGATGTCGTCCTGGTCAAAGTCAGCGATACCTATATCATTTAGGTCTTCGTCTTCATAGCCAGTCATCAATTCAAAGTTGTCTGCATCGA
>Ga0222640_1000418_pt1 | contig 13070 bp, 17 predicted proteins | sample AntAcemetagen187_FD_181144 | JGI IMG/M metagenome (GOLD analysis project Ga0222640, IMG submission 181144) | Saline water microbial communities from Ace Lake, Antarctica - #187 | ecosystem: Environmental > Aquatic > Non-marine Saline and Alkaline > Saline | place: Antarctica: Ace Lake... | reverse complement strand
CAGCCATTAAGCCATTAATCTTTTCTACTTCAGTTCCAAGATCTTTAGCAGCAATAACTACACCACTTAAGGCTCTGATATTGGGGAACATTTTAGCCAGATCTGTTGCTGGCAGTGAACCTATTTTATCCATGACAGCCCTGAATCCATCAGCCTTGACTGTCATTCCTCCCAGTTCATTTGTTAATGCTTCAGATGGTTTGATTAGTGCAGAGACAACACCACGTAAACTAGTAACTGCTACCCTGGTATCGATACCATTACGAGTCATGATAGAAAGCATCCCAGCCATATCTTCAGCAGTTCCACCTGCAACATCCATCAGTTTTGCAACATTACCGATTACAGGAGCTAGCTCTCCGAAGGTTGTTTTACCCAGCTTTACAGTTGAAAATAAGATATCTGAATAATAATTTGCATCTTTACTGGCATCACCAAAAGAATTCATTAGAGTAGTTATTGCATCAGCTGCAACTCCAGTATCTGTTAATCCTGCCCGGGCTGCCTGTGCTGATGTTTCTAAGACATCCATTGCTTGGGCTGCTGGAATACTAGCAGATAGAATATCATATAAACCTTTTGCCAGTGTATCTGTGGATTCTCCATACGCTTCTGATAGATTAAGCATACCCTTTTCAAAAGTCTTCATCATGGGCATTGTTTTTTTATCAAGCATTGTAGAAACATTTGCAAGAGCTTTTTCAAACTTAGCTGCATCAACTGTGCCTTTAACAAATGCAGCAGCAACCGCAAGCATTCCTATTTTTGCAGCTTTGCCAATTGCCTTGAAAGTTTTATCAGTAGCCTTTGCAAATAAGGTTGTCTTTCCAGTAGCACTATTAATCCCAGTAGTAAACCCTTTAGAATCGAGTCCTAATAATACAGTTAATTTTCCAACTATCATGCTGACATCCCTGTCTGACTAATAACATTCATGACTTCCTGGTGAGTTGTTTGTAATTTCATTGGTACTGTACTCATTCCAAATTTTGCTTCCAGCATCTTCTCAACCCTCGCAATACTTATGGATACAGGTGGATCCTCTAACCATTGATCCATTAATAATCTAACCTGTCTCCATGACAATTCTGTTTCAATGCGTTCAACTGTATATGCTGGATACGCTATAATTAACTTATGATATATACCAAAATTATCGTCGTCTAGCTCTTCACCATTTTTAGAGCCTTCATGAAGTTCTCTTGAAAAAAATTAGTTAACCAATCCAACTGATTTTGTCTAGCAACTTCTTTTGTGATTTCAGTTATTTCTCTAATGGATAAATTATCCTCAAAGAATTCTTTTTCAGTTGATTCATAGTCTGGATCTTTATAGGAAAATAACCAATTCAATATTTCAGCTAATCGCTCAAATGCAAGATCTCCATATTCATTTAGAACATCTTCAATCTCCATCTTTGGAAGTTTCTTGCCACGCTTTTTCTTCTTGCCACGCTTTTTCTGAAACTCATCAACAATACGGATTACCTTTACACCGAATTCACGGGCTCTACCAATTGACATTTCTCTCAATATGAATTCTCTACTTCCTATTGAAATAAGCGTCTGTGCATTTGACAATTTCTTCAGGAGTTCTGTATTTTCTTTCAAATCCTTTTCCATTTTTCTCAACCACCTCTTTAATATCTAATTTTGGTAACTCGGTTATTATGCCGTCACTACAGTCAAATAACTGTGGACGATCCAGTTTATACACACTCAATAAGGCAAGCTTATATTTAACTTGTTCAGCTGATGTAGGGATACCATTATCACTAATTATAAATTCTTTATTTATATTAATATCCCCTATAGTCTTGCCATCTTCATCTTCATGTTCAACAATATTAGTTTTTTCTTTAGTCCATTTACCTTTGACCTTCATCATACCAGGATATCTGTTAATCCAATTCTTAAATCCAAAATCAACACCACATAAAAATAATGGGCCATAGCCCATAAAGTTTGCAACCTCTACTGCATTATTAACAACACACCCAGCATTCAATATAGAAGCCCCAACCATCGAATAAACTGCTGGTAAAATATTCTCAAAAAAATCATGCCCTAACAATTGCCCTTTAATTACTTTTTCCATTTCAGGCAATGGCTTGCCTTCAAATTTCTCTTGATCAAATAATTTAGCAAAATGCATCATTAAATAATATATTTTAGGGCCTCTCCATAATTCAATTACCTTTGGGTCTACTGACGGATGAGTGACTAATGTTGAACCTTTGAAATTCTGATACTCAAAAAATAATTTCCAGGCTGACTGATTTGCATCAAATAAACAAAGATACTCCGGCTGATGCCCATAATACTTGAGTGTTGATGCCATTGATTCTGATGTAAAAATTGCACCTTTCCAATCTTTCAATAATGGGATTAACTTTTCTAAACTGATCCCAGCCCCTACAATTAATGCTGGCTCTCCTTTATGCTTATTTTGATGATTACGCAAAGAATAGTTCTTTTTATCTCTAACTAATTCTTTTTCGATTTTATCGTAATTAGCATACGAAGCCCACACCCATCTATTGAACCAAGATCTCAGAACACCAGAATTTCTACTGTCCTGAGATTGCTCGGCTTTTTCACCTTGTTTATACATTGAATTAAGCCTCCACGCTCCATTCGAAAAGCTGTTTCCCTATTGGTTTAGTTAGATCTGCCAATACATGGAATGTCATTGGTATTCCTGCAAAAGCATCTGCCATTGAAATTGCAATATCGGATGCACCAATCTTTTTTGCTCTATGAGCATAAAACTGGACATTTTTCCCATTATCATTAATATGCACAATTCTTAGAGTTGCTTCAAAATCTGCAAGTTGCCCACCTACTCCAAGTCTTGAAACTGTTGCTGTATAATTATACTCAACATGGACTGTGCTAAGATCTGTAATACCAGCTCCTATTCTTTTTAATGATCCACTTGATACCGTTGCTGTAAAATCTGTTCCTTGAGTATATCCATCAGGTGTATTAGACCAATCGGAACTAAATACCATTATCGTTCCAGAAGTGTATCCAGCTTGATCTAAAGTGACACTTGCTGTTCCACTTAATTCATGATCTTCTCTAAATCTTATTACTGTTGATGTTGACTCATCATAGGCAATCGCATTTATAACTGGTGCTGCTGCAAACTCATTTGCTGCATCATAGGTATACCTATTCTGTGCATTTTTAAAGTCATCCAGCATGACATCGACTTCCATCGTTTCCATTGTCTTATGAGACCCTACATTCACCCCTGAATCTTCAAGCGCAAATTGAACAGTCTCTTTATTGTACCGAAAGGTTGCTGCCGATTTTGGAGAGCCTAATCTAACATCTCCCCAGTATATCTCACATGGTCCAATCGGTTTGGTTGCTGCTACCGCTTTACTCATAATAATGCCCTCCTGTAATGTATATCAAACATTACATTTTTGCCGTAGACATTGAACTCATCGTCAAATAAATCTTCCGGCTCACTTACTAATATAGCCCTGAATCCGGTTGTAGTGGTATCAGGGTTTTGATTTAACAACTGTATGATCCTTTTTATAATGTCTTCATATGCATCATCTTTAGTCCATACATTTATTGATAATGTACTATTTGTAATTAGGAAACTAGGATCACTTAATTGATCACTAGTGGTAGAATTTATATTCAATACAGTTTCAGGAAAAGTAGGTTCTACAGGAGGTTTAAACCAATATGTTTGGAATGGTTCTGCCCCTGGCGTACCCATTAAAGCAATATAAGAAGCATCATCAGTTAGCCGTTTTTTTATTGCCAATTTTAAAGCTTTCATTTTATCGCCTTTGCTACAGCAGCACCAAACAATATTATTATTCCTGGTCCCTCTTCAACTAATGCTGGGCCAAAATATGGGAAAGCCCTTCTCTTTGGACCACCTATTTCAATTAGTGTTGCATACTTTTTACTAGCAGTTACTTCACCAGTTATACCATAAGTAAAAGCCTTAACCTTTTCAGCTTTAATTGAGTTAACCAGGCCTGCTGACCACGTATAGAATCGCTCATCCGGATGACTTTTCCTCTGTTCCCGTGAAAGTTGTGAGCCTACAACATGCCTACTCTTTGCGTTTGTCACCACTTTGTTCTGGCTCAACTCCATTGCTGTTATCAAGTTTGCGTCCACGAACGTCTTTACTAACTGCAGGTTTCTGTTCAGCTCTGCTAATCCTTGTACCATTGTACATTTCCTTTAACTTCGATAATGGGTAATTTACATGTTTATAAAAAATGTAATTTTCCCCTCTTTTTTCTGCCATCTCAATATGGCGAAATGTTAATTTCCCCGGTAATCCTTCACTCATCTATTTTCCACCTTCTCAGTGTAAACTTGTTTATGCCCATCATAAGGGCCCACATTCATCACTTCATGATAATCGGTTTCATCCGGTTCGTAAATCCTGTGACCTACTGCCACCGATGAAGTTGCTGGAAAAAACAAAAGGTGAGTGCTTTCAATAACTCTACCTTTTATTTCTTTTTTAAATGCTCCACTCTTAGGAAATATCAATACTGTTGATGTTTCAACAATTGTTGTTGACGACCTGGGATATACTGATGTCGATGTATATAAGGAGGTGGAACTTCTTACTATTACAACTGTTCCACCATCACCGTCATTATTATCTAATAACCCATCAGTATCATCATCCCAACTCATTAAGAACTATCCCCTATATATTCAGATTCATCTTCTCCAAACTCATTAATATCTGTTGCAATTTCACGAATGTCTTCAAACGGTGTTTCACCCTGACCCATAACCTGTAATTTTTCTCTGGATGCTATCAGGCTATCAAGGAAAGAACCTTTACTGACCGATTTATCACCGATTTTATAATTGCCGACATTGCTGGAATCATCCAACAATGCCTCAATTTTGAGATCAATTTTTGCTATAAGCTCGGATGCTGTAGCCATTATGATGCCGGCATTCCCTGTATAACATATCTGTTGCTTACTGCACCACAACCACCATAATAACTGACTTTGTATCTCGCAACAATATCAGCATTAAATGCCTGTTCACTATCTCTTCCTTGCTGTGCAACCTGAAGAGGCCATACCTCAGTATAAACAAACTGCTTTTTGAAGTCCCCATAAAAATAGGCAGTTGCAGCTTTTTTCTGATCAAGAAATGGTGAAGTAAGAGCTTTTGTTCCAGTAAAAATATTTTTTGTCCCAGCAGGAGACTCTGTTAAAACAGCCTGCCCCGAATAACAAATCTTATTTGCGATACTCCCCAAAGCCACTGAAGTAAGTAGAATTTTCGGTGTTATTACTATAGGTAAACCCTGCTCATCTGTAAACTGACCAAATAATGCCATACATGATGCAAGTGAAGTTTCATCTGCAAGTGCTGTCCCATGTAGATTATTTAATGTTCCAGATGAGTAAGGATCATTTGAAGTACTACTATAAAGTTCTGTTGCTGTACCTGCTGGTCTCCATGCTGCTAATACACCAGATTCAGTCAATTCAATAACTGCATTCATGATAGTTTTTTCTCTATCAGATTTAGCAGACTCTCCAATCTGTTGAGCTCTCATTAACATCTGCCCTGTCTGGTCGAATCTTACCATCTCTTCTGTAAGAGAAATAATACGACCTTTTTTGGTATTTTTAATTTTGTGGTATTTCTCAGTGATTGAGCCCTCTTCGTAATCAATACCTTCAAAGACCTCTTTCATCTGATTATCAGCTCCAAAGCCAACAATTGTTTCATCGCTTACAGATGATTTTACAACTGTCACAAGCTGATCACCAACTCCGTATTCCAGATCATAAGCTTCCTGGACTTTTTTACTTATCAATGCACCGGTAATCTTTGGAAAAGCGGAGGAAGCCATTGCTTCTGAAAAGTCTGCTTCTCCAACAATGCGATTACCCAATAGATGATCCTGCCTAAGTGAGGGCTCATCCATTGCCTGCCATAGGGCTTTTAAGGAAAGCTCATCTGTTTTGATTTTTCCCTCATTGATGTTATTAACCATTGCGATGGCGAACCGTTTTTCTCCGCCATTTTTATATAAAGATCTCATGCTATTTCTGTTCATTTTTTACCTCCTAGCTCCCTGTTATATCTTTCTGGAGTGCACCAGCTAAGAATTGAACGAGTACACTGGTCCCTGCAGTGTCAAGATCTTCCGCACAAACAGCCACAACATTAGTTGCCGAATCAAATGCACTGGTGCTGGTATATTTAATCAATGTCTGAGCACCATCTATAGTATACTGCTGACCATATATTTGAGTTGCACTTGCTACTATCATTTCAAAAACTGTTCCATGCCCAATTTCCAGCATTCTAATTTCTGTTGCTGTTAAGTCTGTTGCTGGAGATGCATCCATTGCAATTCCTACGAGATCATCATGATCACTTGACAATGCTGCAGCACTAACTCTTCCAGATCCATAAGCAATTTGTAGCATGTCTCCCTGTTCGATTGCCACTGTTCCAGTTTTTTTCACTTTTCTGGAGATCTGTGGTCCTCTTCTGTATCGGTATTTATTAGCCATGACTTATACCTCCCACTCATTTGCTGCTGCTATGATTGCTTTATCATAGTCTTCATCACTCAGGGTCTCATCATTAGACTCATCAATATCTGTATGGTCGCCCATCCCGGATACGACTTTCTTTCCAGGTTTTGTTAACGTCTTTCTGTCTTCAATAAGAGCCTTCATAGCATCCTCATCTTTTGCTTCAGAAAGTGTATCTCTGAAAATCGGAGTAACAAGAGCTTCATCAATTTTACTTTCTTTCAAAAGTTTATCAACGGTCTCTTTCTTTTTTGCAGCTGCTTCAATAACTTCAAACTCATCAACTTTCAGTCCCAGAGCTTTTTTACTTTCAGTCAATTCAGCAATCTGCTTTTTCAAACTATCAACTTCATCTTTGCTTGATAGATTGTCCTGAACTTTCTTTTCAATAGCCTCTATCATATCAGGCCGACTTTCAAGGAGTTCATTTAATGTAAGATCTTTTAAATCCATACTTTCCTCTTCATCATTTGAATTTCCAGATTCAAACATATTATTGGTTGAGCCTGGTTCTGTGACAAGGTCTGCACTGTGCAGAGCCTTGAGGGAATATGCTTCTGCTATTCCCGTTTCTTTATCATAACTCATTTCCCCATTCGCCACGATTGACAAACCTATCTTGTCTGCCATTTCACCAACGAGTGACTCTACAATGGGAGCCTGATGTGGTAAATATTTTATATCGGCTCGCGGAACTCCATTATCCATTCTGCCATTTTCATAAAATCCAAGTATATCATTTACATCACGAACGCCATGATGCTTATCCAATTCCTCCATACTCACATGGTTCATATAAACTTTTTTACCACTAATATTCTTAGCAACAGCCTTCAAAAAAGATTCTGAAAAACGGGTGCCCTTACTCCCAGGGAAATATCTATTTACAGATGTAGAATTTAATATAATAACCCCTGGAATAATACGGTTTTCAGTGTCAACTACACTCTCTTTAAATTGCCCTGAAATAAATGATTCTGAAATTTGCATAGTTTTCATTTCTGTACCCTTCCTGCTTTCGCTATATTTCCCAATGCTGAATTCTTTGAGTAGTTTAATAATTTTGCTTTTAATTTCTTTAGGGATTATAGAAGGCATCCGTTCTTTTGAACCCCCCATTGCCTGATCAATAGCTTTGAGTGCATTCAAATTTACTGCTCCGGCTCTCCGATACAACTTTGTGCCTGGATCAATCCCTCCAGCACCTTCACGATAAGGGAGATGCCATTTTCTTCTGTCTTCTTTATCTTCAATCCAGAGGAAACTTTGAGATGGTAATTGTAATTTATTAACTAAAGACCAGTTATTATTGCTGGTGTCCTGTTCTAAAATTCGTTCAACTTCTGCACTAAGCTGAAGGGCATAAAAAGCATTTGCTGTTGCCCTATCCATTTATTACCAGAATTTCTTCAAACGTTTATTTTTCATAACCTCAATTCTATCTCCATAAGCAACTGTTACTCCGTTTTCTATTACGGGCTGCCCGTATGTTGCAACTATGTAAGCAACCACTTTTTTATGCCACTGATTGATAGCCACATGTCTTTTTTCTTTTAATTCCTTGCCCTTACTATTTATATCGGCAATTTTTTTTCTTCGTTGCTCTTGCACCTCATTTGTCTTACCTGGGATAGTAGTTTCTATATAAGCATACTGTGACCCTACCACTTTCATTTCATGCACAATACCATCAAATCTATTTGATAATGTTGCTGCAATATCTATTGTAAATACCCCAAAACTCATGCTTAATTGCTCTTCAATAATTGTGATCTCTGCCTGTTTCAATCCTGCAACTGATTTCTTTACCTCTGCCATTTTCTTTCTCCTATTCCTAATTTATTCCTACTATTTTATATTGTCAACAACCAAAGCCTCTTCACGAGCTACGATTGTAATATAACATTGGCAATTTGGGTGGGAAATTGGGACCGCACTTGGTGGATATACTCCAGTCCCTAACCCATATTCATCATTTTCAGCATAAGCATCACATTCACCAGTAACACATTCTCCGTGCCCTGCAGACCGATGCCATTGAATACCTTTTACCCATGATTTTTTACTTGCATATTCAGCGGTTGCTTCTCTATATGCTCTGGTAACCTCCGTCCTGATCAGCCTATCCATGTTTTTATATGCAGATTTATATATCCCACGCCCAGGAGGATGACTTTTATAAAACTCTTTCCAGTATCTTGTTCGCATATCTGCATTAGAAAGATAAAGGAAACCCCGAATATCCTTCATAATTTCCCCAACATATAATCCGTCAATATATCCTTTGGCAATCATACGTCTAATTTCTTTATATGATGTGTAATGTAGATCCCATATTCTGTTAGATAATGTAATCCCATCATATCCTTTAATCAATTTTCCCAAGGCCCGTCTCCAAACTTTATCAAATACTTCTGCTTTCATTCCTATTTTAGCACCTGATTTTAAAGCACCCTTAAACATGGAAATGCTTGCCTTAGTATCGATCATCGAAGCACGAACACTTTTCCCCATTAATGATTGTGCTGACCTGGTTAATTTATTACTTAAAACAACTAATTCTTTTTCGATATGTTTGAATAATACTCCCAGATTATTAGTGTCACTATTATCATAATTCAATAATATATTCTGAATTCTTTTAGTGGTACGTATATATTCAACACGATATTTTCTTAGCTCGATAGTTAAGGCTTTGTTTTTATCTGCCTGGCTTTTGATAATTGATTTATTTATATCATCTATATAGCTCATTTAATATGGTCCTGTCCAATCATTGTAATCCTCAACTGGGTCATACTCATATTTATTCCTCTTCCTCATCAGCCATTGCTTTTTTCTGCTTTTCAATTTCCAGATCTTCTTCATCTTTTTTAAATTCTTCCTCTTCAGGTTCTTCTTCGGCTTCTTTAGCCATAAGATCCATTTCCTGCTCATGGTCAAGATCAAGCCTCCCCTGTGCAGTAGTTTTTGACATTAAATCAGCATTCATTTGTAATATATATGCTTTAGTTTCCTTTTCAATATCCCTAGCAACAAGATCCGGAAATGTAATACTGCATTCTGTAGAGGTAGGCTCTGTGTTTTTTATTTCTTTAATTGACTTATCCGGTTGAACTTCTCTTTCTGTAAACGTTTCCATCTTAGGAATTTTCCCTTTCTTGATTCCGTCCAGAATAACACGTTCAAACATAACCTTATAAGCTTCAGCAAAAAAATCCTGCCAATCTTCAAACTCCATTACTGCCGGCCCCTCTGCAGTAACTGTGGATGCGTAATTTGAATTACTTGCATCACTGGAAACCATGAATTCAGGAAGACCAGATCCAGCAGCTATATTCAATAACAATGCCCTTCCATCATGCTGCACATCTGCAGCCTGGAGATTAGGGGATAACATTTCATATGAAATATTTCCATTGGTAGTATATACTGATACATTCTTCGGAGCCCTTGCCATTGCCGTTCCATCAGGATTCATTTTCTTGGATGTATCATATTTGTTTGCCACATTAGCAGCATTGGTCGGATTACCTTTTACATTTTTAACTAAAGCAATAGTACCACGTTTTTCACTCAATGTCATTCTATCCATTAACCATTTTTTATACATAGCTAGACTCTGCAATAATGGCTCATAATAAGAACGCCCCCGAAGAACATCACTGTCTACTAATATTTTAATATGCTGTACTTCTTCACCTTTGATATAATTATTTTTATAATAATATCCATAAACCTCTTCAATATCATCAGGATCGGTCACTATCCCATCACTAACTTTCTCTTTAGGATCGTCAAGCCTTTTTTCTGGATCAACCACAAGAGCAGGATTCATAAAGCGTACTTTCATTATATCTTTTTTTTCACCTTCAAAATATCTAAGGAAAGTTTCACCATCACGCATTGATCGTCTTACAATTTCCTTTACTCTCAATGCCATTTTATTTACTTTCCAGAACTCATTCCAATATTCTTTTACTGCTGGAGTAGTACTCATAGGATCTATTTTAAAACCATGCCCTGCAACATATTTCTCAAATAGCCTGATGATATTACGGCCATGCCCATTTTTGTAATATGTTTTGATTGCCTGTTCTCTGAGAGATTCCTGATCACTAGAATCAAGCCCCTTTTCACTATTGCTACCAATAAGTTTCCAGTCTGCCTCATCCGCTTCCGGGAGAACATAATTATTACTTTCCGTTACTGACTTCAGATCATTTATATTCTTAAGATCAGTTTGTGCTTGTTGAAGTCTTATTTTCCCTTCAATTATTCTTGTTTTAGCTCTTTCAAACATATTTACCTCTTACATATCTTCCATAAACTCTTCTACTGTATCGAATGTATCAGCAATGTATATCTCTACTCCCCAAAATAACCATTGAAATGCTATGCTCGGTCCTATCGAAATTCTTATTGTTGGAATTATATAAAACCCATACCCTTTCCTGTAATCTTTTATATCTAGCCATGATATGTGCACTTTGTTTCTTTTTATCATCTCAACCCCTATCTCTTTATTATCGGCTATATAAAAATATCGGTATCATCGTCTGCTTCTCCGTAATATTCTTCCTCATAAACTGGAGCTTCATATACACAATACACAAAACTATCGCCTTTGTCAGGAGACCTGCCTAGACGTTTTTTGTAAGTTTCTTTTGGCTCCATGATATATTGTCCACTCAACATTGGTTTATATTGCAATCCGGTAAGATCCATTATCAATTCCGGATCATTCGGAATTGAGATTACATTACCTTCTTCGAATTGGCGCTCAAATATTTGTCTTGCATTCCACCAAATTTCAGCTCTAAGATTCTTAAACTTTACTGTATCAAAAGCATTAGAGGCAGAATCAAGCCCAATAGTAGCATGCCCAAATTCTGCTAAATCATCAAAAGCACCAGAGCCCAAACCACAGGCATCAACATTAATAACCTCATCCAGTTCTGTCTCTGCCATTAAACGCCCAACTGAATAGGGAATTTTCTTTTTACCCCAGGAGACCTGTAGAGGAACTGTTTTCCCAACCATAGTTGTCAATATGCATTTATCATCACCCATCCTGGCAACATCAAAGCCGTGTTTAGTTATCCCTTCCCCTTCATCTACTTCTGCATCAACAGCAGATAGAACCCACTTTAACGGGATAACATTGCTGGTTCCTTCAGAAGAAAAATCACCTAGTACTTTTGTTTCCCACATTGCCGGTTCTTTAATAAACCATAAATCTTTCTTATCTAAAATTCCCTCAGATATTTCTATTTGTATATTTTTCTCATATTCTTTTGACCATTCTCTTCCTTTTTTGGGTTTCCCATAATTATATAAATCTTGATTTCTATATTGTTTAAATTCCGGATATTCATTAACTGCTACAAATGGAGAATCAAACGCTGATAATTTAATACAGTTCCATTTATCTCTCATGCTTTCCTGATGTTGCCTTAATGGACATTGCTGATCTGCTCCATCTGTAGTACTGATTTCCAATACCCTTGAAGTACCCCCAGTCATGGAACCTTCAACAGCATCATAAACCCATTGAGGTAATCCTTTGGCCTCGTCTAAAATCCAGAGAATATGAGGAGAGTGAAAACCCTCTATTGATTCTGCTTTATCTGTAGAGAATCCTACAACATAACTATCCCCAGAAGTTTTAATTTTCATTGTCATACATTCACCACGAAGGAAGTTACTATTTCTTGCATATATGTTTCTTATTTCTTTCCATAATAATAGTTCTACCTGTCTTGAAGTTGGTGCTGTAGTTACTATTATTGCATCTTTGTAAAGATTAAAAAATGCCACTGTAATTGCAGCAGCAACATAAGTTTTACTTACCCCATGACAGGCTCTGACAGATGTTCGTTTATTTTTCCAGACAGACTCTATTACAATTTTCATTCCTGACCAGAGCTTTATCCCAAGACGTTTTTCTATAAATACGGCAGGGTGACTCCTATAATATTCAAGCCTCTCTTTTTTACTCGTCTTCTTCGTCTTCAAGAAGATCTTCCATTGTGATAAAATTTGCATTAACGTCTGCCTGAATCTTCTTGCCGTAATTCTCTCTATCGTTCATTTCAAGGAACCAAGCAGAAGCCTTCCAATCTTTACCGGATGCCCTGTCTATTATTCCGATATGTTTTGTCATAGCAATAGATTTGCCTTTAGCAATCAAACCGGCAATAGTGATGTATTTCTTTTGTGATTCATTCAGCTTATCGAATTTCTTTTCTTTGTTCTGAATAGCCTCTGCAAGTTTTCTACCATTGGCAGCCCAGCCATCCCATGTTGTCTTTGGGATTCCCATGCTTTGAAAGACATACTTTTGATAATTGCCCTGATATAACAGAGCTTTTATCTTCACCAACTTTTCCCATGTTAGGGAGTTAATACGACCAGGCCCCTCCCGGGTTTCCTGTTTCAGAGTTTCTACAAATTGTTTAAGGTCGGCTTTTTGGGATCTAGTCATGCATCTTAT
>Ga0222640_1000404_pt1 | contig 13217 bp, 24 predicted proteins | sample AntAcemetagen187_FD_181144 | JGI IMG/M metagenome (GOLD analysis project Ga0222640, IMG submission 181144) | Saline water microbial communities from Ace Lake, Antarctica - #187 | ecosystem: Environmental > Aquatic > Non-marine Saline and Alkaline > Saline | place: Antarctica: Ace Lake... | reverse complement strand
CTCCTCTAAAAATACCATCTGTACTATTCCATATATCATTATTTATTTTTTCCAATTCTTTAAATCTCAAAACAATATCATTGTTATATTTATTTTTATTTGCAACATTGTACATAATGCCCCCCAAAGATTCTTTTAAAATTAATTTGTATGTTTCCATTTCTTTAATTTCTTTAACTATTTTTTCTTTTATTGGTTGATTATTCATTCGTTCCACCTCTGGAATATTTGTTTTGTTTATTTGATATCAAATATAATCTAATATATCATTTAAACTAATTCTTACTATTCTAAAATCTATTTTAATATTAAACAGATGCAAACATTAGCATAAACATTTAAACGTCTTATATCGCTTATATGGTGGCTTTAAACAAATATAACAAAAATAGCCATTAACACCAATAAACTAACATTCGATTTTATTAAATTTAAATCTCTATGATAGTTTAAAACTTTCAACCTTTGAAGTATACCAAAACTCAAAGGTACACGATTTTTTCGATCTGTCAAACTAAAAACCCCTTTCAAGATTTAGCGTTAAACATTTTAACGTATCAAAAGTTACGTCTTCAATTTGCTTTAATTCCTTTTCCTTTTTCCATTGCTCGAAATTCATTTTAGTATACCTCCTTTAAGGTTATGATTATGTTATGTTAATGTTATGTTAATGTTATGATTATGATATGAAATATTATGTATGATATGTATGATATGATATGATAGTAATAACCCATACTATCTTTATACTATGTTTATACTATTCCTTTATACTATGTGTTATTACTATGTCATTACTCTTTACCTATTCTTTACATATAATTAACCTATTTCTTTTATAAGTAATATGTAATATCATTTATAAATAAAGAGTGTTTGCCTTTATAAATAAATCAATGTTTATTTATAAATTAAATTTGCATTTATGGGTTAAAACCAGAGTTCTTAAAAACCAAATCACCAAATCAACAAAAATAAAAAAAAAGATAATTAATTGAAAATAAAAACGCCTCTTAATTCGTTTTTATAACTGGTATTTACACCAACAAAACGACATTTAAAAATACTCATTATATGTTTAATAATGCTATTAGACATAACACCATCACTACAAATTATATGAATATCTCCAATATCCTCATCTACACTTAATATATAATTCTCTTCTTTCCAAAAATTATTGAATTGCATTATTAATTTAATCATATTATCGCTATTAACCATTTGTTCCACCTCTGGAGTTATGTTTGTTCTTATTATATATATATAATAGTAGGGTAGTATATAAACCTTTCGAAATGTACACTTTCTTTTATAAAGGGGTAGACCTAAAAAATAAGATACCATATGACTATAGTCAGAGGGTATGGAATTTTTAAACCAAATTTCAAATGAAGGTGTAAGACAGTTTACCAAAAGGTTTATATACTTGGTACCACCCACTTCCACTTATGGAGCCTGTTAAGACGTTAAAGATACCTGAGTCGTTGCATGCGAAGTTGTGTATGTTGAGGGTTCATCCGAAGCAGCCTTTGTATGAGGTTATACAAGAGAGGTTTCCTGATGAAGATGTTATGATGAGTGATTATCAAGTTGGTGTTAATGTGAAAGCTGCGAGAGACCAACTCCATTTTGAGGCACAAGATGACTAATCATACAATGCCTCATCGTTGTGATTCTAGGTTAAGGAAGCTTGTGCTTGCTGAGTTGATAAAACAGAGAGACTGTCCGACGAAACAATTATCGTTAGGGGTGTTTTCTGATGACTAGCGTACAATATCTAACCTTACGGGTAAGAATATGAGTAAAGAGCTTATCAAGAATACGTTAGAAGAGTTGAATACGTTTGTTGATACTAATGTTCCGAGTTATATTTTGAGTTATATAAAAGAGTTAGGTTTTGGTGTTAGTGATTGTTCTAGTTATTATCCTGATTTAGTGAAGACTGTGCCTAGTGGTGTTGATGTCCCTACTTTCAATCAGTGGATGTATTTCTATAATATTGCGAGACGTCAAACCCTTGCAGATGAGATGTATAATGCTATAATGAGTAATAAGTCTGCTTTGAAGAAGCTGCATGATAGTGGTGATGTTGATGGTGTTGGCAAGTTAGAGCATAGCATAATGGGTCAAGAGCGTCGTTATGTAGAGTTAACCCGTGATATCCTGAAGTATACTAATGATGGTCTGAATCGTGAGACTCCCCGTAAGTTAGAGGTTTCTACAACGAGTAAGATAGATATTGGTATGATCCATTCTGTGATGCGTAAGAATTTGAAACCTGTAATAGAAGTTAAAAAAGAGGTTGAAGAAGAATGAGTAAGATAATGTGTCCTGCATGTCTTGGCAGTGGTTATAACAATATCTTAACGGGTGCTTTGTGTACTCATTGTTGTGGTGTTGGGACTGTCGATATTGCGGGCCCTGATGACGATTCCGATATGTTTTGTGATATGATGACGGGTTGTGATAAGGAATGAAACGATGTAAGGAACATGGTCTGTATTTGTATTTCGATCATTATGGTAAAAATGGGGAAGAATATTATACTTGTAAATTGGGTTGTTTAGAGTTTTTCTTCAAGGGTGATTGTCATACAATACCTAAAGGATGTGATAGTGAGTGAATTATGACTATTCCAAGCTCGATTTCTCAGTACCCATAGACAGGTCTTCATTAAACCCTGAAATATACAATTCCAAGTTTGCAGCGGTGAACTCTTTTGTTGCAAACCCCTCCGACGCAGGCAGTGAGCTCCTTCTTCAAACTTTATTATCAGACATAACATCATTCTCCTATTTGAACTTTCGGCTTGACGGTGCTCCATTATCCTTGTACTCATATCAAGACATAATACTCAATGACCCCTATAGGTTCATCCTATTTCGTGCCAGTAATCAAATTGGTAAAAGTATCTCGTTAGATGTTGATGGCGTCTATAATTTCGTATTAGACCATGGTAAGGGTTATAATGCTGCTATAGTGAGTAAATCACTACCGCAGGCCACGCATCAGATGCGACGTATTAAAGGTCTTCTTACGACAGCGAACTTCGAGTGGACGTCTCATAAGGGCATTAGCGATAATATGTATGTGATAAGCTTTGATGTGCCTGATGAGGATGGTAAGACTAAATATACTAATTTACTGATTTGTGCTCCGTGTACTGAGGGTTTATTGGGTTATGACTTGCATAAGCTCTATCTGGACGAGTTTGAGTTCTGGGATGTCGATACCGAGTATTTCTTTAATCAAATCGCAGAACCGAGAACGTATCATACGAAGGGCAAAATCATGATATTCAGTAATCCTAATGGTGCAGACAGCTATGGTGCTGAGCTTGAAGAGTTACAGTACAATAGTGGGAAGCGTAAGTTCCATACCTATTCTTTCAATTTCCTTGATAAGCCTGGCAATACAGAGCAAGAGCTTGAGGATGCAAAAGCAGGTAAAACGAGACAGCAGATTGAGTCTACGTTATTAGCGATACGAAGCCTTAGTGATAGGAGTTATTTGACCTCTGACGAGATTGAAGGCTCGTATGACCCCAAATTACAGGAAACCTCTATGGTGGGCAAGCATCCTATCTTCTTTCTGGATGTAGGCGCAAAACACGACCAGTCTTGTCTTATTGGTGGGTATGTAGAAGTAGACCCTGTTAATGAACGGCTTGCACATCTGCATATGCCTATAATCCATCTGTATCCTGTGGGCTATCCGATGAGTCGTGTTGTAGGCAGTATTGTTGATGGAAGCGATGGATGGCATCATGAGAAGTCTGTAAAGGAGCATTTAGAGGAATGGAGCGTTGACGGGATACGTCCTACGTTCGGTGTTGATGTTACTGGTAATTCTGGTATCGTGCCGTTGTTTGAGAGTATTGGTATCGAGCCACAGGACGTTATGTTCTCAGGACCCAGTAAATCAGGTTATTATCAAAGGTTCAAGTATTTCATGGAGAAGAAGCTATTACACCGTGTGAAGCATAAGGTTTGGGAGAAGCAGGCTGCAGACCTTATCGTTACGAAAGGGATGCGAGGGTATCTCTTAATTAATGCAGCGAGCGCTTCTGGCAAGGGTGGTAAGTCTATGGATGCGAAGTTAAAGCGTATCCCTGACGATTGCATGGATGCAACGGTAGGCTTTATACATTTAGCAGATCCTCGTGATTATGCAGAACCAACATTTAAACTAATTTAAGAAGAGGTAATGAAGATGAAGTATGATATATTTTTTATAGGGTGTAATGACCCAGTAGTTGTAGATTTAGCGTTTACTTTAGACGATATCAAGGATTTCATGTCGTCTAACGCAGTGTACGCTTTTAATGAGTTATTAATCCATTGGCGTCATATAGCTATTGCAAAAGTGCATAAGCTTGGTGACAAGAAGTGAGTAAACCAGTCTGCAGGCATTGTGGAGCGTGCTGCTACTATAAGCTTGACGATACCTATCATAGGTGTCCTCATCTGATACGATTCAGAACGGGCTCTACAGCGTGCAGGATGTATAAGAAACGGCTTGGCAAGGTTATATCAAGAAGCCGTACTAAGAAGGGTAGGTATCTGACTTGTATAACACGTGAAGAGTCAAGATGGAATTATCCTGGCTGTCCTTACAATAAAGAGGGACAAGAGATGAATCATGATATGGAGAGGTATTATGAAACCCATTAAAACTCCAAACTTCGTAGAACGTGTTATCAACGATAGAGTGAGCCTTTATGACAAGTATGCTTATTTCAGGCTTGCGTATCGCAGAGGTTGTGGTCATGCTGGAATCATAATAAGCATGTACTCAAAAATACCAGAATTCCTATTATTGATTAAGGTGTTCGATATCCCGTTCGTTTTCGGTTGTATAATTGCAGTAATGCTTATGTTAGCAGAAATAATGGTTATGTTTGGTGTGGGTCATTTTGATTTACAGAATAAGCTTATGAATAGGGATGTGAGCCTTGCGAATAAGTATAATCCTGAAATGCAGGAATTATTAAAAAGGTGATTGGCATACAACACCTAAAGGATGTGATTATCATGGAAGAAGAGAAATTCAGTCTTTTGAAGAAATTAAGAGGTTCTTTTAAGAGACGATGTGAGAAGATGAAAATTTATAATAAAGAAGCGTTTAAGTCCGAGAAGAAGCTTCCTTGGAATATATACGGTGCTAAGACGTTAGGCGAGGGATTAAGTAAATTCAAGTTCATACATTACTTCTTCAAGTATAAGTTCTTTGTTCCGTTGTTATGGATTACAAAGAAAATGCTGGGAAAGTATCTTGATGAGCCCGTGCCTGATGAGGAGTACAATAAAAACATAGATATATTCAATAAATCATTTAATTTGTCTGTGGATCAGTTTGTACGGATTTATATGACAGATACCAATATTGAGGGTGAAGCTTTGAAGAAAGAGTTAGAGAGACAGCACGGTTGTGATAGTGTTGCATTATTGCATTTAATGAAGAAACTGGTTACTATGATGGCTGTTAATGATACTGCGTATCGTGAGTTTCTTAATATGCTGATGCACTCGATAGCTCAGTTGATGTTGAAAGAGTATGGTGGGAAGAAGGTTAATCATTTGATTTATAATTCGAGTGATGTGTATGATATAAATTATGTATTGATGTTACATAAGATTAAAGATATGGAGGAAGTTAAAAATGGTGAAAACGAGAAAGGAAGTACAGAAGATAAATAAAGAAAATAAAGATCATAAGGTGAAGTTAAAACTCCAAGGCAAAGTAAAAGAGTTTAAGAAGGGTATGGAGCCAAAAGCTGTAATCCCCGAGCCTGGCGAAGTTGCAGCTATCATGAAAGAGAAGAAGCTTGCGTCAATCCAAGAGCGACTTCAGCGTCAGCGTAATTTCAGGTTTACAGTACGAGATATGATACTACGTAGACATGAGCTTATCGAGATGGCTGATGAGATTAGTGGAATTAGTAAGCTTAGAATCTTATGGGAAGGTGTTCCGTGTCCTCAGAATATACTTATTGCACAACACAATTTGAAGAAGGAAACTTATAAGAATCTTCAGCAAGCAGCAAAATACTTACAACAGGCTTTGAAGAATGATGGGCTTAGTGATAGTGATATAAACAGCGTCATAGACGGGAAGTATGTGAAAGATGATAGGAAGATTGAAAAGATGGCTTATTAAAATAGGAAACTATATTAAGGATATGTGTCACAAAGGAATACAAAGATTACATTTATTTAACGATAAAATCTTATCGTTAGAGGACAAACCCTATCTGTTGTTTCAAAGTTGGTTACTTGATGCGATACAGTACGGGGTCATAGCAGTCACAGTATATTCTGTGTTTTTAGGCTTTCCTGGATTCATTAGGGCTTTAACATTAGTGTTTGGCTTTGGTTTTGGGATGTGGCTTATTTGTGAGACCATCGGACGTATTAAGGAGAAATTCAAGGACTAAAATGGTAAACACTTTTTCGAGAGTATTCATGAGCGCAACACAGCGCCCAGACGCTAAGACGCAGAGACATCTCCCAATGCTTAACGAGATTACAACTTCTTTATCAGGTTACTATCAGAACGCAAGTCAGGTTGGTAAGAAGAAAACCCTGATGCGTTGGTATAAATCAATCCCAGAGCTTACAGCGCTAGTAAACAAAGTAGCACGTGACGGTTCTGCGAACTATCATTTTGAAACTATAGATGGTAAGGATGGTAGGAATCGTATCATTAAAGCTAATAGGTTTGCACAGCAAATACGGTATAGGAGTACTAAGTTCGCACAATGGGTTGATAAATTAGTTACTGGTGAAGCCTTTGGCTGGATTGGTAAGCTTTCTGAGGCACAGCTTAAAGAGAAGTTCGCAAACGCTATTAATTCAAGAGGTCTTGTTGAGAATAAGACTTATGTTGTAGAACGTTTCATGCGAGAACTTAAAGCTGTAGATGAGCTTGGCGTTGCAAAAGGTATTGATGAGGATATCAAGACAGTGCGTAAGTATAGGTATATGGCATCATCCACTATGGAAGTAGTCTATGACGCTTATGATGTGCAACATTATACGCAGTGGGTTAAAGGGTTACGTGAAGACTTCAAACCTGAAGAGGTAATACGAAGCACGTTTATGGATGTTGACGGTAAAGTCAATGGATTCTCGCCTGTAGAGGCTATCATAGTACAGCTTGAGCTATTAAGGTTCATGTGGCAGAACATGGTTAGTATACATCGTAATGGTGGATCACCAGATAAGCTATTCGTTCTTGAAGACATGAAAGATGTCAATTCTCCAGCGTATCACCGTATTGAGCAACAGCTTGAGAAGTATAAGCTTGTTGAGAATAAGCATGGTAATATGTTGTTTACTGGTAAGGTTAATGTTCAAGAGCTTAATCAGCTTGATAAGATGCAGTTCATGGATATGGGTTTGTATGTAACAGGCTTAATAGCTATGCAGTGGAGTATTCCACGAAGTTCAATCCCTTATATCGTTGGCGGTACAAATACTAAAGATGATACTGGCGGAAACTCTGAGAAGGGGTATTGGGATAATGTAGAGTATTGTCAGATGCTGGATGCAGAAGTTGATAATACGCAGTTATGGATTCCGTACTTTGGCGTTAAGCTAGTGTATGATAAGGTCTATGTGCAGAAGGATGTGCAAATCCAAACGTCAGAACAGTTAATGCTTAATAATTTAGTTTTAAAAAATCAACTTCTTGGAACGCTTGATAAGCAGTTGAATAAGGATGCTCTATTGAAGGAGCTAGGCTATTCTACTAAAGACCTTGAGGAGATGAAGGAAGACCCTGTATTGAAGATGACTCTTGATAAACAGCTTAGTGATGATGAGGTTAACGATTCTGAGGATAAGAAGAATATCAAGGATAAGAAGAAGATAGAACAGGAAGGTTCAAACAGAAGCGCTGGGAAGCCCACAGGGACGGGCAAAGAGAAGAAGGAGCTATCAGAAGCGTCTGCAGAGAACGTTGATTTCACGAGCTTTATCAAGTTCTATAATGAGGATAAGGCGTATCATCCAGGAAAGTCACCACGTGTATTAGTGCGTAAGAATTCATTCTTTACAACGTATAGGTATAAGAGTTCTGATTTCACTTATATGTCAGTTTTGAGAAATGAGGATATTGAAGACAATAGAATCAATTTAATGAGTCTTACAGGCAATATGTACGAGGTCTAAGATGACTAGCGTACAACGAAAAAGAGGTTTTTCTTATGGCAGATGAACCGTTACTTGTAGAGAGCGATAAATACCAGAAAGTATTTGGAACGCTTGCAGATAATGATGGTAATATTAATTCTGAAAATTATCCTGTTTATACATCTGTATTACCAGGAGTTCCAATAACATATTCTAAACAATCTGCTAATAGCGATAGTTTCTTAATAAATAAAGGTAATTTAAACAAATTACGATTACGCCCTAGAATTCTTAATGAGCAGGTTGAAAGTTCTAAAACATTACAAGCAACAGTTACTGCCACTAATATAGTGGGTCAGATATTTAAAGCAAGTCAAGATAATATTAATGGGATTCATATTGCAGGAGAGAGTGCAGAATCGATTCGGTTATAACATTATATACTAAGACTACGGATTATAAACGGTTTAATACATTGATAGCTTCCACTACAGGATTTTCACCAGTGAAATTAGCTAACTTGGTTGATATGCCTGCGTTTGTAGAAAAAGGCGGAATGGTAAAAGCAGAATATAATGATGATTATACGGATAGTGTTTCAAGCGTAAGGATGGGTATTAGATATGTATATATTTCTCCAACAGTAAATGGATAAAGAGATGACAATGATGACAAAGAACGAAGGAAACGGATTTTCAACAAAAGACTTATTATTGAGGATTATGGATAATCAAGACAAGTCTAATGAAAAGTGGAGTACTGAAATGAAACGGCTTTATGACGTTCAGAAAGAAACTGCAGAAAAGATTATGACATATAATTATGCGCAGGATAAGTGTGTGGATGAAATTAAGATTGATGTTGTAGGTTTAAAGACAAACCAAAAGAATATACTGAAAGTTTTTAGTACAATTAGCGCTTTTATTGTAACTTCTATTGGTGGTTTATTTCTCAAATTATTTAATAAGTGAAAACGAAAGACTATATTAAGAACCTATACTACAAATGTAGTTATTAAAAGGTGATTTAAGATAGACTCAAAGAAAACCAACATTAATAAAAAGCGAATTCTATTTTCTAAAGTACACGGTTTTGAGAGTAAAACATCTGATAATTCCGATTTAATAAAAGGCGGTTATATTGCAACAACACATATCGATTCTGGTTTCTATGATGAAGACCGTGGTGTGTTTATACGTGATAAGATTGCAAAAGAAACATTATCAAAATGGGCTTCCGAGATAAACGATGGGAACCCACGTTCTAATAAGGTGTCTGTGAATCACAATAGACAACCTCACGTTGTAGGTGTTGGTATTAAAAATACAGCACGTGTTGATGCATTACCTGACGGTAATTACGGGCTTTATGTAGATACGCTTGTTGATAAGACAAGAGACGATTTTGAAGATATCAAGTATAGGCTTGATAAAGAACTATTAGACTCATATTCAATAGAGTTTGTAACTCATGATGCAACAGGCGATAAATATATCGATGGTGCTGTTGATGAAGTGTTTTCAGAAGGCGGGATTTTGAGAACATTATTACCTAATACACAACTTGAAGGTTGGACTTTGGCTAGTCAGCCAATGAATGAGAACTGTGTTATGATTAAGGAATTAGTACAACCCGATATCCCTAAGGAGGAGAATAAAATGGCAGAAGAAGAAATTAATGATACTCCTGCAGTAGAAACTCCAGTAGAAGCTCCAGTAGCTCCTGTTGAAGAAAAACCTGTAGAAGAAATGCCTAAAGAAGACAAGGAACTTTTAGCTTGGGCAAGAGAGAAAAAAGAGCTAGAATCCAAAGAAGCAGAGTTTAAATCAATAAAAGATTCCGTACTTAAAGAAGTTAAAGAATCATTAAAAGATTTAAAAGTTGAATCTAAAGTTAAAGTTAATAAAGGCGCTTCAATAGAATCAAAAGAAATGATGAACTATAAAGAGTGCTTTGGTAAAGATTCCAAAATTGAAGTGAAAGAACAGTTTAGACGAGCTGGAGACTTCGCAACATCAAAAGGTCTTATCGATAATAGTGGTGTAAAAGCAAGCACAAGTATTGCAGAGCTTAAAGCAAGTTCAGGCGTTTATAGATTTGAAACTAAAAGAATTGGTTGTAAAGTAGCTATTGAGAAGAAAGGTCTTGGTATTGATACTAATGTACAAGAAGACGCAGACTATTACCAAAACGCAGCAGAGCTTAGTGATGTTTATGATCCAGTAATCTATAATGCACTTAACGAAGCAACTGTAACATGGAACCTTCTTGCAAAAGACGATTATTCTATGCATGGTGGCGGAGACGTACAGTTTAGACAAAAGACAGTAGCAAACACTACAGCAGCAGCTTATATAGGTAATGCAGTAGTTCTTGGTAATACTGGAAGACAGAAATTACAAACTAAGTTTAAGAAATACTCAGTTGGTGTAGAAGTTGACGGCGATATGATTGCAGCAGCACGAGGCGGTCCTATTAGTGATGTATTTGGTCAAGAAGTATCAGATTCCACTGAAAGTTTACTTAGTGTAATGAATCAAGCTTTATTTGCAGAAGTAGGTTTAGAAACAGCAGCAGGAGTTATCGGTTTCCATTATATTGCAGATAACAATGGTAATAATACCCTTTACGGATTAGCACGAACAGCTGCAAACAAACTTGCACCAGATAGTAATTCTGATACATACATTGATGGAGCATCTGTTGATATTACATTAGCAAAGCTACGTCAATCAAAAAGACAAGCTCTAGAAGAAGGTTCACAACTTGGTAATCTTGTATTTATTACATCACCTATACAAGGCGATAAGTTTAGAGGAATCTATGACGGATTACAACGTTCAACTCCAACATCAGCACGATTTGGTTTTGAAGGACGTCCTGAGTTTGACGGAATGCCTATCTTTGAAGATAAGGATTGTACTGATGATAATTGGTATTTAATTGACCTTGACTCTCATAGAGTAGGAATTTGGGTTCCACCAACGCTAGAAATGCTTGGCAAAGATTCTGATGCACAGAAAGGATTTATTAAAACATATTTCTGTACATATAACAGACGAGTTAGAGCATTAAGTATGATTTACGATTGTAAAACCAGTTAAACTTCGGTTTAACTTTTTTTATTTTTTTTATATAAATCATAAATCATGGAGGAATGATATATATGGCAGCAGTAATTGTAGCAACTTCTACTCAAGAGATTGATGTACCTTCTTTTGTACAATATCCAGCAGGCGGAACAGCTCGAAAATTAAAAATGATGATTTTAGAAGGACCTAAAGCAGCAATAAACGATTGGTTCTTAGTAACAACTTATGGTATAACGGCAGCTAATGTTGCAACAATACATGGGTTTACAGTAGATACAACACCAGATTGGACAATAGACACTTTCACTTATGACCCTGATGATGGGAAAATTATATTATTAAGTGCTACAGTTGGCACAGAACATGTGGTCATATATTACTTTGAATAAGGAGGATGATTAAATATGGTAGCAGTAATAACCGCAACAGCGGCACAAACATATGATATGCCTTCGTATATACGACCAGGTTATGGTACAGATCGAAGACTTAAAATGCTATATCTTGAAGGACCTAAAGCTACGCAAAGCGATTGGTTCTTGTTAACAACGTATGGTTTAACAGCAGCAAACATTATAGACATGCAAGCTTATACAATAGGCACAGGCGATGAAGAATGGGATTTAGAAACTATAACTTATACTTCAGCAGATGCTAAGATGGTATTAGGACATGCAGAAGTAGGGAATACAAGAGCTATTGTGTTCTATTGGGAATAAGGAGATGATGATATATGGCAGCAGCAGTAATAACTCCCGTATCCGCACAAAAGTTTGATTTACCAGGTGATGTTCATACAGGTACTTCTTCAGCTCAACGTAGGATAAAGGGTTTATATTTAGAAGGTGTTAAAGCAACAGCAGATGATTGGTTTGACTTATCAGCGTATGGTTTAACAGACGCAAATGTGATTTCATTTCAAGGACATACAGTAACACCAACAGGTAGTGCGTATGTATTAGAGACTTTCACATATGATAGTGATGATGGGCAGTTAACATTAACAAGTGCAACACCAGGCGAGAATAGCGCAACAACGAGAGTAGTAGTTTATTACATTGAATAGGTGATATAATATGACAGCAGGAACAGCAGTAACGGAAGATTATTTATTCCCAAACCCTGGAACAAGACATGTGTATTATAGGCTCACTGTTGAAGATGCAGAAACGTTTACTCCAAGTGGTCTTTCCACAGTAGAGGGTTGTAATATGACAACCTTAGTAGATACAGATTCACATCTTAATGTAGCATTATCAAGTAATACAGCCACGTTTAATACTTCAGGTGGAAGCGTATTATGCTTTGTAGATTTCTGGGGGAGATTATAATGACAGCAGCAGATGAAACAAAGAGTTATGCAGGACTTGGCGAACCAGTACATCAGTACGTAATCTTAGACATTGCACAGAGCGAAACTTTTGTAAGTAAGCTTGGCGAGGTTTGGGGAGTACTAATACAGCGTGTTGAGGATTCAAGTTATTATATCAATGCAACAGTTTCGGGAAGCACGATTACGTTTTATAGTTCTGGTGCAGCAACTAATGTACAAGTATTTTGTGATATTGTGGGGAGATTATAATGACAGCAGCAGATTTACTAAACGGTATTGAAGGTGGAGTTTCACATTACTATTGTGAGCTTGACGTTCAAGAGGATTTCACATTTAAAGTACCTAGGATGTCTCAGGTTTTAGGAGTTATTTGTACTCCAGCTGAAAACATTGATTCTTTCATAAGTATAACAATATCAGGTAATACAATAACATTCCATGAATCAGCAGGTTCAGGTTGTAAAGTACATTGTAAGATCACAGGGAGGCTTTAAAATGAAGTGTCGAAATGGTGGTTGTAATTGGGAAGGACGTGCTGAAGATTTGAATTCTTCTCCTGACGATGTTGATAAAACACGATTAAGATATTTTTGTCCTGAGTGTAGTATTGAACAGATGTTAGAGCATGGTGTTGAGAAGACAGAACAAGCTTTC
>Ga0222640_1000396_pt1 | contig 13419 bp, 21 predicted proteins | sample AntAcemetagen187_FD_181144 | JGI IMG/M metagenome (GOLD analysis project Ga0222640, IMG submission 181144) | Saline water microbial communities from Ace Lake, Antarctica - #187 | ecosystem: Environmental > Aquatic > Non-marine Saline and Alkaline > Saline | place: Antarctica: Ace Lake... | reverse complement strand
TCTTTTCTGCTTTATGAAAAGATTAATTTTATTAATTATTGTATTTGCCTCAAACCTATTCTTAAGCTGAATTATATTTAATCCTTCAATCTCAGCAAATTCATCATAAAATCCATTCTTACCTTTTCTCCAGAATATAAGGTATGGCTCAAACTTTGACTTGTCAATATTCCTTAATGTGTCTAATACAATTCTTTGTGCTCCACCCCTGTTTAATGCACCTATAAGATGTGCAACTTTTATTTTAAGTATTTTTCCCATTCTCCAGCTATCTTTTTTATGTCAAAATCTTTGCTTCTTAGTTTGGCCTTTATTTTATACTGATTATAAGCTTTTTCATTATTTAATAAAAACTTAGTGGCCTTCACAAACTCTTCCTTGTTGTTAGTCAGCATGCCATACTTGGAATCCCCCAACATCTCAGATGGGCCATAGGGGCAGTTATTTGAAACTGCTGGTACACCGCATGCAAGAGATTCAAGCAAACACCTTGGAAAGCCCTCATGCTTTGAGGATAACAAGAATAACTTGGCCCTGCACAAATACCTGAAAATATTCTTTCTTATGCCCATGAGGATAACATTCTCAGTCAAGCCGTTAGCACTAATATATTTCTCAATTTCATGCTTTAAAGGACCTTCTCCAAAAATAGCAAGTTTTAAATGAGGTTTTTCTTTAATAACTTCCTTAAAGCAATCAAGAAGATAAAAATAATTCTTCTGGTCAGAAAGCCTGCCTATGCTTACCAAAACCTCATTTTTATCAAAAAAACTTTCTTCCCATTCAAAATCCAGCTTTTCTTTCATACCCTTTTCTATACTTTCAATATCAAGAGGGTTGTATATGCAGCTTGCATTCTTAAAACCAATATCTGAATAAACATCTCTTAAACCTTTTGAAACAGTAATTATTTTATCTGCCCTTTTGTGAAGATGAAGAGATATTGTTCTATAAGCTTTATTAAACATCACCAAGTTATTATTCCTTATGACAACCCACAATTTTGTTTTCTTTGCAATCAGGCATACAAGGTTTGCATCCTCAGCATTTGAGATAACTAAATCAAACTTATTCCTTTTAAGAAAACTTCTTAATTTAAATGGAAACTTAACAAATAAATAAAAAAGCTTGATCACCATACTATTTGAGTATTTCTCTCCGAAACTCTGATGCTTAACTTCATATTCCTTGTCAAAATCATAAAATGTAAGCAGTTCTACATCATGATTTCTTTTTCTTAACTCTTTTACAATAATTGAAACAGAATTCTCTGCTCCGCCGCCAATCTTCATATTTGAAACAACAAATAGTACTTTCATTTTTTTGTTTTATAATATCCCCACAGTATAACTTTTTTTGGGAGTAAAAGTGTTCCTGCTTCCATCATAAACCTCAGCCATTGCTTTAAATTAAATCTTACCCCATACTCCCTAATAGCTTTCAGCTTTATTTTTAATACTGTCTTTATTATTTTCTTCGTCTTCAAATTCTTCGCAGTTTTTTCATGCTGCCTGTAGTAATATAAAAAGTTATCATCCAAGCAAAACTTGCATCCCTTGCTCCAAAGCCTAAACCATAGTTCATAATCCTGTGAAACCTCATATCTTTCATCATAATAACCATATCTATCCAAAACTATCTTTTTTATCAGGACTGTTGGATGGGCTATTGGATTCCATATTTTTATACTATTGTCAAGATTGCTATAATCATATTTTGACTTTAACATTTCTTTTCCATCTTTGTCTATAAAAATAAGGTTGCATCCGCAAACATCAGCATTTTCTTTGTTAAGTGTGCCTAACTGCATTTTAAACCTGTCCTTATCACAGTAATCATCACTATCCATCCTTGCTATAATTTCTCCATTGGCAAGCTTCAAAGCCCTGTTAAGACTTTTGGTGCAGCCAAGATTTCTCTCGTTTTTGTAATACCTTATTCTCTTGTCTTTAAATCTGCTAATTATTTCACTTGTTCTGTCGGTTGAACAGTCATCTATAATAATAAACTCAAAATTTGTATAACTTTGATTAAGCACACTTTCTATGCATTTTGTAATATAATCCTCTGAGTTATATGCTGGCATTATCACGCTTAACATCATTTTTTCACCTTCTTTGTCATTATGATTATCATTAAAATAGTGAACATCCAGCCATAAAAAGCAATAAAAACTGGGTAATATCTTATAAAGCCAGTTATAGTAAACAGGATTATTGTGTGAAATATAAAGAAATCGTTAAACATCAAATCCCTCAATATGCTTTTTCTCTGCTTGTTAATCTCATAATTTGCCAATAAAAATATTCTTTTGAAGTTATACTGGACTATTATTGAAAGTTCATAAGCTCCAAAGGCAATTAATCCCCACATCCATATTAATGAATATCCTGTCCTAAGATAAATTCCAAGAGGTATTGATATAAACAATAATGTGTATAGTATATGGTCTCCTACCTTATCATACCATTCTCCAATCTTTGAAGATAAACCCCTCTTTCTTGCCAGAGTTCCATCTGCAATATCAAATATGTATGACAAATAAATTGTAAATGTACCAATAATTATCACTGGATATTCAGTGAAAACAAAAAAATAACATGATATTACGCCAAGAATAAAACTGAACAATGTAACCTGATTAGGTGTTATTTTTGTTTTAACCAGAATATCAACTATAAAATCAACTAATTTAGTCTGGGGTATTCTGTTAAAAGATTTTATTGTATTCAAGCCTTGTCACCTCATATATTCTTGAACTTAAAACATCAGGATCTGAAGTATTCATATTCATCAGCAGTGTTTTTTTGTCCAAGTGATTCTTAAACTGCTTTTTTAGAAGTTTAGTGCTTTTGTTAAAGAAAGCAAGCTCTATCCCAGAAGGATTGTATTGCATTCCATACTTGCTTGTTTCTGCGATTGCAAAATGTTCTTTTGACATTGCATAATCAGATATTTTCCTGAACTTTTCAGATTTCCAGAATTTGTGCATTGGAAACTTTTTTCTAAGCAAGGCGAAAGCATAAAGATTGAATGCATGATAGCCAACTTCCTTATTGTAAATGCTTTTTCTTGTTTTAATGAAATTTGCAGGAATAGTAAACTTTGGAAATATTAAATGACGGATTAAGCCATTCTTGTGTATTGATGTGTTCCTTTCAAGATTGTTCATAAAATTAATTACAAGCTTCCTGTCAATCAATGAGCCAGAAGCAGCAAACCAAAGCTGATGGTTGAAAGTTAAGTCAAATGAAAGTATTTTTCCATCAATTTCTCTTTTCTTCCAAAAACCTGAAAATTTGTGCATCTTAAATACCTTTTCAGCTAATTCCTTGTATTTCCTGTCTTTGAGAACCTTGTATCCCTGCATTAATGATTCAATAGCCCAAGCCTGACCTATTAATCCATTGCATTTATCTTTTCCTTCCCTGCAATTAAAAGTAAATCCGAAAGGTCTTGCCTCTTTTGAGCATAAGTAATCAAGGCACTTTACTGCTGATTTTTTGTATTTGCTTTCCTTTGTAATCTCATAGGCTTTCAGCAGTGTTATTGCCCAGTGCGAGTTCATCCTTACTTTTGTTTCAGGATTGTGGTAGCATCCGTTGTGTCCAGGCTTTGCACCATTAGTTATGAAATAGTTTGCATTTGTTGTTATTATCTTACTGATTAACATATTCCACCAACCTCTGCGTTGAATCTATAACAGGCACTTTTTTGTGATTATATGGTATTAAAGGAAGTTCAGTACATGCTAATATAACTAATTCAGCACCTTTCTTAATAAGACTGTCCATTATTTTTGTAAGGTCATTAATATTTTCTGTATTCATTTTGTTGTGTTTTACATCATCTATCATTTTTCTAATCCTTAATTCTTCATACTTTTCTGGCTTCACAGTTTCCATTGGAAGCATATCATCATAAACTGTTGAACCAAGTATAACTTCCCCTCCAATAATACCAACCTTTTTTGCTTTCGGATAATTAATTTTAATGTAATCGCATGTTAATTTTACCATATCAACTATTTCTGTTTTTATGCTTTTTTTTACTTTTGGAAGGAAATAATGTGCTGAATTGCATGGAATTAATATATAATCAACACTTGCATTCTCAAGAACTTTTGCTTCTCTTATCATCCCTTTTACAGGGCTTGTTTCATTAAAGAGAAATGCTCTTGTCCTGCTTGGTATCTTTGGATTGCTGTTTATTACTATGTGTGGATATTGATTTTCCCTGCTGACTTTAATTGAGCTGATTATTCTCCTGTATAGGTTAATAGTTGCAAAATGCCCCATTCCTCCAAGTATTCCTATTATCACTTTTGCCTCATCTTAGTTCCTGAGTATAACTTTGGAAAGCTTCTTTTGATAAACTTTGCTTCCTTTCCAAGCTCGGTTATTTTCTTTATTACTTCCTTGTTCCCAGAAATGCAAATATCAAAGTCTGGAAGATTATCCAATGAACTGCATCCCTCAATAGTTCCATTTACAATAACAGTTTCTATTGCAATAAAATCCTTAAATATATCATCAAATATCTTTTTTCTTTTTAATTGCGACATAACTTCTGGCTTGTCATCTGTTATTGCTATTATTATCTTGTTATATTTGTGATATAATTTTATTATTGTAAGTATATGTCCCAGGTGAGGTGGCTGAAACTTTCCAGGGAACAATATATTTTTTGATTTCACTTTTCAAACCTCTCCCACACAAAGCAAATTATAAGTATAATTATGAATAATGGCAAAAAAAGTAAACACAACAAAGCAAATAATGCAACAGAACAAACTGCTGAAAACCAAAGAATAGGATAATACCACCTTCCTTTTGCACAGCTTGTTTCTCTTACAATATCACACAACTCATAAAATGGTCTATTTTCCATGAAACCACCTGTTGTTATCATCAAAATCGTTTTTTGCACATTCTTCTTCAAACTTTTCAAAAGCCCAAGCTAAAGTAAAATACAGTGAAAAGAAAATCAATACAATAACAAAAACAATCAAAAGAATTATTTTCAAAATCATTTTTCCAACCTCTCTATCTGCTTTTTGAGATATTCCTTAGTCTGCCTTATCTCTTCCAAATATTTTAATATCTCATCAATTTCTTCATCAATTTCAATTAAATATCCTTGATTATGTTTTATTTCATCGTCAATACTAACTTTTGCTGTAAGATATGCTATGTTGATTGGCTTTCCTCTTCTAAGTTTGCTTAAAGGTAAATTAATGAATTCTGTTTTTCTGAATGGAAAAAAGTGTCTTGTGGTTCTTGGTGGGAAAAGATTACCACTTAATCCTCTCTTCACTACTTCCTCCTTTGATATATTCATTGAGCCTTTAATCAGAAACCTGTGCATCAAGTGAGTTCCAACCCTTATGTTCTCATCATCATAATTAACAAACTTTACTGGAACTGTCTTATATCCCTTTGAAAGAAAGAAAGCATACCTGTGACTTCCATCCAATATTATGCCTGTCTTTTTATCTGCTATTATTGGACATTTAATTATTCCATCACTTTCTATCATTTCAGTAAGATTCTTTAAATGCCCTTTGAATACTTTCTCCAAAGGTCTTAATTTATCTAAAGGAATTATACTATCCCATTTATTAATGTCTGCAAGTTTCATAAATCCTCCTGACCATAATAAATAATATAACAAATGGAAAGACTAAAACAGTCAGTAAAATAAGTAATATATTATATACAACTGCTGAAAACCAAAGGAGGGGATAATACCACTTCCCTTTTGCACAGCTTGTTTCTCTTACAATATCCCACAGTTCATCAAATTCGTACCGCATTTATACCATCCCCTTAAATCTCATTTTATAAAACTGAGTGTAATATTTAGGAATTTTCTTTAACTCTGATGTTTTCTTGAACCATACTACTGAACTATCGGGGTAATCTTCTTTGCCAGTATTATTTGCCATGAAATTCTCAAAGCTTTCTGACCAGAATGAATAGTCTGGAACTAACTCAACACCTGTTAATTTCTTTATTGTCATATCCCAAATACTCCTTAGTGTTGAATTTATAACATAACTTATTCTTGGCTTTTTAAGATATTTAATTTTCTTGCTAAAGTTCCTTCCAAACCTGCCGAAACTAAGTATTGGAAATCCACAAAACCTTAATCTCCAGTCAAGCAAAGTTTCAATACGGCTTAATCTCTTTAGCAAGGTCTCTTTGTCCATATTATATTTCTCTAAAAACTTACCTATGTTTTCGCCCATTGTAACTCCATTTTCAAAAAGATACATTGCCTGGACTCTTTTTCCAAGATTATTTGGGAATGTGTTTGTATCAACATGAAGCATTTTTCTCTCTGGGTCAAACATTGAGGGTCTTGCTCTTTCAAGGTCTCCTGGATGAAGCTTTCCATCCCAAAACACCTGCTTTGCGTGATTTTCATACTGATAAACATTTTCCAATCCTATTTTTGCAATTAAAAGTGTTGAAAGTATTCCATGAATTGAAAGTTTGTGAAGCATCATTGAAAGTGTGTTGAATTCAAAGAATCTTTTTTTTTCAATTGCATCCCTTTTGTATATGAAAAACATATCATCAACATGACCTAAGGGGCAGTCGTGCCTGTATTTGCTGAATCCCATTCCCCTGAAAGCAACTTCCTTGCTGTTCTTTTCCATATGATTAACTATCTTAATGATTTCATTTTCATCAAAAGCCCATGCATCTGTATGAAGGTGCATAACATAATCTGCCTCATTTGCACTGCACGATTTCTTTATGCAATCAATAACCCTATAACCCATATTAATGCTTTTCTGAAGGTTTGGCATATCGTCAGTCTTAACACACTCTCCTTGCACAAAAGTGTCTATATCAAGCCCTTTGATGTATTCCTGTGCATTAGGGTAATTACTACAAACTGAAATAAAGTATTTGTTTTTCCAGTTCTTCCTAATGATGTCAATCAATACACCAAGCTCTTCAAATTTATTGTAGAGGCTTATTGCTATCCCTATCTTGTTTTTCATCTATTCTCCTCACTTTTTCAAGTATTTCCATTATGATTGGGTTTCTTTCAAAGTTTGCCTGGATGTTTTTGCTTTTCCATCCAACTACAATTAATGTCTTTCCAACAACCCAAACACCAAAAACTCCTAATGGAACACCTGCAATTATTACAACATTCTCATTAAGACCAAACATCTTTGCTAATCTTTCGCTGTTTACAAATATCAGTAGTGCGAAATTCACAAAAGTAAGCAAAGCAAGTCCAGTTTTAAGTGCAAACTCCTGTTCTGCTGACCAATTCCTTAATTTGATTAATGCTTTTTTCATCGTTGTATATCCGCCATAAATCCAAATAATATTATTTGAATTCCAATAAGTATTAACATCATACTTAGTATTATTCTTGGCACTCCGCCTGCATTTCCATATCTAATTACATTGTAAACTATAAACAGACCAATCATTATTCCAAATGTAATAAAACCTAATCCAATCTTGCCAAAAAACTTTAATGGCTCAAAGTCCCTGTAAATCCTGAATATGTTTATCCAAGCTTTTACTGCATAATCAAAAGGACTTTTGAACAATTTGCTTGGTCTGGTTTTGTTTGTGTTTATAGGCACTTCTGCGATTTTCATCTTAGCTTTTCCTGCCCTTATTAACTGCTCCTGTGTGTAAGTAAAAGTGTTTATTAATGGCAATTCAGCAACTTCTCTTGTAAATGCCCTGAAACCAGTTGTTGTATCAGTTAGTTTAATTTTTAATAATTTTGAGAATACTCTAGCAAAAGCCCTGTTACCAATCTTTTTCATAATTGAACTGTTTCCATAATTTCCCTTTCCAAACCTGCTACCTAATACCAAGTCATAACCTTCATTAACTTTTTTAATCATATCTGGGATATACTTTGCAGGATACTGTCCGTCCGCATCTGTATGAATAATAATATCTGCTTTTAACTTCAAACATTCTTTCATCTCATTCTTAAATGTTTTGGCTAAACCTAAATTTCTTTTATTTGAAACTACAATCGCACCATGATTCCTTGCAATTTCAGCAGTTCTGTCTGTGCTTCCATCATCCAATACTAAGATTGTATAGTCTGCAATTGCTTTTATTTCCTTGATTGTTTCCCCAATGCATGCTTCTTCATTGTATGCAGGAATTGTTATGATTTTCATTTGACCACCTCAAACAACAGTTCTGTATTTGTGTTATGTATTAATTTAAACTTATTTGAACTTGTCATTTCATTAACTCTGTTCTCAAGCAATGTTTGATTGATTTTCATCTTTACTATACAGCTTGCTCCAAGAACAACATAATTCATATCATTTTTTACCAAAAAAATATAGTTGTCTTCAAGGCTTTCATTCAATGAATGTGTATAATAAGGATTGTAAGCATACTGGGCAAGCTCACCATCCCAAGCTTTGGGGTTCATATCATAGCCATACATCACTTCTGGTCTTATGCACAAAGGATAAACATGAGAATCCTTTTGAAGATTATCCCTCATCCATACATACAAATCAATTGATTCTGGAATTATTAATCTATCATCACCCCATTTGGTTGTATTGATTGAATATTTCTGGCTGAATGAAGTAAACAGCACAAGAACAATAATTACTGAAATGAAAGCCATTTGAAACTTCTTTGGAATAATATCATTAAGAATTTTTATAGTAAATCCAATCATTAATGAAGCAAACACTGCAAAAAAAGTCCACATCCTAAAAGGTATGATCGTTATTGAAAAATAAGTTCCAAGTATTATAAGGATTGAAAAGATTGATAGAACAAAAGTTGAGGTTATACAAAGGTTTTCTTTTAAGAACAGTTTTTTATAATTTAATAATATTATTAAAAATCCAATGCAGAAAAGGGTCATAAGAACAATTCCAACACCAACAGGATTGTTTACCATATTTTCCTTGTTTGCTATGAAGAAATCACCAAATGTATAATCTCTTGATGCAGTTCCCTTTATGCCTATTATTTTATTTGAAGGTATTATTAAAACAAGCATAACAATTACAAGCATTGCAAAAAACACAATATTTTTTCTTTTGAACAATATTTTTCTGCTGAAATAAATTAATGCCAGAAGAACTGCCAAGCCAATGATGACAAATGGAATCTTGTCAAGGAATGTTATAATTAGGTTAATTCCACCAATACCACCGCTTTGCATAAGAACTTCCTTGTGCCTCAAATAAGATGGTATGTAAAACAATGCTGACAGCAATACCCCAATTAGTCCTGCCTGCAATATATCCCAATTAATGTTTTCTTCAACGAAAGCTTTATTGATGTAATAAATGCCCATTATTATTACAAATGTAATCCCTGTTGATGTGTGGTTTATGAGTGCTGATGCAAGTATTATTGCTGTGATAAATTTCCAGTTCTTGTTAGATACAAGTGCATAAAGGAATACTGGAAGTAGAGCCATGTTAAAGTTTAATGAAAATACAAAGTGGCTTACCCAACAAGGAATTGCAAACAATGCGAATGTTGAAAACAATGCTATCTTATTATTTTTAGTAAATCTTTTTGCGAAGTAAAAGAAGAAAAGGATTGAAAGTGAGATTATAAGTGATGTAAAAAACTTCATTGTCCAATAGATTGAATCATTTACCTGGTTTAATACACCCATAAATATTTGGTAGCCCTGTGTATATGGTTCTGCATAATGGGAAAAATGAAATGCAGTTGAAAATGTTTTGGTTTCTGCAATATACTTTGAAGACAGTGCATAACCATAAGGGTCTCCATCTTCAAGCCAAGGATATGAAAAAGAGCCATTGATATACATAAAAGCTGTTATTCCGAACATAAGGAAAACTAAAGCAGTATAAAACTTATTATCTATCTTGAATGAAAACTTTTTTGTTATAAGCGAAATAATGAATGGAAAGAATGATAATGCAAGGAATATTCTCCAATCAAGCGGTATGTGAAGCAAATTTAAGATAACACCGACCACAGGAATGACTGCTATTCCTACACCAATTCTTATTACAAGCTTTTCAATGAAATCTGCTTTCCATTCTTTAACAATCAGGTCTGTAATAAAACCAAATCCAATTGTTACAATGAAAAAATATGTTATGCTTATTAACATTCATTCCTCCTTATCTTCTTCGCCTTTTGTTTTCCAAATACTAATTTTTTCTTTAATTCTTCTAAATCTTTTGGATAAACTCTATAATCCTTACAACCATAAGAATCTTTATGATTTATCTTTTCAAGTTCATCAAACACTTCTTTCTTTGCTTCTCTGATTGCTATATCTATTGCTTTTTCTATTATCTTTGGATTGATTTTTACTTCTTCATTCAAACTAAAGGTATTATCTACATAATGTTTGTTTAGATATTTTCTTGCTTTTTCTTTACACATTTTCTTCTTCGCCTTTCTTCAGCATCATTATTCTCTTTCCGCCCATTTCTTCGTCTTCATATTCTCTCCATACTTTACGATGCTTTTCAAGTAACCATTTCACTAACTTTATGTGGTCTTTGGTTAATATATTCAACATTTCTTCATAATCTTTTTTTGTGAATTTAACTTCTTTTAGCATTATTCATCTCCAAATATTGACTCCAATAAACCTTCTTTCTGAGTAAAATAAGTAGCTACATATTGCATAAAGGAAGTAACATCAATCATATCCTCAATCAATTTCTTTCTTTTTTCCTGTGCCTCTTCCTTTGAATTCTTGTTTTTAAGGATTTCAACACCTTTTTCTATCAAGCTTGTTTTGGAATTGAATACAAGACCATACTTCAATTCTTCTTCATCTGTATATCCTCTCCCTTCATCATCAATGTAAATTGAATAAGTTCCAAGAACAGCAGCTTCAGAAGACATTGTTGAACTTTCTCCATAAAGCAGTGTAGCATAATATATCAAATGGTGTATGTCTTCTGGTGGTAATTTAAGCCTGAACTTCTCAAGTTCTTCTGGAAGCTGTTTCTCAGAAGTTATGAACACTTTGCCATATTTTGAAAATTCATTGACTGCTTTTAACTTTTCTTCAAAGGGTATTCCACTGTGACCTATGTCATGGCTTGCACCCCAAGATACAAACCTCATAATTGTGAATCTTTCTCCCAACTTTAAACCTGCTTTTTTAAGTATTTCTGGATTTGGTGTAAAATAGTCTGGGTGAAGGTAAGCTAACTCGTGGTATCCGTCATACCTTATATTTTTGTTTCCAAGCTTTTTCTTGTAGCATCTTGGAGTTATGAACTTATTGCAGAAAAAATAAGCTATTTTGTTTGTCAGCCTTGCATTTTCAGTATCATAGAATACAAGTGAAGGAACTCTTAATAACCTGCCAACTGGTGCAATTGTAATGCCCATCAATCCAAATAGAATATCTGGCTTAAACTTCTTTGCAATCTTGTAAAACCTGTAATTCCTTACAAATAATTCCTTTAATAGCTCTAATTTGCTGTTTCCTATTGAACTTATTTTTGTATATTTGATGTTATACTTGTCAAGAAGATAAATAGTCATTTCCTTTTCCCTGGCTGTAACAAGAACCTCATTTCCTTCTTCCTTCATTATTCTTATGAAATTCTTGAAAAAGTGAACATGAGCTGGATGTTTTATATCAATCATTATTTTCATTTGGTTCTCCTTCAACTTTTTGAACTTTCTGAATTCTAAAAAACAAAAAAGGAAGTTAAAATAAAACTTCCAAAAAAAATTTAGTTTACTCTTACTTGGTTAAATTGTGTAAATGCACCATCAAATATTGTTTTAACATCAACATTCACATAACCTATTCCACTTACTGAAAGATGGCTTGCACTAAATTCACTATAACTATCTGAATTGAAGTTATAGTGTGTGTATGCATCGTCATTAAGCTTTGTGTCTAAAACTATTGGATATTCTACTGGGTCGTTTACTGTTACTGCTGTGAATAAATTTTGAGTCCATCCTTTACTGTTTGCATCAGTCCTTGAATTAAGACTATACTCCCAAGCTGTCCCTAATATTTCTGTTTCTATATATGATGCACTTGTTGCCAATGGACTTTTTGCGTCAAAACTGTATGTTGCTGTTATTGGTGGGTTCAACCATTCTGATTTATCAACCCATCCACTATCCGTTATTACCCAATCACCTGTTACTAAAACATCCTTATCAACTACAAAGGGTGTTGCACTTACTCCTACTGCCAATAATAGCATTGCCATTACTGACAAAATTCCTATTTGTTTCATTTTTAGTTTACCTCCGTTTTATTTGATGAACTTTTAATAACCTCTCTGCTTCAATATCTTGCAGAATTGAATTAGTCCCCTGTCACACATTATTTGCCAGTTATCAACCATACTTTGCTGTTTATCTTCTACAAATTCAACAGATACATTTATCTCTTCTTCTTGTTCAACTGTTCTTAGTTCAATATATACATAATCATTTCCAACCATTACATATTCTTTTCCTCTAAAGATAAACTTTTTCAAGTTGTTTTCTAATGCAAATTCTTTATTCTTTTCAAGAACCTTGTCAAGTCCAACAATTTCTTCAATAGTATTTAATCTGGATTCTAAGCTGTTTGTGTAGTCTACAAGCTGGTTAAATTCTGTTCTTGGAACAAAATAATTGTTCATAATCCACCAAAAGTTGTATTCTGAATTTGTACTAAAATCATTTGGATTTGAAAATTTCCATAACTTAGTTCTGTAATTTCTTGTCATAAATGTGTCTGACAATCTGCTAAAAACATAGTTTATGCCCATATCGTGCTGATATAAATCACTTATTGATTGTTTGTAGTCTACTCCATCCAGATAATAGTTTGTTATGCCTGGAGTATTTGGGTTGGCCCAGACATTAATATCCTCTGGTGTTGCTACATCAATACTTATGTTGGTATCTGCTCTTACAAGGCTTATTAACAAAAGCCCCACTAAAAAATACATTATTTTTTTCATATTTATTCACCTTCTGCTAAAAGCATTCTTGCTGTTTCTTCAGCTTCAAGCCTTGATTTTGCTAACTCATTATTGCAGTGCAGTTTTGCGTTCCAGGCTAAATCTTCATATTCTGGTTTCATTCTTGCTTCAGTTTTTTCTCTAAATTGCCATACTTAGCTTTAATCTGTCGCATTTCTTTATGGTTTGGATTCCTCATACCAATAGAATAAGACTCGATTGAATAGCCCTCATCTTTATCGTAATAAACAGGTCTATTGTTGATTTGTCCAATATATGTTCTTAATTCATATTTATGTTTATAATAATCCATTTTTTTTCTCCTTAAGCTTTTTGTTCCTTTCATAATTGTTTACTATGCGTTCAATACCTGCTGCTCCGCCCAAATCCCTGATGATTTCAAGGTTTTGCACTGCTGATGGTGCTACAAGCTCATCCATTCGGCTGCCTAACATCAAACC
>Ga0222640_1000387_pt1 | contig 13587 bp, 15 predicted proteins | sample AntAcemetagen187_FD_181144 | JGI IMG/M metagenome (GOLD analysis project Ga0222640, IMG submission 181144) | Saline water microbial communities from Ace Lake, Antarctica - #187 | ecosystem: Environmental > Aquatic > Non-marine Saline and Alkaline > Saline | place: Antarctica: Ace Lake... | reverse complement strand
CGCAGCGGGTGAGAACCACGAAAGGGGCGGACAGTAGGGAAAAGAAGAGAGAGGGGGGGTTTGGGGGGGGGAGAGTAGGAAAACCGTTACCCCCGTACGTAACGAAGTGAGCGAATCAAATGTGAGGGTAGGTGGGTGGGATAAGTCGCAGCAAGCACTTGACTTGGCCAGGTCTTGGCGACTCCGGATTTACTTCAGTAGAAATTTACAACTGCCCGATCAGGAGGGCAGTCGAAAACGTCTCGAGAAGAAAACGGAGATACTACCCCCTCAAGGGGGTTGTGATCTCAAGGTCTGGGGGAACCTAAAAGGCCAGGGATGGCCATTAGGGGGAAAGTCGAGCTCTACCCACAGGAAAGCCACCTGCAGGTCGAAAAAAAAACAGAAAAGAACAGAAAGGACGTGTTCCGTTGCGTCCTGGGTTGTTACCTCGGGGCCCGGGGGATCCGGCAGGACCCGTGAGGGTCGCCGTGGGAAAAAACCGGCCGTGTTTCGTGGTTTTTGCTCCGCTGAGCAAAAAAAAGCCTCCGCAGAGGCGAAAAAAACTTAAGGAAACAAACAACTTAGTTAAAAGGCAGAGGCGAGAGAGAAGGGGCGGGGCGGGCACAGACGGCGGAGGCCTCAAGCGCAGGGTGGAGCTTGCGACACCGCGCGGAAGTGGGGGGGGGATGGCGCGGCGTAGCCGCAACGCAACCATGCGCGCCGCCACCCAGTGAAAAAACTCAAGGCGTGGCGTGGCTTTTGTTCTTCGTCAAGGTAACAGAAAGCGCGGCGTGTCGTCCTCCACTTCGCGCGGCGTGACTCTTTCTTGGTTGGGGAAAGTGTGGCGAAACTCTCAACTTCGTTAAAAACTTCTGGTGTGCGGGGGGTTGGCGCGTCGTGGTGTGGCTTGGTGGTTGGGGGTTTAGCGCGTCTTCGGGGAAAGTACTTTTTCTCTTCTCTCTTTATGTGCTCTTTCTAAAATAAACCTTATGATCGCCTTATTCTATGGTTTTTTCTGTCGTTCGGGGTTCTTTGAAAACTCGTTGCTCAGGGGGATCCAGAAAACCGGTACCGGCTGGCCAAGTAGAAACATATATATAACATAATAGGAAATCTGAAAAAAAATGAAAAAAGTTGCACCACAACCCATTGTGGTGATGTCAAAATTTTGACGGTGATTTTTTGTTGATCAGTAGAACTTCATAAATCATTGATAAAACGTGCGCTTTTGGCACGTTTATTGAAAGCGCATAAAACAGAAAATAGAGGTTGACATAATGAATATTATCGGACGTAAAATCTGAAAAAAAATCATCTCGGGCTACCACTCCCTGTTGTGGTGGGGTCAAAATTTTGACAGTGCGTCGAAAAGATAACATCTTGACAGACCTCCGGAAAGGGGTTCACATGAGAGGTTTGAAACTTAAACCCATCCGGGAGGCAAGAAAAATGAGATACTCGCTGGCCATGCAGTCAACAATAAATGTGATCGGGTACTTAAGTAAAGCGTCCGGTAAAAATTATTGCTTTCCGTCGCAAGAAAAAATTCTCAAGCTGCTTGAGAGGTTTTACAACGTGGTAATAAAAAGGCGGCAGCTAAATTATATCTTGGCGTACCTTGAAAAAGAAGAGTACATAATAAGAAAGCGCAGATTAAAAGAAGGCAAGGACGGTAAGATCATCTTTAATACAACTTTGTACTGGCTAAAACAGAAAGCCTGGGTGCAGCTTGCAAAAGTTTTCAATGTGATAAAGAGAACAGGCTTAAAAATAAAGTCGCTCTATGATCGACAAAAAGAAAAGGAAAAGGAGTCCATGTCAAATGAACTCCTTTCATTAACCGATGAAGATAGAAGAAAAAACATCGAGCGGCTAAAGGGTCTTATGACGGGTCTTTGACCGGGCTTTTTTAAGGCCGTTAGCTTCTCTATATTCCTTCATGCACTTCTTACAGTACCCATGACTAATAACCCCAGGGTCTTTCTTAACCTCTCTTAAAATCTTATGGCATACACAACAAATCACTATCAATAAAATCACCTCCTTTTAAGTTTCCCTGTTTTTATTCTTGATCCGTTGTCTGCTTAACAATTAGCACGCTTAAAATTTCACCGTTGTACATTTCACTAAATGTAAGAGTTGACTGTTCATCGTATGGCCGGTAAACAGAAACACTGCAATAATCATCATATAGATTAACACGATAATCATCACCAGGCAGCGGAAACACCATAACTACATCGTCGATTCTCGTTATCGGGTATTCCCCGATTGCCGCATCTTCGCACGCCATGACACAGGCCAGGCATAATAAGATCCCTACTATTAAAAGTGTTTTCATTTTATCACCCCCTTTCCCAGTTAAAAGCTTAACCCTATAAAGCCTTCTTGTTAATAATAATCGTGTCCCACTCCTCCGGCGCAAAACACTTACTAAACGGCTTCGTCTCAAAATTAAGATAAGTAATCACAACATTTTTCCATTTACTGACGTGCAATTCCTCAACCTGCTTTAATTCAATGACCGCCTTCTTATCCCTGCTTATAAAAACCTTCATAATAAATTACCTCCAAAAATGGTACGCTCCAGCACAGGGCGGAAAGGGCAAACTAACAAACCCCATGCCTTTGCGTACCGCAATAAAAGAAAGAAAAAAACCCATACAGACACCCCTTAATAATCTTATCGGCACATCAAAGAAAAACTTTAGCACTTTTTTAAAAAAACTTAAAAAAAACTTCTGACTATTTCTGAAAAACTCCGGCCGCTCAACCCCTTTAAAAATAACACCTTCCAAAAACCGCAACGCTATGGTAGTATCAACGCTCTTGATTATTTCTTCAACCGCTGTTGACAATTAAAGCACACATCATGCCAACACCCCTGATTATTTCTCAAAACTTCTTATTACCTCCATAATTATTTTTAATTTATAAACGATCCCCCTCCTTTCAAAAAAGGTTGAAGGAGGGGGTCGTGATTGGTGCGTGTCGGGCTAAAATAATCGCCGAAGGCTAACTCTGGTTCTCAAAAGGTGTGACAGACAAGCCGAAGGCTGGCTGGCGGAACTTTTGAGTACATATAACCTTAAAGTAAACAGATAGTGTGCAATCGATTGCACACGGAGAAGGTCAAAATAAGCCTTATCCGGGAGGATCTGGAAAAAAAGGAGGTCGGAAAAATGATCAGAATATTAATTGACGAAGAATATAGGAAAATGCTTCCTCAGGCGATAGCGGGCACAAAGAGAGAAATCAGGATATTTCAATATCGAATACAAAGAAAGCTCGGTAGGGGGCAAACCGAAGACAATTTATTTCTTGATGCGATAAAAGACAGGGTTAAAAGAGGGGTTAAGGTGTGGCTTATCATTGATTACTACCCCAGGACTGGCATGGCGTATAAGGAAAATCTTTATACTGCTTTAATCCTCATGGATCATGGCGTTTATGCAAGATACCTAAAGAACTCCCGGGTGTGCCACGCAAAATGCGTTGTGATTGACAATGAAATGGCGCTGATAGGCTCTCACAACTGGACGACGAACAGTCTTAAAAGAAACCTCGAGGTATCAGTAATGATAAAAGACAAAGAAGAAGTTAGCCGCTTAGTTGAGGAGTTTGACAAACTTTTTAAAGAGGGGGTGAAGTTTTAAAATGGGAAGAGCCTTATTGATCAGAAAATGGAAGTGTAAAAAAAGAAGTATCCGGGGAACGGTAGCCGCAAACATCATCACCAAAAATGAGCAAAAAACAATCGTCAGGTGCATCAGGTCTGTGCAAGACGTGGTTGACGAAATAATAGTGGTGGACACAGGCTCAACAGACGACACCATGATCAAAGCAATAAACGCGGGGGCAAGGATAGGTCAAATCAAGTGGAATGATGATTTTAGTGCGCCAAGAAATAAAGCGATCGAGCTCTCAGGAACGGACTGGATTCTGAGCATCGATGCCGATGAGGTGTTACCGGAAAGAGGGAAAGAAGAGATAAGAGAAATGGCGTCAATGCCGCAGGTCGCAGGCTGGCATATCGACACGATGACCTATTTAAAATCGTCAATGCAGCTCAACGTCCAGGTGAACAACAAGAAATATAAAGAGGGAAGTGAATTTCCTTATTATGTAATCTCAACAAAAACGAGAATGTTCCAAAAAAGAGAGGGTATAAGATGGAGATTTCCAGTACACGAATTAATCGATACAAGCATCATCGAAGCCGGTGGAAAGTTTAGGAAGGCAGAAATAAAAATGCAGCACATACACAAAGAGGGAACAAAAGAAGATCTACAGAAAAAGGGAGAGTTCTATCTCCGTTTATGCGAAAAGAAGGTAAGAGACAACCCAGACATGGGCCACGCCTGGGGAGAGCTGGCCGTGTGCGAGTTACAGAGTGGCCTATTTATGCGAGCAGCACGCAGCTACTGGCAAGCGATTACGAAAGGGGAGAACAACTCACGAAATCGTTATGGTTACGCCGGTGTGCTGAGATTGCTCGGGCAAGTGGAATTGAGTGATTTAGAAATTGAGCGGGCAATCTGTATGGATTTTCCAAACTTAACACACATAGAAATGAGGGGGAAACAATGACACCAAAAATATTAAATATTGGAAGCGGAAAAGACTTCCGGGAAGATTGCATAAATATAGACAAAAACATTAAATGGAAGCCGGACATTATAATTGATTTCGGCAGACCTTTAAAAGAAGAAGCATTCAAAATTTATTCAACCGCAAGGTTTGGTGAGATAAAACTTAAAATGGGAACGTTTGAAAAAATAATAGCGCACGAAGTGCTCGAACACATACCAGACTTAGTAACCTGTATGACAAACTGTCTCGATCTCCTAAAAGTAGGCGGGGTGATGGAAATAACAGTTCCTTACGACCTATCCCTGGGGGCGTGGCAGGATCCCACCCACTGCAGGGCTTTTAATCAAAACAGTTGGTTATATTATACAGAATGGAGCTGGTATCTGGGATGGGAAAAGCAAAAATTTTCTGTTGTATCAATAGAGTTTGGGTTGAGTGAACTCGGGAAAAAATTAACTGATCAGGGAACGAAATTAGAAGAGTTAATAAACATGCCAAGGGCGGTTGATGGGATGAGAGTAGAGCTCTTAAAAATTATATCACATAACCAGACAAAAGGGGGTCAAAATGGCTGAAGAACTTTTTGAAAAACTCGACATAGTAACCGTGACATACAACACGCCAATCGAATTTATAATGTGCTTGAGCAGCGTACATTTATTTACAAAGAACTGTAAAGTAATCGTGATTGATAATGGTGATGAAGAAATGCCACTAGAAGAATCACTCAAAAAGGGAGTAATAAAAAAGATAATAAGAGAAGGAAATTTAGGATTTTGCAAGGGAGTTAACCGGGGGGTCAAAGAAGTTGACACGGAGTGGTTTTGTGTCTTGCCGGCGGATTGTATGCTGACCCATGGATGGGAAAACAGAATGATGTATCAGGTACCGACTTTAGAAAATCCCGGAATAGTAGCAACGATGTGCACGCAAACGTCGGGCACCCAGGGAATAGAACGTCAGGGGCTTTTAGCGGTAACGCAAGTCGTAGAAAGGGTAATACTAAACGGGGCGGTAATGAGGAAGGAAGATTTTTTGTCGGTTGGGGGAATGGATGAAGGCTTTCCGAACTTGGGAGGAAACTTTTCTGATGATGACCTGGCTAAAAGATTTGTGAAGAAGGGGTTTAACAACTACATATTAAACCATGTCATACATCACAATCAGGGCAGAAGTTATGCCGGTAAGACCGAAAAATTTACGCAAGATTTTGAAGTGGGAGCGGCGTATTATAAGCGGAAGTGGAAAGAAGAAGCGGGCTTCTGATGTGGAAAACCTATGGGCCGGTCGGCACTTGCGTAAGTGAAAGCGACTTAGAAATAATATACTCGAGCTTATTAATAATCTGAGCGATACGCTGGCCCGAGTACATACTAAGGTCGAGATTTGCCATGAACTGCGCAAGCGCGACCTCGCAGATCAAGCACTCTTCCGGTGATAATTGAACTTCAAAAGAAACTTTGTCGGCGTCTGGCATAATAAAAAGGGGGGACGACACAATAACTTAGTTGTGCCGTCCTCCTGATCAACCCCGGAGTAGTAGACGGGGCTTTTGCGGTTAAGCAGAATCGGTGTAGCCTGTTTGGAACTGCACGATGTTTTCAGTAACCCAGGTGTCCGGGGATCCTGCAGGTAGTCCAGCCATATCAAGATACTTTGCGCCCTTTGCAATTTGGAAAAGTTGCTGCCCGGGTGTTATTGTTGCGATAGCAGCATAAGTCAACCACTGATCAACCATATCAAGACCGGTGGCGCAACACTCCCAATCAGCGATCAGGGTGTTGTTGGTATACGCTGAAAGTAGCGTCGTGTAAGAAGTAAGACCTTTGATGTACTGGTCCATCACCACTTTGATAATATATGCGTTCCAGATCTGGCCGGAAGGCGTGAAATCTTTCAAAGCAGTTACTAAATTCGCGGTTAAGAGGGCAGGTTTAATTGCCTTGGCAAGACTCAGGAGCTTGCACCTAATGTCGCCCTGGTCGGCGGTCATGGGGTTGGTGGGGATCGTCCATTTCCGGACGACGTTCCTACCTTTCCAGGTGAAGAAAACCATCGCGTCGGCTATTTTGCCGGACGCTTCAAAAGAGAATAAAGGACTGATAACTTTAGCCATTTTATTTACCTCCTTTCTTTAGAATTTCGGGCGGTATGTCAAGGGTGGCCACAGCACAAATAAGATTGACGATAAAATCGTCGAAAGGGTTGGCGCTTGCTTTCGCCATCTTCTGTAGATGTGGGCAAGCGATTTTAAGAAGCTGTAAAATTAGCTGAACATGTGCTGGATCCATAAGCCACCAGGTGTAAAAGTAGTAACGTCAAAGGTATGAGAAAAAAACTTATAAGTCAACAAAAAAAAGCATCGACTGGTTTTTATTCAAATGAGAAGAAAGGACGTTTTGGAATATTATCATTTTTTGGACCATAAAAAATAAGACCACCGAAAAAATCGGGATCCCACGCATCAAAATGTCTAAACTCTATGCGGAGATAGATTTGTTCGTATGGCCCTACCCAAAACTTATACCAGCCAAGTCCCAAAACAACATGTTGAGAAAGGATCTGTTCGGTTCCAGGTCGAGTATTCCAGGTAAGACCACAAGGATCAAAAACAAATAATTCAGGAAGAAAGGCATCTATTATAACATCGTGAGAACCCTGGGGGTACATGTGCCAGGCATAGATGTTGAAAAATTGCTTGCCATGGTCTTCCGGTGGACGGCTAAGGTATATCCACCAACTGTGGCGAAAATAGTAGTAATTGCAATACAGGTCTACGTCTTCACAAAAATTATCGTCCGGGTTGTCCCATGAGACATAAGTTGCGGGGATCCCGATTGGCATACACCAGGTCGGCTCTCCAATCCTGAACTTATAAAGGAGAGTATCGCTCATAAATTTTCTATACCCGAACGTGCGGTCTTTGTCTGCTTCGAGCTCCCACCATTCTTTTCCCCGGGGGCCCACGTCGGGTTTTGTCGCGCCGCCCGTGTCGGGTTGCAGGTGCCAGCACTGGGTTGCTGACTTAAAAATAGCTCTTACATAAAGCTGCGCAGGGCTAGGAAAATGAGGATGGAAAGGATAGCCAGGGAAATCCCAATTAGACTTTTTTACGGTTTTCCCGTAAGGCTGGTGGCTTTGATCATAACTTTGATTAAAGAAATTGTGGTAGGTATCATAAAACTTGGACGGGATGTCTTGACCATAAACTTTAGCCATAGGTTCAATGGAATCACCTGGTGAATGATTATATTACCTAAATGAATTCAACAACTCTGATTTGTCCATCTAAAGAACCGCCCGTGGTATTGCGGCGAAGTCTAAGAGTAGTATTGTTTTGAAGATCGGCTCGCAAAAGGTAAATATCAGCGGTGACGTTAAGATAAGAACGTTGGCCAGAGGGAAAGATAACGGTTTTGGAAAGGTCAACCGCATCGATAGGAACAAGTATTTGTGCATCAGCTTGAGGAAGAGAAAAGCTCTTAATTTGGAGCGACGCAATAAAAGCGGGGTCAAACTCAAGAATAAAAGCGTGGGCTATTAAATCTCCCAAAGCAGGAGCGGCGACACGATATAAACGAAGAGTGGTCGAGTTCTGTATAGAAAAGTAGTGCATAAAATTCCGGGAATCATTGTTGACGGGGTTACAGCCAAGAAGAAACAAAACAGATTTCGTGTCGTCAATAGACGCGATAGTATAATCAACGTATTGATTGCCGTTAAGAATGGTGGGCGTTACTATTTGAAGTGATTTTATGAACGTGGCAGCCACAGGAGTAACCTCGTAATTATCTTTGATATACTGCCCGATGAAATTATTCCACCAAGGGCAAAAAGCAGAATTAGGAGCAAGATCAGCGTAAGAGTCTTTCTGACCTTGAGTAAGGCTGTGAGCCGAAACAGCAGCCGAGGCAAAACAATCTCTAAGTAAGCCTTGAGCGATAGATAAACTGACGGGGTCTTGCGGTTTCGATCTGACATAACTTGTACCCCCCCGGGTAAAATAAACGAGAACGTCGCCGAGGACCCCGTGAGCCTCAAAAGATAAAAGTGGAGATTTGAGCTTAGCCATAATCCCTGACTTATTCTTTCAGGTTTTAGCGTTTAAGTAAATGGAAAAGACAACACCACAAAAAAAAGAGATAGGAACAAAAGACGACGACATTATAAGGGTAGAGCAAAGGCTCTAAAAAAAAATCCAGAAAACACCCGCAAAAAAAAACAGCAAAATTACGAAGAGAAAAACGGGGTGCATTATCAATCACCAGGGTTTGACAGCGTGCTTGAGATAATCCGAAATGAAATTATTAAACCAAATATAGCGACGGTTAACATCACGCCACTTGAGCTTTTCTTCATCTGAAAGAGCGAGCGCTTCCGCCATAGCGGCCGCGAACATCTGACGCCAGGGTTGCTGTTTCTGGGGATCCCTGGGATTGGTGGAAACAGAGTATGCGTATTTTTCTTGCTTGCGGTTGCGTCGCCTAAAAATAACGGTCTTGCCGAGCTGCTTTCGGATCTCAACCCCAACCGGGATCCCTGCGTAAAATCTTTTATCATGCCACTTGTCATGAGGGAAAACTCTAATAAGGCCGGTTTCAGCGCGCCAACCTCGCCGGTCGTAACAGATGATCTTGCAAGTGCCTGGCTGGTTCGGCCGGAAGAGAGCGGTCTTAGGAGAAAACTCGCCGTCGTACCGGAAATGGGTTTTTACATACCCGCAGCGGTTCGAAACAGACCAGGTAAAAGGTGGCTTCCCACTACAAAGGAAAATACGGGTCTCAGCCATGTGGCCAGTCCAGACTTTAGGCCAAATGTAAATCATGAGCTCGGGATCCGGAGAAGAGTTTTTTTAGTAGGGGGGAGGCGCCCGGGCTCTTCCGGAGAAGAGTTTTTTTAGAAGGGGGGAGGCGCCTAGCCTCCGAGTGATTACTTAATCGAGATTTAAACAGATTTTCTTGAAAATTTCAAGGGATTTTCAGGGGAGGTGGTCGGGGATAAAAAGAAAAAATAAAAACAAAACAAAGCGGCCGTTAAAAAAGAAAACAAAACACGTGAAAAGGCGGTGGCCTGAAATAAAACTCCGTAAGGTAAGCTACTGCGAAGGGCGACAGGGGGGGTCTGCGAAGCAGAGGGGGGGAAGGAGTAGCAGAACAGCGCTACTGGTGGGAGGAGCGAGGAACGAGCGACGATTGGCGAGCCGCAGCAAAACACAGAAGGGAAGTCACGCCGGACAAAGGCTCGGGCAGGGTAGCGCAGGCGGCTCAGCCGCCTCATTTTCCCCCCTTTTAAAATAATAGTTAAAAAGTGGTTGGGTCATGACGCAGCGGAAACAACTCAGCGTTCAGAGCAGTCAGAAAAAGGAAATGAACAATTTCGTTTTGACGCCTGCGGCACTTCTGGGCGCACGGAAAAAGCGGAGAGGAAAAAGGCACGACAAAAAAAGGCGGCGAGAAAAGCGGAGCGTCTCAAACACCACGTAAATAATTGCATTGGGAAGGCGCAAAAAAAAGAAAAAGGAGGTAGCCAGAAAAAGGGGAAGTGAAAAGAAATTCAGGGACGGTGGGCGGGGACGTAAGGGAATGAAGCGCAGCGCAATGGTACTTAGCGAACGTAGTGAAGAAGGGGGGCAAACGAAAGAGGGGACAGGGGTGAATTGCGTGTAGTAGGTTGTCTTGCTCTCCCCCCCCCAAATAAAAACATTCCCCTTTAAGTGTAGGCCGTCATCTAGTGGGATGAAGGAGCGCAGCGGGTGAGAACCACGAAAGGGGCGGACAGTAGGGAAAAGAAGAGAGAGGGGGGGTTTGGGGGGGGGAGAGTAGGAAAACCGTTACCCCCGTACGTAACGAAGTGAGCGAATCAAAAGAGAGGGCAGGTGGGTGGGATAAATCGTAGCAAGCACTTGACTTGGCCAGGTCCTGGCGACTCCGGATCTTAGTCAGTAGAAACTTACAACTGCCCGACCATGAGGGCAGTCGACAATGTGTTGATAAAAAAAGGGGTATACAACACCCTTAAGGGGGTTGTGACCTCAAGGTCTGGGGGAACCTGAAAGGCCAGGGATGGCCCTCAGGGGAAAAGTTGAGCTCTACCCACAGGATACCCACCTGCAGGTCAGAAAAGTAACGGGAAGAAACAGAAAGGACGTGCTACATCCGGCCCAGGGTCGTTACCTCGGGGCTCGGGGGATCCTGGGGCGGCATTGATGGCCACCGTGGGAATTAACCGGCCGTGTTTCGTGGTTTTTGCTCCGCAGAGCAAAAAAAAGCCTCCGCAGAGGCGAAAAAAACTTTAGGAAACAAGTAATTAGGTTAAAAGGTAAAGGCCAGAGAGAAGGGGCGGGGCGGGCACAGACGGCGGAGGCCTCAAGCGCAGGGTGGAGCTTGCGACACCGCGCGGAAGTGGGGGGGGGATGGCGCGGCGTAGCCGCAACGCAACCATGCGTGCCTCCACCTGGTGAAAAAACTCAAGGTGTGGCGTGGCTTTTGTTCTTCGTCAAGGTAACGGTAAGCTTGGCGTGTCGTCCTCCACTTCGCGCGGCCTGAATCTTTCTTAGCAAGAAATAGTGTTGAGAAATTCTTAACTTTATTAAAAACTCCTGATGTGGAGGGGTTTAGCGCATCATGGTGTTGCTTGGTGGTTGGGGGTTTAGCGCATCTTTCTTTTGTTCTCTTTCTCTCTTGTGTCTTTGTGTTTATTCTTTAATATAACTCTTATGATGACCTTGTTCTATGGTTTTTTCTGTCGTTCGGGGATCTTCGAAAACTCGTTGATCAGTGGGACCCAAAAAACCGGTATTCTCCCTCAGCAACAAAATATATATATAATATAATGGGAAATCTGAAAAAAAATGCATATTTAGCAACCACAATCCATTGTGGTGATGTCAAAATTTTGACGGTGATTTTTTGTTGATCAGTGGAACCTCATAAATCATTGATAAAACGTGCGCTTTTGGCACATTTATTGAAAGCGCACAAAATAGAAAATAGAGGTAGACATAATGTTTATTATCGGACGTAAAATTTAAGAAAAAATCATCTCGGCATACCACAATCCCTTGTGGTGGGGTCAAAATTTTGACGGTGCGACAAAAAGATAACATCTTGACAGACCTCCGGAAAGGGGTTCACATGAGAGGTTTAAAATTAAAACCTATCCGGGAGGCAAGAAAAATGAGATACTCACTTGCAATGCAGTCGACAATAAATGTGATCGGGTATTTAAGCAAAGCGTCCGGTAAAAATTATTGTTTTCCATCACAAGAGAAAATTCTCAAGCTCCTCGACAGGTTTTACAACGTGGTAATAAAAAGGCGGCAGCTAAATTATATCTTGGCGTACCTTGAAAAAGAAGAGTTCATCCAAAGAAAGCGGAGATTAAAAAAAGGAGCAGACGGTAAGATCATCTTTAATACAACTTTGTACTGGCTAAAACAGAAAGCCTGGGTGCAGCTTGCAAAAGTTTTCAATGTGATAAAGAGAACAGGCTTAAAAATAAAGTCGCTCTATGATAGACAAAAAGAAAAAGAAAAGGAGTCCATGTCAGATGAACTCCTTTCATTAACTGATGAAGATAGAAGAAAAAACATCGAGCGGCTAAAGGGTCTTACGACGAACCTTTGAATGGGCTTTTTTAAGGCCATTAGCTTCTCTAAATTTCTTCAGGCACTCCTTACAGTACCCATGGCTGATAACCCCAGGGTCCTTCTTAACCTCTTTTAAAACCCTATGGCACTTACAGCAAATCACGATCAATAAAATCACCCCCTTCATTGGTTTTCTAGTTTGTTAAATTTTTCCATTTCCTCCTCAACTAGCTGCCGAAACCTGGACTTCAATTCGTTTGTTCTATGATCACTGTAACGTTCTTTTTTATCTGTCCGATATAGACACCGGTCATAATATCTTCTAAAGTTATCACAATCTTTACAACACTCTTTCTTTGCTTTCTCACAACATTCCTTACCAGCATGTCTTTCACAATCCTCTAAACAATCCCAACACGGCCAGCACGTTTTTTCATCCGCAGCGGCAGGCAAGGACGGCAGTAACCAGAAACATAAAACAAATAGGATTAGTGTTTTCATATCATCACCCCCTTTCATTGATTATTTTAGGCACTTCTTTACTTCTCCAACAACCGCACAAATGGAGCCTTCAGGCCTTCTTGTTAATAATAATCGTGTCCCACTCCTCCGGCGCAAAGCACTTACTAAAAGGCTTTGTCTCAAAATTAAGATAAGTAATCACAACATTTTTCCACTTGCTGATATGCAGCTCTTCAACCTGCTTTAATTCAATGACCGCCTTCTTATCCCTGCTAATATAAACCTTCATGTTCAATCACCTCCTCTTTAATAATCTTATCGGCATAACGAAAAAAAACTTTAGCTCTTTTTTAAAAAAACTTAAAAAAAACTTCTGACTATTTCTGAAAAACTTCGGCCGCAAAAACTCCTAAAAAACAAAACCTTTTAAAAACCGCAACACTATGGTAGTATCAACGCTCTTGATTATTTCTTCAACCGCTATTAACAATTAAAGCACACACCATGCCAACCGCCTTGACTGTTTCTCAAAACTTCTTATTACCTCCATAATTATTTTAATTCTCTAAACGAACCCCCTCCTTTCAAAAAAGGTTGAAGGAGGGGGTCGTGCCTGGGACGTGTCGGGCTAAAATAATCGCCGGAGGCTAAACTTGGTTCTCAAAAGGTGTGACAGACAAGCCGAAGGCTGGCTGGCGGAACTTTTGAGTACATATAACCTTAAAGTAAACAGATAGTGTGCAATCGATTGCACACGGAGAAGGTCAAAACAAGCCTAATCCGGGAGGATCTGGAAAAAAAGGAGGTCGGAAAAATGATCAGAATATTAATTGATGAAGAATATAGGAAAATGCTTCCTCAGGCGATAGCGGGCACAAAGAGAGAAATCAGGATATTTCAATATCGAATACAAAGAAAGCTCGGTAGGGGGCAAACCGAAGACAATTTATTTCTTGATGCGA
>Ga0222640_1000384_pt1 | contig 13671 bp, 35 predicted proteins | sample AntAcemetagen187_FD_181144 | JGI IMG/M metagenome (GOLD analysis project Ga0222640, IMG submission 181144) | Saline water microbial communities from Ace Lake, Antarctica - #187 | ecosystem: Environmental > Aquatic > Non-marine Saline and Alkaline > Saline | place: Antarctica: Ace Lake... | reverse complement strand
GTCGGTAGCCCGTGCGTCCTTCTTCTATTCCTCCCCGTCAACCGCCGCCACCCCGTTCTCGTGGGATGATGTGATTCCACAGTACCCTTCCTTGCTTGTCGGCTACGTGTTCACGAACGGCCTGGACATGACTAACGGGGTTTATATCGACCACGGGGCGGGCGGCAACGGATCGACACAAAGTACGGCCGGATACCGCCCAACCTTTCACAACGACCAGCATGGCCCATACGTGGAATTTGACGAGGCCGACGACATTATCGACGTTCCCACGAACGCCGCCCCGCTGAACAACGTATGCACGTTGATGATTCTTGGACGGCACGGACCTCTGGGGGCGAGCGACTATGACGGGCATATCACAGCCCGGGCGTCGGACAACAAACTATACACGTTGCTTTCCTGCGACGACGACACGAAGGCGCGGGTCTATGACGGATCATCTTATCCCGTTGACCTACAGCGCGACATGCTCCACTGGAATGAAGCCGAATGGAAAGTTCTCGCGCTTACCTACACCCAGAACCTCGCACGCTGTTATGAGGACGGAAGTATGTATCGTTTGGGTGCGAAGTTCGAGGATACATCCTGTGACGTGCAACTCTCTAACGTAACCACGCGCTACGCCATCGGCTACTATTGGTCGGCATCGTGGCGTTCGGATTGGGACTACAAGGCCGCATTTGTGTGGGACTACGCGCTTTCCTCCAACGAAGTCGAGACGTTCAGCGAGTTTTTGCTTACGAATCAGGTTGTTTACCCCGGCTATATCGACCAAAAAGCATCGGAACTCACTGATATCTGGTATTTGCAAAACGGTTATACTGACGCGATTGCAGGTAACGATTTTACTGTTACGTCAGGGACCCCCACCTTCCCGATCATTGGCACGAACTCCAACGGCCGTGTGCAGTATGCGCTGGATCTTGACAGCGGTGAGTACGTCACGGCGGGGGCGGGTCGGGCGCTCAATACTGCTTCAGCTTGGTCTATCTTGTTTTGGGCGAACACCACGGCCGATGGGCATGTTCTTGGTGATGCTAGCGAAACGGATTGGGTGGCTCTTTTAACTGCTTCAGACGATTTCCAGATTCGTACACTTTCCGCCAGTTCGATTTATACATACACATGGAGCAATATCAGCCTGCCCGATTCTGGATGGCACCATTACGCGCTATCCAATGACGGGACCGATTGCAGCCTGTACGTTGATGGCGAGGTGCAGGCGACCACGTACAACATGGCGAGTTATCTTGACATATCCACCATCGGCAAAGGCGGGGCGGGGACTAACTTTGTCGGCCAGATCAATGACGTTCGGATCTACATGGAGGGCCTTGAGAGCAACGCTGTGTATGAGGTTTATCGGTGGACGTATCCAACGAACAGCATCGAGGTTTTGCAGGAAACGCAGGCCACAGGGCACACGTAAACATCTGGGCGGGACGGAGTATCGCCCCGACTACGGGACTTTTGATCAGCAATATGTAGGGGACTGACACGATGAAGCGACTACTGACGGCGGCAATGGTATTGACCCTGGCGGCGGGTAGCGCATTGATCGCGGCGGCGGTGCTGCTGCTGTGCTGCGGGTGCGGGACGGTTGGCGGCTGGTTGCAGTCGGTTGACGAAGACCAAGTGCGCGACCTGTGGGCAGAGTACCAGCGGTTGCGGGACATTCAGAGCGGGGAGATTGAGCTGCCGGTGGTGCCCGCAAATACCAACGTTGCGGCCGTGCTGCAAGATCAACGCGCCGAGTTCCTGTACGACAACGCGGGCGTGCGGTGCATGAATATGGCCTACCTTGGCGCAACGCCGGATTACGTGGAGAGCTTGCTTGACCGGATGCAGGCCGGCGGGTGCAACGTGGTTTGGATCTTCGCGGAGAATGAGCGGGATGGATCGCCGCTGCCGACAACCATCTACGCCGATAACAAGTTCGGGCAGGTTGTGCACGCCGACCGCGTGAAGCACGTCAGGAGCGTCTTGGAGCGGTGTAGGGCGCGTGGGCTTGCCGTGGTGCTATGGTTGACCGCAGACGACGGCGGGGCCGTTACAAGCGCCTCACGCGAGCGTATGCTGTTCCACGTCGGCGCGTGCGTCGAGAACCTGGGCGACTTGGTCGACGAGTACGTTGCGGGACTGGAAGCGGACGAGGACGCGCGGCGGAACCACATGCAGGCCATGATCGCGGAGTGCAAGCGGTTGGCCCCTGATAAGCGGTGCGGCGTGCACTTGGGTTCGGACCACTGGGAGCCTGCCGTGTCCTGGGGCGCGGACGTGCTCTACTACCAGTTTGGCTTCGGGCAGTCGGCGCAGAAGTGCGCGGCTGAGGCGGACGCCGTGATCTGCAAGCTGAACGGGCGCGCGGCTTTCGTGGCGGCAGAGTACCACAAATCAAGTGACAGCAAAGAAGCGCGGGCAATCGGCGCGGCGGTTAAGGCGTTGGGCGATAGCGTGCAGGGAACGGGAAACGGGAGGTAGGGCATCATGCCAGCACAGCAAGGCGACGGGCCGGGACGGGTGATGATAGGGTTGACCTGCGTTTTCGTCGCGGGCTGCGTAAGCGGTGCCGTCACCCTGGGAATACACGGGCGGCAACTCACGGACCACGAACAGAGCATTGCAGACGTGAGTGTCGCCCGCACGGAAGACCATGACCGGATCATTTGCGTTGAGCGGGACATGGCCGCAATCGGACCCAACATTGCCCGCAACTCGGTACAGCTTGAACAGCAGGGCGAGACGCTGGGAGAAATCAAAATCGCACTGGGGCAGATCAACACCAAGCTGAACAACCCATAGGCGGTGACGCCATGACACAACAAGGATTCGGCGCGGGCGATACGCACCTCGTACACTTGCCGCACAAAATCTACGGGTGCCGCTTTCGCCTGGGTGCGCCCGTAGTCTACACCGATTCAACGATGCGCGCGGGGAAAGCGCCAACGGACATGCTGTTGGATGGTCGCAGCGGCCCGCACGTATTCTACCCGCCAGTGGATACCGACTTCCTGCCGTGCTACGCGGACCACGACCACGGGTGCTCTGTGGCGCGTATGCTGCCGCCCGGTGAAGCGCGGAACACGGCGCGACTGTACGCTGACTGGCGGCTGCAAGACTCGATGCTGTGGGTGATGCACGACCTGCACCGGGTCAACAGGGCAAAGGCGTGGGTGGTTTATCGAGGTGTCCGCATAGGCGCGTGGTGGGTGCGAAACAGTCCGACGTGGCAGCACTACCCGCTGTGGGTGCCCGGCATGACGACGGGCTGGACGCCGCTGCGGGGGGACTATCCATGACCGACGACCACGACCTGCATTCCTATGCGCGCCCGCGCAACCCGGCAACGCACGTCCGCGTATCGCCGCGCATCCGGTACGTCACGCCGAGTCGCAAGCGCATCCCGCGCAGGCCGCTTTGGATGCTGGTTGTGGACTGGCTTTTGCGGTGATCGCAACTTATTTTCGCCCGTAACCCCTTGCCGATTAACCCCTTGCGTACCTGCCGAAAGAAATGTGCAAGAAAAGTGTTGACTCGTAATAGGAGTAGTAGTAAATTGCCACCATGACAACGGAGAACACAGCGGAGGGCGGGACAATGAGTGCAGAGGAAAAAGCAGCATGGCTGGACGGCGTGCGGGACAAGATGCACGGATACCGCGGGGCAATCGCGGCATGCAAGGCCCGCTCTGCAAAGGGTGATGCCAACTGCGCTGCCTACGTCCTCGGCTACGACGGCAGCGGAGTGTAACAGGAGGATCGGGCAATGAAACATGAGCGGAATTACGTGGTCTACGACAACCGGACGGGGCGCGCGGTGAGCTACCACACGACGGACGAGCTGGCGACGCGCAAAATGCAGCGACTCGGCTACCGGACGCACGGTGTCAGGCGGGTGGCATAGCGCGCAACAGCACAAGCGGAACAACGGAGGGCGGGCAATGAACGCAACACTTCTCGCACAAACGCGCCCTTGGCGGCGGTGTGGCCGCGGCCAGGTGCGCAGCGGCGCGGACTGCGTAGACTGCGTACGACTGGACAACCCCGACGTTGTCAGGGCCGCTACAGCGGCGGACGTGGCTGCCGTAGTCGCAGAGATCGACGCGCGGAACGCGGCTGAGGCTCCGGCGCGCGAGGCTGGGATTGAGGCGGCGCGGGTCCGGGACGCGGCGGCGGCGGAACGTCGGGCGTCGGACGCCGAGGCGGATGCGCTGCGGGCAGGGACGCTAGCGGCGGACGTGATCCTGTGTCGCGCTGCGGTGGCGCGGTGGCAGGCGGATAATCCGCAGTCAAGCGTCCGCGGCAAATACGGCCGCTGCGGGCTGAGTCAGGGACTGTGGGCGGCGCTGTCTGCGGCCGGGGTATCGGCAGCCGGGTCCGCTGAATACGCTATGCAAACGGGCGCGATGGCCCGGCCGGCGGACGCAAAAGACATCGGCGGCGGCGAATACTCCAAGGTAGACTGAGGCACGGGCAACGAGGTCGGCCACCATGACAACGGAACACACAGCGGAGGGCGCGGCAATGAGCTACACGGTAACACAGGATGGGGAGCCGGTTGCCGAAGCGGTCGCGACCGTCGCCGAAGCGGTTGCGGTTATGAGCGAGATCAGCCGCAAGAGCCGGTTGAGCATGTACGCATACAGCCCGCGCCCCGTCACGATCCTGAACGCGGCCGGCGTGCCCCACGGCGAATGGACCGGCGCGGAAGAGGATGAATATTGGGACGCGCGCGAGGCGGAATAACAGCGGAGGGCAGGGCGGGACGTGGTTTGTGCAGGAAGCGGCAACGCCTATCGGGGGCCCGTGCCCGCGCAAGTGGTTCAATGCGTAACACAAAGGAACACATGAAGAAACGAATCGTCATCAAGAAGTGCCTCGTCTGCGGGTACACGTGGGAGGCCCGCAAGCGCCGCCCGAAGTGCTGCCCTGAATGCAAGTCGCGCAGGTGGGACAAGGGGTAGGCAAGCACGCGCAACACCATGAACGGCGGAACAACAACGGAGGGCGGACGATGAGAGTTTGCAGCGAATGCGGAACGCGCCCGGTGGCGCAACATCCTGTCGGCAACGTGCATCCGACATACACGCGCTATGCCTGTCCGCATTGCGGAAAGAAGGGGCCATCAACCAAGCGCGATCTGAACTTCAACGGGAACACTGGCCCGTCAGCCGATACGGTTGCGCGGGAAGATTGGGACAATGCCAACCCATGAGCGACCCCAACGCCAAGCATTTGCCAACCGCGGCCGACCTGGAGTTGCGGTTCGAGGACGCGGCCGGGCTCGTGGTTGGCTTTGCGCCGTGGGTTGCGGACTACTACGAGCAGCGGCGACTACGGGACAAGGTGGAGGTGCAAACCGGCGCTGTGGTGGCGCGGATAATTTGGGGGGAGAAATGAGTTGGTTTACACATAGTGCGATTGCGGCAATGAATGCGGCCATGCAACACAGGTCGGGCAAGCATTTCAGTTGGAACTTTCACGTTCCTGCGGGTACTCTGCGGCAGCGTCCGCGCAACCGCAACAAGTACAACCGCTTCAGCCGGACAGTGACGTTGGGCTACTGGACGCCGGAAGCATGGGCAGAACGGAACAAGGCATGACCACCCTGAACCGCAAAGACAGCCCCGGCGCGCGTGCGGTAGAGGCGGAGTGCAAGGCGGCGCTGGCGGCGTTGCCGGAAGCGCCTAGATACAATGCACTGGTTGCCGACAACGCGCGGCTGCGGGCGGCGCTGAAGTACTGTGCCCATCCAGAAGCAAAATTGCCAAACGTGCAGTGCCTGGCCCGCGCGGCGCTGAAGGGGGCGCAGTGATAACCATAGCGCGTATCGTTATGATCGCCGCGCACCTATGGCTATTGGCAACTCCCGCTGCGGTAGTAATCGCCGCGTGGGCGTTGCGGCAAAAGCAGGACACGAAAGGGGGCGCCTATCGAAGCAGTGAACCAAACGGCGCAAAAGCAAACCAGGGCGGGCGCGGGGGAAATGTACTGATAGATAGCAGTCCCGCGCCCGCCATTAACCAGGGGGAGATATGAAGGCAACGCTTAAACAGCAGATCAAGGTAGACCACAATATGCCGATTCCGGTGTCTATGGCCCGAGCGTACATGGACGCACTGCACGCGATGAAGCCCGGCGACAGCTTCGTCGTTGCGCGCAAGCACTATTTCACGGTGCGCGCAACGGCCCGCAAGCAGGGCGTTATGGTTACGGCCCGCAATGTGGAAAAAGGCGTCTCATGGCGCGTGTGGAAGGTGTCTGACGAGAAGCCGGTGACGGAATGAAACCCATATTTTGGCCGCTTTTGGTGCAGGGCGCGATGGTAGGCACCAGAGGGCTCGGCCCATACGGACTACCGCGTCGACCCGCCCCGCGCAAGGAAACCAAGTGCACCTTGCCGGGGTGCGACGAAATGACCGCGCACAACGGCGGCTACTGTTGCGCCGCGCACTGCAATGAACACAGGGCGATTCAGGGAGTGAGCGTGATATGAGCGACAACATCGACTACACCCGCCTGCCGCTACACATGCAGGAATCCGCCCGCGCGTACGTTGAGCGCGGGCAGCCGCCGGAGGCGTTCCTGCGCAACGTGCTGGCAAACGCTTTCCGCGGGTCTATTATATACGCGGACTCCAACAATCTGTCCGCACTTGCCGAGTGGGCGAATTGGCTGTTGGCTATTCCGTTCGGCGCGTGGGGCAGTTGGGAGAACATTGACGAATGGATTGCGCACCGCAGGCGTATCGCGCAGGCGGACGCGGAAACCGAGGGGGGATCAGAATGACATTCGAGGAAGCAAAAGGCAAATTGGCGCAGTTCGCGGACGGGCGGTACTTCGCCATTAAGTACGAGTTGACGCGGCACCAAGACGGCAGGACGGACGCGGAGTGCAGTGTGTATGTGAACGGAATGACCTGGTACATCGGCACGACTTGGGCGGATGCACTGGCGCGACTCAAGGCCGGTCCCGCGAAAGTGGACGCGGCGGAACAACCGGAGGGCGAAGATGGCGAAACAGGCTGACAAGTCGCTGCCGCACGTAACCGACATCATCAATGCCGTGTTTCCGCAAAGGGCGTGTGATCCGTGGTACCTGGAGCGCGGCAGTGCGGCTCATGCCTGGACTGCCCAACGGTTGATGGACGCCTGCAAGCACGATGATGTTGACCCATGCATTGATGGCCGGGTGCGGGCGGCACTCCGGTACGTGTCAGATTTCAAGCTCATCCCCGAAAGGATCGAGTTGCGCGTCCAGTCTCACAAGCACCAGTTCTGCGGCACGCTGGACATGCTCACGACGCTCGACCGAGCGCCGCTGATTGTTGACTGGAAAGGTAGCGTCACCAAGACGGCCGTGCTCCAGCTCGCAGCATACGCAATCGCATATCAGGAAGAAACCGGCAAACGGATAAGGGAGGGGATGGCAGTAGAGACGCACGACGACGAATCCTACACGGCGAATCGCTACAAACTCACGACGGCAAAAAGCGCATTCCTGCACGTACTTAACGTGTATAGGTGGATGCTCAAGGAGGGGATTACGAATGCCAGAACAAGAGATTGGTAACGTGGAAGACTTGAAAGGCGAGGTTCTGCCGGTGGTACGGCAGGCGGACGAAACGGCGGTGCAGTCGGCAGAGTCATACCAGGCCGCAGGGGCGTTCCTGAAGGACATCAAGACGGCGCAGAAGCGGGTTGTGGCCTTCTTTGACCCGCTCAAGAAGTCGACCCGTGCGGCGTGGCAGGCCGTGCTCGCCCGTGAGAAGGAAATGCTGGGCCCGCTGGCCGCGGCGGAATCCGGCGTCAAGCGCAAGATGGGCGCGTGGCACGAAGCGCAGGAACGCATCCGGCGCGAACAGGAACGCAAGCTGCAATCTGCGGCGGAAGCCAAGGCCCGCAAGGAGCGTGAACGGCTGGCGGCGCGGGCGGCGGCGGCGGCGGCAAAGGGGCAGACCGAGAAGGCGGAATCGCTGGAAGACAAGGCGGCGGAAGTCGTGGCCCCGGTGATCGCCGTGCAGTCGGAAGCGCCGAAGGTGGAAGGGATCAAGTACCGCACGACATGGAAGGCGCGGGTCACGAAGGCAGAAGACGTACCGCGTGAGTGGCTGATCGTGAACGACAAGGCATTGCAGTCATTCGCCCGCAGTACGAAGGGCGCGGTCAAGGTGGCGGGCGTGGAGTTCTACGCCGAACAGGGCATGGCGGTAGGGTAGCAGAGCAACTTTAACAACGAAACGGAGGGCGGAGAATGGAGACGCAAGCATTACAGAAGGTTGACACTGGCGGCGGAATGTCGCTGAAGCAGGTATCCGACAGGGTGAATCTCGTCCACCAGATACTCGACAAGGTGATGAAGAAGGGCACCCACTACGGCACGGTACCGGGTTGCGGGTCGAAGATGGTGCTTCTCAAGCCGGGGGCGGACGTGCTGGCCATGACATTCAGGCTGGTCCCGCAGTTCGCAGTTGAGCGCACCGAACTGCCAAACGATCACCGCGAGTACGATGTGACGTGCAGCATGTACGGGCCTGACGGTGCGCTTCTCGGACAGGGCGTGGGGTCCGGGTCCACGATGGAGAAGAAGTACCGCTACCGGAAGGATGGCGCTGGAAACAGGATCGAGAACGAGGACATTGCCGATGTCTACAACACCGTGCTCAAGATGGCCAAGAAGCGGGCGCACATTGACGCGACGTTGACCGTCACCGGGGCGGCGGATATCTTCACCCAAGACCTGATTGACGACGCGGCCACACAGGCACCCATAGCGATGCCGAAGGCCAAGAATGCACCAGCGGCACAGTCCGAGGGCGTCACGGTCATCACGGGCGTTGTGGAGGCCGTCAGCGTAAAGGAATCGAAGCCCGACGCCAAGAAGCAATGGCGCAAGTGGGGCGTCAAGATCGGCGACGACTGGTACGGGACGTTTGATACCGACTTGGGGTTTGCCGCCGAATCCATGAAGGGCAAAGAGGCGGTTGTGGGCTACGTGGTGGACGGCAAGGGGTACAACACCATTCAGTCAATCCTGCCGGCCGATGTTGCGCCCAACACCGACGGCGCGGCAACGGACGAACAGTTGCCGTTCGAGGACAAGTAGCATGAAGATACAGAAAATCACAAGTCAGGATCGGCGCGACTTCTGGTGCGTCTACGAATGCGAGCACTGCGGCGCAACGGAAAAAGGAACCGGGTACGATGACGCCAACTTCCACCAGAACGCAATCCCGGCCATGAAGTGCAATGCGTGCGGAAAGACGGCCGGGGACGATTACCGCGCCCTGACAACGAAGTACGCGGAGAGCGAAGTCGTTTGATGACGGGCAAAATGACAGCAACCCCCAGACCGCCGCGCGGACAAGCACGTCACTGCCACACCACACAGAACGCAGCGCATCGGCTGGCCTGCGCGGCCGGCGAGGGGGATAACCCTACAACGCTGTATTCGGCTGTCGATAAGGATCTGAGGTTCTATGACTGGAGCCGTGGCCGCTGCCGGCAAGTCGAGGTCGTTCAGCTTGTTAGGGCTGGACCGAGAACAAGCATTGTGCGGAGACTGGACCTCCTCACAGGTGATCCCGAACGCCCGATGCGCGTATCGACTGGATTGTTGTGGCCGTATCAGCGCCCGCCCGCAGAACATTACAACTGACAAGGAGCCTAACCGATGAAGGTCAAGGACAAGAACGTCAAAAAGCTCGTATCTGTATGCGATAAGGATTGCCCGTGGAGGCCGTGCTACTGGCCGCGCTCTGACCCTGGAGTGTTTACGCAGGGCGTCGGCTACCGGACGCGGAACCCTGGGCACGAGCCGGAATGGCTGTGCGGCAACCGCGAAATCAGGGGATGCCCTAACCCGTTGCCGGTGCCTGACAAGGAGAAGAAGCGATGAACAGAACAGAATACGAAATGACCAAAGCAGACCGTGCGAAAATCGTGGAAGCGTGCAGGCCGGTACGAATGATTGCGCTGCAATGCGGGATTCCGCGCGGCCCGCAGGAAAACGCAAACGCCGCATGGGCGGAACTTGGGGCGCGGATGGGGTTCGACCACATGACGGTTAAGCCGAGCAATGGCGGGACTCGCTTCTTCTCTGCCATTCCCAAGCAAGGAGCCTAACCGATGATAGCGATTGACCCTGGAGCTGGCGGCGGGATTGCGTGGCGCGAGATTAGCGGCATAGTGCATGCAGTGAAGATGCCGACCGGCATGACGGCGCAATGCGACTTTCTGCGCGACATGTCGTTTTCTCCGTTTGGTTGCGCAATCGAAAAGGTCGGCACGTACATGCCCGGCAATTCCGGCCCGGCTGCGGCTACGTTCGCGCGGCACTGCGGGCACTTGGAGGCGGCGCTGTACTGCCTTGGAATCCCGGTGGTTGAAACGCCCTTGCCGCGCGCATGGATGTCGTCGCTACCGTTGCCGCCGCGCCCGGTCACGAAGGGCATTGACGGCAAGGCAAAGCGAACAGCCCTTACGGCGCACAAGCGGTTGCGCAAGAATGCAATCAAGGAACTGATGGCGCGGCGGCACCCACACTTGAAAGTGACGCTTGCGACTGCGGACGCGCTTGCCATTTTGGGGTGGGCGGAAGACAAGCGGAAAGGCGCGGAATGAAAAGCACGGACGGAATAAAAGAGTTGTGGCGCGGCAACGGCGTCAGCATCGGCGTGTACGAGCACGGGTTTACGCTCCACTCGGTGCGCGTGGCGGGGTCGGAAGCAAAGACCCCTGGCGAAGTAACGCTTGTTGCGCCGCGCTACTACATGCGCCTTGAGGGCGCGCTACAGGCGGCGGCGACAAGGGTTGCGGCGGCGGAAGCGACGACTCTGCGCGGGTACGTCGAGACGTTGCAGCGGGTAGCCGTGGAATTGGCGCAGGCGGTGACAGGCGGCGCGGAATGACGCTGGACCCGCGCAAGGCGGCGAAAAAGGCCGATCCGGCAAGCCTGCCAGACACCGTTGCGCTGCTGGAATACATCGCGGCCGCTGACCAGCCAACGCGGGAACACGGCGGGTTTGACGACAACACGAAACTGGCGGCGCGGTCTGCGCTGCACTGGTTGGCTGAACTGAAAGGCGCTGAATGAGCGAGCACTGCGGACGGGTGACAGAGCACACGAAGCGGCGCGGCAAGATTCATCGGTGCTCGTGGTGCGGACAGATAATTGCACCGGGCGAAAGATACGCCAAGTGGCTGTACTTCGACGCAGGCGCGCGGGACACGGTGTATGCCCATGCCGAATGCCATGACGCATGGATGGAATGTTCCGCAAACGAGCCTGGCGGTATTGCGTATGCGAACGGAGACTGCGAACGCCCAAAGCGCCGGGCGGAGATGGAAAAAGTGGACTGGCGCGTGGGCGGGTTGAGCAGTGCATGACTGGTACGAGGAGCGGCTGTGCGATAAGAGGTTTGGCGTTTGTTTTGCTACGCGCCGCACATGCAGGAAATGCGGCAAGGTGCAGGTCGCGCGACACGATGAAGGGCGCACTGGCGGACCGTTCAGGGATAGGCCGGGCGCAACCCAGCCCGACCTGCGGCCGGCCATTCACTACGCGCGGCTGGACGCGGACAAGCCGCCGACGCTGGCACAGGCAGAAGCGCAGAAGGATATGGCGGTTAAGGAGGAGGACGGAGCATGAAAACAGGCGCGGAACAGATCAGCGCAGAGCGTGCGCGGCAGGTTGAAGTTGAGGGGCACGACGATGGGCACGACTCCAACCACAGGGACGGCGAACTGGCTTACGCAGCGATGTGCTATGCGGCACCATGCCATGCGTTTCCGAATCAAGACTTCCCCGCGCTTTGGCCGTGGGACTATATGTGGTGGAAGCCAAGCCGTGACCCGGTGCGAAACCTCGTCAAGGCCGGGGCGCTGATTGCCGCCGAGATAGACAGATTGCAACGGATGCAGGAGCGCGGAGCATGAGCGCAATAACGGACGCAATCGCAGACGCACTAGCACAGCCCGACACGCGGCGGTTGCTGTTGGCGGCGGTCGTGGTGGGCGCGATCCTGGTGGTAGTCGCAGCGGCCGAGATAGTAGATGCGTGGCACGACAGGAGGGACGGAGCATGAACGGCTGGGGATACGTATTTGGCGGCGTGGCAATCATAGCGTTTTGCGTGGCACTCAACCTGATTGACAGGTTTATGCGGTGGCGCAAAATGACGGTGCATCGGCTGTGCTCGCAGTGCGGCCAGTGGTTTCCGCTGTGCGAGTTTGGTGCTGGCAACGTCTGCAAGGTGTGCGCGGCGAGGGGCAGGAAAGCAACGGGAGACAGGACATGAGAAAGGCAAGGACGATGATGGGCGGGCGGCACTTCAAGGTGATACGCGAGGGCGGGTTTGAAGTTGACGCGGACCACGTGATGGTCGCGCAACACGGCGACGACCTTGTTGTTGACGCCAAGGCGTACGACGCATTCGAGGACATGCTGGCGCGCGGGAGGCGCGAGGGCGAAAAAGCAACGTGTGAATGCTCTGGCTGTCGTAGCAAGAACTTTGCGCAGTTGATTAAGGCGTTCCGCGAAGATCGTTTTCACGACTGCACTGGAAGCAAACTGTTCCCTGATGGCTCGCTTGAAATCCACTGCAAGCTCGGGCTGTGGTCGGCGTCTGGGCAGGACAGGGAGTTTGTCGAGAAAGAGGCGCGGCACTATTGGGCACAGTACTACGCAGACGGCGAATACGATGACATGCTGGCCGCACGCAAGCGTAAGGCGGGCGGTGAAGCATGAGCAAGGCAAGGACGATGACACTACTGATTGCGGCGCTGGCCGTGATGCTGGCCGGGTGCGGGCGGCAAGACGTGCGGCCGGTCACGGCGGAAAGCGAGGCCGAGCGGCTGCGGGAAAGCCATGATTGCATATACGTTTATGCCGTCTCAAATCGCTTTGAGGTTTGGGATATTGGAAAGTATGGCGGTCATCTGGGAACGGCCTACACGCTTCACGAAGCCAGAGGGATCGTTGATGCGTACTATGTCTATTGGGCGAAAATACTCATCGCGCCACCGCGTCCCGTGCCAACGCCTCCCGGCAGAAAGGTAGAGTAGCCATGACCGACTACTTCCAGATAAACGCCGTGGTGGACTTTCACGCGGTAGTAGGCGGGCCGGTGACAAGCAGGGGGCACGTAGTCACTGCAACCCGGCACACACCCGGCACGCGCCCCGTTGCGTGGATCACAGGCCGCGTCGGCTGCGTCGTGATGGACGCGCTGACGAAGAGTGCGGGCGGTGGAGCATGACCCCGCGCAACCGCTGCCAATCATGCGGCAGGTACGTTTCGCGCGGCAAGGCGCACTGCACCGAGCGCGTGCTGGACCTGTTCTGGCTTGCGGCGATGCGTGCGCGGGTGGATGCGCGGTGCTCGGCGCATTTGGAGGGGGTGCGGTGATGGGTTTGCCAACGCCTTACTATCAGGACGATTACTGCACCATCTACAATTCTGATTGCAGGGACGTGCTGCCGCTGCTGCCGAAGGTGGATGCGATTATCACCGACCCGCCGTATGGATACGGATGGAATACCGATTATTCAAGATTTAGCCGGGGCACTACAGACAAAGAAAAGATTGCAAATGACGACCACATTGACCTTTCGTGGCTGTACGACATGCCTTGTGAACGTATCATATTCGGAGCAAACCTCGCCAATCAA
>Ga0222640_1000382_pt1 | contig 13770 bp, 27 predicted proteins | sample AntAcemetagen187_FD_181144 | JGI IMG/M metagenome (GOLD analysis project Ga0222640, IMG submission 181144) | Saline water microbial communities from Ace Lake, Antarctica - #187 | ecosystem: Environmental > Aquatic > Non-marine Saline and Alkaline > Saline | place: Antarctica: Ace Lake... | reverse complement strand
CCAAAAACCACCAGCCAGCAGTATGTTTGTCTCACCAGCGTCATGGCTGTACTGATAATCAGGAATATACGTACCAGCCCCTCCACCAGTTGCGCTTGCGATGAATAGATATTTCATTATCCTATCCCACTCAATGTCACTGATATATCCGTCAGTGGTTATCGGAGCCATGCTGGATGCTTCATATGTTGCTAAACCATCCGCGAATGTTCCATCCCCATTTCTTTCAATGAGGCGATACTCTGCATCAACCGCGTTGTATCCATCAATAAAAGCATAGACGTTTCCCCATAGATTCTCCATATAACGATACGTAGCAGGAACATCCCCATCCGCACCTGTACCTACACCTGTACCAGCAGCATCAAGGTTACTGTCTACACTTGCAGCAGCAGTCTCCAAACCCGCGTATCCTGCTCCGCTTGCTAAGTCTACTACGCCTCTGCCTACCTCAGTCTGAGAGTCCATGTTACCATACTCAACAACGAAAAGGAGTTTAACCGCAGAGAGACTCCAGATTCCCATTTGACCCCAGCCCTCACCGTGAGCAGACCCATATGTACGTGCTTCACCTATATCCAGCGACTCGGCTACCTGTACGCCGGTGGCTCCCGCCATGTTAGCTCCTCCAACTGAACCATCTAAGTTCTCTGCTTGGAAATTCGCTACAGCGTTTTGTTTAATATATACAGTACCAGCAGCATCTCCACCACCCCAAGTACCACCAGTTAACGTCCAATCAATTACATCAGCAGTTCCTCCACCAGTTGCCCCTGTAATTGTCTCACCGCGAGTAAACTCCGTTGAACCAGAGTCATAAGGAAGTGCATCTATCTCGCCTCCCGTCCAAGGCTGCTCCGAGCTACGAGTATGTAACTTCAAAGTAGTATCCGCATCGTGGACACCTGTGCCAACCATCAAAGAAGATTCATAGGCTCCCACATAGATGAAGGCTTTAGGACGGCCATCACGTTGTAGGAATGCTGGATGTATCTCGAACCCTGTTAATGGGACACCGCTTATCCACCATTGATAAACTTGTGAGGTTGTCTGTTCGCCTTTCACGTAGAATGCTGGTATCTCTACCATAACTTCCCCATTTGATCCATCAACCGCATAATCGCCGTCACCATAACGAGCATTCACCGTTCCATCAGAGGCTAAGTTAACCCTGGTGATACTTCCCCAAACTGTGTGATTATTAAAATCATCAGTTGTTGGTGTTATCGTAGCACCATCTATATCGACCTGAGTCCAAGTATCGGTACCAACATTCCATTGAACCCCATATACTTGACCCTCTGGGAGTACAGCTCCATCTCTTAGAACCACACCATCAATTGTTAATCCGTCACCGTTAGAGTATTCATTTATGGTATCTACATCTAATGTAGATGAAACATAGATGTTTGTGGCGGTTATATTTACAAACGTTGGATTCCCACCGGGATCCGCGTTTATGATACTATCCGTGATATTCACAGAACTTAGGAAAAACTCATCGGCCTCAACGCTGCTAAAGCTAACGGTACTTGTAGTTTCTACGTTCTGATCCATGTCCCAGAGATCGTTAGCTCCTTGGCCTGTATCCACGGTGAGGAATGTTACCGCGTCAGTGGTTTCAACGTCCTGATTCATCGCGTATAATTCATTGGCTCCTTGGCCTGTATCTAAAGTAATGAATGAAGCTGCCCTAGTTGCTGAAATTACTTCATTTACACCTATCCAGAGCCCTCGAGTAAAGTTTCCATAGTGACCAACATAGGTAGTTATTCCACCAGGAACCGTGGTTTGGATGGTACTTTGAGGCACAGCAGCGTACCCGACAACTGTTCCAGCGAGAAGCAGAATGGTTATACAGAAAATTACGGCTCTTTTATCTTGCATCAACGTTTTTTACCTCTTTTTTTCTTCTTTTTAGATTTTTTAGTCACATTCTTATAATACCAGCCTTGATATTTCTCAGGCTGATCAGAACGATTATAAGGGCATCTTCGAGTTTTATTCTTACGCATACTTTAAACTATGTTAAACCACCTTTAAATACTTGTTGAACCGTTTCATAAATGTTGAACCAGACGATCCACCTTAAACTAGGAGATAAAAATGAAAAAAACTAAAATCATAGCAATATCAACAGTTTTTATGTTTCTACTCATCCCAATGGTTCACGGTTTCGCTATAGATGGACCCACCAACTTTGTCTACGGAACCGGTGGAAACGTCAGATTCGATGATAGCACAACTTCAACTTATTACCGAATAGTGAACGCAGTTAGCCGTTTTAGCTCAGTCAGATATAATGGCGGGACTAATCGAGGAAGATTAGGTTTTGATTGCCAGGATGGGGTAAACATGACTATCTTAGGTATTGGACCATATCAAATACAATACTCCGTGGCTACTCTTGTTCCTGGTGCTGTAACGACAACTGTTTACTACGCGAATAATGATCATCTTCCAGTTGGAACAAACACTGATACGGTGACTTTTAATGATGTGACTGATATAACCACTGTTACCACTACTGGTAACGGTGTGATCGTTACATTGGATTACGCTAATTTAACAGGAATTGGGATTACTGGGCTTGATTTTATTTGGTCTATTTTTCCGTTAGTTGTGTTCTTCACGGCTTTAGAGGCTAAGAAGCGTGATGTGATTAGTAATAATATTGTGGTTTTGGCGATGGTGTTCGCGGTTGCTGCTTTGGTTTTGTTGGCGATTAGATCACTTGGGGCCTAATTTTTTTATTAGTTACTACTAAAAGTAGTAACAAACCAGTTATATACACCCACCCACCCACTTATTATTATGAAGTGTGAGAACTGCGGAAAAGATTCTGCAAGAAAACACGGCCTGTATAGAAACAAAGCCGGGGTTCATCAAAAATATAAATGTAGATCATGCGGCGCAACATGGCATGATAAAGAAGTCTTAGAATCAAAGGAGAAAGCTAAATGACGTTTATTGAGATATTTACTGAACCAGCTTTGGCATATCTTAATTGTATTCCACTTATGATCCTATATCTGTTAATTTGTAAGTGGAAGTATCCTAAAAAGGAGGAATCATAGATGGGAGATACTAAAAAATTCTTATTTAATTGGGTACACAACCTTATTGGATTGGTCGGTATAGTTGTAGGCGCGGGATTGGCATTATTTATTGTTCTTGAAATATATGATATTATTACCGTTCTAGCTGTAAAGAGTCAAACATTTGTATTATCCTTAATTCTTTTCGGACTTATTGTGATCGTATCTTTCATAGCAACAAGAATAGACCATAACCTAGACGAATCTAAGGAGCCAACACAATGACTCTTTTCAGTTATCTAGTTGGGTTAATCATGGGATATGCCTTGGGATGGTATGGTAAAAAAATACAGTACCTAAAAGTAGCCAAAAAGGAGCCTACACAATGAGGGAAGAAGAACTTAGATCAATGGAAATGCTAATCAAGTTTTTAGATATTTTCCTAGCTGTTGCACCATTCATAGCTGGAGCCTATTTCATGTATCTCGCAATTTCAATGGGGTTTATCAGATGAATATCCCGTTTTATTTAATATTAATGCTCATCGGCTCAAATCTTGTTTGGGCGATTCTATATTTTAAAGCAACACCATCAATCCTAAAAGTAGTCACAACTGAGGATAAAACACAATGAATTTAATTGAACCATTAGCACAGATTGGTGCAATACTATTGACTTTTTTGTTATTTGCCGTGTGTGGCGGTTTACTTCATAACAAAAAGGAGGAACCAGAATGATTGATTATGATAAACTTACTTTAGTTTTATGGGGTGTTTGCCTCATTTTTGGTGGCTACGTTGGATATGTCAAGAGAATTAGTAACAAACAGGAGTCCTCACAATGAGTAACTCACTGCTTTTTATTACCGTTATATGGTTTTTATTTATTGGATATTTGGCGTTATATCCATCACTAAACGCTAAACCAAGTGAGGATGAAACATAATGGGTCCACTTGATTTTCTTTTATGGGTTCTTGCCGGGTTCATTCTATTGAAGGCCATACCATACATATTCGTGTACTTAGTGATAATCTGGGCGTGGTTCACACAATGAAGATAAATGACATTCTTTCTAATCCAATTACACTCGATATATGTGTCATAGGATGGTTTATTTCTATGACATGTGGACTTATTTTAGAAGAACAATTTACCTGGTTTGAGTATTCTTTTTCTTTTGTTTTTGGTATTTATCTAGTATCAAGACTTTACAATAAACTTACAAACAAAGAGGAAAAACCACAATGATGTTTAACTTATTTTCAAAAGATGATGTACTCGATGATACACTAGCTCACTTCTTTACTTATACCGTCTGTATCACAGGTCTTATAGTATGGGCGATCATTAAACAGCGGTTAGCTACACCAATGAGCATGTACGCCCTCTTCTTGGTAACTGTGTTCGAGATCATTATCTTAGCGGATTTATCTGAATGGAGTTTTATCCATTTACTAACTAGGAAAGTGGAACAATGAAAACAAAAACAAAGTTAGCGGTACTAAAATGGATGACTAAAAAACCATCAGAGTTCAAATCACTTCTAAGATACTGTATCCAAAAAAGGGATGAAAAATAGGAATGAATTTTATAAGACGCTTAATCATATTCATTCTAGGGATCTTAAGCCTAGTCGGATTAAACTGGGTTTATAACCCAAGAACAACTCGGCGTACTGAAAAGAGCGAAAGCGAAAGTCATTAAAAGAGGTAAAGCGTTGGGTGTAATTTCTTCTAAAAAGAAGAAGAAACGCAAAAAGAAAAAAGCTAAGAAGAAATAGTTATGAACCAGATGTTTTCTCGTTTAGAAAAAATTGGACTCTACACTTTATTCATTTTCAGCTTAACAATGGCGATAAAAGTAGCCATAAACCCACCTTGATAAATTACCCATATACGCACCGAACAAAATAAGGCTTCTACCCCTAGGGTAAACAACAAAAGATGGTTAGAACGGAACACTTACACCATATAATTTAATGGCTGTTGCATTAGAATTTAACCTCTTTGATTTTTTTCTCTAGGTTTCCTTCTCCGAGGTAAACCATCAAGTTCTGTATCCTGGCGTGACCGCTGAACTCTTGGAGATCTTTTAAGTTTCGGTCAAGTAATCGGGAGTAGAATTTTAGACCCATGTCTCTTAGATAGTGCTGCATTTCTCCTGTGACTTTGTTTACTATTTGCCAACCTCTGCGGTACTTGAATGGAAATAATTCTTGTTCAGGGTCCAATGTATCCAGATATTCAATTATTGGATTCGTAAAGATATTGAACGATCCATCAAGAGGTAAAGTTATCTCGTTTCGGGTGGGGTATTTGCTTAGATCTTCTATGGTCTTGTATTGCTGTTTTCCGTCCACATAAACAATGGACCCTTTTTCATCGAGTACAGGTTCCCTACGCTTTAATATAATAACTTCACGGAACTTTAACAAATCATCCTCAATAATAAACTGTGACTTGTCTACACTATGTTTAGAGAATAAAAGGGCACCCTCTGGGTTGCGTTTATCATACCTACAAAGCTCAGAAGATCTACACGTGGACCCATACATAAGACACATAAACGCCAAGTCCCGTAGTCCAAGCCTTTCCATGTTATCCTTACTATAAGGCCATGTAGCCTGGGTAATCTTTCGATAAATTACCCTAGGGGAATCATAGAACTTATAGTCCCTCTCAACACTACGCCTGGTCTTATGCCAAATATTAACCACTTTACCCTACCCAAAACCACTTCAAAATCGTTGGAAGAAACCACAGAATCAAAGTAATAATCATACAAACCCCAAACATAAACTTAGGCGGTGGAGCCATACGAACACCCTGTTTTTTGTCACTCATTTACCCTAGCCTCTTAATGCGACAAAGCATCCACAATTTTCTTGATATTCTTCACTTGGCCACCACCCATAACTATTATCGAGGTGAACCCCAGAGCAACAATCTTGGCAAACTCCTTTGACTCAAAAATATCTATCATATTGTTTATGGTTCCCTCATGAATTTTACAACCAAGAATATTAGCCATTTTGTCTAGCCTTTTCTGTGTTTTTTCTTCCAAGTCCATTTGTTTTCACATATTACCCTACCCAAACCACCTATAAAAACCATTCTACATTATGTTATGTAATGTATAATAGACCGATGAAAACAGGGAAAAAATCGTTTTTGATAACCTCTATTATACTATAATAATATAGGGCGTGTGCGCCACGAAAAGGGGGTAAATTACCCATAGGTATCTTTGAGGCGGTCAATTAACGCGGAAAGTTCTCTGCTTCGCACATTGTAGCCGATTTCCTTCATCCATCGACTTAGTTTTTCTTTATGGATAGTTCCATTGGCTTTTCTCGGTATCTTGTCATTAAAGTCATCAACCCCAGAAACAATTTCATCAAAATCATTGTAAATGAGCTTGACATTTTCTTCCTCTGTCTTTCTGCTTTTCAGGTTCAACAGATGCTCTTTTCTGCGTTCATAGATAGCTCTGATAGTCATACACCGGTTATCCTTGTCCTTTGGGTGTAGGTGCTTACAGTTAAGACATGTTGGATAACTGCAAATGTGATGATCTGGCAAAGGTAGTTTTATTGTTCCTAGTCCCTTTCTATACACTTTTTTCTTGAATTGAGGGAACCACCTGCGGTAAACTTTACCTTGTCCTCTGGTTTTTACATGGATCTCATAGTTTACAACAAAATCCCTAACCATCTTATCCAGCATTTCAGTGTGAAGCACAATCATAATTAATATATAGCCTTTTGACCTGATCGCCGCGATATAATTCGTCATTTCCTGTTGGGCTTTGCCTTGCCATCCACGCGCACCCAAACCAAAGTGGCTTTCATCTGGGAGAATAACTTGACCTCTTTTCAGTGGACTATTCTCACCTGTGAGATACATGAGCTGAACTCTGTCAAAAGGTATTTGTCCTCCATCTTCTTCTGGTGGTGGGGGTGGTGTGTCGGTGCATTGGAACTTTGGGTCAAGTATTTGAGCCAAGGCCATACCGAGATATGTTTTACCCGTACCAGGTGCGCCGGTTACTGCGATAACAACTGATTCATTGTTATTTTTTTTCCTTAATATTTCATCAAGAACCCTGGTGTCATAAGGTCCACCTCGGAGAAATACGCTGTTACCATACTTGACAGCTTGTACCCCGTGTTCCTCTAAATATTTGAGGTGGTCTGGGAGATCAACAAGGTTATCGCCTCCCTTCTTATGTTTATAATTCGGGTTCTTTTTCTTCTTCTTTGACATATCCAGGCATATCCTTTTTCAGTAATGGAGTTTTTTTATCTGACATCGCGGGAACTATGGTATCAACTTTAACCAACTCAGTATCTAGATTCCATGTTAACCCATTATGTTCATAGGCTTCCATAATTATTTCGTCAAATGCGTCATAGTTTATTCGTTTTTCAATTTTCATGTATGGGCTCACTATCCTTTTATCATTCCAATCAACTTCGCCATCTTCTTTGCGGTTAACTGTGAATCCTGGTTCACTACTTAACCCCATGTCGCTGTGATCGTCATTCCAAACCAGTGGATCATCTTCATAGCCGAGGGTTACACCTGGACCAGCCGACTTAAACACCAATATCTCTGGTTCTTCCTCGAATCTGTCAGCCTGATCCATAACCCATTCCTTAGCCGCCATAGGGAGGTTAATCTTTTTCTGGAATGTGCTAGTTCTTTGATCGATACTTGCTATCATGTTTCCTCTGTCTATTTGTCGGAACACGATTTGACTCATGTCTAGTTTTTCTTTGAATTTTGTTGATAGCTCAAAATCATCACTCATTGTTTGTTTTCTCCATTACTTTAAAACCCAAATATGTCATGCCTGTTCCTGGTTCTCCTGTGACAGCGATGATAAGTTTTTTCTGATCCTCCTTGAACCAATCCTTTGATCCAACTGCAAAAAATGGCTTGTCTTTCATTTTGTTCTTTCCTTGTTTAGTAATGTGAAGTAGTGACCAAATATCATTATGTTCACTATGACGTAGAGTAATATTCCTGCGCTTATCGGTGTGCCAATCATAACATACAATGGGAACAGGTGGCCTACTGTCCAGAGGATTACGAAGAACATTAACCCGATTACCCGTGTCTTAGGTTTAGGTACTGTTTGGGTCATTGTTTTTACGGCTTCTTCAAGTTCCTCGTCTGTGACCTCTGGGTTAACTAGTGTTTCCCAAGGGTCGGTGTCATCTGTTTTACCTTGAAGCCTACGCTTTAGTTTCTCAAGTAGACTCATTAAGCCATAACCTCTAATATTTTAATCAATGTTTCCTTGGGTTGATATTTTAGAGTTCTCCTGATTTCTCCACGCATTTTTTGCAAAGAAGTATCTTTACGAATATGATCTTCTCGGTGAACTATCTGAACATATTTTTTTAGAATATTTTTTATGACCAAGTTCCTTCGGTTCCGTTGAAATGTCTCAAAGGAGATACCATGTTTTTTATGAAGTCTATTATCAAAATCCCACATAGTATCTTCTACTGTGAAGGTTCTCACAAATTCCTCCATAGCTGATTTTGTTTGTGGTAATTTTCTAGCAAAGAACTCAACCCAAACCAAAGAATCTATAATGTCAGGGTTAAAATAAAGTTCTGGTTTAATCATTCTAGTCCTGCCTCTTGACGTTCCTTATACAACTTGTACTCCTTCGCTTCATCTGCACCAACTAACCGTTGAAATATTGAAGGCTGCGGTGGTGGAGCCTCAGTGTTAACCACACCACCATTCTTAACGGTCTGAGCCTTCACAAGCATATTCTGACCACGCCCACCTGTCGCGTTAAACGCATCCGGTATAGCAATGTTTATGGCCTTTGTGAAACTCATTCCTTGGTCAACTATAAGTTCCCTTAGTTTCCAGTAAACAACATTTTCTGTTTGATCTGGTATTTGATCAGATCCTACAAGATACATTGTTAATAATTTATTTATTCTTCCTTTTGCTAATGTGATCTGATCTGTTCCAAGTTGATCGACAAGTGTTAACTGATTTTCTTCTTCTTCATGTTCATAATTACTCATTACTTTAACACCCCAAGAGCTATCAAGATATAGTTAAACCCGAACCCAGCCATAACCCACGGGAACTTGTCAAATATCTGATCCGTGAATTTTTTCTTAACTGTTCCTTTTCCGTAGTTGTTTAGTTTCTCCAAGTCAGCATCAAAAAGCATACCGTCAGCTTTCAGTTTTTTCAAAGCAACCTTGGTATCAGCGTCAGGAATAATAGGCTCCACCGTCACAGTCACATCAACCCTACGAGTCAACTGTTCCTTCAAAATATCTGGAAGACCATCAAATGCGTTAGATCCCCAAACCACTTTCAAGTATTGAGTAACGCTTACTTGTGCTTTCTTCGATGAGGCTTTAACACTGTGAACAAGTGGTAAGCCTTCAACTGATAGCCACCGCATTAATTTACCTTTGAACCCGGGACCGGCTTTGAACACCAGTGGAGTGTAACCATCATGTTTTTTACAGAATAGGATTCCAGGTGTATCTTTTTCTACGTGTTCATCGATGAACCCGTAATCTGTTAGGTTTATACTCATGACTTCTTTTCTTTTTTCAGTGAGTGGGTTTTTAATGTTCATTGTGTTGGTTCCTTGAAATATAAGTATGCTAACGTTAAACCATTAGTTATTACACAGATAATTATAACGATAAGGTAGTTTGGTGATCCTGGTTCTCCTTGTGGTCCAACTGGCCCAATTGTTCCATTTAATCCAATGTTTCCTTTACCCCCATCTTCACCAGGAAGACCCCGTTTTCCTTGTTCTCCTTTCACACCTCTTTGCCCTGTATCACCGATTGGTCCCTGTGATCCTGTGATTTGTCGAATTAACTCAGGGTTTTCTTTTATGAATCGTTCCCATGCTGTGACTGTTGTTAATGGTCCTTCAGTGATTGTGTATTGCCAATATTGTTTCTTTATTTCTCCGGTGTCTTTTTCTAACCAGATTTCTATTTGATGTTTTCCTTCTTGGTTATAGTTTGCTGGTGGGGTTATTATCTTGTCCCATCTGTGTTCGAGTAACGTTTTTGAGGTTCCGTATTTGGGGCTTGGAAGTCGATCTGTTATTGGTAAGTTGTCCCAGAATATACGCATATACATTTTTTCAATGTCTATTCTTGGGTCGGCTCTGACGCTTACTAATATTTCTTGGGTGTATGATCCTTTTCCTGGCATGATGTTGTAGAATGAATCAAAGGCGTATGCCATTGGGGTTAGGATTGATAGTGTTATGATGATTGGTAGGATTAGTTTAAGATTCATTTTCTAGTTTTTTCCTTTCATTTTTGATTTCCTCGTTTAAAAAATTAAAGAAATAGATCACCGAGGGAACGAGGAATGATAAGATTATAATTGTTGATAGAATTATATTCATTTTATGTTAGGGCCTCTTTTTCTAGTTCCTTTAATTCTTCTTTTAGTTCCTCGATGTCTTGTTTCAATGTTAAAGTTTTGCGTTCTTTCGGTGACATCTTGAATAGGTAATCAACTGCATCATGATACCTCTGTTTTCGTGTTGCCCGTACTTCCGATATAGTTTCCTCATAGATACTTACCGGTAAAGCCTTTTCAAAAAGTGCTTCGGTTTGTTCAATTCCTTTCAGATAGCCTAAGAGGGCTAATCCAAGTCCAATTACTATTGTTACTATCATTTTATGTTGTTCTCCTTGATATACTGTTTAAGAAACCTGTTGCACAGCGAAGATACGTTGATTCGTGGGTTGTCTTGTAGCTTCTTGTTTACCTCATAGTCGAGGCTTATCTGACGCTGGACTTTCATTATATCATAACTAAATAAATAACTATATATACCTATGGGTAAATTAACAACCTAATATGACACATCACTTTACCCCAGACAGAAAAAAAAGGATACGCGATAAAAACAAGAAACCTGATGTAAACAAAAACCAACCCGAACCAACCATAAGCACAATCAGATTATTCTCACCAAAACAAAACGACCCAATAGATTACTGGCACGTAAACCCAAAACAGAAACTAGACTTAGATGAAGTCATGCTATCACTTATGGAGAAATTAGAAGTACAGCTTTTGGTGTACCCATATTTCGGTGATACGTTTGATGTATTCATATTAGGAAAAGGGTTGGCTTGGGGTGATGTTTGTCAGGCCACGTTTGATGTGTTAAAGGAGATGCGTTAATGTTTTTGATGTCCAAAGAAGAACGCAGAGGAAAAGCACAATGTATGTACTGTATTCATTTTAAGCTAGTAGGAACAGATTTGGAGAAAAAAGGTTGGGGGTATGGTGGGGTATGTCAAACACCAATCAAAAGATTGAAAGAGATAGATAATGCAGAAAAAAGAATGAGAAGAAAATGCAAGTCGTTTGTACGAAAGGAGGACTCATAATTGTTTTATGGGTACGTTCAAGTGTTTTTGTTTCTTCAAGTCTTGCTCTGGGTGAATCTATATCATAGCCGTTTCAATGTGCCGGATACTTTGACTCCAATATTCTATATCTATGGATTCGTTTTTCTCTGTTTAGAGTATTTAACACGGTTCACGATAGGATTCTTCACACCTTGGATCTTAACGCAGTACATAGTCATGACAATGTTTAGTGTAACGGTGTATAAACAAAGATTCAATTTCAAACACGCCTTATGTCTCGGATTTATGACTGTGTATCTTAACTCGTTTTACTGGGAACTATTTTATCATGTCTACGAGTGGCAGATATGGCTTCCATTTAGTCTTGGTTTAGAGTGGTGGGTTAACAGGCTTCCCCAGTGGATACGGTTGATTCCAGCGTTCTTTATAGTGAATAACTTTAAGGTCGATAACTTGAAGCCGTTGACGGTTGGGCTTGTGGTGAGTTATGTTTTAACTTATCTAAGATTTAATGTTCTTAGTGGTGGTATCATAGGGTTATATGTTCAACCATTCCACCGAGGCTTCTGTTTAATTATGTTAATATATACGGTGATGCTTAGTAAAAGAAGGGATCATAACGGTGTATAAAACCCAAAAAATATTCATGTTAATGTTACTGGTCTTGACACCCATGATCCCTATAATCAAAGCAGATTACCAAGATCCATTGTTTGAGATTGTGAAAGGTAATGTTCCTGGTCATAGCTTAGTTCCTATTCAGGGAATAGATGAAAACGTGGCAACCACAAAGTATGTTATCTGGGGTGAAAATGCGATCTATGTTTTCCCGAGTGGTCCCACACAGATGAATGTAAGCAGCTCAGATGTTGATGATACAAACGGTGGGTCAGGGACTTGGAACGTTACCATTTTTGGGCTCGACATAAACTTTGTAGAGGTGATTGAAACCGTAACCATGAATGGAACAACACCTGTTCCAACCGTGGCTCAGTTTTACAGAATTAACAGGATGAGGGTTGGTCATTCAGGTTCTAGTGAAGAAAATGAGGGTATAATCTACATTGGAACCGGGGCAAACGTAGCCGGAGTACCGACAACCATCTATAATGAAATAGTTGCAGAAACCGGGGTATCATCAACTGCAATCTACACGGTCCCAGATGGATTTACGGCTTACCTTAAATATTTCACTCTAGGAACAGACACATCAAAAATAATTGAAGTAACATTAGAGTCTCGGATTATCGATTGCCCTGATAACAGTTGGAGTCGGGATTATCATACACATTTTGATGCTAGAACAATTACACATGATGATCCTTTACCGTTCCCATATCCTGAACACAGTGACATTAAGTTGACGGCTCGTAACAGTGTTGGGGATGCATTCTGTTCTGCTGACGCTTTCTTTATTTTAGTGGAGGATGGGTATGGGTTAATTAATCAAAGCTACACCGGGGATCCAGTGAATGTAACTTTTACGGGTACAGTTGAAACAACAACCGGAGCCAACAATAATACGTTACTATTCATATTGATTATAATGGTGGTAGTAGCGTTAATTGGGTCAAGTAAGAGGCGATAAAAGTTGGGAAGAAAACAAGACCCCATGATATTCGGTTTAACCACAGTTATTATACTTATCGCATACTTCAACTATGCAGATGTTCTTGACGTAACCACCGAATATATCAGCCTACTCCCAAGTCTCTTAATTATCGTTACATCGATTTACGGAATAAAACATACCAGAGGATCATCAACCATAGCAGCCTTCGCCGTACTCGGAACCGGGTTCGCCCTAATGACAAGCCAACTAAACGGATTCGGTGTAATAGTACCAGATATGTTAACCCCAACCCTAACCCTCGGGTATCTACAAGTCTTAATAATTGTGTTCTCAACGATAATAGGCGCAGCACTTGCCGACTAACCTTAAATATTAGACATCACTATCCTTTCATATACCTACTGGAGAGGTGAAAAGAAAATATCAAAAGATCTTTCAGGACAGCTGTTGAACAACCCTACCGTGCAGTTCATGCTCGCAATGTTCATCGTTGTTGTACTCTGGGGAATTGACGCTTTCGATTCCTTCACCGAGGCCATCTACGCTGCACTTACGACCAGCTTTAGCTTCCTCCCCATTATCGTTATCTTTGGGGCTCTAGCATACCTCAAAAGCAGGTAGCCCTCTAGGCTATCTGGGTAGCGGAGACTCTTTCCCCAGCCCGGCGGGGCTGACTAACTTTATAAAATTACAATACTCAAAACTCAATTTTACAATACTTTAAATTCTCAAAAAATATCTTTATCTATGTGTA
>Ga0222640_1000373_pt1 | contig 13961 bp, 28 predicted proteins | sample AntAcemetagen187_FD_181144 | JGI IMG/M metagenome (GOLD analysis project Ga0222640, IMG submission 181144) | Saline water microbial communities from Ace Lake, Antarctica - #187 | ecosystem: Environmental > Aquatic > Non-marine Saline and Alkaline > Saline | place: Antarctica: Ace Lake... | reverse complement strand
TAGGCCACGAAGTCCTCCTCGTCATGCCCGTATGGGGCCGGGTCAGCTGTAACCGGCATAACCGGGGCAGGGAGGTCAAGAAAATATGAACTCCATGTGAGCCCCATTGGGATGTGGGGCACCGACACCATCTCAGGGGCGGGATCTGGCTTATCGGCCTTTATTTTCGCCTCTGCTTTTGTCATCAATTCATCACATTTATCACAATATAATGATGAACCATGCTTCTTTATATCTGATTTTGGAACAGCCTTACCACAGTACCCACATTTTATAAATAGCTTATTGAAACAATCCCTACAATAGTAACTGTCTTTGTATGAGTCATATGTTCCAGTTATATCTCCACACTCCTTACACTTCATAATATGTGGCCCTCCTGACGTAGACTCCAGATAGAATTTACTCTCACTTTTGGTGCTAAGCTTTATATGGCCTTCGTCAATAATATCCATATGAATGAAGCTATCCGTATATGGAAACAGGTGCTCTGCAATATCTATATCAGGATTTAAGGACAGCTCAACAGAAACTCCACTACCATCCCATAAATCATCTTTTGGTTTTAGATTATTCTCTTTTCTCCATGTCTTTAGTGCCTGATAAGCTAGGTCTGAGGTATAGTAAGTCTTGTCCATATATCTAATGCCGTCTATTGTCCATACCAAAGCTCTAGCTGCATGTTTAGTTCCACTTTTGAATGTAGCCAGTTGAATAGCATCAGGATTGTGGACATAGATGTCTAGATATGGTCCGCAGTGGTCATGGGACATACAAGATTCAATCCCAGAATTAGCATCATTGTAGAAGTCTCTTATATCTTCACCAGACAGTAGTTTTACTTCTGCTGCTGCTGCCCACAATTCAGCATTGATTTCCTTTCCAGCATTCAAAATACCTTGATCGTCAAACCACTCTCCAAAGAACTTTCTGATGAATCTTCCAGTCTTACAGGAGTATCGCTTTTCGCCCGTGGTATATGAGATCATATACTTTGCACCGTTTGCAGGAAGATCAGCTTTCAACTCGGTAAGTTCCTGTGTGAAAGAATTAACACTATAAGGTCCGGGTTTCTTGTATTCCCACAGGATATTTTCAATGCTAGGGATAACATTCATCACAGTTCCTCCAAAATGAACAAGGTTTCATTAATAGGCAAAGGACAGTTAGGTTCGTGTGCTTGTATTACAATTCTGCTGTACAGCCTTGGCTCCATTAGCTCACACACGTCGCACACTGAGGTCTCTTCCTCTTTTTCAATAAACAAACGAAGATTCATCTTTTTATAGTGTTTTTCTGCCCAATCCTGAAAGAAGTCAAATCGGTTTATGTCATCAGATGTAAATCTTTTATGAAGGGAGTAAGTTATTCCATCCAGACTAGAGAATATTCCTTCCTCTTCGTCATAATAAGGCCACATCGCTGTCTGTAGATACACTTTTGAACCATAAGGAACCCCACGTATTACCTTAGCAATTCTATCTGGATATAGAGTAGGCTCCCCTCCAGTAATAACGTAGTTATCATAGCCTTGGGGAATCCCTTTAATTTTCATAGCTGATGCCAGCATCTCCTTAGTATTACTACAGTTCTCACAGTTCTTAAGACACTTGGTTGTAATAATAATCCTGGCTGTATTCTTCATTACTTTTCCCTCTTACTGAAAATCCAGTTCAACTTCTCCTGAGCCATCAAGCCAAGAGACAGCATATAAATCGTCTTCTGTCGTCATAGCTCCATATCCACAGGTATCACATCCTGTTCCACTTATCTCTCTAGTTGTAATAACTTTTGCATTTTGGTTTTTTACTTCCATCAATTTTTCAATCAGTTCTTTCACTATCATAATTATCTCTCCTATTAGTCAAACATGGAATACCCATGATAATGATCCCAATTCTCATTAGGACCAATCCAAGGCTCATTTTGTGCCTTTATCTCTTCATAGTATTCTTCCCAATCGTCCTCATCTATCTCAGTTATTTCTTCAGAATTGTCTACTAGGGAACCACCGGTTCCCAATATTGACCGTTCTTTAGAACTGTCTACAGGAGTGTAAATCCCATCCTCAGAACGAACCCATGATTTCCAATTACCTCGATGGTTACCAAAATATGGAATCTCCTCCTCAAAGTGGTAGGCATGAAAATCTCTTACAAAGGACATTAGTTTTGTCAACTGCCTATCTACTACCGAAGGATCATACCAGCTATTTACCTGATGGCTATTGACTACCCCAATTCCAAGATTAATCTTACTGCAATGACACATATCCAGTTCTATAATATCAGTGTACGAGCCCCAGCCAGATTCAAAACCATATGCGGACAGTACATTAGACATATAGTCACAGCACAAACCGTAGTCAACATAATCTTCGCCTTCTCGGTCCAACTCAACAATAAAGTTGTAGTCATGGGAAGGTTTGAAAAACTCTGCTGTTGATCTACAGGTTTCCTCAAAATCAGTGATAAGCAGATCAAAATAGTTAGGATACTTCTTTACCAGTTGATTCCCAAGAAAACACCCTAGCCTATCATCAAACCCTGCACCCATGTTCCACCGTCGCAGCTGCGGTGTTTGTACAGTATCCATGTGAGCCACAAGAAGAACAGGAGCATTATTGTCTACATAGATGTATCTCATTTCCTCAACAAATCCATTTATCAGTTGACTCTTATCAAATTGCTTGATAATAGTACTCTTCTTTCCAAAATACTTCCCAATGTCAGTCTTATTCATTAGAAGTTGCCTTCTTCCTTGATTTTAATTCTTGACATTCCTCACACAGGTCATCCTCTAATTCATCCAGAGGACAAACTTCGTTGCAATTAGAACATTCACTATAGTTCTCAGAACATTTGTTACAGTAATTTCCAACCGAGTACTCATTAATGTCATCATTGTGTATGTATTCACCACAGTCATCACATTCTGTGTAGTACCTAGATACACAGTTCTTACATATATTATCTCTCTGTATTACTTCATAATCTACAATTTCTTTATGACGCCACTGTCCACAGCAGGTACAGTAATACACATACTCGTTATAGCAGTCTGCACAATAGTAAGATCCATTATGGCCACATGCGTCATCTTCATAGATCGAAGTATCACATTGCTCACAATTGATCCTGTCATTTCCCTCTGTGTACCCTTCTGTACAATCTAGTGTCATGTTCCCAGAAGTAGTTGATAGCCTTCCTTTGTCATAACTTATTGCTGTGAGGTTCCTCATAGAATCCATATAAGGAAATGGTCCATTGTCTCCATTCCTAAGTTTAATCTCCACTTCTAAATTTTTGTTCCACATCTCATCATTTATCACATCATTTTCATCTGCCCACTGATTTAAAATACAGTTAGCCAGAGTTGAAGAATGATAAACAACATCCAAATATCTCTTCTTCTTAATATGCCACAACAACCCTCTAGCAGCATTGTTCTTATTGTGTGCTGTAAACTTAACTGTAGCCAGCTTAATAATCTCAGGATTATCTACATAAATATCCAGGTATTCTTGAGCAGAATCATAACTCATACAAGAGCTAATTCCTGAATAACTTTGATGATAGAATTTTCTTACTGCTTCTCCTTCCAGTATTTCGACAATATTATCCACCTTTCCCCATACTTCAGCGTTAATAGCAGCACTGGCCTTTTGAATTTGGTCATCCAAAAGTATTGCACTAAAATTCTTACTCAAGAACCTGCCAGTTTTACATTTGTATCGGCCTCCAGTATCCACAATATAAGAAATCATGTATGGACTGCCATCTTCTGGCACCTGGATTTGTCTTTTCTTTAGAACTTCTGCATACTCATTTTTCCCACAGAACTCTATTAGAATATTAGCAACACACTTTATCAACTCTTCAGGATTCATTGTCTATCCTCCGCAACAAAAGTTCGCTGAGATCCATTAGAAGAACGCTTATTCCGTCCTCATCAATTTGTTCTAGTCCACAGTCTACGTTATACAACATATTAATTATCTCAGACATCTGTTCATAGTTCACAATACTATCCTTTCAATACAGCCAAGGGTTTTAGCTCCACAATTGGAGTCACTAGGTCTTTCTGATTCTCCATAACCACATCTATGCTCTTATATGCTGACGGTGCTTCATCTAGCTTGGACCTTGAATTCATATTGTGAATTATTCCCTTCATATTTTCTTGCTCATTCTCCAAATCCAAAATTGTCTTTGCCTTTGTTCTACTCATAGCTCTTCCAGCACCATGAGAACTAGAATCAAATGAATCAGGATTCCCGAGACCTTCAACAATATAAGAAGATGTTCCTTGTGATCCGGGAATAATCCCCAGCTCTCCTTTTCTGACTCTAATTGCTCCTTTACGGTGAACCATTACGTTGGTTCCAAAATGATTCTCCAAAGCAGCGTAGTTATGGTGTATATCAATTGGCTTATAACAATTACACCCAGTATAATCTTCAATGATAAACCTGACTTGGAGCATCATTCTTGCTCTGCTTTTCTTGGCAAATTCCAGAGCATAGCCCATTGCTGTTATATATTCCTGCCCCAATTCATCATCAAGTGGAAGAAAAGACAAATCTGGTGGAACATTAGAGAACCAACGTTCACAGTTCTTTTTAGCTAGTGCATGATAATGATTAGCAATCTTGTACCCAAAGTTTCTGGAACCAGAGTGAATCATAACATACACAAAGCCATCAGACAAACTTTGTTTGTCAGTATCCTGGGAACAGAGTTCCCTGTCATTACCCTTCTGTATTTCAATGAAGTGGTTTCCACCGCCCAAAGTACCTAGTTGTTTTCTGGCACTATTGAGTTCCTCATTGATAATGTCAATATTAGGTGCCCTGTCAAATCCTTCCCAGGGTTGATTATAGTTATGGTGATTAAATCCAACTGGAATTGAACGTTGGATTTCTTTTACAATCCTCTTTAGATCATCCTCTGTAATCGAGGTTAGATCAGTTTTAATACTGGTCATGCCACAACCAATATCAACACCAACACAATTTGGAATTACTACATTTTGTGTAGCCAGTACGCCACCAATTGGCATCCCATACCCTTGGTGGGCATCGGGCATTATAGCAATGTGATGGAAAGCAAAAGGAAGATTAGCCAAGTTTCTGGCTTGTTTTTCTGCCCCTTCTTCCAGGTCATCTAGCCAGAGTTTAATTGGAATGTTTTCATCTGAAATTACTCGCATGGAATTTCCTCTCTTTTGTAAAAGAAATGCCCAAAGATTGTAATACCACTTGTACAATACTTTATAGAAGGAACTAGAAAACTGTAGGTGATTTGTTTATTCTTAACATCAAAGAACCACCGCCATGCTGGTATAAATCGACAGGCAATCCTCACTGGAGTGTAAGTGTGTTTAATTCCAAACATATTATCTCCTGTAAATTGAAATACCGGGTGTCTCAGTTCTTCCACCGTCCAATTCAAACTCTTCAATATAAAATGCTGTTTGTAGCTGGTTTCGATAACCATTTTCTATTCTTGTCCCTCTATTTTCGTTTGCCCACTTAATAGCTTCCTCACAGCTGCTAAAGATTCTATCTATTCCGTCATGCAGACCTACAGTATAAACTTTCATATTATAGTCCTTGAATTACAGTTGTAGGTGGTGTAGGTTGTGTTACCACAGAGCTATGCTTCTCTACCAGTTCAAGAACAAACCATGGGAACCAAAAACTCTGCCAGCCATCTTTTAGTAATATTCCAAGATCATTGTTGATAGCAATAACTTCATACTTATTGGTAATGAGTATGTCCATGTCCTCCACCCATGCAGCCTGCCACCCTAGCTCGTAAGTCCTAGACTTTCTTAGAACCCGGACTTTATCTCCAACTTCAATACCACAATCCTTTTGCAATATATTATAAGCTTCTGTACTTGTCATTTCAATTCTCCTAACATATTACATTCCTGATTAGCTTTTTGGAACAGAAACGCTGTAAACAAATCATGTGGTTTTTGCTCTTTAATAGGCTGGTCAATTGAACCAACCAACCTAGCTGCATCTACTAGATCAAGCTCACCCCTTATCTCCATAGTGCGAACAGCATTTGTCATATCGTTTTTCCACTGATTTTTGTAAAGCATTTTCTCCTCCCATTATTTTCATCAAATGCCCTGGTCATTACCTTATTAGCTTCTACTCTCCCATTGCACAACGAGATACAAACCCACAGCCAAAAAGCTGCCGGTATAATCACAATACAAGCCAACATAATCTTAATGGTTTTCATTATGTTTCTCCACATTATGAGCTATTTGTGTAAGAAGAATAGCAGCTATAATCATCTTAGGAGTTATCTCAGTTGTTAGTACCAAATAAGCCACTATCCATAAAGATAGAACCAAAACGAGATTGGCAATAGAGCATATAATCTTAAGCATTTTATCTCCACCATTTATAGTGAGCTAAACACAAAAGTAACATAAACGGTCCAACTAAAGCACCAACTAGAATATAAGGCAGATTAAACTCTCTAAAGCTTTTCCACCAATCTATATGAGCAGCTAAAGCACCCAGCAATAACCAACAAATTACAATTATCCAAATCATTTTAGTCTCCAATCTTAATGAACAAAGTCCAAGTGGCTGATATTGACCCAGAGAGTGCTAAACCCATGTTCCTTGTATTCTCTTTCCAGTTGTTGACAATAGTCTAGTTCTTTGTTAGGAGTAGTGTGAGCCCGTTTTGCCTTCTGCTCATCTGGAGGTGTTACCCAAAGTTGTTCCATCATGGAAGTAAACCTTAAAGAATTGTCAATTAAACTTTAATTTTTGATTTGAGTTTGAGTATAAGAAAACTATTTACTTGAAAGTATATGGCAAGTGCAAAAAACAGTTGAGCCCAGTGACATCCTGGATACTTAATAAGGATAATACACGGTGCAATCATTTCAATAAATATTCTGAAAGCAAATCCAAACAAGAACAAGATGGCAAACAATAGTTTCCAAATCATGCTACCCCCTAATCACAAAAGTAATAATAGATGTCATCCATTGTATAACCACCAACCATTTCCACCCAAGTTTCTCCCATTCTGTTTGTTATAACTGTTGGCCTTTTAGGCAATGGTAAAGTATTTGGATTTGGAAGTCTCTGTTGTCTAGGTCGTTGTTTCATAATCTAATCTCCTATTTACAAGAAATCAGTGACTTGGCAAAGGATGTTATAGCCCTGTTACACACATAAAGGGGCAGACTCCAGTATTTATAATAGACGGTTTTCTGAACCAGTGTATGCGTCCGTTTCTAGGGTGATTACAACTATCTAGTTCAACGGACATCCTAAAATATTTGCAACCAACACAGTACTTATTCTCTTCCAACCTAATCTGTTCATGTTCTGGAGAAATTCGTGCCCAGCTGGGACGATACAGCTTTTCTGTGATGTGCATGATATCTCCTATAAGGTAAAACATTCAATTGCTTTTTGTTCTTCTAATTCTCTTAGCACTGTTTTCCACATTTCCTCATAATCGGTGCTGTTTGCCCTATTATATTTATGGCAGTATCGTTTGCCTCTTATGTCTATGTTTGGGTTGTTTGCGAAGCGATCAATAGCATCTTCTATTTCTTTACTAGGCATTTTATTCTCCCTTAAAGATTGAAGTGCTTTTCTATTGCCAGGTGTATTTCTGTTTTGGAAACGTCCGCGTACTGGTCAAGATGAAAATTATGCTCTCCATTAGCTAGTACAGGAACACAATAATTACTATAGTCATATTGCCCAAGATAAACAGTATAATTCCACCCAGGAGTGGGCCACTAAATACAATCTTGCTAGGCACAATCTTTCCCTTATTTTTCATGTCTAATCCTCTATCAAGACATATACAACGTCGTCAGCCTCAAATTCTGTCAATTCCCCATTGACTACCATACCGTTAATGGTCTTGATTAGACTCCAAAAGTAGTAATCATATATTTTCATAATCTAATCCTTTTCCAAAAATAATACTCAACACAGCACTCAATACCCTTGACCGGACTCGAACCGATATTTACCATCCGAGAAATGGTTGTCCTAAACAGACTTGTCTGTTAAGGTCTGACAAACAGAGTTTGTCTGCTATTCCAATTAGACGACAAGGGCAAAATGATTAGTTCCAGAATCCTCCCCAGTACAGTAGGCTAGACCAGATTGTCACATTTAGCAATCTACCAAAGAAATTGTAGTGGCCTTTTATTGGCTCGTCATCATTAGTCAAATGGCTATAAACCCCGATAACAAACAAACATATGACAATGATTTGTGGTGCGTGCATGTGTTCTCCCATTAACCCCGATGCTATTTTTTGTTCCGTTCACAAGGTGGATTCTGTTTCTTTACTCGTACCATCACCTCCAAAGGAAGGGCAATAGTGCCCTTCCTAGTATATCAGTTCTAACATCCTGTTAGAACGGGGCCGGTGCCAGATCGGCCACTACTGCCTTGCTACCACTACGCAGCTGTTCCACCATGCTGGCAAGATACTCTGTCAACTCGGACTCGATGTAATCAAAAGCCATATCCGACTTCGGGAACGGCACCGAGCCTGTACTCCAGTTACGGCCCACAATGCTAATGGCCTTCTTAGCCTTAGCGACGTCTTCCGCCAGAAGCACGCCGCAGAACTGGGCAATGTCAAAGCCCGGCTTGGCCTTCTGCTCCTTGTACCGCAGGGCCTTAGTCATCTTCGGCGTCTTGTCGTCCGACGGAGCGGTATTGCTGTGCGTTGTAACGTTCTGATCTACCATGATAGTTTCCTTTGTTCCAAAATATAGATTGTACGCGAAGTCATCTACGTATGACTTCCGTCGCTGCGGATATTCTCATAACCTTTGACTAGCAAGTACAGAGCCAGGATTAGTATCGCCAATTCCATTATTAGACCCTCTCATTACCGTTCGCAGTTTACGCATAATTCCGTGTGTGGGTCAACGATAACCGCGGGCTCTTTTTCTCATGGTCTTCCTTCTAGGAAAGTGAAACTTCCCAACATTGACAATCTTCGATTGTCTACCAAACAGATCATAAGGGATACCCGGTTAGTACGTTTTGGCCGGGTATCCCGTTACAGTCTGTTAGCAAGACTCTCCAGTCTCATTGTCATACCACACGCCATAGTAGTAGTACGTACCAGTGTGCATGATACTTGCAAAGGTGTTCATTGCGAAATGATGGAGTCGTGATAGCATTGTCTTGCCCCTTGCTGGCCACCATTGGCCTCTACTATAGTATACACCCGATCCGTCTTGATGCAAATGCCTTGCCCACCAAATGGAGAAAATGGTGAGATTCTGTTACCGGACCTAACAGTAGATGGTACCCAATGTAGTCCCATAACACAAACCGTCCCATAATCATAGATGGTGACCAGGAGTCCCATAATACCCAAGTCCCATAACCACATGAGTGTTATCAGACGTACCGTGTCGGCTATAGTGTTATCGGACTCACAGTGCCAGCACAAGGTTATCGGACATAGCTAGCTCTCTGTTATAGGACCTAAGCCCCATACTGGTTATCGGACCCAGGGGGAGGTAGGCTAGTGTAGTAGTAGAAGGTAGGGGAGGTATATGCATGGTGAGAATTGTGTACATTTTGGGGGAAATGTTTAAGTGCTAGGGAGGATAAGTCGTTGTATATACAGGGGTTACCTCAAGGCGTGGTAATACTTAAGGGCCCGATTATATATTTTTAAATAATGGTCAAGGCCATCTATCATATACATTTTGGAAACGAAGTACTTGGTGATAAATATTATGTGTGTTAAAAAATGTGGTAGCAAGCTCTGCTTGCAATACTTGTAATCGTAGATTACTAGGGGCTAATAGTGTTAGGATTAGTAGCACTACAGCCCCAAGGTCTATTCTGTTTAGGCCCTAATCAGGTGAGATCCTAGGGATGGGGGTTAGAAAGTAGATACAAGTAAAGGGGCGGCCTGAAATTTTTGAAATATTTTGAATCTGGGGAAATTGGATTCAAATCTGGGTAAAGTCTAGATTCAAGAGATTTGATTTAAAGGGCACCAGTCTTATCAAAGATAATCTTGTTTAGCTTGTTAATATCACGATTCCAATAAGAGTTCCTTCTCTCGGGCCTCTCCCAGCCCCACTTCTTCTCTGCTGTACTGGCATCAAACCAATGCTCACACACCATTGGCTTCGCAATCCAAGTATAGTTCCCCAACCTTTCAGCCCAATATTTACACTTGCCAGAATTCATGTTAGAGCCAAAATTAACGTGCCCACAGGTAAGACAACATTTAGATAGTTTTATCATTGTCATAATCCATATAAACAATATTCTTTAAATGCCTCTTCCAATTACAGTTTCTACACACTACCTCAAATCCCGGAGGAAAACCTTCCCTCTTCAATCTACGATAAATTTCCATTCCATCTGCCTGTCTGACTCTTCGTTCTTTTGTACCTCCTCCATTAACATGGTCTATTGTTAGAACATCAAAATCTGAGATGCCACAGTCTTTGCAAAGACATCCACCATATGCTTCAAATGTATTTCTTTTGGAGCGTTTACGAAAGTTAAACTGATACTCCCTTAATTTCTTTCCATCAATTTTATGGTCCTTGCGATATTGAATAGAAAATAATCTATGTGCTTCCTTTCTACAGCCTGGGCAATATTTTGCATTTCGATGTGCTGTGGATAAAAGAGCTTTGTTACAAATTGGACAAATCTTATTTACACTCTGCATATGACTTCCCTATCTTAATATCAACCTTAAAAGGAACTGATAAGCTTACTGCATTTTCCATACAGTTTCTTAAGCATTCTTTTACTTCTTTAACATACTTAGGATTTAATACCTCCAAAAGGAATTCATCGTGGATTAAAAGAATGATCTTAGCCTTCCACTCAGGATGCTTCTTCAGCTGGTCATAAATCTTTCTACCAGCAATCTTGGCCTGATCGGCTGCAAAGCCTTGGATCTTAAAGTTAAACGCCTGTCTGACACATCTGTCCTTTGAAGGCTGCTTGTGACCTGCATACTGAGGCAGCACCTTAAAGTCAGGGAATCTACGCTTTCTGCCCATTAGAGTTCTGACTTCCTGGTTCTTCCAGAGTTCATTAGGAATAGTAGCCATCTCTGTCTTGACTTTGGGATAAGCTTCAAAGAATCCATCTACCCAGTCCTGTGCTTCCTCACGCGATACACCCTGCCTCCAGGCGATTCCAGCTGCTGTACTTCCATAGACAATGGGAAAATTTGCTCCATTCTTTGCTCTATATCTTTCAGAATGGTATTTGTCTTTTGCAATTGTGTGGCCAGCTGACTTGTTGATAAGACTTTCCTCTTCAAGTCCAAGATTGAAAATGTGATTAGCAGTGACGAGATGAAGATCGTGATCGTTAGCAAAAGCATATTTTATCCTTTCATCTTGTGTTATCTCTCCTAAGATCCTGAGTTCTTGTCCTGAGTAATCAGCACCAATGAGAGTTCCAATTGTTGAAAATATCTTACGATAATTAACGGTTGCATCTCGAACATTGGGCAATTGTTGTAAATTCGGGTTTGACATAGAAGTTCGCCCAGTCTTGACAATTCCGACATTAGGTCTAATTCTTCCGTCTTCATCTATCATTCCCCATGCAGGTAAAATATAACTTGAATGCAGCTTATTCAACTGCTTGTAAGTAGCTAGCAGGTCTACAAACTCATTACCTTTAAGACGATCTAGTGTTGTTTTGGAAACACTCCAAGCCCCGGAATCACTCTTCTCCTTGAGTGGGAGCCCAAGCTTTAAAAGACAAGCAACCAACTGCTGTGAAGAGTTGAAGTTGACAGGGCTCTTACGGAACTTCTGACCAAACAATCCTTCTTGAAGATTAGCCTTCTTGCCCACTTGATCCAACATCTGATCTTCTGTGCTAAGGATATTCATTTCAACAGTACACTGCAAGTTAGCCAGTTCTTCCTGGTCAATGAAGACTCCATTCATCTCGATCTCAGCAGCTACTGGGATAAAGTCCATCTCAATCTTGAATACTGTCTCTAGTCCTTCTTCCTTGAGTCTAGGAGCAAACAACTCATAGAGCCCATAGGTAAGCTCTGCGTCAATGATACCATAGTCATAGAATTCCTGGGAGTGCCAATCAGAGTATTGATCCCACTTACCGGCTTTGCCTGTTCCAAAATAGTACTGGGATAGGTTCTCTAGCGAATGTGATTGTCTATTCTCATCAAGTAGAAAAGAAGCAAGATAGGTACAAAATAAGGAAACGCTTCGGTTACTGCAATCAGGTACTGGCAGATCCAGCCCGGCAGGTCGTAGAACAAACTTGGTGAGACACTTGAAATCGAACTTAGCGTTGTGAGCAATAAACAAACCACTATAAAACATCCTGTAAAGATATTGAAATATTTCATCTTGCTCTCCATTCTCCCAAAGGTCGATATATAGGGATCTGTCTCCATCACAGAAGGAAACCCCTACTGGTTCCATCTTGAGGTAGTTAAGTCCCGTTGTCTCAAAGTCGAATGCCAGGACACTAGGAGAGGTATCAAACCACCTCTCAACTTCCTTAACAGTTTTAGCAAATGTTCTAATCATCTTTCACCTTTTCTTGATCTCATTTATCAACACGGACAACGCTGCCAGCCACATGGCAAACAGCACCAATGCAAATCCCAGTCCTTCCATTTTAACCCTTCCTTGTTTCTTCAAAGGATCTTTTAAACCTCTGTATCATTTCTAGTTCTTCTGTCAGAGCCTGGATACCATTTTGATATAGTCCAATAACTTCTGCCAATATCTGACTCTCTCGAACTGGGTGTCTCTTTAACTTTCTAGTCATTGTGAAATCTGACTTCAACCACTCAGGCTCATGGGGCTTAGTCATAGCAAAGTAAAAGGCAGACTCTTCTAGCCCAATAGTTTTACACAGTCCTTTTAGGTCTTTAGGCAATTTTAACTCCTTAAAATTGACAATTTTGATAAGATGTAAACATCTTATCTATTCATAGTTTCTATCCAATATCCTCGTTAAGCTTTTCAATTGTCTTCTCGAACGCATGGTCATCAGTATATAGCTTCTCCATAACATATAGAGGGTGGCCATATCCTGTGTCAATATACAGTTTATATTTCTCACACATCTTTCTATAGTTATCAACGAATTCCGCACGATCAGTCCATGTTGCCATTAGAATTTCTCCTTGTATTGAATAGTCATTACTTCTACAGGGAATACTTCGGTTACTTCATCCCAATTCCATTCATAGCCCATATCGCTCAAATCACCATCACCTGTGCATGTTGCATCCGGAAAGCTAAAGAACTTATCACCTACCTTAACTACACGTTCAAAGTATATAATCCACCTATGCTGGTCATGGCTTCCTTCATAGACAGTATTGGCTTCTATCAAGGTCTCCTCATACCAACTGTCATCAAACTTAGACTTGTCATATCCCTGCTTTACCAACTCATCTGCCAAATAATCTTTAATCTTTTGTGTGTTCATTAGAATTTCTCCATATTAGAATTTCTCTACTATCCAGGAGTCCACCGAATCACCCTGTTCTTCCCGGAGTTGATCCCAGGACAGGGGCCGTCGTATGGCCTCGTATTGTCTTTTACTTACCCGATAGGCTCGGAACCTATTCTCTTTTGCAGTTTGGTGTACTTCAGGAAAATTAGCTTTAAATTGACTCACTTGATAATGCACAGCTTTTGCCGTTACCTGAAGTTCTCTGGCAATTTCCCTGGCCTTCCAGTATCCTCCGTCAAAAGCACCCCAGAATTTTATAACATCCCAAGCCTTTAGCAGCACCTTCCTTTTCTTTTTAGATATATCTTCCTTGTTCAGCCATCCATTCAACACTCTGTTGTCCATGACACTGCTCCTAAAAAGTTGATAAAATGTCCTTCACTATATATAATACGAATTTGAGCCAAGGATGTTCGAAGAAATCTCGGAATTC
>Ga0222640_1000356_pt1 | contig 14220 bp, 24 predicted proteins | sample AntAcemetagen187_FD_181144 | JGI IMG/M metagenome (GOLD analysis project Ga0222640, IMG submission 181144) | Saline water microbial communities from Ace Lake, Antarctica - #187 | ecosystem: Environmental > Aquatic > Non-marine Saline and Alkaline > Saline | place: Antarctica: Ace Lake... | reverse complement strand
GTACTTCACGCCATACGGCGGATCAGTCCACACCATCCGCGCCTGCTCTCCCCCCATCACCCGCTCAACCACCGCTGCATCCGTGCAATCCCCGCACACGATGCGATGCTCGCCCAGCCGCCACATCTGACCCGGGGTTACGCCCCACTTCTCGCGTAGCTCCTCAGCTCGGTCAACCTGCGCGCCGGGGTCATCCGGCGGCTCCTCTTTATCCGCCTCCAGCATCAGCGCCAGATTCGCCGCGTCATCGTTCCAGCCGCGCAGCTGGCCCTCGTCGAGGCCCCAGCTCTTGAGCGTTGGCGTGTTCCAACTGCTGAGGATGTCCCAGTCATACGACCCGGTTGCACCTGAGTGCAGGAAGATCACCAGCTTCTCGCGTTCCGGCTCGGTCAGTGGTCTACTGGCCACCCGCACGTCCACCTCGAAGTCGGGGCCGTAGCGCTCGCAAGCCGCCCACACAAAGCTCCTCTGATGCCCGTCATAAATCTCCCCGCCAGGCCCAATGGCGATAGCGTGAATCTGCCCGAACTGGTCCATAGACTCGACAAGTCGCTTGGCGCCGGCGTCCTTGATCTGCCGCGGATTCTTTTCCCACGGAATCAGGTCCGAGAGCTTGCGCGTACTATTGGTCCAGGTGAGATCGCTCATCCTCTACCCCCGGTAGCTTGAGCGCCGCCTCATTCCAGTCATCCGGCAGCCAGAAGCCGCCAGGCTCAGGCTCAGGCTTGGCCGCCTCTACCCGCGTCACAACGTCTAGCATCTTATCCCTAGCTGGGAGCGCAAACTCCACGCGGTCCGCAAACTCCTGGCGCTTGCCTAGATTGTAAGCACTAACAGGTCTCAAATATCCCACGACTCTGGAGTAGACTTCACAAAAAATCTTCACCTCGGCTTCCATCGGTACCCGCCGCTTTTCTGCGTCGGCAATCGTCAGCTTCTCGTCTATCATTGCACCACCCTTACCCTCGCCTGACATATAAGTCACTTGCCATCATTGCACCTCACTCTACCAATTCCAGCCTGGGTACACTTCACGCAATTCTTCCACGCAATCCCGGCCCTCGAATAGCTGCCCATTCCAGATCGCGCGCCCATCCTCAATCGGTATCGGCGTGATCTGGTACGCTGTCCCATTCGGGTCATAGTCAATCAGCGCAATGCCCTGCTGCCAGTTCTGGCGCTTCGTCTTACCGGGCAGCCGATCCAGCCGTCCTAGCATGCCGGGACAGAACGACTCCGCTATCATCGGGCCATTCGCGCCCCAGCGCGTCTTGCTCACCCATTCACGCCGGTGATAATGCCCGCACACCGTCACGTAGTCGCCGGCCTGTAGCTTACTATTACTGCCGTGCTCCAACGCCACGCGCTCATTCAGCCATACCACGGCGTCTGGGTAGCCGCCGATGTACTCAATCCCAAGAGACTCCAGGCCCAATAGATGCGGCAAACTCAGCAGTTCCGGTGCGTCAAGCTGATACCCGGACGCCGACTGCAAGCCGTATGCGGCGGGCAGGTGATTCAGCATCGACTCCTCTAGCCGCCTTTCGTCGTGATTGCCGCCCAGCAAGCGCATCCGCGCACCCGGTAGCGCCTGCCTGAATTGCGTCTTATGCCAGTGCGATTCTAGCAGCGCAGGCTGCGTTGTCCACTGGAACTCAGGCCGCTTTGTGAATGCCGTTGTCCATTCTGCCATGTCCAGATCATCGCCCAACCAGCTCACGCCGTCAGGCTTGGCAACCGCGGCAATCTGCAGCGCTATGTCGAGGGCGCGGCGGTCGTGCATCGGCTCAAGTTTCGCGTCTCGAAGTCGCTTCCAGAATCCATAATGCGGATCTGGCAATATCAACTCCCTCAGCAGGCCCTTCTTACTGGGTATCGGTGGACACTTGTATGTGAGACATGCCACCACCGGACTGATGACTGGATGAATCGCCACCGGGTTTCGCCGCACCAGCTTGACGTAGACACTAAACATTGTGACAACAACAACGCCGCCCTTGTCTACAGTGCCGGAAATGCGGCCCTCGTCAAATGTTAGGCTGCTGTCCTCGCGCTTGCTCTGGCCCTGATAGGTCTTGACTTTGCGATCTACGCAGACCCATTCCGCAGAATCATAGCCAATATAGTCCAGCAGCTCCGGCGGTGTGGTGATGTTCGGCCCGCGATAGTAGATGGTGGCTATATTGCCGTTGCTCTGTATCGTGACGCCCGGCTTGCCGGGAAACTCATCCTTGTGCCCCACGATGTACGCGCGGCCCTTATCCCTGACCTTGTTCCACCACCGGCCTTCGTCCGCGGGTCTATCATCGGCAAACCGCTCATCAGCTTGCGCCTCAGCGGCAATCTCAGCCCACGATAGCCCGTCTATCTCATGGCGATAGGCGGCCCACTCTCCGATAGTTGTCACACCCCTACCGTACCCCAAGGAACGCGGCGATACCGTTGCCAATCACCTGTAATCCGACAAGTGCCCCCGCAATCAGTTTCATTCGCTGGTCCAAGCGCACCACCTCCATCGTGTTTGCCAAGATGCGGTCCTCATGGTTCTTCCGTGAATCGCTATCTATCTCGATGTGAGTTTCCAATAGCTTCGTCAGGCCATCCATCTTCGTGCCCAGGACTGCCATTGTCACTCTGCCATTGCCGTCGGTGGGATTAGGGGTCATGTGCTAGTCCTCGTTCTCGTGATTACTCGGTTGATGTTCCAGGGTGTAAGCTACTGTGTGGCAGGCGTTGGTGGCGTCGTCAACGTGAGCGGAGTCGCAGCATAGCGACGCTCTGAACAGACGCGCGCAGGACTCAAGCAGCCCCGCCAGGGACAGCGCGCGGCGGTCTGGGTCATCCGGGTGGTCGTTGCACATCTTGATGCTCAAGCTGTTCACGCATTTCAAGGTCGGCGCGCTTTTCCTGGCGCGTCGATTGGTCAAACCACTTACGAGGATTCCCGCACATAGGGCAGCTACATCGCGCTGGCGTCGTTACCATCATCCCCACGAATGACGGGTCTGCAGATAGCTGCTTGCCGGCACGCGGCCACTGTGAGCGCAGCGTAGAGCGCCAGTGGCGTCGTAGTCGCTTGATGTGGTGCCGCCGTTGTGCGCTAATTGCTCCGCTCATCAATCAGCCCTCCAGTTCACCGCACTCTCAATATACGATGGCTCACTTCCACGCTGCCCACGAATCAACGCCTTGGCATATGCTCTGCGGGACTTGCTCAGCAGCCGCTTCCAGTATCGCCCACGCCCGCGCTTGTTGCCCCAGCTATACCCGCTGCCCCATAGCGTTTGAGGCGTCTTATTCTCTCGCCGCGCATTTACGCGCCTATGGTGTTGGAGACGAGCCGGTGTTATCATCTCACCATCAGCCGGCGGTATCCCCAAATTGCCCGCTTCAGCGAGTCGCCGCCCTCGCGCCCATAGCGCGTCATCAGCGTGGAGCGCACGCCCTCCCACGGGTCGATGATCTCGATGTCGTCTTGAGTGTGCCCGGTAGCCAGTACAAAATGCGTCTGCATTCCGGCCTTGTTGGACTTGAAGTCCACCCAGAGCACCAGTGGCGCTTCGTCAATGAATCCGAAGATGCGGTCCAGCTCATGCTGCCTCAGCAGCCTGGACCACGACTCGCGGCCCTTCCACTCGAAGTGCGGTAGGATGTCGGGCAAACGGTCCCAGGCCAGGTGCGCCTCGCGTCCATTCACGATGTTGTATCCGTGTTGCTCCGTGAGGATGCGGTTGAACTCGCCGGGGCGCATCTTGGGGTCTGCCTGCGTGTAAACCACACACGCGCATACCATCGCGCAGCCGTAGCCGCCGACAGTCTGCGGTACGTTGCCCATCAGGTGATTGTGCCAGCGGTCGTCCTGCTGGGCGTAGGCGGTGATGCGATACGGCTCAGGCGCGGGCGGTGGTGCCTCGCCGGTCCGCCTCACACAATCGTAGATGGTGCCGTCGCAAACGAGCGTGATGTCATCCATTGACCCGATCCTTTACGCTAATCGCATACGCGCGGTAGCGGTCCCACAGCGAGTAGATCGTGGGCCGGTAGCTACTGTACACCTCGCCGGTAGAGTAGATATGCACGCCCGCCACGTAGGGATCGCGGGCAAGCTCGGCATCGTAGGCCGTCCAGTTGGCGAACATCACGTCTGCATTGCCGGCGTCGGCAACGTCCACATTGTACTCGGTGATGTAGAGCGGGATGTCAAGCTGCTTGGGTAGGATGATGCGCTCGTATAAATCGCGGTAGCGGTAGAGACAGCCGCCAATGCCGTTCAAGTTGTACTCGTGGAGGGAGATGCAATGCCCCCACTGTGCTACGGCCTCAAATATGCCGGTGTCGGCAATAGCGTCCCAGTCCTCTGGTTCCGGTATGCCGGTTGAATGCGAGAATAGCGCCAGCTTCATACCCCAGGTGTTAGCGATGGTCATGCAGTGCAGGAAGAACTGCGCCAGCTTGACGTGATATGCCGGCGACGGTGGGCCTTGTTCGTTGATAACCTCGATGTAGTCATACCACTCGAGATGTGGTCCGAACGCCTGCATAATCGCGGCCATGTGCCAGTGCGCTTGTCCTTCCGGGTCGCCGCCGTAGTCGAAGCCCTCCACGTTGCCATACCCAGGCGCGTCAATGATGCGCCCGATGGTCTTCACGCTCGGATCAATAGCCTTGATGTCACGCGCTGCCCCCAGCGATACGATCACCTTCGACGTGGGTGGTTGCGCTCCCAGCGGCGTCAGCGGTGCGAATACGTCGCCCGTCTGCCCGCCATCGCCCGCAGCGTGGAAGCCCAGCTTGGTGCCGGTTGGCACGTAGTTGTGCGGGCTCCAAGTGGGGTCAGGCGGTAGGTCTGGCTCAGGGTCCAGTGGTGGATCTGCCTCGGGGTCCGGTGGCGGGTCAGGATCTGGGACAGGTTGCGGGTCAGGGCTTGGCTCATCGCCTGGAAGATACCAATATTCGACCAGGCCCACCCCTCTAGTTTTCAGCCAATCCTCAAGGGCATATTCGTCGTCCGGCCAGCGATGCGCGTCCCACGCCTTGACGCGGCTCTCATCAATGCCCGGCACAACCAGCCGCGCGGCGTCATCCGCGCTCTGCAGGATGGTCTCGCGGCTTTCGTGTACGAGGTCCAGAACGTATGCCTTCTCGGCCTTGGTGGCGTCCTGGGGGAGCAGGTTGACGACCACTTCGTAATCGACAGGTTCGGGCTCCGGCTCAGGTTCGGGGTCAGGCTCAACAGGCGGATCGCCGCCTTGATCGTCAAACACCACAACCGTGCCGGGGTAGTCGCGCTCGTAGAACGTGCGAAACTTGGGCCAATCCCCCTCGGGGATGTCCCACAGCACGGCGGTCTTTTCATCCAGGTCGCCAATCCCTGCGTCATCATACGATCCTGTTACGGTCTGATTGCCGCGTTCCCTGGCAATGGCGCCGATCAAAGCCTTGCGCGCGCGGGTTGCATCGGCGGGGTACACGTTCACCACCCGCGCATACTGCCCGCGAGGTGCGCCGCGACACTCAGAAGGCGTCAGTGGCTCCGGGTCATCCGGATCATCTGGCGTGAAGTCTGCCCGCCACGCCTCAAGGTCGGTAAAGAAGTCGATGCCGGCCTCGCTGCGACTTTCAAGCTGCAGGCGGATGGTGATGACTTGACCGGCTGTGACGTCTACCGTTGTGCCGTCTTGGTCCCATTCGCGATCTGCAAACATACGTCCAAATGTGAACCAAGGACCAATATTCTCATCTATCCGTAGTCGCCAAACAGCAGCGCCAGGAGAACCGTCACCGCCGGGCTTGGGATTGTAGTGGACTTGAACAGGCACGCTGATGTCAAGCACGCCATCTGCCGGTGCGCGTACCCACGCATAAGTGTCCTGCGAGAATGAACCGGCGCCAGCGAACACCTTGTAGACCCACTCGCCCTCAAGTATCAGCGCATTCTCAGCGCCGGGCTGCTCGTCTGCCGGCAGCTGGCTCTTGTGGATGTGGACGCACTCGGGCACCACGGTTGCCGTCGTCACCACCGGCGCATCGTCCGGCCCGGTGTAACTATCGGCGCTGTCCAGCTCCTCGCCGGGTACTGCGATGTGCGTGTGGAATCCGTGGGGCTGCTGATTCGTGAGGTTGTTCCAGGGGAGCGCATCAGTCCAGCCGGTGGGGATCCCGTGATTGACTAGCAGGTTTATCGTGGTCACGGAATGTCGTTAATGGCGCCAACCGCGCCCGCCGTGTTGGTCACGCCGGATGAGCTGTTCGGACCGTCATCGATGAGAAACGGGACAGTCGCAATGTCGCCGGGTGGCGGGTTCCCTCCGCCCCGAAACTGCGGCATCACCACCGCATTAGTAGACAAGAATCGCTTACCCAAGTGCCAGAGGCCCATTCCGCCCAGGCCACCGACCACCGCGACGAATACCCATTCGATGTATGGCCCAGCGGCGGCTGGAATCAGCCCTTCAGCGACGCCGTAGGCGACGGCGGTCAGCACGAAGCCGATGCTCAGCGCCACAGCGCGGACCGCCTTACCCTGCAGGCCAGCGAACTCCTTGACCACTTCAGTGAGAATCACCACAAGGACAGCGAGAGAGACGCCGCCCAACGTCAGCGCCTGGAGGACACCGACCACAGACAAGAAATCGAGTTCCATTGCAACCTCCTATTCAATTAGATGATTTACCCTTTGAGGCAAGTATAGCACAGTTGGGCTCGCATTGCAAACTGGGCACCGATGTGTGCAGAATGTTCACCGTTCGTGAGGCTCTTGCACACCGGACGCCAGAGCCTCCACGATCATCTCCACGATGGCCGCCGGATCATACCTGAGCATCCCGGCGGTAACGCGATAGACGACCCAGCCGAGGCGTTGCGCCGCGTTGATCTTGCGGATGTCGCCCTCAAAGCCCTTGCCCCTGGTGTGACGACCTCGCGTATAGATTCCGCCGTCGCATTCCACAGCGACGTGATTCGGCACAAACCAGCAGAAATCGAATCGCCAATCTTGGAGCCCGGCAGCCTTGAGCCGCTTGCGGATACCTGGCCCCAGCCCAACATGCGCCGCTGCGAAGCGGTACTCCTCGACAGGTGCGGATGCATCGGGCGCAAGGCGCCGCCACCACATCAGGAACGCGCGCTCAAGATTGCTCTGCGCCATCCGACCTCCGCTTGTACTCTACCAGCGCAGCTTTAGCCAGTCGCCACAAGTCAAGCAGCCCGCCGCTCTTCCGCGCGCGGGTGTGCCGCTCGAATGCAACAAGCGCACGCAGCACAACGTCGTCAGCTTTCGCCATCGCGTCTCCCATAACCCACGTCAGCCAGCGCGCCCAGCACCGTCGCGGCCAGCGCAACCGCGCCATCCTCACGACAGTGCCTCACGGTGCCAGGGACGTTGGCGGGCTTGCGCACCGCGTAACTGTTCCACTCGGCTGCCGGGCCGGTGCGCTGAATGTGGATCTCGTCTATCTGGTCCAGGTTGACGAACAGCTTGATTATCAGCATGCCGTCATCGCCGCCACCCACTCAGGCACGCGCCGATCATCATGCCGATCACCCACACGCACAGCAACATCACGCCCCGCGCAAGCAATGACAATTGCGCCAGGTCAGCCAGTAGCTCACTCATCACGTCACCTCCCATACAGTAATCTTGTTGGTCCAGTAGAACTTGCGCCCGCATTTCGGGCACTCGTATGGATCATCCTCGCGCACGCCCAGCACCCACTCCCAAAGCCCCCAAGTCGCGCCACAAATGCACTTCTCCATTGGCAGCAATTCCCCATCCGCCCAGCCAAACTCGACTTGATCTGTCACGTCCACTATCGGCATCACGCCACCTCCCCGCGCGCCTTGGCTAGTGTGACGCGCTCCAGTGCCGCTTTTCGCCTGAGTTCATCGGCGAGAAGCTGTAGATCCGGCCCGCGGTGCTCCAGCTCATATGCCGCGTGATCCAGTAGCGCGGGTCCATCTGATTCAAAGCCGCTATCCAGCTCGCATGCCCTCATCAGATCCGGTATGGCGGCAATCTGCTCGGCCACATTGCGATCTGGTATCTGCATAGCAATGATGCGGCCCTGCTGAGTCACCACGCTATAGAATGGGCCAGCAGGCCCGCCGGGTTCACCAATGATCCATTTCTCGCTCATCACGTCACCTCCCTTTCGCCGCACCCGCGGCAACCAACGCAACCCGCACGTGGTCATCCCCCTTGAGCGACGCGCACGCCACGCGCTCAGTCCCAACCTCTTCCAAGTAGCACCCGCTCACGCGCCACAGTGACACGGCGCCGCGGTAGTCCAGCGCATACTCTACCAATGCCCCGGTTGGCCAATAGCCCGCCGCCAACGTCTCCCTGAATCCGCAGCGCGTGAATCTGCACGGCGCCGGGTACATTGGCACGCCTAGCACGCGGTCCACCGGGCACGACAGCATCGTCACAGCGCGCACGCGCATCAGTCGTGAGTCAGTCATCGCTTGTCCCTTTCGCCTTCGCCTTGAGGAACGCCCGGCAGCGTGCCGTAGCGTAGGCTTGCGCCTTGGTGGGGAAATCGGCAAGTAACACGCTGCTATAAATGGATGACGCGCTCGCCCCCTCCACTTCTGCAGTCAGCACTATCGGATGTCCCCCACCCTCTGCCCATTCGCTTGCGATTTCCTCGTAGTAGCTCCACAACCACCCCTCGCCGTCCAGCTCCCACGCGAGCGAAATCTGCTCATCCGGGCGATAGAGGCTCTTATGCCACCCAGCCTCATCCCCGCTAGCCCAGCATTGCCGACCGCCGATGTCGGTGAACAGATGCCACCCCCTCGCCTCAGCCACCGCGGCCGCCAACTCCTCGCCTTCCAGCCCGTCGATCTCAGTCATTGCGCTCTCTCCTTTCGCTTTTGCCTAATCCCAACAGTGACAACAAGCGCTGCCTACAGAGGCGGCATCATCACCGACCTCTGGTAGATGGCAAAGCGGACAAATCGCCATGTCATCCGGGTACTGTGGCACCCGAAACCAGTAGCCGTCTTCTGTCACTTCATATCCCATGTCATCCCGGACCAATGTCGCGTCAATCTCGGTCGGCGTTTTAGTCATCATCGCCCTCCTAGTTTAGCCAGTAGCGCCCGGAATACCGATAGGCGCTTCATCGTATACACCTGCGACAGCTCCAGATACGTCACCGGCAGGATTCCCGCCGCTGTCATTAACTCGTTCTCAAACTCAATCAGCCGATCAACCGAGAATGAGGAGGCGCGGATATTGGCGCCACGCCGCGCCGCGTGCCAGGCGTCGGAGGTCAGGTCCAGAAGCGCAATCCTATCATCGCCGCTCGCGTCCTGAGCAAGCGCCAGAATGTCAACAGCGCCGCCCAGCTCTGTAATATAGGTGGTGATGTCCTCGCTTGGCTGCACGTATGGAACCGCCAGATGTGGCAGCCTGAGCTTAGTAGTTGAGTCGTACATCAGTTATGCCTCCGGTGTGCTTGTTCATGAACATAGTCGCAATGCCCAGCGTGCCGTCCTCGCGGTTCTTTGCAATCGCGCACTCCATGACATTAGGGCTATCCGTGTTCTCGTTGTAGTATTCATCGCGATAGAGTAGCCCAATGAGATCGGCGTTCTGCTCCAGGTGTCCACTGTCGCGTAGGTCGCTCATCTGCGGACGCTTGTTGTCGCGGCTCTCAACGCCGCGGTTGATCTGGTGCAGGCCCATGATCGTCGTATTGAGCCGCTGGCTCTGCTCAAGCATTCGCAGCGACACCGTGTTTAGCTCGTCAATGATTCTCTCGTCACCGCTCTTGAGGTGCCCGAGATTGTCCACTACCACAAGTCCCAACTCACCCCAGCGGTGATATGCCCGCGTGATAGCCGCCATCACCAGCGGTAGACTACGGCTGCCGTTGTAGATTGCAAACCGGCGCTTGCGCAGAATGTCACCGGCGCGTTTCCACTGGCGTAGTTCGTCCGGTCTCAGGCCGCGCTTTACGCTGCGGTAGGCGATACCCGACATCTGCCCCACCATCCGCCGCCAATAGACGATAGGCGGATGCTCTAGCCCCACATAGTACACGGGCGCCGTGGCGCTGATGTTGACACTGAGCTGCGTACCCAGCGCCGTCTTGCCCATCGATGTGCGACCGGCGACGATGAAGAACGAGGGCCATAAGCCATCGGTGATCGTGTCTATCGCATTCAGGCCGGTTGATAGCCCACGCACATGCCCGTCTTCCAGCGGATCGGCGGCCCACGCTTCAACTTGCGGCAGGTCGCGCTCTGCCAGCTCTTCAGCTGAGAACTCCTGAGACCGCTTCCCGCCCCTGAGTAGCCGCCCGGCGATGTTCGCCTTTGAGGTGCCGATGTCCTCGCTCATATCATTGGCGCCACGTACCAACTCCTCAGCATAGACGATTGCCTGCCGGCGCTCGAAGGCGTCTAGCACTTGCTCGGCATATTGCTCTATGTTGCCGACTGCCGGCGTACCGTTGACTGCGGCGCTCAGGATTGCCCGCGCCCGTTCGTGATACTGCTCCCCCAGCTCACCCGCGATGCTCAGGCCGTTGATGGGCACGCCGCGCATGGATAGCGCCAGCATTGCGCCCCATACCGCACCCTCAGCACCGGGGATATGCTCGGGCTGCACGTCCATCACGTTATTGATTAGGCTGTTCTCGAAGAGCACAGAGCCGATTAGGGCACTGACGGCGCGTGGATTATCTAGCATCGCTCACCTCACCCGTGGAGTTTCCAGCCGCCATTGGCGCTGCCCGTCGACGGCTCCTTGCTCAGAATACCGGACACAAAGCGCAGCGGATCGCCAGACGGCGGACGCGCTGAATGCTGCCAGATCAAGCTCAGCATATAGTCCGGGTCATGCTTCTTGCACAGTTTACCGATCCAGCCGTAGCCTGGCTTGTGGTTGGCATAGTATGCCGGGTAGAGTGTCTTGCACATCAATCCCACAAAACCAGCCTTGTTGTCGGCGTCAAGATAGCCAGTTTGCCATTCCGGAAGAGTCGTTGGAGTTGGCGCGTCAGCGCCAAGGTATTGATTTACTTTACTTTGCTTTGCTTTACTTTGTGGTGGATGATTGCCGGATTCTTGCGGGATAGTTTCCGGATGATTGCCGCCAAGCTCACCGGGATAGTTCCAGGGATCTTCCACCAGGGCGGCGGGCGGCGGCGGGAATGGGGTTGTCTCGCGGTCTGGGCGTATGCCGATCTGCTCCCCCAGAAAGCCGGGCCAATACTGCCAGGCGTCCCCCTTCGTCTCATAGCGGACAAGCAGCCGCTGTTCTTCCATCGCTACAAGGTAGCCCTCAATCTGGTCTTCAGTCACGTCTGCCCGCCGCGGAAACACGATGGATCTCACCATCATCGGGTCACCGTAGAAGACGCCCTGAATATCCAGGTTGGCGATGATCCATGTGGCCAGGAGCCGGCAGGTATCATCCGGTAGATTGTGGAACTTGATGCTGCCACTGATTGATTTATTGAGCATCCGACCTCTTGCCATTTACATTCTCCTCACACGAAAATGCCGCTTTGTGAGAAGGCGGATGGTCGTGGTGGCCCGAAACCAGGCCACATCCACCCTCTCCCAAAACGGCATTTTGGTCATTCGTTTCTCCCTTGTTACAGGTTACCCCACGACGGGTGCCCGATGAATCCGGGTAATTGAAGTATACACTATATCGGTACCGCTGTCAACCAACTGCGGCCTCAATGTAATGGCTGTGATGCGCAAGATGTGAAAGTGCATATGGCAACGTCACGGGAAGATCCTCAAGCGTTCGCCATTCCAGCCAGAAGTGGCACAGGAAGATCTTGATGGACTTTCGCATTGCCATTCTGTGAACGTGCTGGTCGGTGTACTTTTGCTTCCACGCGCTTTTGGGCGCCGGTTCTGGCTCCGGGTGAAGCTCGCGGATGCGGGCTTTCTCGCCATAGTAGATGTCAGCGTATACCGGCGTCTGGTGCTTGATGAACTGCTCGCCCACCAGGAAGCACTCGGACTTCAGGCGGCGGTTGTAGTGAGACTGTTCGCCCTGCTTGTTGCGCTCACGTTGCCCGTCAATCACGGCCCACCCGCTGAAGCGCCAGAACTTCGAGACTGTGGCGAACTTGCCGGGGTCGTCAAACTGTGCAATGAGCTTGGCGGCGGTATGATCTCCAATTCCCTTGATGTTGGTCAGCCAGTCCCAGATCGGCCCGGCCTGCTTTCCGTGGGCGATCATCACTTTCTTGGCGTCCTTCTCCATCTGGCTCAGCCAGTCGATGATCTGCTCCTCAAATCCGGCATCCATCTTCGTCTTGCCCTTGGTGGCGGCATCGAGCCGCAGCTTGTGCTTCTTGTTCATCTGCATCAGCTCATCCCACCACAAGTAGGCTTGCCACAACTGCGCGTGCTTCCTCGGTTTCGGGTCCGGTCTCTGGTCTGTCATTGCTCTGTCCTTTCGTTTGGGTTGATACGCACTTCTGTGGTGGGTTTCACGCCACGCATGGCTCGCATTCTATGAATGGGTTTCACACATTTGCTGGCTCGCACGACGTCCATGGGTTTCAGCAGGGTCATGGCTCGCACAGCTGGCCTGGATTTCACCTCGCCTCTGGCTCGCACAACATAGATGGATTTCACAGTCAGTCTGGCTCGCACTCCTAGAATGGGTTTCACACTGATTGTGGCTCGCATCCAGGGGCTGGGTTTCACTCGGAATCTGGCTCGCATAGCTGGAATGGGTTTCGCTGCTCATTTGGCTCGCACTGGCTGTATGGGTTTCACGCATTTGCTGGCTCGCACGGCACTATTGGGTTTCACTCTAGTTCTGGCTCGCACGATCCTCCTGGGCTTCACGAGCCTATTGGCTCGCACACGTATGATGGGTTTCATCCTCACCCTGGCTCGCACGGCGTAGTTGGGTTCCACCAGGTGCGTGGCTTTCATGCTCTACTCTGACAGCGCCTCAACCATCGCGTCGATCCCGCGCTTGAGCGATTCGGCGGCGGCCTCCACGTCGCCGCTGTTGGCAGCGATGATGTTGAAGCGCGCGCGAATGTGGCCCGGCACAACGTTCAGCAGGTAGCGCTCGGCACGCTGTGTCGCCTCCGGGCTATCGTGTGTCACCCACGGCTCTGTTCGCGCCTGATCGTCACCCGCCTGTTCCGCGACCGGTCCGATGTAGCTACGGACGCGGATCTGACGACCGTCCTCCATTTCGACGATTTCCTTTTCACGTCCGAGACGCTCCGTCCAGCACCGTGCAGCACCGGTCTGCACTAGCAGTTTAGTGGGCGGGACAAGCTCAGAGTCAGCCATTCCCAATAGGCGACCTGCGACAGCGAAGCGCCCCATCTGCAATGGCGATCTCCCGTTAGTCATCTGTTCCCTAACGGCCTCGTCGAAGCCTGACATATCAGGCTCGGCATTCAAGATTTCCTCTCCCCAATCTGTCATATCTACGGTTTCAATCAGCTGTTCCATTTCGTCACGTCTCCTTTATGCTAAACATCTCAAAGTTATCACAACACAAAAGCCCACTCAGCCAGGCGGCAAGGTTCCCGCCGGGTATGGCACCTCGTCAAGCGGGGCCACCACGTAGGCTATTTGCCTATACCAATTCGTAAGCGTAACGCTCGCGGGATGCTCTACCGCGTAGGCGAGTTGCCTCAGTATTTCGGCTACCAGTTTTCGGGGTGAGTCGGAATTAATCGTCACCATCACGGAGATCTCAGGATATTCCCCAACGTCAACGGAAGCAGCAAACCTCACGCCATTTCCGCCACCCAAGATATTGGCCTCGTACTTCTCCACGAAGCTCGTCCCCTCGGACAACTCTCCGGTCACCATATGTTCCTCGTTCATCGCTCCCTCCTCATTCATCTTATAACTCTCCTAGTTTTATGCGCAGCTCTGCCGCCTCACGCCTGGCGACTCGCAGGTCCTCACGCAAGCAGCTGATCGTTTGCCTACTGCGGTCCAGCTCACGGTTAAGGATAGTAATGCAAGCATCGTCGATGTCGCGTTCCACCTTGTTGATTTTATCAATTTCACGTATGTATTCTTCCTTCGCACGTATGTATTCTTCGTCCACATATATCAGTTCGATTAGTTCGCTGCGCACCAGCTGCTGAATTGGTTTTCCGTGCCACCGGGGTTCATGTTCATCAGCAAATAGCATTGGGCCGTCGCGTATTAGTGTCATTGCTATATTTCTCCTCTTCCTAGTAACGCAAAGACCCGCTCACC
>Ga0222640_1000355_pt1 | contig 14232 bp, 14 predicted proteins | sample AntAcemetagen187_FD_181144 | JGI IMG/M metagenome (GOLD analysis project Ga0222640, IMG submission 181144) | Saline water microbial communities from Ace Lake, Antarctica - #187 | ecosystem: Environmental > Aquatic > Non-marine Saline and Alkaline > Saline | place: Antarctica: Ace Lake... | reverse complement strand
GTCGGTGTCCCATTCCATCGCGTAGGTGTGCTTTGCATCACGCGGCCCGAGAATGTCCCGCGCCAACCGTATCGCCTGCCCGGGCGCCAGCGTTTCGAACGTCGGGTATCCGAGCTCGTGATACGTGATCTTGAGTATGCGCAGGCAGTGCGAGTGAAACGTGCCGATCCACGCCCATTCTGCCTGCTCGCCGATGAACGTCTTGAGTCGCGACCGCATCTCGTCGGCGGCTTTGCGCGTGAATGTCGCGAGCAGCAATCGCGTGGGATCTACATAACCATCCTCGACCAGCCGCCCCGCGCGTAGTGTCAAAACACGAGTCTTGCCCGAACCCGCGGTTGCCAACACGAGGCACGGCCCGCGCCCGTGATTCACGGCCTCCAATTGCTGTGTGTTCAGTCCCTCCAGGTCAACCATTTCGCCCCCTTGTTATGCCCTATCCCTCTTCACTGAACGGATCATCGTAGTCTGAGTCCACCTCGGTTCCGTTCAGCCGATCGCACCGCGCGTTGTATATCTGCTCGTTCACAAAGTGCCGCAACTCCTGAGCCGCAACGCAAGGGTCGTCTGTCTCGCTCAACTCCATTTCCGCCCGGATCGAGTCGTTGCCGAAGTTGCCGTCGGAGACAACGCGGTTGTATGAGATCCGAGATATGAAAGCCATCACTTCGCCTCGACTCTGTAGTGTTTGGGTGCCTTCGCACGATCGGTCACTCGTTCGCCCGGATACGATGTGAGCCAGATCCGCTGCCCGCAACCCGGACACGTCGCGTTCCGATCCGACACGCTCCGCCATTCATCGAGCGGTAATTCGTAGTCGGATTGGGCGCGGTCGCAGTGAAAAACCATGATGGTCGCGTCGTCCATGCTTTTCTCCTTGAATCGAATCGCCGCCCCGCTGGTGTGACAGTAGATCCACCTGATGTAATAGATTCAAGCAGGAACGGGGCGGCGAAAGTTTACGCGATGTCCCCGAGGTCGTCTGTTTCACGCGGCGGCGCGGGCGGGTTCCAGATGCTTGCCCACGCTTCCCATGCCTTCTGCCACCACGGTCGGTGCATCTCCTGGATGTGGTCAGTGAGTTCGGACTCGATCGCACCGATGCAGCCAGTGTTCGAGGATATCTGCCTCTGTAGGCCATTGGCCTGATTCAGCACCCCTTCAGCTACCTCGATCACCGCGGCTTCGTGTTCCGCGGCGATAAGCGCGCAGATCGGCAACACTCTTTCGGCCGCCTTGCAGACTTCCTCGACCTCGCGCATCGCCTTACTCATGGCCTGCGGGTGGGTCCGCGTAAGCGCGCACCCATCGATCCTAAACGCTCCCTCTTCCCACCGCGCATTCCATTCATGACGAACGTGAGGGGGGAAGCCAGCAATCTTGAGCCGGAAGAACTTACAGTCGGAATCAGTCTCCCAGCCACGTTGAGTAAGCGCAATGGCCACTGCGTTCCGGAATGCAGCTAGGTTGCCCCTTTCGCAGTCCGGCTTGATTCTGATTATCGTTACGCTCGACTTTGAGTCGCCTTGGTCTACTTCCGTCTTATGGATTTCCATAATCTGCTCCCGCTTGTGTGAAGTTCAAGGGGCGCGAAACGTCCTGTCCCGCACCCCTTGCGAGTCGCCTATTCGACTAGGCTGCCCTGTCCCGCGCCATCCGTGGGCTTGCCATCCGTGGCAGGGGACTTCTGAGATTCCTCCAGCGCCGCTTCGAGTTCGGCAATGTAGCCCTCGAGTTGATCGACACTCGCATCGGAGACTGACGCGATGTCCGGACTGTGCACGCCCCAGTGCTTCGTGCGCTCGTCCTCACTCCAACCGAGCTTGGTGTAGAACTGGTCGATCACGTGGTGTTTCAGAGCGAGGATACACGCGTCCGCCTCTTCCGGCGTAAGGTTCTTGGTATCCTTGATCGTGTCGCCGATGGTTTTCTCAATAAGTTCCTTTGGCAGACCCGATTGCTTGATCGTGAACGCCAATAGTCTTCCGTAGAGGAACCGGATGTAGGTGTCGGCCGGGTCTTTGGTGAGATACTGTTCGCGGTCAAGCTCGGGGAACTGCTTCTTGAACAGTGCCTCGCTGCCGTCGTCGCCCGCGCGCTTGAGCCCCATTCGTTTGTAGAGCGACCCGATCATCTCAAGCTGCGTCTTGGTGCTCTTCTCGGCCTTGGCCTCTTTCTTCTCTGTTGTTGCGGCCTCTTTCTTCTCTTTGGCCGCTTCTGCGTTGTCCGTTGCTTTCTCGACCTGCTCGACGGCGCGGGTTTCCACGATCGCTTCTTCGGCCGTTGTTCCCGTCGCTTCGTCGTATCCCATTTCCTCGATCGTAGGAATGCCGACATTGAGCATCATTCGCAGCACGAGTGCTTCGCCACACTTGGTAGTCATTCGGCGCGGGCACTTCTGCCAGATATCACTCTTGCTGTTGCGGTACTCGAGTTCGTCGACAACCCCTTCGAATGGATGCTCTGCGCCTTTTTTCCACATCCGCACCGTGATGATCCACCTGCGCGATGTCTCGACTTCCGGGTCGATCGGATTGACATACTGCGCGTCAGTCGTTTCCACCCCGTTCAGTATGTCGTCCCGGTTGGCGATTCGGTAGAGCCCGCCGACGGTGAAGTAGATATTGCCGAACACCAGGCAAATCTCTTTCTTTAGTGGATCGAGGCCGTAGTCGAGCGCCATGTCGAAGAGGTAATCCTGCTCTGCTTTCGACGGCATTACCCACCCATCTCTGGTCTTCTGACGCAGGGCGATGTTCGCGTGCTTCTTCCACCTATCGAGGAGTGCCTGCTGATCTTTGGTGTAGGCCATCAGCGCGCACCTGCCTTGCATCTATCCCAGAACCCGCAGTTGTCCGGGGAGCAGAACATCGACGTGGGGTTCGGCGGGAAGATGCCCGAATCGATCTGCCGTATCACCTGCTCGCACAGCGCCAGATACCACGCAACATCAGCGCGGTTTCGCTCCGTCCCGAGTTCCTGTATCTCGGGCTTGCTTTTATAGATCGCGGTGTGCCACGCACACGGAACCACGTCCAGCGCGGGGTCCGCGAGTACCACTGCGGCGTAGGCGGAGAACTGGATCTCCTTGTGGATCATCTTCTCGCTTTTTGCCTTGGTCGAGGTCTTGTGGTCGACAACCACGCCCTTGTCGGTTATCAGGTCGATCCGGCCCTTGAGTGTGCGGCCTGTCAGTTCGGGGAACGGGATGTTGAACGGAACTTCGACCTGCGCAGGCATCACAAACGGCGCCGTCGTTGCGAGGTAGAGCCTGACAAGCCCGACGCCGTGATCGTAGATATCTCCGGGCTTCTGGTCTTTCCAGTTCCACTCCCGGCTACCAAGTTCGGAGTTCCAGTACGATTCGAACGCCGCAACACAATCCTCAACAGCCAGATCCTCTCCAGTGTTGAGTTTGGCGCGGAAGTTCCGCTCGATCGCGGCGTGGTAGGATTGCCCCAGCAGGAACGGATATCCCCACAGTGAATCGAGTTTGTCGATATACGAGTATTGGTATTGCCGCGCGCACGATAGCATCTTACCTATCTGCGAGTGCGAAATGTGTTGCCCCATCGTTCCCTCCTTGGCGTTTTGTTATCCATCAGCCAACCGATGATGTCCGGTTGCTGCCGTATCCGTTTGAGAAATGGGTTCATCCGCCGTGCCTCGAACCAGTTTGCGATCGCTCTCCATACTGCCGGGGCCGCGAAGAATGTGATATACATACCGACAACCACACACCCGACGATGATCAAATAGTCCCGCGCATAGTCCCATGCGATGCATCTACCGAGCGCCATTCGATTCACCTGTGTGATCTCTCTGCCAGTTCGCTTCGCCGAGCTCGGCCGCGAGGAAGTGTTTGCACTTCTTGTCCAGAGCGTGCATTCTCGACCAGTCCGGACACGTGCACTTGGGCGCGTCCAGAAAGATGCTGTAGTGGTTGTCCTCGGAGCTCGTGCAATGCCAGGCGCGGGTGCCGATGCGTCGCCATTTGTATCTCTTGACGTCGGGCACCTTGGCGAGCCGCCGTTGCTGCTGTTCATCGATGAGCCGCTTTTGCAGGTTCCCGGTCGGACAGAACTCGACCGTGCCGTAGTCACCCTCGATCACAACCTCGATGCCGGTCAAGGGCAGGCGGCTGTTGTGTTGGAGCATCCGGGCAAACGAATCGGCCCGACGGCGCGGCATTCGTTTGGTTCTGCGGACGATCCTCCCATCAACTATTGCGGTAGTAGCCATGTGATTCTCCCGTTTGTGTGTTAGTGTGCGAACGCGTGGGCGACGATCGCGTAGATGCCCACCCACAGTGCCGTTACTCCCACAACGACACCAGCGACGAACCCGATTCTGCTCACGACCCTAGTGTGCACAAGGACTCCTTTCTATGCGGCGACCTTTGCCTGAATCCACCGCTCGCCATCCCAGGTATATCCCAACCCCTTGATGCGATGCAGTATTGCCGCGTACGTGCAGTTGTTGTCGAGTTGTTGGGCGATTTCCCGTGAGGATCTGCCTGCTTGAATCTGGGTGTGGAGGTAGGCATCGGCCTCCGTGCCGGTAATCAGCTTTATCACTGTATCGAGGGGACGCTTGCGACTCCGTTCAGTCAAGGGTTACCTCCGTGTAGCACGTTGCAGCGGGGCCCATGTTGGTGAAAATATACCACAGCCGAGGTTCGCTGTCAACAGGTTTTTTCAAAACAGGTAATTGTACCAGTGGTAAACTTTTGTCAGGGGGGTATAATAGTGTGGTTTAGAGCGACAACAGAGGGCAACAGAGGTAACTAGAATGCTGACAGGGAAAGGAGGTGGGAAGATAATCGTGGCAATCTCAGAGGAATACGCGCAATTCATCCGCGACGTTACCAGGCCGGTAGGGTTGGCACAGGCGGCATCTCAGACGGGCATTTCCGAGGCGTATATCAGCCGGATGCTACAGGGGCATGTTCCGTCGTCCAAGATCAACGCGAGGTTCGCCCGTGGTTTCGATCTGTCACCAGATCAAACCCAGCGGCTATTTCAACTGGCCGGTAATGTGAATGACGAAGTTGTCGCAAGCGAGGACCTGATCCAGACCGCATGTGGGGCGGCTATTCGCCCACATCCAGAGCGAGCAGAAGAGCACGACGCGCTATCGCCCCCTGCGCGATTGGACCGTGGCTGCATTGCTGTTCGGTGTTGGACTCCGAATCTCCGAAGCGAGCGGACTGCGCATAGCCGACATTGACCTGGACTGCAAAGAGATCACGGTGCGAACGTCCAAGACACACAAGCCGCGTGTTGTCGCGTTTCCGGAGACGGTCGCAACGGTGTTGATCCAATACCTTGCGGCGCGCGAAGCAATGGACGTGCCAAACGACAACCTGTTTGTCTCCCGGAATGGCACGCCCTACACGAGCACAACCCTCGCACGATCTCTACAACGCGCGGCCAGCAACGTCGGAATCAAATTGACATCCCACTCCGGGCGCAGGTATTGTATTACAGAAATGGCCCGATTCAACGTGTTTGCTGCCCAAGCGCAGGCGGGCCACGAATGTCTCGAAACTACACGAATGTATGTCCAGGCGGACAAGCGGGTCGTGCACGCCGTGATGGATGCGCACGACCCGCTTGCAGCGGCAGACAATACACGGAAGCAAGGAGAAGAATCGTCATGCTCGCCAGTATTGGGCTCATCATAGCCTGCTACACCATCTTTCGATACGTCGAACGGCTCCTATACTGCGGTCACATCAAGATGAATTGGGCGGGGGTTGTCATCCTGACGATCGTCGCATTCATTGGGATTGTCGTAACGCTGGTATGCGCGGCCAATCTGATACTCGGAGCCCCGCCGCCGTCTTACTGAATCGGCTCGGTCAGAACAAAGCAGAAGTCCACTCTGTCCGCCAAGACCGGAGTGTACCAGGCTCGGCGACCCGCCCCGCGCCCGCCAGAGCATTCGATGCTCGCCCTGTTGAAGATGAGCCACACGTGTCCGGCCCTCTTGGCCTTTGGGTTCGTGAACCCGATGCGAAGCCGGTTGTCCGAAAGTGCGGTGTGAGCGTAGTCGGTCAACTTGAACCCCATGCGCTCACACCAACGCCGCTGATGCCAACTTCCCAGGGGCATCTTCGTTTTGCCGTAGCTTGCCTGGTATATCAACCAGCGCACGAATCCCGAGCAGTCGGCCTCGCGAAACCCCTGGCCGGGCAGGGCGCGAAGATCCGGCTTCGCACCCATCTTGTAGCGCACAACGTCGAACGATGCGCGCATACGCTCAATGAGTCGGAGTCTGTCAACTCGAATTGTTGTCCAGCTCATGGTTTACTCACAGAGGTATCGTAATCATGTCGACGGTATAGGATAGTCTCTGCTCGCCGGGTAGGTAGGCAAGCCCGATGTCGAAGCCAAGTAACGCGTCGCTCACTACCGTGCTGAACCCTCCTCCGACCGATATGCCAGAGAAGCTGCTATAGTCATTGTCGTCAGCGAACAGCAGCGCGTTTCCATATATAGGAAGTTTGAGCCCGAACAAAGTCGGCTCCGCGAGCTTCACACTGGCTTTCGGCAGAAAAAGGTTGTCTCCCGTCTCGAACGAGTGGACGTAGCACACGGACCACTCCACGTTCGGGAAGAGTTCGTCGGTTGTGTCCCCCTGCGCCCAGGCTGTCATGGCAAACACCATGCAGACCAGGATCATCAGGAACAAGAGAATCGAGAGTTTCCGAATCATCACACGCTCCTTTCTGCCCCGTTCGGGGCGATTAGTCTAGGGACTTGACCCATTTCAAGACGGCCTGGCGAATGGCCTTCTCGAACGTCTTCACGATCATCAGCACGGCCGATATGACGATCGCATACTTGGTGTCGGCAGGCACATCAAGCGTTGTCGCCATGTCAACGATGCCCACTAGGACGAATGCCAATGCGCCGACGTAGATCTGTCGCAATCCGCTCTTCACCGAAGTCCAAAACATGAGCTATCCCCCCTTTCTGGCCTTCTTTCGATTCGACATGAGCTCGAAGAGAAACTGCATGATGAACATCCCGCCAAGACCCCACATGAACGCGTTGCTCGGACTCTTATCCCCCACGCATCCCGCGATCATCGAGATCAGCAGCAAGCGCACGCTGCCATAGTAGAACCGCCAAACCCCGTCTTTCTTGTCGATGTGCGGGCACTCGAAATACTGATGGTGCAGGATTAGTATGCTCACGATCCCACCAAGTGCGCCGAAACATAGATAGGGGACTGTGACCTGGCAATGCAGTTCAGACAACATGCAGATCTCCTCAAAAGACCGGCTGCCTCCACCAAACGTGAACGGACAGTCCGGTGATAGATTCTCCACCCGCGGTAACGCACCGCACGCTCAGTTCCGCGTCCGCGGCGATGTAGGCGTCTCCGATAGATAGTTCGTGCACAGTCGCCGCCGAAAGCGTGGTTTGCACCGACAGTATTGATGATGCACCCTCATAGATATCGACCTTGGGCGACCCGGCGATAGCTGCCGCAAATACCGTGATGTCCTCGATCGCAAGTTCCGTTGCCAGCTTGTTTTTCGTGGCCGCTTGCTTTGTAGCGACTGTAACGCCGGCGCCGACGGACGGCACGTGGAACGACAGGCACGATGTCGCTTGGGCGGTTGTGAGTGGATCAACATCGGACGAATGCCCGACAGCAACCGCATACGGCCTCAAGCTCCCGTTGTCGTAGGCAATCTCGACAGTCTGTCCGACGAACGGGGTGAACCCGACCGCTACAGGCATCCAAAGGTTCTGCGCAGTGCCGTCCGGCAAGGTGCACCCCACGTCCACTTCAACACGTCCAGCCGCTATCGACACGACCGCTCCAGACAAGAAACGAGTCAGTTCGCGGCGACGTAAGGCATTAGCTTCTTGGGCGTTGGCAAGGGGTCGGCAAAACGGTTTTCTCATGGCACCAGCCAGATATAATTGTCGGTGGGACTGGAGTACAGCGGTGTGCCAAAGTGGTAGTCGATCCCGTTGATCTGAACTACTGACAACGCATACCTATTGTAGTTGTAGTTTGGGTAGGCCAGTAGATCATCAGTATTGAAGTTGATGTAGTGATGCGTTCTGATTTGTCCTGGCACGCTATCATCGTAGGGATACATATATAGTTGCCCGTGAATATTAGTTGGATTAAGGGCGGTGCCCGGTCCGTAGAAGTTAACGTGCAGGCGGACACCGTAAGTCTCGCAATCCGAGCCTGTCCACCAATCATCAAATACGCTTCCCCAAACGGTTAGGAAGTCAACGCGACAACTATTGCCTTCCTTGACAACATCCTCGTTGCAAGTCGCCCCTCCCCAGGTCGACTCCTCGTCGCCCGAATTGCCATAGCCGGCAAGACTGCGCACGATGCACGACCGCATGCTTTCCACGCCGTCGAAGTTGACTGCCGTCACGTAGAACCAGTACGGATCGTCATCTGTCAGCCCGGTGATGGTATCATCCGTATCCGACACCATCGCGCGCTTCGTGAAGTCCCACGCGGTCGGGTCGTCGCCACTGGCCCAGTAGACGTAGTAGCCTTGGATGTCCGATTCGGAGTTGGCGTCCCACGAGACGGCTATCTCGTCGGCATCACCTACTCCTGCAATGGTCGCAACCGGCGACGGCGGGCCGGACATGTATTTGTGGGTCTGGAGATAGCTCCGGAAGTCCCCGTGCCCGTCGGTGACCATCTCCGACTGGAGAGAGTCGATCACCCACAGTTCGCTCTTTGTGAGATGCGCGCGGATCGGCTCGTGGTAGCTGCAAATCCGAGCGGGGCGTTCGATATCGAACCCGCCCTTCATTGCGCAACTCAAGCCATCTTTGGCATACGCAAAGTCCCTTACGATCGATTGCCCAAGCTGCCGGGCGATCTCGACGTTTCGCACGAGCGGTTCCGTGATCCGACCGTATCGCAAACCATACTTGTCCATTGATGCGCTGTGATAGGCTACATACGAGATCGGCTTGTTGCGATCGGCGGACTCGTTGCCGACGATCTTCACGTAGTTGCGGATGTTCTGTCCCGTCTTGACGCGAGTGATAGTGCCGCGCCGCCCCCAGCGTTCCGATCCGAACAAATTGAGGTGCGGGTGCACGATCGCGCGATTGCGCTCGGGCTCCCAGAACTGGCGGGTGCCGTCGCCGTCACAGTCGTAGACCCATCCGATCAGCTTCGCAAGCTGGTCAATGTAATCGACGATCGTTCCCTGCTGCCCCTGCCACTCCGGGATCTCGAATCCAGAGAGGTTATCCGACGATGCCCAGCCGATCTCCCCCTCAGTCAGTTCGCCGTCGTATTCGCCGGGCGTTCCGGACCGCCAGTAAGATCCGTTGGTCAGCAGATCATAGATGATTTCTTCCGGGCGTTCATCGGTGTATTTCTGAGTGAGCTCGACAAACCGGTTGTCGGATTCTTTCTTGCGGACATCGAAGTGGCGAACACCAATACGCCCGCTGCCGATCGTGTTGGTGATCTCCTCGCCCAGATAGCCGGTGATAACGGGTTTGAGTTGAGCGATCGTATCCGATCCGCCGTAGACCTCGAACTCATCGATGTAGATATCATTGGATTCAGGGATATTCGTGAGGTCGATGCGGATGTAGCGGGCGTCCTTGTCGAGATCCGTAAACCAGCAGATGAAGCGCTGGCCGATGCACGAATCTTCGTATTCGCTGAAGTCGAACTCGGCGTTACACTCGTAGAAGTCTACGTTGTTGGTCGAATACATAAACTGAGCGGTCGCGGGCAGTTCGATGCCTTCGTCACTCATCGAAAGGAACGAAACCATGCCGTGCTGAACGCGTTGACTCGACCCGAGATCGACCTTGATGCGCAGTGCCGCATCGGCGGAGATCCCAGCCCAGGATGCCCATCCGTCCTCGGATTCGTCGTCGGGGTCGCCGTAGCGCTCGTCGGTGAGCTTCTGGCGATCGGGCGAACCGCCGTCCGCTTCAGTGCTGGCCGTGACAGTCCCTCCGACCGCGAGGTTCTTGTAGCAGTTGATACCCTGCATGACCCGTGCTTTGCGCGCTTCGTCGAGCAGAGGATCGTAGGTGCCATCGTTATCGTTGTAGTCGGACGATGTGTTCTCAGGCGTGAGTTCGCCATCCACGTTGTCGAGCGTCAGCCCCGCCTCGTAGAACTCCCTGTGAGCCTTGCGGACGTTTATCGGCTCGGTCGCGACCACGCGGTCCTTGAGCGATGTCCATGCCCCCGCGCGCACATAGCTGAAGTCGAAGCCATAGTCTGCATCGGCCCCGTAGCCGTGCACGCGCAGGGGCATGTCGTCGAGTCGATACGTGAGCGCCGGGTCGTCTTCTTCGTCCGATGTCCGGAGGTTGTCTATCTGGCCGATGAACGACCAGTCGTCGCCGTCCCCGGGCACATCGCCGACGTAGATATCGCAATCGCGGCGGTTTGCCGACTGGTTCGACCCCTGCGTGATCGTGCCGTCTTCAACCCCATCGACATAGAGTTTCATTCCCTTTGCGTCGCCATAGCTGATTGCGATATGTATCCACCGGTCGGCACTGATTGCGATGGCGCCATCTAGCCGGTGCCATACGCCGGTGTGGTAGAACTGGAACCGGATGAGATCGCCGGGCAGGATCGTGACGGCAACGTCGCCATTCGCCGCCGAACCCGATCCGATAGTGTCAAAAATGCGGTTCGTGCCCGCGGTGTCTTCACTCTTGATATCGAGCGAGATTGTGCCGGCCAGCGGAAACAAGGCGTTGTCATACTGGATGTAGTCGGTGTTGTTCTGGAAATCAGCAGACTGCCCCTCGCCCTTGCCGTTTTCGTACAGCACCGGGTCCGGAGACGACGCCACTCCCAGATGGGAGCCATTGAGTGCATCCGTGAGGACTTTCATCTAATACGCGCTCGCCTTTGCTGTCTGGATTGCAGCGACCGAACTGAAGTATTCCTCGAGGGCATCATCGACTGTCTTCTGCACCTGGTTGATGTCCCCGCCGTTGATATTGATAACGAGCATCCCTTGTGAGACACCCGCGCCCCCCCAGCCGACCGCTTCGCCCTTGAGGGTATTGATGCCAGCCTTGACGCGACCCCAGAGGTCGGTCGGCATGTCTTCCATGCTGCTGATGTTCACCAGTCGCGTGTCGGTGTTTGACCCCTTCGGCACGAGCAGATCGTATTTCCGCTCGAAGAGATTGTAGAGGTAGGATTCGTATTCGAAGTCCGGCATGCCATACAGTTCGCGATTGGCGGGGTCCGGAGCGGGAGTGCTCTTCTTTCCACCGAACAAGCCGCCGACCAGACCGCCAACAATCCCGCCGACCGGTCCGAATGCGGCATAGCCAAGCAGTCCACCAATACCACCGGCCGTGCTCGATGATTGAGGGTCCTTGCCTGCAAGCGAGCCCGACAACGAACCAAGGAAGTTGCCCGCGGAATAGACGGAAAGAGCGGTGCCTATGGCGCCCTGGACTCCTTTGCCCCAGCCGCCTTTCGGCATCCCGAGAGCGCCGACACCTCCCGATGATGCTGTCATAACCGGCCCGCTCCCGGCCGCTCCCGCCGCCGCCGCCGCGAGCATTCCCAACATCTGTTGTTGCGTGCCCTCGCCGCCGGCAGAACCAGACGGAATCGCTTCGGCCAACATGCCCAGTGCTTCGGACGCAATTATCGCCGATTGAGTCATCACGTCAAGCGACATCGCCGCGACCATGCTTGCCTCAGCTTCGGCAAGTTTCTCTGGCGAGATCCCGGTTTCCTGCGAAGCCATCGCATCGAAGAACCCGCCAAGGTAGCGGTGCACGAGGCTCTGGAGCATCTGCTCCTGCATCGAACCGATTATCGAGTTGAAAAACGCCTTGAATGGGTTCTCGCCGCCGGACACCAGGTCGGTGTAGAGCTTGCCGAACATCTCCGACCACTCGCGCTCGATCCGGTCGCGCGCATCGAGCCAGGGTTGGATGATGTTGTCGCTCTGCATCGCGGCTTCGTATTCACCAAGAATCTCCGTAGCCCACGGGTATTGCTCGCGAAGCTGCTTCATCTCGGTTGAAAGCGCCTTGTTCGCGGCTTCGATTTCCCTCTGCACCCGCTCCTTGGTAGAGCCTCGGAACCACGACGTCTGAACGTCGAGGATCTGCTGCTGCCAGGAGGTCCGTAGCCTGGCGCGCTCGCGCTCGGATGCCGTGGCCGCAAGACCGTTCTTTTCGAGTTGGCCTTCCAGTTCTTTCATCCGCTGGATGTATTGGTCGAGAGACACATCGCCGGCGGCGAACTCGAAGTCCAGCGCGATCATGCGCTTCAATATCAGGTCGATCTTATCCGCGAGCGTGCCGGCTTTCGCGGCGGAGGTTTCCCAGTCGCCGCCCAGCGCTTCGATCTGCGTCTGCATCAGATCGGTTTCGCGGTTCAGGTCTTCGACGGCGCGCTCGAGAGGTAGTTCACTAAGCCTTCGTCGGGACTCTATTACGGCCGCGTTCTGATCCTCGATAGTCTTCGTGGTCGACCGAACGGACGAACCGAGTTTTTCTTGGGATGATTGCGCATGGTCAAGCGTGGACTGCAACTGGCTGAGAAGCCGCCCGTTGTCGAGTTCCTTCGCGACCATCTCCGGCGTGAGCCCCAAATAGCGACCCACGAGTGTTGTCTGCCCGCCCGATAGTTGCGCACCCTCGCCGCGGCCATAAGCGCCCTCGATCGTGTTTACGATGTCGAGCAGATCCCGATAACGCTGGATCTCACTTGCCAGCCGCGCCTCTTCCTGTTCACGCATCGAGGATAGTCGCCCGATGCTCGTGGAAAGCGCATCAATCCGGGACTCCACCAGCATCGCGCTCTCACCAAACAACTGCTCCTGCGAGGACAAGCTCGCCAACACAGTATCCGTATCCCGCACGGCCTTCTGGTAGGTCAGCATCCGCCGCTCGAACTGCTCGGCTTCCATCGTGATGTTCTGCTGAACCTGCCTGTAGCGGGCGTCGACAGGGGCTTCCGCGGCCATATTCTGATCTTCGAGAGCGCGCGCGATCCGAACCTGGCGATCGAGGATACCCTCGCGAGCGCGTCGCGCGCGGCCCACCGCATCTTGCCTGGATTCCGCGTCCGGCGCAAGCCCCGCTTTCTGAGCCAACTGCTGCTCTTCGCGCGTAAGTTCGGCAATTTCCGCCTGGAGCGACTGCACGAGTTCGGTTTTCAGGCTGACTTTCTCGGCTGACATCGCATCGGCTTCAGTCACAAGCCCGGTAGTTATGAGCCTGCCCTGCATCAATCGATTCAGTCGCGACTCCTTGACATTGAGCAAATCGATCGCAGACGAAACGTTCTTTGTGGCATCTGCGTAACCGTCGAGTCCGTCCGTGATGTGATCGAGCATCTGCCGGTAGGCTTGGGATGCCGATTTGCCGCCGCCCGCTCCGGCGCCGCCCCCCGCTTCCGTGAACGAGTGCTGACTGCCCATCAAATCCGCGCGCTGCTTCTGGTAATCCGCAATTGCCTTTGCTTCGCGCTCCGGAGCTTTGCTCACCCCCACAACCTTGTCCCAATTGAGAGCGCCGGGGGCTTTCTCGCCAAACTCATCAAAATAGTTCTGTTGCGACCACTCCAAGCGCTGCCGCGCGATTGATTCAGCTTCGCACGGAACAGCGCCACTCTTTATCGCATCTTTCCACCGTTTTCCGACGTCCTTTATGGCGGACTGAACGAACAGGTCTTTCTTTCCAACTTTTCGGTCAGCGACGAATGGCGAAAACAGAAATCTCCCAAAACCCGAAATGTGCTCCATGGTTCCGGCATCATCCCGCTGGAAATCATCCCACCCTTTCAATTCGGTCTGCTTCGCGCTCCGATACCATCCCCTGATACCCTTGCTCCAGAATCGCCCCTGAGTGCCGATTGATTCGCCGGTTTCTTGATGCTTGTCAATCCACGAGTTGAGTTCCTTCAGCGAGTCTGTGAGCGACCCCGTTCCGCTCGCGGCCATTATCGCATCTACGCCGATCGCACGGAGTTTCTGGCTCATTATCTCGAGCTGTGCGGTCGGTGTGTTCTGCATCAGTTGCAGTCCGGCTTCGAACATCTTCTCGAGTTCGTCGGTCGAAGCGTTCGACATGTCGCCGACGTTCTTGAGGAGTTGCCCCAACCGATCGAGGTCACTGAGCAACTGAGCGGGGCGCGCGCCGCGGATGTTGAAGATGCTTCCGACCACACCGGCGACCGCGAGCCTGGACTCGAAGTCATCGCCCA
>Ga0222640_1000353_pt1 | contig 14272 bp, 28 predicted proteins | sample AntAcemetagen187_FD_181144 | JGI IMG/M metagenome (GOLD analysis project Ga0222640, IMG submission 181144) | Saline water microbial communities from Ace Lake, Antarctica - #187 | ecosystem: Environmental > Aquatic > Non-marine Saline and Alkaline > Saline | place: Antarctica: Ace Lake... | reverse complement strand
CACGTTCGCCACTGCGAACAATTTTAATTTCATTGGTATCAATATTATACCATAATGAAATTTCACTGCCAATACTGCATAATTCCTCTACTAATTCTTCAAATCTCGAATCTGTTAAGTATTTTTTACTCATCTTAAAACTCCTGTTATACGTTATAGTTTTTAATCTCACTGCTAGACTGGCGATCCTCATCGCCAGCCCAACACCAGGATTAAATGTTATTCAGCAATGTATTCAGTTCTTTTTCTTCCTCTTCTGTCATGATATAAACATTCCAAGAACTTGTCCACAATGACCCATTGTAAAATGTGCTTCCTGAGCGGTAATTAATACGATTACCACGATTGACAAAAACATCGTACCCAACATCAATACATTTCATATTCCATTTTTTGTTTTCTTTCAACCATTTTAAAACAACTTCCTTCTCATTCATTTTTTATTTTCCTTTTTAAATTTCAACATAAAAAGATTATTTTATGCTGTTTTAATCTCAATCTACTGTAATTCTGATACTGTGTTTATAATCGCTATCATCTGCACCCCAATTTCTCAGTTCATCCCATTTTTTTCTACTGGAATTACTACAATCATTTTCAACCCATACTAATGCCTGTGATGGAGAATCCGCTTCAATACTATCTGTAAATTCAATGGTAGTATTTCCAAAATAATCATCTTTCAAATATTCAATCTTATATTGTCTATTCATTTTTGTTACTCCTGTTCTAATTTTTTATTGCACTGCTATGCTATAAAATCCTGTTTATAGCACAACACTAAAATAAAATTAATCATCTAATAAATACCGGTTTGTTACCAGTGGTTTTCTAGGTTCCTTTTTTATTCTATATTCTTTGATTTTGGCTACCAAGTAGCCTATAAAAAGAACTGCGATAAAAGATAAGGCTAGTAACAAAACTCCTTGCGTTTCGGTCATTTTAACCCCTCTGTCTAAACGTTCTAACGTGATCTTGCAATGATTGGTAATAACCCTCAAGCCACTTTAATAAATCATGGCTTTTTACTTCTCTTTTTAGTTCTTTTCTGCTGCCATCATCAGAAATATTAAAAACTTTATGAGTTATTCCAGTGGAATTATTACCCTTGTCAAATTCAAGTTTTGGGCATTTGCCATAGAGTTTATAAACAAAATCATTAATGTCATTTACTGTTTTTTCAATTTCTTTTTGTGCACTCATTTTTGACTCCTCATATTTTGCAATTCTGTTCTTTTGTTTTCAAACATTTTTCTACTGTACCGACAACATACCTCTAAATCATAACCGATAAGTCTAAGTTCTCTTTTAAGTTTGATATATTCTTTTTCAGTGGCTAATCTTGTAATCTCAATAATTCCATCATCTGCTGATCCGTGCTGCCCGATATGTTGATAACTCATAAAGGTGTTTAGATTATTGGTTCCTGGAACTTCTGGAAATAGGGCTATAACATCGCCCTCTTTGAATTTGCGAAAAATAACTTTTGTTTTCATTCTGATCTCCCGTTATATTCTAATAATTTTGACTCTGGTAATAATTTTTTATTACCAGAAGGAAAACTACTAAATAGCAACCCAACGTTTATTTAATTCGACAATATTTTTTCCAATATTGTCTTCAGAAACAATCGCATCTGCAATAATTTTTGCAATCATCAGGTTATGAAAGCTCTTTTCACCATTAAAATTATTGAGAGAATCATAAACCGTAACAATAACAAAATGTTTTGAAGTCTTGTTTGGTGAGAAAAAATTGTAATCGTGACTAACAACAATCATATTTTCATTATTTACTAAAATTTTTGCAAACATTTTAAATCTCCTTGTCAATTAATCAATCTCTTATATATAGTATAGCACTTTTGAAACAAATTACAAGACTTTTTAAGGTTCAATTGTTCAGGTTTTGATCATGTTCTGTTATAAAGTTATTGACCTGTTCTTGAGATAAAGTAGAAAGAATATTAATAAAACAAGAATCTTTCAAACTGATTTTTAATTCTTTCATTGCCCAGGTTTTATAATTGCCAATCATGCACGCAGCAACATAACGAAAATAAAAACACCCGCCAGATCCACATTTAAAAATAACCGGTCTAACATGATTATCTAATTCTATAATCCTATAATAATCTTTGTTTATCTCAACATTTTTAATATTCATAGATTTTAATAATTCTGATTTTGTTTCTGATAACATTTTATTTCCTCCTGTTACCTAATTTTATAATTTTTCTTTGGCCGTGATCCTCAAATCATGACCAAAAAGTAATTATAAATTATCTTGTAAAATAAATCAAACTTCCATCACCATAAACCCCACACAAACAAACTATACCGCGCCTTGTTTGCTGATTATTATAACCCTCTGGTTTATCAGGATACGACCTTAATTGCCATTGTAAAATATAATTATTAGATCCTACTAAACGCTTGTTTTCAAAATCAATAAATTATTTTTAATCAATTTCGCATTTTTTTACATTGATCCATCGAAAACCGCCAACACCAAAAATTAAAATTTGTACACATGTGGAAAAATCATTTTTAAAAGATTCTAAGTTCCAAACCATTTTTGAAAAATTTTCTTTTTTATAAGCTCTTTTTTTATAGAAGGGTGTAATTTTTTTATAAAATCCAATAGAAGTTAAATTATTGACCGGTTTTTTATCATCTAAATTATTTTTTTGTTCTTTAAAAATTGAGTCAATTGTTTTTATCGCATCTTCTGGAGAGTTAAAACCAGTCAAAAACCTGTTAAATTCCTCTTCTAAAAGCTCAGGATTATTTTTATAAAAATCTTTTCTGTTCATTTTTAAAACTCCTTATAATTATTTTTTTAATTTTACTCCTGGTTTATCGATCCTCTAATCAATAAGCCAAGACCAAAATCAAAATTATTTAATTAATTCCTCATTCTGAAGACCTACCAGTTTTTGAAGGTTGTTAACTAATTCCTGATCAATAATAAGTTCTGTTGTGATAAATTCTAACATTTTGAAATTCTCCTATAATCTTATTTTAATTTCACTGTTAAGGGTTTTTATCCTTTACAAAAACCCTCAGCACTAAGATTAAAATTTATCTATCGTTATATTTTGAAATTTCCTCCGCTATATTTTTATTACTGGTAGAATATTTAATTTTATAGCCGAAAGAACTGGTTTCATAAAAATTAATATTCAAATCAGAATCTTTATAATATCTTAAAAAATTTCTAAATTTTGAATAATTTTCACATTTTATAAAAATTTTACCATTGAACTTCATTTTTTTATTCTCTCCTGTTTTCTAATCTTTGATTAGTAAAAAACCCCATAAAATCTACATTTCATGCTGTTTTAAGGCTGCTGTTATGCCTTATATCCCCTAATCCACTGTGTATTAACTTTATAATAATAAAAACCATTGAAACGAGCAACACCATTTTTTAAAATTTTACTTTTTGGCATAATGTTTAAAACTTTTTTTGGAATACTTGTTATAATTTTTTTATTCATTTTTTGATCCTCCAATAGTCAATTAATTACAGTTCTCTGTTAAAGTAATTATACCATAACAGAAAACTAAAATCAATCAAGCCAGTTCTATAATATCCTGATCAACTTCTCTAAGCATTTTTTTATTATCCCAGTCAATTCTAGCAGTAATACCACCATCAAGATTAATCCATGAATTTTCAACAAATCCCCTAACATTTTTGAATTGCATACACCCGAGAGAATTCTGATCTTCACAAATATACACAAATTTTTTAAATTTTACTATATCATTTTTTTTAAATTTTTTGTTCATGTTTTTTGTTCTCCTATTTTTATAATCTTTGATTATGAAAATCGCATAAAATTCTTATTTTATCATGTTTTTTAATTTCACTGTTAAGGATCCTATCTGTTTATAGGATCCTCAGCACTAAGGTTAAAAATCGTAAATTGTCATACTATCGCGATTATGTCCCACACAGTGAATAAAACCGTTATTATTTAAAACGTCTAAAAAATTTGAATATTCATGCCAATCAATATAAGAATAATTTTTGTTATGAAATTCTGTACATTCCATAGCGTTAAAACCGGTTGGTTTTGATTTTTTCACTTCAGAAATTACATTAAGCATTTTATCTTTATTCATTTTTTTAATTCTCCTTCAGTAAATTTTCGATATAATTTTCAAGCTCTGTTATAAATTTTTGATCCTGATTTTTCGAGCCTTCGGTTTTTTCATTTTTAATTTTTTCGATATCATGAGGTAAAAAGTTCATTTTTGAAACTCCTGTTATACTAGAATTTTTTGAGTTTTGATCATTTTGGATCCGTGCATACTTCTTATGTCCTCCATTGTATACGATTTTTTGTTATAAGAACGAGATCCGGCCAGATACCAGGCTTTCTTCTTAGGACTCCATTTTAAACCTAATTTTTTTAGGTCTTCCTTTATCTCAAAGGTACTACCTGAAACCCATAACCAGGAGCCGCAAATTTCTATCGTGATATTGTCGAATGTTACCAATTTTTCAATAATTGGTTTAAGGTCTATTGAAAAATCAAACTCATCATGATTTTTTGTTATCTCATCATATTGATTGTTTAAATTTTTCATTGATTCAGTACTACCGCCCAAATCAGGGTGAAATTTTTTTGAGAGAGTCAAGTACATTTTTTTAATTTCTTCAGGAGTTACGCAATTTTCAAAATAATTTTTCATGATTTTTTTGATCCTCAGATTGTGAAACTCATAAATGATAACAAATTTTTCAGGTTTTGAAACATTGTAAACGTGTCCAGGTCTCCATTTTTGAGGAGTACAATTTTTTTATGTGTTTCAAAAATTGAAAAAATATTATTATATTCGTCAATCGGTTGCATTGTAGCAGTAATCTTAAATTGGTTTTTACCTAATGGTAGAATTTTATAATTTTTCTGATAATTTTTTTTGAGTGTTTTTTTCATTTTTTTTGGTCTCCTATCTGTTATTTTTTAATTTCGCTGCTAGGAGTCGGATAAAATCCGGCCCCCAACGCCAAAATTAAATTTTTTCGGTTTTGACAGATCCGTCAAAAATTTCTTCGATATTATTTTTGGTCATCAAAAACATTTTTGTTGCACCGTTTTCGCATTCAATGCTTAATGAGGTTGTGTTGTCCAGGTCAATTAATGCGTACATTGAATCGTTAGAAATTGTAATTTCCTCAACTTTTGATTTGCTGCCTAACAAAGCGCCGAACAGCAATTCATTCATTTTTTTAACTTCAGTTTTTTCATTCATTTTGAACTCCTTATAAAATTTCTATTTCTAATTAGATTATACCAAATAGAAACCCTCAAAATGTCTAAGTATCTATTAATGTACATTAGAGAAGGTAGGACCTAATATATACTATATCTATGATCCATGATACAATCATATATATTAAATAGAATATGATATAAGCCAGGATACAACCAACAAAAATTTAAAAAATTTTCATGCAGCTATAAAAAAAATGAATTGTCTATACTCATTAATTAATGGTATAAAGAGTATTAATAGGATCCTATCTATATCTCAGATGGTATATAGTGTATATGATACAGTATTGTAAGATATACGGTATTGTATTTTTTTAATTGTATACTTCAGATGAAATGAAGTATATATAAGATGAAGGATAGGGAATATAGTTCTGCTCAGGTTTTTTCAGTGTTAAGAATAGGATCCAAAAAACACGATTAAAAATTCGACAAAAAAATTTTTCATTCTGCTGCCTGGTATCCTATCGCTTCCTTGCGATTACTAAGTATAATCACAAGCAATGATTATAAATACCCCCTATTAAACAAGTACATTGATATACCAAACGAAATGCCCTTTACTAGCACTTCCATCCACACCATTTTATTTCTTAACTAAAAGTCCCTAATCTTTTACCAGAACAACTAATCAAAGATTAGCTAATGAATCATTAGCAATTTTAAATTCAGACTAAAAACTCGGATATAGATAATCACTGATTACACAAAAAACAGTTTTAATTAAGAATAGATAAATTCTGTCAGAAAAAATAAACAAAAAACCCAAGCAAAGATAAAAAGAAATACCGAATTTTTCTTTTTTCTGGAAAAAAATAATAATAAATTTTATAGAAAATTTAAAAATAAAGATAAAGAATGTATAAATATCGATTCTAACAGCTTTAAAAGAATATAATGGTATACTTTATCCTAATTGATATATAAAACCACCCAGTGTCAAATTTAGGCTATCTAGAGAATGATTAAGACAAAACTAAAAAAGGATTAAATAAAAAATTCCTATCTCTTAGAAAAAACTAAAAGATAGGAGATTTTTATTGAAAAATAAACTTGATTTTTATGGCCTCTATCGCACATAACTCAATATATATGAGATATGGTCATTAAAGACTAAAAACAAAAGTCACAAGATTTTGGTTGTTCTAGACACGGCGACTATTCATTTGTGGTCAAATCTCTTTGAGCTGAGATAATAAACCAGAAAATATTATCTGTTTTTTTATTGGAAACTTCTCTTTTATAAATTCGATAAGGTAAATCTAAATCATCTAGAACTGCATTGAAGAATAAAATTGTTCTAGCATCATAATTGATTTCACCAATTGGATCAAACAATTCTTTGATAACCTTGATTTTGAATTCTCGTTGTTCCTTATAAAAAAGATTGGTCTCTCTATAACTTTCAAGAATCTTGATAATGTTTTTTTCTGTGGTATCGTATTTTCTCTGATTAGGATTAGTCATGATTAGACTCCTTCACAGAAACTTTCCAATAAGTCTTTCTTTGATTCTCGATATATTCTCTTCCAGAATCTACTTTGAAAAACACAGAACTTTCTTGTAGCACAGCATTGACAGCATTGATTCCACATTTTCGATAATCTGTTTTTTTAGGAATAAAGATTGTATTTAGAAAAAGACGTTTGAATTTTTCTTTCTCTTCATCGAACAACTTCTTTCCTTCATATCTATGCATTAAACTTTCCATAGATATTTTTTCAAACTCTTCATCTGCAAAACGAACTTTCTCAATATCGAATTCTAATTCTTTACAGACAGCTTCTTGAAAACCTTTTTGTTTGGAATCTTGAATCATATCGGTAAGAATCTTGATCTGTGTTTTATGGTGATAATATTTGGCTGCATTGACTTGGAAATCATTGTCAACAATATCGTTAAAATTTTTCTTACGATATTTTTTCTGGAATTCTTCAATTCCGATAAGTTCCAGTTCTCTTACAATATCTAAGTTTCTCTCAAATGATTGGATAATGTAGAGCAAGATTCCACTATGATAGTTTTTTATATAAACATTGATTTTGTCGTCTGGAGATAAAACTCTTTTTCTTCCAATGAACTGAATTAAAGTAATAATATCAGATGAATTTACAATAATATGTTTTAAAGATTTGTCCTCAAGATTGACCCCATTGTCTAATACCTTTGTAGCAAACAATTTGTTAGAATTGAATTTCGATTCTATTTCAATTTGCTTCATTGTTTCTATGCTAGAAAACTCATAGAGCTTATTATTTTTAGAACAGATAAAAGAAGAGTTGTCATATTGGTTACAAAATTCTAACGTTTGTTTTGCACTAGAACCAAAGTAAAGAACTTTCTCGTCTTTTGGGATATGAGATATGATTGAGTCAATAATAGACTTTCTATTATAGAAATAAAGATTTTTAATGTGAGAATAATCTTTAGATATATTATAGGTGTAGTCATAGGAAGGTTGATATTCTTTTAGTGCTTGAGAAGTAGCGGTAATAAAGAGGAAGATATGGGGGGGCGTATTAAACAATGGGCTAATTAGCAGATCAGTATTCCGGTTGAACTGGGAATCTGAGAAGATATAATGGGCTTCATCGTAAACAATGTAGTCATATCCTTCAAAGATATTGTCAATATCCGATCCCCCAAGAATTTTACTTTCAAATTCCTGGTAATTGTGTAAAGATATAATGTCTAATTTTTTATCTAAATCGTGAGAGTTCTGATTCTTTAGAAGAATTCGATTCGATAAAAGAAGGATTGTTTTATTATTTTTTTTACAAAAATTATATAAAACGTTTTTTACAAAACGAGATTTTCCAGAACCAGTTTGAGAATCTATCAAGATTCTTTCACCCTTCTTCCATTTAGATATTTCTTTTTCTGTGATAATTTCTGAGATATATTGTTTCAATTGTGTTCCTCTTATTATGTTTAAAAAATAAAGGTTTTTACAGTAATTTTTTGATTGTCCAACATGTTTTATCTCTATATGGTTTCTTGCGTAATTTTTTAGAAACAACAATATAAGAAATAGAATATTGTTTTAAAACAGATATTACTGCTTTCAATCCCCTATCTTTACAATCTGTTTTTATTTGATTTTGTATTAGTGTTCCAAAAAATTCTTCTTTGAAATCATTTATATCTTCGCCCATCATTATTTTTCCAATTTCAAATTTATTTTCAAATAAAAATTCTAAATACATTTTATTAAAGTTTTTATAGAAGTCATCCACAATAAATGTATCGCAATGTTCCATATAAAAATCTGCTTGCTTTCTATATTTATTTTTTACATAGAATTCTTTTCTGCTGTAATGAATGTCTTTTTCGGAATGAAGATTTCTGTGGCAATCATTGCACAATATTTTCGACCAGCCAGAAACGTGTCTTCCTAAAACATAGTAGGTTAGGATATTCAGTTCTTCTATGGTATAATCAGTCACCATCTTCTTTTCGTACATATTCAAAATATAGAGGGCTTCATTTAGTATGTCTGCAAACTCAAAGCTTTTTTTGTGGTGGATAATCAAATCATCTTTTGATCCGCACTGTTCACATTTACTTTTGGATATAAATCTATTTATCTTGATTGCAACTTCCGATCTTAGATATGGTTCTATTCTTCCACTATCATTATAATATTTTTTCATCTATAATTTTTTGCTCCTTACGCAAGTATAATTTCTACTCTAATAATACCACATTATCAATTTCTTGTCAATATCTTTCACCTTAAAATATCAAACTTGTTTAAACATTGACAAAAAACAAAGAAAGTGGTATTATTAGTGTATGAAGAATTTTATCTGGAGAAAAAATGGAATTAAATAAAATATATAATGAAAACTGTTTAAGAACTATTGAAAGAATGGAAGATGATTTTTTAGATCTTGTAGTTACATCTCCGCCTTATTATAATGCAAAAAAGTATTCTCAATATGAGAGTGTATCTAAATATATGGCGGAGATGAAAAATATTTTTTATAGAATAAACAAAAAAGTTAAACCTAGCAGGATGTGTGTCATAAATATTAGTCCAGTTCTTGTTCCTAGAGAAAAAAGAAGTATGCAAAGTTATAGAATTCCACTTCCTTTTTATTATGTACCTATGATGGAAAAGATTGGTTTTGAATTCTTAGAAGATATAATTTGGGTTAAACCTGATGGATCTGTTCCAAATAGAAATGGCGGATTTTTTAGAAATAGAAAACCTGTGGCTTATAAACCAAATATTGTGACAGAATATATTCTTGTTTTTAAGAAAAAGGCAGATTTTCTTATAGACAAGGTTTTATCTAATAATAGTCTTGTTGAAGATGATTATGAAAGAACAAATGTTTGGGAAATTCGTCCTGAGACAAGGGGATTACATCCTGCGCCATTTCCAGAAAAATTAGCAGATAATATTATAAAATATTATTCTTATGAAAATGATATAGTTTATGATCCTTTTGGTGGTAGTGGTACAACAGCAAAAGTGGCCATAGAAAATAATAGAAATTATATTGTTAGTGAAATATCACAAGATTATTGTGATATTATAAAAAATAGAATAAAGGAGGACTAAGAATTATGAACGTGTGCGAAGGATGCGATAAAATGGATTTTTGCGATTTTTACAAATGTCAGCAAGCCGAAGAAAATGGATTCTGCGCAGACTATATGGATATAAATGGATTCGACTATGTTGAGTTTGATATAGATGTGCAGGAAGATAGATGGTTAGAAATGAGTTGGTATCAGTACACTGAAGATGTGTTGGATACTGATTTGGGAGAATATGAGTTATTTAATTGGTGATATATAAGGAAAATAAAAAATGAAAGTTCAGGCATGTTATTTTAAACTTACTGAAAAACATCACGAAGCTTGTTTTGATGTAGGAGAAATTTGGGGACTTGCGTTCTATTATGATTTAAAAAATAAAGAAATGTTTTTTAAATACGATGATGGAGAAATTCTTAAAAAATATAGTTGTCCAACACTTGAAAATGCAACCGAAATTATTTTGAAAGAACATTCACATATGAAAGATCATCTTTTTTGGGTGATTGAGGATGATGTGGAAGAATAGATAATGGTTATTTACGGACGTAGTTTTTGTGTAGTTTCTACAAGTGGCGATCCTTATGGTGCAACAAATTCTACCAGTAGTTGTTGTGGATGTAGAACAATTTCTAGTATTGATGTTACAGATTCTTATGATACTTATGAAAGAATATATTTTGATTCATCGACAGTTTATAGAGGCGATGATAAACGATTCAATTATTTTCGATATAAAGAACTTAATCCAAAATTTAGACCACATGTTCGACAAATTAGAAAACCACAAGGATTTATACAAACAAAATTGAGACGAGGTTTGAAATGAGTAAATTTATTTTATTTTTAATATTGTTGGCAATCCACTTATTTTACGATTTTAATCAGGGCGATTTTGTTGCACTGAATAAAGGTAAGAGACCGTTCTTATTATTTGTACATGCTTTAACTTGGACATTACTTTTATGGATTCCAGGATATTTCTTAGGTGGTTTTGGATATTCCCATTTCTTTATTTTATTTATGAGTCATGCACTTTGTGATTCTTGGAAATGTCGTCAGCCACACGATGATGAACATTTTTATTTGATTTATATTGATCAGGCAATTCATCTTTTATCAATTATTGTAGTGCTTATTTGATTGTAGGAAAGTGTATATGAAAAAAGAACTTAGACAAATCGTCTATCAGAAATATCGTGGTCATTGCGCTTACTGCGGAAAAAAATTGAAGTATAGCGAAATGCAAGTCGATCATATTGTGTCAAAGCATTTTGGTGGTGAGAACGATATTTCTAATTATAATCCATCTTGTAGAAGTTGCAATTTTTATAAGGGTGTCAATTCTGTTGAAGCATTCAGAAATATTTTGAGAACTATTCACACTAGAATTGTAAAGAGCTTTATTGTTAGAGTTGGAATAGATTATGGAATTGTAGAAATTAAAGATTTTGATGATAAGTTTTATTTTGAGAAGGTGAAAAATGAAAGAAAAATTTGTTGATTTTTTAGTTTTTTGGTTTAGAAAAATCCCAGGAATATTTTTTATCAATCTCTGGAAAACATATTTTGAAGATGAGATAACTGATTTTGAAAATGAAATGTGTGATCTTGGTGGAGATGTTGTATGGACTTCTTGGAATATTTACAGAGCAGAATATACGATTTTTGAAAATAAAAGACTTGCTCCATGGGGTACGATAAAATGGTTTGATGCAGAAAGAAATTTTTTAAGTAATGAAAAAATTAAACAATCTTCTGACAAAGGATGGTTTTATTTCGAGGAAGAAATTTAGAATTTATTAAAGGAAATAATATGACAGACAGTTTTTTTATTTTGTCAAAACTTGCAAATGTTGATTCTAATAAATCGACACTTTATTTATCGAATATTATGCATAATTACAAAATGTCTTTTAATGATAGTTCTTTTGTAATAGATAAAATTGCTTTTGTTGATAATAATGCTTCGATAACTATGAAAGAAATATTGATTGCTTTAAATCAATCCTCGCATGTGGCTAAATCAATAGGATTGCCATTTGATAATCTTTTGGCGTATATTGGGGCTATAATTTCTGCTACACGTATGGATTCAGAAGATGTCGGCAAAAATTTGAGTATAATTTTTGAAAGAATGCGAATTATAGATTCTGGTGTTTTGGAAAACGAAGATTTTAACATTAGAAGTTTTGAAGAATCTATGCTTCTTATTGGTATATCTATAAAAAATGCAGATTTTTCAAATAAAAAAATGATTGATATTCTTGAAGAGATTGCAAATAAATGGGATAGAATTGATTATTTTAAAAAAGTAGAAATCGTTAAGCTTATAGCTGGAATAAAACAATATCCAATCTTAATTATCTTGTTAGACAACTGGTTTTTTGTTGAAACCTTATTGGAAGGTGAGAAAAAATGTTTTGGTTTAGCGAATAAAAATTATGATATTATACTAAAAAACGGAGGTTAGGTGGCTAGAAAAACACAGCAATATTTTATTTTGAAATTCAATACAGACCGCCTCAAAAACGCAAACAATAATGTAACAATCACGATCAATGATGCCAGACGAAATGGGGAGTTAATTTCGATAGGAGATTCCCAAGTTCTAAAGTCTTTGAGGGCGGTCAAAAAACAAGATTACGATCAGCAAGTGGTAAACAGTCTTGTAGACGAAAAACGGAGGATAAAAAATAAGTCTTCAAGTTCTGAGAATTCTTACAGGCTGCGAGAAATAAATATAGAATTGGATAGATTCCTTTTTATTCCAGAAATTATATCTGTAGTTGTCAAGAATATAAAAAGCTATAACGAAATTATAAAAAGAGGTTTGTTCGTTAATAATAAAAAATATGTACGGCTTTTGTGTGGTGCAGGAATGGCAAGACGAAATACCGTCTGGCTGATCGATTCCGAGTATGATAAACCGCTGAAAAAGCTATTGAACAACAATCGAAACGATATTGAGATAAATCCTTCTAAATTTAACGCCTATTTTGCTTTGAGTGCTTCTACTTCCCTAGAAGTTTCAAAGCCATATTTCTGTGTAGTTCCAGATTTAGAAATCGAAAGAAATGAACACGTAGAATTTGTGATTGAACAAGAAAATGGGGATGATATAATAGAAGAATGCGATAAAGACCTGGTTTTCAATATCTTTGATGGTCAGGGAGTTATTTCTCCTAGAAAAGCACAAGAGTGGGCGGATGAGTTAGAATTAGATTACATTCCATCTGCTTTTATTATCAGAAGTAATTTTGTCAAGGGTTTAGTGGCAGTTATTGATTTTGTAGAGTTTTCTGACATGATTGGGAAACATATTATCAAAGATATTTACGGAAAAGACACGAATATCCGAGATATGGATATTATCTTGACAAAATCTCAGTTCAAATTGGCAGATGCTTTTGATAGCCAAGTTCAATACAATGCGAATTGTAAAGAGAATGACTTGGGTTGGTGGGTTAGTCGTTATGCTCCAAAGCACGAAAAGAAGCACGCTTACATGAATTACCAGTTTTTGCAAGCTTTGAATCTTGATAAAGATAGAATTGAAGGGATTTGTCAGAAAACAGTCGATTACTTCCATAATATCCTCTCTGGCGATTTAGACTACACGACTTTGTATCTTCTTGGAGAACATTTGACCAGTAAATATGATGCAGATGTACTGGATAAAGTCAGCGATAATGTAGCAAAAGCAGTTGTTTTGAACAAGAATTTGATTGCAGATCCGTATGTAAAACGTCATATTTCCAATAGTTTAGCTAGAAAAATGAAGGATTCTTACATTGGAAGGCTGATTATCGATGGTTTTTATACTTTTATGGTGTCAGACCCTTACGCTTTTTTGGAATATATTTTCGATTTGCCGATAAAAGGGTTGTTGGAACGAGATGAATATTATAATCGCACCTGGCTAGACAAAAAAGAATCTAAAATTGCTGCAATGAGAGCACCGCTTACCTGGCGCTCAGAAGTGGACGTTTTAACTCTAAAAGATGGTCAAAAAAAGCGAGATTGGTATAAATATCTGGATAATTGTGTGATTTTCAATATTCATGGAATGGATATGGCTATTCTCGCTGGCGGCGATTTTGATGGAGACATAGTTTGTCTTACGAATGATAAAAATGTAATTGATGGTGTTTATGGTGGTTTACCAATTTTTTATGATACTAACAAAGCTCCAAAAATGAAGATAGTAGAAAAAGAGCTTTATTTGCACGATTCTAAAGGATTTAATACAAAAGTTGGTTTTTTGACTAATTGTTCCACAACAATGTATGCAATGCTTCCAAAATATGACAAAGAGTCTGCGGAATATAGAGAGATTATTCGACGACTCAAGCAATGTAGAAAAGAACAGGGCGTAATTATTGATGGAACAAAGGGATTGGTTGTAAAACCGATGCCTAAACATTGGACGCA
>Ga0222640_1000347_pt1 | contig 14370 bp, 10 predicted proteins | sample AntAcemetagen187_FD_181144 | JGI IMG/M metagenome (GOLD analysis project Ga0222640, IMG submission 181144) | Saline water microbial communities from Ace Lake, Antarctica - #187 | ecosystem: Environmental > Aquatic > Non-marine Saline and Alkaline > Saline | place: Antarctica: Ace Lake... | reverse complement strand
ATTCCTACCCCATGGCGGTTATTAGGAATGAGGAACGGATAAGGTATTTAGAGGTTGTAAATTTAGGTCAAACCCAAAATGATCTTAAATCTTTTTATTCCTTAATTGAAGAATCGGTGGAGCGGTCTTTAGATGTTTACCTAAATGCTGCTCAAGGGAAACCTTCCTTAGCTCCGTTGACCAAAGGTATAAAAACTGATAGATTAAAAAGAATAAAGCTTTTAAAAATTGGAGAATTAGCCAAAGAAGCAGAGGAGTCAATAACTACTATTCGCTATTGGACAAAAGAGGGGCTTTTAACTGTTAGGGATTTTACTAAGGGTGGTTATCAGTTATACGAACCTTTAATGATTGAGAGAGTCAAAAATATAAGACAATTACAAAATGAAAAGCGACTTACTCTTAAAGAAATAAAAGAAGGATTAAAAATATGAGATACTATTCACCTCAAGAGATCGAACCTAAATGGCAAAAAAAATGGTTTGAGTCCGACCTTTATAAAGCCATAGATTTTTCCAAAAAAACTAAAAAATATATTTTAGTAGAGTTTCCTTATTCTTCTGGAGATGGCCTTCATGTTGGTCATTGCCGTAGTTATTCAGCCTTAGATGCCTTATCTAGAAAGAATAGAATGAAGGGATTTAACGTTTTATTCCCAATGGGTTGGGATGCTTTTGGTTTACCCACAGAAAATTACGCTATTAAAACTGGAATCCATCCCGATAAAGTTACTAAAAAGAATATTGCTAATTTTAAAAAACAATGTTTAAGGGTCGGTTTTTCTTTTGATTGGGATAGGGAAGTAAATACAACTGATCCTGATTATTATAAATGGACACAATGGATCTTTTTAAAAGTTTTTGAGAAAGGCTTAGCTTATCAGGCTAAGATGCCTATTAACTGGTGCCCTTCTTGTAAAACTGGTTTAGCTAATGAGGAAGTTATTGATGGAAAATGTGAACGTTGTGGAGCGCAAACAGAAAGAGTAGAGAAGAAACAATGGATGTTTAAGATCACTGAATATGCAGATCGTCTCTTAAAAGATTTGGATAAGGTTGATTATCTTCCTAAAATTAAGGCGCAACAAAAAAATTGGATTGGTAAAAGCCAGGGAGTAACGGCTAAATTTAAGTTAGCTAAGTCTAAAGAAAATGAAATAAAAGATATAGAGATCTTTACCACCCGTATTGACACGATTTTTGGTGTAACTGCTTTAGTAATAGCTCCTGAACATCCTTTGGTTGAAAATCTTTTAGGCAATAAAGATATTAAAAAATATGTTTCTGAGGCAAAAAAGAAATCTGAATTAGAAAGAACAGAGCTTTCTAAAGAAAAAACAGGGGTTGATAGTGGTCTCAAGGCTTTAAACCCAATAAATAATGAAGAAATTCCTATTTGGATTGGTGATTATGTCGTTGCTAGTTATGGTGGAGGAGCAGTGATGGCTGTTCCAGCTCATGATCAACGTGATTATGAATTTGCTAGAAAATACAAATTAAAGATTAAAGAAGTTATTTCAGGTGGTGATATTTCTAAAAAAGCCTTTGTTGATTATGGGAAACTAGTTAATTCAGGTAAATTTAATGACTTAGGCTCTCTGGAAGCTATTAAAAAGATAACAGAGGATTTAATTAAGAATAAATTAGGGCGAAAGACAATTGCTTATAAAATTCGTGATTGGGTTTTTTCAAGACAACACTATTGGGGAGAACCAATCCCTATCATTCATTGTGCTAAGTGTGGGGTGGTTCCTGTTCCAGAGAAGGATTTGCCTGTTAAACTGCCTTTTGTTAAGAAATACAAACCTACAGATACGGGTGAATCACCACTAGCGGCAGTTGAAGAGTGGGTTAATGTGAAGTGTCCTAAATGTGGTGGAGAAGGAAAAAGAGAAACAGATACCATGCCTAACTGGGCTGGTTCTAACTGGTATTTTTTACGTTATCTAGATCCTAAGAATAGTAAGGAATTTGCTTCTAAGAAGAAGATTGATTATTGGATGCCAGTTGATCTTTATAATGGGGGGATGGAACATACGACTTTGCATCTTCTGTACTCTCGTTTTATCTATAAAGTTTTGTCTGATTTAGGTTACGTTAAGGGGACAGAACCTTATAAGAAACGTCATTCTCACGGTATGGTTTTAGCTGAAGATGGTCGTAAAATGAGTAAAAGCTTTGGTAATTCAATTAGCCCTGATGATATTGTTAATAGATTTGGAGCAGATACTCTAAGAATTTACGAAATGTTTATGGGGCCTTTTGAACAAGCTATTAGTTGGGATAGTAAAGGAATAGAGGGATGTTATCGTTTCTTAAATAGGGTTTATAAACTCTCTAAAGAAAACGTTAAAAATAAAAAAACACCTCAAAATTTAACTAGCAAACTACATCAAACTATAAAGAAAGTAGGCGATGATTTAGAGAAGATGAAGTTTAATACGGCCATTGCCTTTATGATGGAGTTCATTAATAGTTGGCAGGAAGGGTATTTAAATAAGAAAGAAGCAGAGCTATTTATTAAAATATTAGCTCCTTTCGCTCCATTTTTAGCTGAAGAGGTTTGGTGTGATATCTTTAAAAACAAATATTCCATTCATAATCAACCTTGGCCAAAATATGATAAAAATCTTATTAATGAAGAAAAAATAAAGATTATAATTCAGGTTAGTGGAAAATTAAGAGGAGAAGTTGAAATCAGTCAAAAAGAGGCTAATAATGAAGAAAAAATTACCAAATTAGCTGAGAAAGAACCTAAAGTAGAAAGATATTTGAAAGGCAAAAAGATAAAGAAGATTATTTTCGTACCTGAAAAGATTATCAATTTTGTCGTTGCTTGACAAAATTACGCTAGGGTTTTAGATTAAAAGAAGTGAGTCGGATTATTCCGGCTTTTTTTATGGCTGAAAAAGATATAGAAAGATTGCTTAAAAAGAATAAATGGCAATTAATAATAGGTTTTTTAGGTTTGGCTTTAATACTGATAAGCTTTTTTCTTATTACTCAATCTTCTGATTCAGGAGTAGAAATAATTTCGGTAGATGAAGAAGAAAGTGAGACTATTTTTATTGATTTAGGTGGAGCGGTTCAAAAACCTGGTTTATATGAATTACCCTCTAATTCTCGTCTAAATGATTTATTTATAAAAGCAGACGGTTTGGCTTTAGATGCAGATAGAGAGTGGGTAGAAAAGAATTTAAATTTAGCTCAAAAATTGGAAGACGGGACAAAGCTTTATATTCCCTTTGAATCAGACGATGGCAATATCTTAAAAGCAAGTGTTAGCGAGGGTAAAATCAATATTAATATCGCTTCTTTAGGTGAATTAGACACTTTGTGGGGAATTGGAGAAAAGAGAGCCTCAAGTATTATCGATAATCGCCCCTATCAATCAATAGATGATTTGATAAAGGAAAAGATTATTTCCCAAGATGTCTTTGAAAAAATTAAAGAAGAAATTAGCGTTTATTAATACCCAAAGTAAAATTTTCCTTCTTATTTTACTTTGTTTTGTGCCTTTTTATTTTTGTCGTCTGTATTTTCTCCCAAAAGTAATTTTACCAGAGGAAAAGCCAGTGAAAATTAGAGGAATGGTAGTTCATCAACCATATCTAAAAGGATCATATCAAATCATTAGGTTAAATTCCGTCTTAGTAATGACTGGACGTTTCCCAGGATATTTTTATGGTGATCGTTTAGAGGTTATTGGCAGCTTTAAAAAACAACTGCTAGGTCCCTTTAATTATTATTATTTATCGGTTTTTCCATCCATTAAGAAGATTGAAGAGGAGGATAGTTTAATTAATAAAACAGTTTTTAAGAAACTTCTTTTTAAAACTAAAGGACAAATAAAAAAAGGGATTAGCGGTCTTTTACCAGAGCCTCATGCTAGTTTACTCTTAGGAATTCTTTTGGGTATGAAAAGTCAAATCCCTCTTGATTTTTGGCAAGCTTTGCGGAAAACAGGTACGTTACATCTAGTTGTAGCCTCGGGGCAAAATGTTTCAATGGTCTCAGGTTTTTTAATTCAGAGTCTCATCCATTTCTTAAATAGGAAACAGACAATTCTTGTGGCCAGTTTAGGAATAATTATCTATGTTTTGATGGTTGGTTCTGAAGCTCCAGCTATGAGGGCGGGTATAATGGCCATTTTAGCTTTTTCAGCTCAACTTTCAGGCAGGGAAGCTTACTCATTAAATATTCTTTTTTTTAGTGCTTTGTTTATGCTTGTTTTTTCTCCTCTACTTTTATTTGATATTGGTTTTCAGCTTTCCTTTATGGCTACCTTGGGTATTTTGGTTATTTATCCTTTACTCAAAGCCAAGAGATTGTTTTCTTGTCCTATCTTGGGTGATGGATTAGGAGTAACTGTTGCTGCTCAGATAACCACCTTACCTATTTTATTGGTTAATTTTGGACAAATAAGCTGGTTGTCTCCTTTTATCAATATGTTAGTTATCCCAACGATTCCTTTTATTATGATTTTAGGTAGTGGAATGGCCTTTTTAGGTTTATTTAGCAATCTTCTATCGCAATTGCTAGCTTACTTTGCCTGGCTATTCTTAAATTATTTTATAAAAGTGGTTAATTTCTTTGGTGATTTATCCTTTGTTAGTTGGGAATTGGATAAACTTTCGGGTTGGTGGGCGATTGGTTATTATCTTCTTTTGTTTTTAATTTTATTAAGGAAAAACATTTATGACCGAGGCAGACTTAATTAGAAAACCATTCTTTTGGCTTAGCCTAGCTTTAATTTTGCTTTTTATCTTTGCTTTTTCTTTACCTGATAATCGTCTTCATATAATTTTTTGTCAGGTTGGGCAAGGAGATGCGATTTTAATTAACTATAAAGATAAACAGATTTTAGTTGATGGTGGTCCCAACAAAGATGTTTTGAATTGTTTGGGTAGGAATATGCCCTTTTGGGATCGGAATTTAGAAATGGTTATCCTAACTCACCCAGAGAAGGATCATTTCACCGGTTTGATAGATGTTTTTGAAAATTACAAGATAGATTATTTTGTTTCAACAGAAGTTTCAAATAACTCTTTAGGTTTTAAAGAATTCCAAAAGGTTCTTTTAGAAGAAAATTATCTTTCTTATAATCCTCAGGAAGGGGATAGAATTAAGATTGATTCTTTAGAATTTTTATTTCTATGGCCAAGGTTAAAAATGGATGATGAAAATTATACTGGTAAGAACTTAAATGAAATTTCCGTTGTCTTCCAACTCTCTTTTAAAAAATTTGATGTTTTATTCACGGGAGATATATCAAGTAAGACAGAAGAATCCTTGGAAGTATCTGAAATAGAGATATTAAAAGTCGGCCATCATGGAAGCAAGTATTCTACTAGTAATATTTTTTTAGATAAGATAAAGCCTAAATTGGCCGTTATTTGTGTTGGTAAGAATAGTTTTGGACATCCACACCCAGATGCTTTGGATAGACTAAAGAAACGTTCTATAAAAACTCTCAGAACAGATGAGAGTGAAGTAAGAGTAATAACGAATGGTTATCATTATCAGATATTTCCTTCTCTTCTTGAGTGATAAAATAACTAATGATATACTGCAAGTTAATGATCAAAGACAAGATAAAAGAAGATTTAAGTGAAGTCCTTAGAAAACTACAAATCAAACCTGATAGACTGGAACTAGAACATCCATTAGATTCTAATAATGGCGATTTTGCCACCAATATCGCCCTAAAAGTCAAGAAAGAAGAATTTCCTATCCCTTTTGATTTAGCTGATAAGATTATTGCGACTTGGCGTGCTTCTGGTCTACCAGATTATGTGTCTAAAATTGAAATAGCTAAACCTGGTTTTATTAATATCTGGTTAGAGAATAATTTTCTTATCACTCAATTAAAAGAGGCGCTAGAAGGTAAAGAAAGATATGGTTCTTCCGACCTAGGGAAAGGGAAAACGGTTGTTATTGATTATTCTTCGCCTAATATTGCTAAACCTTTTGGGGTTGGACACCTACGTTCAACGGTGATTGGCCAGACAATCTATAATCTTTATAAATTTTCAGGTTATGAAGTTGTAGGTATTAATCATTTAGGTGATTGGGGAACTCAGTTTGGGAAGTTGATAGTAGCTATTAAGAGATGGAATAAAGGAAATATTAATGATTTAACATTTGAAAAGCTTGAAAAACTTTATATTAAGTTTCATAGTCAGGTAGAAAAAAGGCCTGAATTAGATGATGAAGCAAGATTATGGTTTAAAAAACTGGAAGATAAAGATCAAGAGGCAAGAAAGATCTGGAAGGCCTGTATTGATATTTCACTAAAAGAATTTGATCATATTTATGGTCTTTTAGGAGTAAAGATTGATCATAATATTGGTGAGAGTTTTTATGATGATAAGACGGAAGCAGTTATTTCTTTGGCTAAAAAGAAAAAAATAGCCAAAAAGAGTCAAGGTGCACTAATCGTTGATCTTTCCGAATTAAATATCCCTCCAGCTATTCTTCTTAAGTCTGATGGGGCAACAACCTATGGAACAAGAGATTTAGCCTGTATTGCTTATCGAAAGAAACGTTGGCAACCTGATTTATTTGTTTATGAAGTTGGTTCAGATCAAAATTTACACTTAAAGCAAGTTTTTGCTGTGGCTGTAAAATTAGGTTATGGAGAGTTAAATAAATTTGTTCATGTAAGTCATGGTCTGATACGTTTAGAGGGGGGTAAAATGAGTACGAGGAAGGGTAAAACAGTTCATTTAGAGAAAATTTTAGAGGAGTCTATTAAAAAAGCTTCCAAAATTATAATCTCTTCAAATAATAAGAAGAAATTATTAAAGAAAGAACAAGAAGAAATCGCCCAGATGGTTGGGGTTGGGGCTGTTAAATACTTCGATTTAATGCATCACCATTCTAGTGATATTGTTTTTAATTGGGAAAAGATGTTTGTTTTAGAGGGTAATTCAGCTCCTTACCTTCAATACACCTTTGCTCGTTGTCAGAGTATAATTAATAAAGAAGGAAAAGAAGTAATCTTTCCAGAAGACATAACCCATTTGAGACTCGAGAAAGAGGAAGAAACACTTTTACGCACCTTATATAAGTTTCCAGAAGTGATTGAAGAGGCCAAGGACAAATTTTCTCCCAACTTACTTTGTAGTTATCTTTTTGACTTAGCTCAGAAATATAATACCTTTTACAATAAACACTCTATCTTGGGAGCAGACAATCTTCATTCAGTCGAATTTAGGTTATCTTTAACGGCTGCTATTAGTTATATAATCAAAAATGGGTTAACTTTACTTGGTATTGATACTCCAGAAAGAATGTAATTCTTATGTATAGTTTGACAGAGAAATATACAGATAAAGTTTTGGAAACTATGAAGCAAATGGGGAAGAAAGTTGATTATTGGGATGTGCGTCTTGGTGATAGTCAGAAAACAAGAATATTTTATAGATCAAAAGACTTAGAGCAAATTTCTTTTCCAAAAGTTTTTGGTGGTAGTGTACGTGTTTATGGTAATGGGGGATGGGGTTTGGCGACTTTTACAGATATAGACGGGTTTAAAAAAGCGGCTAAACAAGCGGTTGAATCGGCGGTGTTATTTAAAAAAAAGAAAGTAATTTTTAGTCCAATTAAACCTGTCAAAAAAGTGATTCTTTCTAATGATGGCAGAAAAGATTTTCTTTCTATCAAAACCGCCGAAAAAATTAAACTTTTAGATCACTATCGTGACCGTATCTGGCAAGAAAAAACAGCTTTAATTAAAAGCAATATATCGTATTTTGATTCTCTTTCTAAAAAGCTTTTTATATCTTCAGAAGGTTCGATAATAGAGCAAGAGATCCCCAGACTCAGGTGTAGTGTTTATTTAACAGCCAAAAAAAATGATGGAATTCAAAATTACAGTAAAGGTCTATCATTTACGAATTTCAAAGACTTAAGAGATAAAGATCTAAGAATAAAAAAAGCGATTGGAATAGTGAATTCCTTGGTTGATGCACCTCCAGCCAAAGGGGGAGAGTATCCAGTCGTTATTGATGGTAAGTTAGCTGGAGTCTTTGCTCATGAGGCTTTTGGTCATCTAAGTGAGGCAGATTCGCTTATTAATGATCCCCAACTTAAAAAGATGATGGTAAAGGGAAGTCGTTTCGGGAATAAAAATATTACTATTTTTGACGATCCTAATGCAGGAAGTTGGGGAGGATATGATTACGATGATGAGGGAATAAGTCCCCAAAAGGTAATTTTATTAAATAGGGGAATTCTGCAAGGAAGATTACATACTCGAGAAACAGCCGCTATTTTGGATGAAGAACCTAACGGACACGGTAGGGCTGGGGATGTTCGTTCAATACCATATCCGAGGATGGGAACAACTTGTATTAAGAATGGTACTTTAAGTCAAAAAGATTTAATTTCCGATATTAAGCATGGTTATTATTGTTTAGGTTTCATGGCGGGGATGACTGATTATGGTAATTTTACCTTCACAGCTATGTATGGTTATGAAATTGTGAAAGGAGAATTAAAACAAATGGTTAGGGATATTAAAATTAGTGGTAATTTGTTTAAAACCCTTAATGAAATAGAAGGTGTTGGAAAGGATTTGGAAGAAGTTCCCGGGATGTGTGGTAAGTGGGGTCAAACAATTCCTGCTGGCACGATAGCACCTTCTTTAAAATTAGGTAAAGTATTGATAATGGGAGTATAAGATGGAAGATCATATTTTTGAAAAATTTTCTGACTCAGCACAAAAATTACTTAAAAAAGCCAAAAATAAATTTGGTCAAGCGGAAGTAATAACAGGAGTTAATAATAATGTTTTGGTTATTTTTGAGAATGGAAAGTTAAATAAGGTTATCCAAACAAATGATAATGCTATCTTGGGTTTAAGGATAACTGATAAAGGGTGTTTAGGTTTAACTGGTAGCTTAAAGATACCTAATGTTTCTCAATTAATGAAAGAAGGAGAGGTTTCTGCTCATTATGGAACAAAATCTTTTTTTAATTTTCCTAATAATCCAACTGGGGTTTTGGCGAAACCTAAAATTTTTGACGATGATGTTCCTCAAACCTCAATAAAAAAAATTGTTTTGGGAGCAAACAAGGCCCTTGATTGTTTAAGAAGAGACCTTTCTGATTTTACTCCAGAAGCCCTAGTTTTTCACTGGAGCTGGGGAAAAGTAAGAATAATTAACAGCTCTGGACTTGACTTGTCTAGAAGTGGGACACAAACAGAAATGTCTTTAGAAGTTGCCAAAAGAAAAGAAAACGATTTTTTTACCATAGAGTCGGATAGAAATAGTAGGAAATGGGAGAGTAAAGTTCTAGATTTAGTTGATGAAGTTAAGATAAAAGCCTCTTTAGGTAAAAAGATTGTCAACATTTCTGAAGCTTCCCCCTTGATCGTTTTTAGCCCAGAAGCAGTTGGTTCTCTGATTAGTTATCTTTCTTATTCATTAAATGGGAGGGTTGTTAATGATCGTTCTTCAAGACTGCTTGGCAAGTTAGGTAAGAGATTGTTTGATAAAAGAATAAACCTAACGGATAGCCCTTTAGAAGATTTTAGACCTTCAAGTTTATCTTTTGATGACGAAGGCACTCCCACAAGTAACCAGCCCCTTATCAATAATGGTGTTGTTTCTAGCTTTTTATATGATCTTCAGGAAGGCGGTAAGGCTGGAGTAAAATCAACGGGGTCAGGTTCAAGAGGTTCTGTTTATAGTAATGTTTCTCCGGTTTCTTCAAACCTTATTCTTTCTGGAGGTAAAAAGCCTTGGAATTCTATTCTGAAAGGGATTAAAAAAGGTATTTTAGTTCATTCTTTTATTGGAGAAGGACAGGGGAACATGGCTAATGGTGATTTTTCTTTAAGTATCCAATTGGGTTATTTTATAAACAATGGTGAAATAGTAGGTAGAGTTAAGAATTTAGGTATTGCGGGGAATGTTTTTAAATTACTAAAGGAAGGAATTGTTGATTTGAGTAAAGAAACAGAATGGCATGGCTCTCTAAGTGCTCCTTATCTAGTCCTTGATGGGGTTAGTTTAACCGCTATGAGCTAACTAGTGTTCCCGGAAGGAGTCGAACCTTCATCGGCGGTTTAGGAAACCGCTACTCTATCCGTTGAGCTACGGGAACAGATGTTTTTATTTTACCAGAAATCAAATCTTCTAACGCGCATGAAAGCAATACTGAACGATTAAGCACGATCTGCTCTTTTTGATTTAGTTTGTCAGCTGTCATACGGATAGTCTTTGTTTGAATGGTATTTCCCAATATGATGTTATTTGTTTTTTTAAGATAATCATAATTTTTCTTATAAAAAAGGGTTATGTATTGCTTGGCTCGATCGCTTGCTTTTTGTCCGTTTGCAGTGTGGATTATTGGAATAAGATTATTATCTATTTTAGTTAGGATCTTCCCCTCTCTGAATTTAAACCAATAGTCGCTAGTAGTGTATATGATTCTTACATGATGATCTTCTTCAGTATTATAGGTATACACAAAGGAATAATTGCCGCTATCAAAATCTTGGTGAATAGATATCTCGCATAGATCGGTAACTGTGTGGATATTGTATGATTCTACTAATCGCAGATAGCTTTCATGCCATTGAACAAGCCAATTCTTAATATAATTTTGATCCAAAAAAAGCGGTAATAAATCCTGTCGCAGGTTTTTATTGTTTACCTTGTTCATTTGCAGTGTTAATCGATCAAAAAGGGCGCGCAAATCCGAAATATCAACATTCTTGGCGGTTAGATAATCCAAGTTGGGGATGATTTTTTTCTCCATATACCAGAGGAGGTCATAAATATCACGTCCTTTTTCTTCATATACCGCCTTGCCAACACCTCTTGTTCCTCTAAGGAGAATAGCGGCGATTTTACTCCCCATAAGGGCAGACATATTGTAGGTTTTAATCACAAAGGAAAGTTGATCGTGATTAATAGGGAACCTTTCTATAACTGTTTTGGGAGCAACAAAGTGATTAAGATCAATTTTAATATGTATCTGCTTTGAATGATAATCGATTCCCAGTTCTTGCCCGATTATAAATTTTAGCAAGATCCCTCTATCTTTGCTAATTTTAATAGTAAGCGTATCAGTTACTAAATCATAGTTTTTTGAGAAATGGTGTTCTATCTCTTTTTTGAGGTTATTTAAAAACAGTTTTGTACACGCTTGATCAATTTCAAAATCCAAATCAACAGACATGCGATTGAGGCCATAACAGATTCGGAGCGCGGACCCGCCGTACATAATCCATTTGCTGTATTTTGGATGGTGATAGATAAAATCGAGTACATAGTACTGAATTTCCTCTTTTGCGCTGTTGCGCAGTATTTCAGCACTAGCTAATCCCTTCTCCTCAAGGGTATCAAGTTTTTGTTTTAGGGTAATAAGAATTTGTTTATTCATTCTATTTGAGATAGTTTTTTATAGTTGTGTAGAAATTATTCTGCTCTTTTTTATCCATTTCATCAATGTCAATTCGTAAATCGTTAAGTAATGTTTCTATTTGATTAAAATGTATGCCCTTAAACTGATTGGTTTTAAAATATATGAGATCAAAAAGTGCCTTTGAAGGGGAGGCAATAAAAAAATCAAAAGTTCCTTTAACAAGAGAAAAATTGGAAAAGAGGTCTTTCTTTATAGAATGATACATAAAGTTTCCTGCCTTATTGTGATAGCTCCTAGTAATTTTGGGTGTTACTGATGTAATAATATGAATGGCTTCTGTGGTAAGGTCGTAGTACTGCAATGCCGTCCACGAACTCACGTAAGAAGGCTGCCGCAGAATATTCGCAAGGTAGAATGTATAGGAAATATCGCTTTTATTACTTTTAAAACAATCAGCCGTAATGTACATTCCCTTTTTTAATTGAATTAGTTCTTTGCGCGCCAAAGACTGGCTGATGTAAGCATCGACTGTTCCTTTTTTAAGGTTGTACTGCTCACTGAGCTGATAAATGGTTTTCTTATTGAAATATGAAAGATTTTTCAATCGCTCAATAAGGATTTCTCTGTATTTCATAATTATGATGATATGATACTAATTGTGAAATACAAAGTCAAGTATTAAATCGGTATCTAGCGTAAAGAAATTGAGTAAAGGTTGTTAGGAGTTTCCTTGCTTAAAGAAGTTAAAACAAGGATTTTACTAGATGAAGGGAAGGGAAAAGCGAAAGAGTTTTCAAAAGGACCAGAATAGACATCAGTAAAATTGCCTCCATCGTATTCAACGATACTTATTCTATCTTCCTGGACAACAAAGAGATTTTTAGAGGTAGGGAACCAAGAGATTTTAGGGAATATTTCGTCTTCTTGAGGGGTATCCATAATAAAAAAATTACGGTCTTCTTTGACATCATAAACATATAGTTTTCCAGGTTTAATTTCTCTTGCTTGAGTTTGGCTACTAGCTCCTGGGAAGGTAGGAATAATATCCTTAGGGATATGAGCAGAATCAGTCGCAGTATAAAGAATTTTTGTCTCATCAGAGGAAAACATGATGTTATCGGTTGAATTGTTAAATATTTCTAGCAATTCTTCTGGGAGTTTGCTTAATTTAGCTTCCTTAACAATATTCTCTTCGTCCAACCAGCGATTCTTAATGCCTAAAACTTGATTAGTAACATCAATTAATTCAGTAGCAGGGTTAAGTTTATTGCCATTAATAAGGAAATTTTCTTCCGTTATTTTTCCTGAGATAGTTGATACTTTAGGTAAGGTAACCAATAATTGTTTGGAATCAAAAGACCATTGATAATCGCCATCTTCAAATTTTCTACCTTTAGGAGCACTTTCGAGGACCTGAACTGGTTCAGGGTTCAAGCCTAGTGGCCTATCAGATAAGGATAAGACCCAAATACCATTTTTGTCGTTTTCTTGATTTGAAACAGCGTAGGTTACTTTTTTTCCATCAGGGGAGATAATAGGTCTTTCTGCACCTGTAGAGGTGAGGGCCTTTAGATCAGAATAAGTACTAAAGAGGTAGGCATCAGTTTTTACGATAAGCTCTTTTTCAATTAAAAGTTTCTTTTTCCATGAATTATAGCCATCTTTTTTGATTTCTACTTCATATTCTCCAGGAGCAAGGTTAATATTGGCTGGAGTTGTTTTTGATTTAACTTTTTTACCATCAATAAAAATAAAGGCTTGGTTAGGAATAGAAGTGGTTATAAGGAGTCCATTTGGCTTTAAGCTCTTACTAGAAAAGTCAGGTCGGTATCCTTGAGCTATTTTAACAACAAAAAAAGCACAGATAGAAACACCGATAATAATACTAATATAAATGATGATCCTCTTGCGAATCATAAGAAATATTTTATCACAAAAGAGTAGAGGATGACAAGTTATTTTTCCTTTAAATTGCGACTTTACTTATATTTGAAAGAGTATCATAATAGGATTTATTATTTTTCTTGGTGAAGAATTAAGCTAAATATCTGCATCATATGATATCAAAAAGGATCGGAATTGATTTAGGAACAGCAAACTCTTTGGTTTGGGTCGAAGGACAAGGGATTGTTCTAAATGAACCAACAGTTGTTACCATTACTATTGATGATGAAAGAGTTATCGCTGTTGGTAATGAAGCAAAACAAATGTTAGGACGTACTCCTAGTAATATTAGAGCTTTAAGACCGATGAGAGATGGAGTAATCGCTGATTATGTGGTTACTGAGGCAATGTTACGTTATTTTATTCAAAAAGTAACTGGGAGAAACTTCTTTTTTAAGCCTGAGGTAATGATTTGTGTCCCCGCTGGCTGTACTCAAGTGGAAAGAAGAGCTGTTATAGATGCTACTTTATCAGCTGGAGCAAGAGCTGCCTATTTAATTGATGAACCTTTAGCGGCAGCTATTGGGGCTGAAATACCCATTGCTGCTCCTTCAGGGAGTATGATTGTTGATATTGGTGGTGGAGCGGCCGAAGCGGCCGTAATCTCTTTAGGAGCTGTTGTTGCCCATAAGAGTGTCAGAGTAGCCGGTAACAAGATTGATGAAGCAATTGCTTTCTATATAAGAAAGAATCACAATCTCATCGTTGGGGATCAGACGGCAGAGACAGTTAAGATCAAGATAGGTTCAGCAATGCCTTTAGCTAAGGTAGAAAAAATGGAAGTTAAAGGAAGGGATTCAGTTACAGGTTTACCTAAAGTAATAGAGCTTAACTCTACGGAAATTACCGAAGCTATCAGGTCAACCCTAAATCAGATTGTAGGTTCGGTAAAAAGTGTTTTAGAAGATACACCACCTGAATTAGCTTCAGATATTATTGATAAAGGTATTATTATGAGTGGAGGTACGAGTTTACTACGTGGTTTTGATAAATTTATGACTCAAGAAGTTGGCGTTCCAGCTCATACAGCTGAAGATACTTTGTT
>Ga0222640_1000344_pt1 | contig 14501 bp, 23 predicted proteins | sample AntAcemetagen187_FD_181144 | JGI IMG/M metagenome (GOLD analysis project Ga0222640, IMG submission 181144) | Saline water microbial communities from Ace Lake, Antarctica - #187 | ecosystem: Environmental > Aquatic > Non-marine Saline and Alkaline > Saline | place: Antarctica: Ace Lake... | reverse complement strand
GCATTGAGTCTCTATGGCTACGGTCGGTCCACTGCGTCTTTTGCGTAATGAAACGCTTCAGGCGACCATGCGTCCCTCCACTTCCTATGAGCCTCGCGATCTTCCGCTTGTCGAAATGCAGCTTGGAGTCCACAATATCAGGAACGACATTGTCGATAAAGCTTACGGCAAGATAACGGATCAGGCGGCAAGCGTAGTCGGCAATGTCCCCGGTAATCAGCGGAACTTCCCTGTTCTCGCTCGCCGCACAGATCAGTGCAATACGCTTCGCGTTCTCTTCGGACTTCATTAGTATCGTGGCGATACTCTCGTCTTTGATAGCCAGGCTTTCTTGGCTCTTGTTGAAATGCTTAAACGCGGCCTTAGCTTCGTCGGTCATCTCGACTCGCTGACATGCCATCGGAGTGGACGGCTTACTTAATTCCCCCGGACCAGTCTGCACGACAAATTCAGCCAACATCGCCGGGCCGGTCGGCATACCCCTAGTCGACCAATAAATACATTCTTCCAACAGGTCTTCCGGAACCGGGATCTTGATGTACTTCTCTTTCTTCTCCGGACGTGTGGCGGAATAGAATATCAAGCACCTACTGAGCCAGCCGTCGTCGATCTCTTCCGGGGAAATCCCGTTCGAGAACCTGTCCGGAGTCGACATCCCATAGATGCAGCAGTTCGGCTCGACTATGATTCGCTGGTTCTCACTGTCCGCATATTCCTTCCCGATGAATACGTCCTGGGCGGACGAGTATAAACGCATGAACGTGGTGACGATCCCGACCTTATTCTTGTCGGCTCTCGACTTTACACTAGCCAGGAGATTCCAGATCTCATCGAACATGAACAAGCATGACGGAGACTTCTCTAGTCGTGCTTCGATTGAGGCGTCAGATGACAAGTCGCCTCCGCCCAGCATCCCCAATTGACCTGACCCGTGCGCAAGCCTGCGAATCTGCCGTGGTGCGTGGTCCTTACCGGCGGACGACTTCGCTATTCCAAGACAATACACGTTCGTTCGCATACCAGACTCGTCTTCGATCTTCCTTCCATACAGGGCGCCGAGCCAGCTTAGGCAGCAGGCCAGCGTAAGCATCGGCTGACTCCTGATTGAAGTCCCGTTGATCCAGCCACATAGCCTGCCTAGGTAGCCGGTTGGCTTCGACAGAAATTCTACCTCCGACAATACGTCCAGTCCAGTCTTGGCCCCCAGGACACCGGCTATCTCTTCAACGGTCTTGATCTCTTCTGGCACGACATACCGGCTCAATAACGAATCGAAGTCGACCGTGCTGGTGGGCTCGGCGTATAGCGGATCGTTGAGCAGCCACCCGATAGGTTTGTCGCGAGGCGGGTTAGCCCTGGCTTGCTGGATCTTCCTCGTGAAGTCCTTGAAGTCCGACGAGTTACTGAGGTCCCACGGCGGCTGACATCGTGGGTTGTACTCGCTCGACAGTAGCGACATAGCCTCTTGATCCGAAAGGCAGAACCCGCTCACCATCCCCTGGCACGCCCAGAACAACTTGTCGTGTCCCCCCATGCCCTGGACTGCTGCGTCGGCCATCGCGAGCCAGCGTGACGCACGACGCTGGACGTCAGGCGTACCGCTAAACTTCAACGGTGCGGTAGTAAACTCGCACTTCTTCACGTCATAGCGTACGCGCTCAGGCTTCGGCTTAGGCCGCATGCACTCCGGGTACTCCGCAATTTCGTGCGTCCACGGATCGAAGCCGTGCAGCCACTTGTAGTGACCACCATCAGGGCATCCGTCGTACGGAACGAGGTGCGACGGCTCTACGACAATGTATCCACCGTCTCCACGAATATCTACCCCAGGCATGAAGTTGACTTTGTTTCCGATCGGAACGTCCGTCCTAAAGAGGCAGTGCAAGCCTCCCCTGGGGGTAGATTGGGAAACGGCTTTCGGAAACACGATACCATTGTCGCTCAGTGCGTCAAAACCGTCCTTGCCTTTTCGTGGATCATAGTCAATGTCAATGACGTAAATCCCTCCGCTGACCGCTCCACACGCCAGGCCGATGTTGGCGTCCGGGGTTGCCGTCCACCACGCCTCGATCTTCCTCTTGTCCCCCGTGGCGTCCTTCACGCCATGCTGCGTTGCCGGAACCTTCAGGCCTGGCTTCAGCGGGAAAACCTTCCACCCCAGTTCGGCGTACTTCAGTGCGTATTCAAGCATGGCGCTCATTCGCCGTCTCCGTCAAAGACCAAAGATTTGATTATACTGACGCCTGAGCATGTCGAACATGCAACCCCTACCTAAGTCGGCCGCCCTCGCTTCGCTCACTGCGTCCTCGGGTTTCGGCCAACCGTCTTTCGCCGCCCGGTAGGTTAGCTCGTGCTTCGGGAAGTCAAGCTCCCTTAGCCGATCAATAAATTCCTTGTATGCTATTTCTCTTTCTTCTTTGCTCATTCAGGAACCTCGTCCAGTGGCCTGTTGTAGTCAATTATCTCTTTGTACTTACCCTTCTTGACGTATGTGATCGTCTTCGTCCATTCCAGCAGGTCCTTCACGAAGAACATGTCTTGACTGAGGACTTCGTCAATCGTCGGGAGCTTCTTCGGAACGCCAAACCTTTTCGTGTACCATTCTATGGCTTTCCTCTTTGCGTACCCTTCATGCTCCAGGCACACCCACTCCCTAGTAAACGACAGGCCACTTCGGTACATAACTCGCAGCGAGTCTCGCCCGCCTGGTTTGACGTGCCGCCGGACCTCGACTGAGTCTACCTTGACTGTGATCGGTTGCGTCGACAGGATCGACTTCCCGCTCGCCTTGTCGCCGTGCATCCTCCGCTCTTTCTCGACCGCCTCTAGCCGCTCAACTTCTTGCTTCGGAATAATCCACCCGCACGCCGGGCACGCACCGATAGCGCGACTGAAGGCCTCTCTGCACTCTGGACATGTCGCGAGCACAACCCTAAGCCCCTCGCCGAGCATGTCAATGGGTCCGTGTTCTTCAATGCAACCCGCGAAGTCCAAGACAAGGCAATCTGCTTTACCCTCATGGATGCGCAGACCCCGTCCGACCATCTGAGAAAAAAGACCGGCAGAAAGTGTTGGTCGCAGAAGAACGATGCAGTCGATATGTGGTGCATCAAAACCCTCCGTTAAAACATTGACACAGCAGATCGCGTTAAGCTGCTTTGACTTGAACTTCCGAACCAACTCGTCTCTCTCGATCTGTGGTGTGGTCCCGACTATACACGGTGCGTCGACACCCCACTTCGCAAGCTCCTCAGACACTCGCTTGCAGTGCTCCACGTCCACACAGAAGAACACTGCGGACCTGCGTTTCTCTGCCCACATGACGCCGATGGCCTCTTTGATCGCAGACGACACGAGGTCAACCTTGTTCGTGGCGTCGGCCAGCGACTTGACGATGTAATCTCCTCCCGAATTTCTCTTGACGCCGCCCAGGTCTGGTTGCGATACACAGTCCTTGGACCGCAGCTTTGACAGGTAGCCCTGGGCGATGAGGTCAGTGACTCCAGCTTCGTAGCACACCTCATTCAGGATGTGATCCTTGTGGCATATTGGACCGCACCCCATCCTGAATGGTGTCGCCGTAAATCCTACTACCCGCAGGTCCTTATTGAAACGGCGGCACTCAGCGATGAATGTCCGGTACTTCCCCTCTCCCTTGGGAGGTATGCGATGTGCCTCATCCACGAAGATCACGTCAAACGGAGCGAATTCCCCGGCCTTCCTGAAGATCGAGTCGATCGACGCGAAGATAATCGGGGAGTCGTAGTCTTTCTGCCCGAGGCCGGCACTGAATACCCCGACACCAGCCTCCGGGTACGCTTCCATAAGCTTTTCGGAGTTCTGCCTGACCAACTCCTTTCGGTGAGCCAGGATGCAAACACGGATGTACGGTGCGTCCCTGTGCCAGAACTCAATGATCGACGCCATCGAGATGCTCTTTCCCGATCCGGTCGGCAACACCACGCACGGGTTCGTGGTCTTCGTGCAGATATGGAGGTGCAGTGCCTCTTGCGTCTCGACCTGATAAGGTCTCAATTGGTATTTCATTGCACGTCTCTCCATGACCTGCGCTTTATCATGTTATCCTCAAGGATAGGGTGCATCTCATACTTCATCCAGGAGTTCCTTGACTCTCGATTTCATTATGCAGATTCTCATCATGCACCTCAGGACCACGACGTCCTCTCGCCCGACCTTATAAGTGTAGGTCTTCCATTCCGGATGCTCCCAGTCCACCTGTTCCCCGTCTGTCCACTCGCTCATAGTTTCTCTCTTATCTCGGCGGTTCCAGCGTACTCTCGTCCAGGCGACTTCCATTCCACGGCGATCTTGTCCGCGAACTCGACTGCCCTGTAGTCGAACGTGTCGACCCTGGTGGCTGCCTCACACTCTCCGATCGGCCGTTCGCCGAGTTTCATCCATGCTATCTCCACGTCCTCCGGCTTTCCCGACCAGAGCACCGGAGTCGTGTCCTCGGAACGCTTGGAGAGAATGTCTTCGACGGGCGGCGACGTGATCCTGGCACCGAATAGCCTCTTCGCCTCCGCGACCGCCGGAGAGAATAACGCCTTTCTGGACAGGCCGATAAGCTCGCTCGTTGAATAGCACACATATTGCGGGTGGTGCGAGCCGTTCGCAAACTTTCCGCCGTCCTTATCGGAGTAAACAATGAAGTCGTCTCCGGTCTCGCCGTCTACCCCGTACCCGTCGACATCGAAACCGTTCAGGAAGTGAGGTATCAGCAGATGGTCGCCGCAGGCCTTCTCTTGATCGGCCTTCGACAGCCCGCGATTGTGCTTCGAGCACACCCATCTCGCACTCCCGTTCAGGGTAGGGGTGGCATGGCAGCACTGCCGGCAGTCTACGCTGGGTATCGGAAGCACGTTGCCGACTCCGTGGCAAAGCTCTCTCGCTGGGCAGAACTTGCACTCCCACCAGTCCGCTCGGTCACTGAGTCTCGACGGAAGATCGTTCGAGAAGATGACTCGCTTAGCCTTTTCTATCAGGCCCTCGGCAAAAGCCTTTCCATGGTGGATTCGCTCCGCCCACATTTCGTCAGTGTTCTTGTTGGCCCCAAAGTAGAGGGCACGTTTCATGCCGGTCTTGTGCATGTAAGCCTGCATCTGGGCGTAGTGCTTCGGGAACCCGGACTCGACGCCAACCGACACGAGCTTTTTGTATGACTTGTCGTTGTGCGTCTTGAACTCACAGACATGCCAAGTCTTCTCGGCACCGGGCAGCCCCAGTAGACAGCCGTCCATGTGACCAGAGAAGTGCCCGCCGAGATCATTGACCTCGAACTGCTTACCCGTCGCCGGGTCAACATCGTGGACAGTGCAGCCGATGTCACGAAGATCCTTGACTATCCTGATCTCTTCCAGGTCGCCAGTCTCGAACAGGCGATAGATACGGCCAGGGAAGTCTTCCGAGCATGCTCCGCGGAACGTGTACCAAAGTCTCCGCTCGCACGGCTCGCCGATGATCGACGCACCGAGGTACGCACGGGATTGTTCGGAGTCGCCTACCTTCTTGTAGTGCGAGAAGATGTCCTCGACTACACGGTGGTTCTTCTGGATGAATTCGGAAAGCTTCGGCATCATAGCGACTCCCATCCGTCCATGATTTCCGCGGCAAGAATAGCTGGCGGAGTGCTATTGACCGAGTCTGGATGTACCTCGTAGTAATACATCTTCTCAGCCGAGTTGGTGAACACGAAAGCAACGCGGCTCTCGTCGGTGTCGTTCCTAGCTGACTCGAATCGCACTTGCATGTTCCCGGCCATCTGAGGGTCAATGAGGCAAAGCTCACGCAGGACCATGCCGGCACGGCAGAACGACGACTGATACTCCACGACGGACCTACAGGCCCGCTTCCTATTGTAGTCTCGATTCATTTCTCTTCCCCGAACTTGACGGTGACGGCTGTTTTCTTCGGCTTGACTTCGACGTGCTGCGTGAGAAAGGCGAAGAACTCTGGATCGTCTTTCTTGACCGACTTATAGCCGGCTACGTCAAGCGACCACGTCACGGAAGATTTCAGAAGCACGTTGGTGGAATGCTCCAGACATAGCTTCCTTATGCTAACGGCATCGACCTTGTAGCTGAGGCCACGCTTGACCGTGACCTTGTAGTCGCCGACCACCACTGAACGCTGGGCCTCTTCGTCGCACTCGATCAGAAGGGCAAGTGCTTCTTCCACCTCGATACGGTTCTCCTTCGCCCTTCCCTCGACAGTCTTAGCACCACTCAGTAAAAGGGAAAGTTCCTTGATTTTTTTCTGTGTTTCCTCGGGAATTTCCGGGTATACCTTTGCCATGTCGTTCTCCAGTGGTTTAACGTGGACGCGGGCAGGGTAGCTGTCGGGTTACCGATGGCATTCGCAGGTGGCCAGTGTGCGAGGCGAAGAGCATTGCCCGACAGCTATCTTGCCAGCGTCCATGCTGGGCGGTGACTAGAACGGAATTTCATCACTGGGCAGGCAGCTGCTGCATCCACGGGGCAGCCGCGTTCGTGGGCTGGAGTTGCTGCTGATCCGCGGCGGGTGCGGGCGTAGCAATCAACTCCGGCACCAGCGGCTGCCCGACTCCCAGCGGTAGCATCTGCGGCTGTACCGGGGCCGTGACGAGACCTGCGATGGTAGCGGCTGCGACGTCCGCAACTGGACTGGGGGCGAGAGGCGGGCCGGGGAGTTGAATCGCCTGCTGCACCGGAGCCGGCTGCTGAGCCGCAGGGGCTGGCGGGCCGGGGGCGACGGAGGCGACATTCACAGTCTTCGCGAGCTTCTTGTTGCGTTGCTCCTGATTCAGGAACGTCCGTATCTCGTTGTTGTCCCCCTTGACCTTGACCTCGGCGTAGCATACGCCCTGAAGCAATTGCTCTTCGACTTGCAGGTTCGCCACGCCGATCGCCTGACTTAGGGTGGCAAGCTCGCGACGTCCGATCTCTTCGCATGTCGTGCTGGGGTTCTGAATGTTAAAGCGTCCCCAGAGCTTCCGGCCCTTGAATTGGCCGTCGAGCACCTGAAAGGTGACCTCTAGATAGTGGCCGGTCTTGGCTTTCGTCGCCTTGACCTGGGCAGCGGTGACGACTACCGGATAGCACCCGGCGGGGATGACGTCGTAATCTCCAATCGGCTCGACACTCGCGGTGTCGAATCCGCTGGGTCCAAAAAAATCAGCAAGTCCACTCATTTAGAAACTCCACGGGGTGAAAATGAAAGTGTCGCGACACAGACTCTTAGGCCTCCGGGGGTGCCGCCGCCTTCGCTGCGGCGAGAAACAGCATGATGTCGTTCGCGTGGCCGAGGAATTCGGCCTGCTTCTTCCTTGTTAGTGCCTTAACAACCTCCATGAACGCATCCTCTGTTTCTTTGGCTTCCTCCTTAGTAAACTCGCCTTGGGCCATCTTAAACTCCACGGGGTGAAAGAAACTCTTCAATCAAAGCCAGGGTCAAGCGTCGTCCAGGCACGATCGCGGGCAGTCTTCCTGGAGTAACGCCGCTCCGCTGCACTTGCCCTGGCGGACTACACGTTCGCGATAGCTTGTGCGAACGCATCATAACTCAACGGCAACTCATACGGCAGACGGCCGAAAACGCCTCGGCCTCCACCTGGGTGTGCCGGTCTCTTCTGGGTGTACAAGAAGCGGGCGTCGGGCTCGATCTCGATACCCCTCTTCTTTTCCTGATTGAAACCGATGTCTTCCGAGGTGACGACCGTTTTCCTATTTGCGAAGAGAACGAGGTCCGCCCAGCGAATCAGGAGGTTTGCGGCCTTGTCGTGGATGTCAAACTGATATTGGTCGTACGAGCTTCCGGCCGGATCATCGAACCGCTTGACCTTGACGTGACCGATCAGGATCGACGCCATATTTCGGCTGGACCGCAGTAGGTCGAGCCACTGAGTCATTGCACGCCAGTAGTCAAGGGCCGCAGTGAATCCCTTACCGTAGCCGCCTCCGACCTTTTCGATGTTGTCAGCAGCAACTCCATTCTTGTCCTTCCAACCAGCCGCGGTCGCGTCCCAAACCAATGGCTCGAACGCACTAGTAGAGTCGACGATGGCAGTCTGGCGGTCGTGCGTCTGCTCAGACAAGGCCTTCAGCCAGCCGATGCAATCGGTGAAGCTGCCGGCTACCGGCGTGACTTGGCAACGAGCCTGTACGCCTGGGTCGTCAGCACCCTCTTCGCCGATGATCGGTATCAGGGTTGGATTCGGAAATCGTGACGCGAAGTCAGTCTTACCGATCTTTTCGACGCCGAGAAGCAGGATTCGCGGGGGCCGCATGCCCTGCATGGGCGTGATTAAGCTGAGATCAAAAGCCACTCTCTTCTCCCTTCAGGTTACCGGAGTACGACCGAGATCACTACTTCGTCTCGGTCTTCGTCTCCGAATTTCAGTTCCTCGACGGCTGCGTGAAGGATCTCCATCATTTCGTTCCTGAACCCCTCTTCTTGGCATGACCCACTGGAGAATGGCCCCAGAAGATCCTTCACGGTGCCTATGTGGCGGGTGTCCCCGTCAACTTCGATGTAAATGTCGTTCATGTCAGAAACTCGCTTTCATCATCTTGCTCCTGATGTTTCGCGGTGAACAGTCCCCACTTCTATTATACCAGCGTGAGCGGGCCGGGTCCACGAAAAACCTGCGGAATGCCAGATTACGAGTGCATGTTCTCGTAAACGAGGTGCTCGACATCAAACTGGCAAATCCTTCCTAAGCGGTCATCCGGCAGCCTAACGAAGACGCAATCCCGAAGGATTGACACGACGAGGCATACTGTTACATCGCACAGGACGAGTAACGTCCCGATCCCAATGACTGGTTTCTGTGCTTTTTTCACGTTGCGGACTCCTCCCAGAAGAATTTCTCAGCGAAGTCACACGGGTACGACACCCATGCAATGCCGTCGTCGCCCAGGCACACCATCGGCACGTTGCCGTCCCTGGTGTACTTGTCGCGAACTTCGTGCATACTAAGCGGGCAGTCCAGTGGGTCGCGGCGTTCGCCTGTTGCAGTGGTAACCATGACTTCTCTTGCTAGTGGCATCTCATCCTCCACGGTTCGGGGTTACTGGGCCGACTCTCCGTGCGAGGGAGAGGCGGGCTAGTGATCCCTACTTTTTGATACGCTGTACCACGGTGGCCACGGTCCCTTTATGGCGGTAGACCTTGACCGAGAAGCCCATGTCTTTCAGGTTTGACACGAACCAACTCGGAAGCTCTCCGCCGTACTCTTTGGAATCCTCGCCGTCCGGCCCCGACCACAGGACTTCCCCGTCGCCCGTTGGGACTGCCGTCTTGGTAGACGGGGCACATAACCCGGCGGGCAGTTTAGCCGGGGCAGGAGAACCATCCAAAGTCGGATGCCCGTAAATCGGCTGGCCCCTAAGGAAACTCAATAGCTCTGGTGGGTTTTCTGAAACTGAAGGGGCACACAGTCCAGCGGGAGGGCTGGAGGGACCCTTGGGGGCTACCGGCACGTCTTTGGTGTAATAATCCCTCAACTCGTCTGATAGCCTAAACGGCACCGTCGCTGGCTTCACTGGCTTGACGAGCTTGACATTGGACAGCGAAACCTCCATGTACATTTCACCGCGGGTGAAGTTCGTCACCATATCCTCAAGCTCTTCGACTTCCGCGGCGTTGCATCGGACCGAAAGATGCCAGTGCGAAACTGCCTCCACGAATCCGTCTGCCAACAGCCTCTCGCCCGTCTGGTGACCCCGGTTGGAGTAGCCGCCGAACTTCAGGACCAACTTACGCCTGAAATCCGCAAGCGAACTGTAGCTGAACCCCAGCCCCGCCTCACTAGAGGTAGGAATGTAAAGATCAACTCGCATCATAGCAATCTCCCTTCTCATTGACAAGTTTCTGAAGTTTCTCGACAGCCCCACGCTTGATCTGACTCATCCTCTCTTTCGACCGGCCGAGTTTCTCGCCGATCTCCGACAGGATCATTTTGTCGTATCCACAAAGCCCGAAAAACCTAACGACAACGAAACACTCAATTATTGTGAGGTTCTTCAGCAGCGACTCGGCGAATTCCTTCGTCTCCACGGATGACTGGTGGTCGACGGAGCGATCTTCCTTGGTGTCTTGTGCCTCCTTGTTTGTCGCGTACTGCGATGCGATCCGCAACTCTTTGGCAATGTGTCTCGAAATCTCAGTCCTGATTGCACGGGTCGCGTAAGTCGAGAACCGATTGCCGAGCGACACATTGAATCCATCCACACTACGAACCAACGCGACCGAGGCCACCCCAAGCAGATCATCGAACGGGAACCTTTTGTTCGCGAATTTCCGAACATTCCACTGTAGTAGCGGAATGTTCATTTCTATTATCTCGTTTCTGAGGCCCCCGTAGTTTTGGGAGTTTGATTCCCGCAAGACTTTAAGCATCCTGAACACGCGAACCTCTTCTCTTGCTTCCATTTTTCAATCTCCAGTTGGTGTACCAGTGTATCTTAGGAGGGCTAGCCGTTTTCTCGTACGGCAGGGTACGCGGGCCCTGCGACCTTTTCGCCCTCCGAGAGTGGGGAGAGGGAATCGAACCCTCGCTGAATGACCGGCGATGCCCCCGACTTTCCTCAGCCGGAACGACAAAGACTCGCGACTACCCAAACCGTTCCCCACTTGTCGGGCCCTCCGTGGCCTTATATACTACAAGTATATCACACATCCCGCGGAAGTCAAGTTTTTTTTCTCAGTTCAGGTACGCTTCGTAATGATCGGCCCAGAACTCGGCTACTTCCCCGCCCTCGGCGATGGCCTCTTTTAGGTAGCGGACGCCTTCGCCCGTCAACTCGCCGAATTGCTTTCCGATCTTATAGCCGGAGGGAAGCGTTTCAGCCTCTAGGCAATCCTCGCCCGAACCGCAATTCGTTGGCGTGTCTGACTCTTCCCACTCCCCTACGTTTTTAGGAAACTCGCCGGAATCGTAGCTTCGTTCGTCATTCGGATCATCAGGGGCGAATCCCTCTTCCGTTAGTCGTCTGCAAATATCCTCCCCACAGGAGTCGCAGTAAATGTCTGCACAGTAAATGTACGCCATGGTTTCGATCCTCTCACGTGGTGATGGTTGCCTCTACACTGCAAAGCACAATATCAAAATCGTCGAGGGCAAACCGCTGCTCGTTGATACCGCTCTCAACTTCTGCTGCAAGATCTTCTAGTTGACTTTTTCTGAGATCGATGCCATTGTACTTGGTGTCCGCGACGTGTGCGGTCAACGTAATCTGAACTTTCATAATCTCGATCCTCTAAGTGGTGATGGAAAGCGTGTCGCTCCACCCATGGGACGATCATGGGCAGTGCGTCAAGCTTGCCTAAGTGTATAACTTGTAGTCGTCTCCAACGTAAATGTCCGAAGCCCCGAATGAGTCGCTGGCCCTCGAAAGAATGTCGCCGGTCTCTGGCCATTCTCCATCCCAAAACCCTGCCCCATGGTGATTGCGAGTCAGCCAGAAGTCATGGCCAGCTTTTGCGCGCGATTCGTGGCGAATAAACTTTCCCCAGACATGTTGAAACTTCTTGCAATCCACCATTATGGACCGCAGGGACTCTTCGTCGAAATCATCTACTGTGTAGTTTTCGTCGAGTGGTTCGCCGCCGGTCTCTTCGTCCGAGTCGTCGTTCGATGACCATAATGCGCACTTGATGTACGCTTTCGTGAATTCGTCAAGCTTGGCTGGGTCGATTTCCATGATTCCCTCTCTTATTGAATGTCAATCTACTACTAACTTGTGTCGAATTAGTACGAGGGCTAGACCGGTGACACTGTCCACTCTTGCGATAGCCTCATCCCGTCTACGAAGGGGAATTCCGTTCCCCAGTTTGTTCTCACATACCACTCGCCTTTCTGTTGTCCCACACCCACCGGAGAGAACCGGCACATATTCGCTTTTGTGGTAACGGTGCGGAACCCGCCGGAGTTTAGCTCTACTGTACCGCTCCGGTAGTAAGTGATAATCGCGGTATGGTGAAGGATGATCCGCATGACGTCGTCCTCTTTCTCGATCCATACGTTATTGCGAAGCTTTCGCCTATCTCTTCCATTCAGCTTCCGAACGCAATCACCGAAACTCGCAATCTCGCCGTAATTGATTCTCGCCATTGTCTCTGTCCTCTTATGAAGTGGTGTCTACTCAATCATACTACGCTGTTTGCTGTTTGTCAAGTCAATTCTGGACGCAATCCCCATTCTCGATCAGGCGGACCGCGGTTCGCCCATAGTGGCCCTGTAAGTCCCAGGCAAAACCGCTGTCGATCAAGTGTTGGAATCCGTTCACTATTTCGTCGTGGTCTAGTTGCTCATTTTCATAGGCGATGATGAATTCCAATCCGTCGAATGGTTTCGTTTTGCACATTGTCTCTTCTCTCTTGTGGTTGCGTGATGAATAGCCAACGTGTCCGCACACTCGCAAGTATGCGGGAAAGTGGGCTAGTCATTACTGGGGATGAATTCAACCCGGGCGGTTGACACCTCGAAGTACATGCACTCTTGGCGAAGCTCGTAGCCTAATTCAGCAACGAGTTTACGTAAGCGGTCCACTCCCGCCTGATCGTCGACGCACACGATGATTGTCTCTGTTCGATCCCCTGCGATTGTACCATCAGCCATGGTATAGAACCCGGTATTCTTGCCGGCCACAGTGATCCCGCCGAATTCGGCGAGTAGCCGGTCCTTAACGCGACTAATCAAGGCACTAGGGAAGGCTTCTCCGCGATTATCGTGCAAGGGGAGAAGAAACGTGCATTTCACCATGGCGGGCGGAGTTTCGGCAACTGGTTCAGCCCTATTGAGAATCTTGACGGCCCGCTTGTTGTCGGGGTCGCACGAGACGCATTCTGTCGGGCGGGTTCCCTCATTGTTGGGGGCGTACTTGAAATGACAGCCACACTTGTTGCAAGTCTCTTGTTGAACGTTCATTGTCTCTTCTCTCTTGGGGTGTGGTGGTGTGAGTTTAGCAGTCTGCAAGTTTAGGGAGGGTGAAAAGCTTGTCGGGTGCATCGGCCCAAACGAAGGCCCCCGAATCGGTCGTGAATGTTCCGGCCTTTTCTCGTCGGTGGAGGTTACCGACAGCCTTTTCCCATTCGGCCGACTTGATTGTGACTCGTTTCTTGCCAAGCACGTAAGAAAAGACGACAAGATTCCATGCAGCATCGGCAAGGGCTTGGTCGTACCCCCGCAGATTTTCCTTTGTCCACACTGGCAATCGGGCGTAGTGCGGGTTCTCGATTATCTCCAATCGATAGCGGAGATAGTCTTCGTGCGTCCAATGGAACCGCTTGACGTTGGTCCAGAGGTTACGTATCTGCTCTTGGAAGCGTTTGGCGTCTGCCAGTGATCGGTCTAGCGATTGTCCCATGGTATTCTCCCTTTGTACTGTCCAGTGTGTTGGTGTGTTGGTGTGTTGTTACAATTCAAGCTTACACTACGGATTGTGTGTTGTCAAGTTATTTGTTGTCGGATTGTCTGAAGTGTCGCTAGTGTGCTAGGGTATTGTGTGTGTAGTATAGTGGTATAGCTAGTGTGCTAGTGTATGGAGTGTGACATTGTTTCTTGTGTGTGTGTATGTGTGTGTGTGTGTGTGTGTGTGTGTTGGCAGTGATGTGGCGTGAGGCTGGGGTAAATCGGGCAATCTCGTGACGCCTAGTGTCCTTCGTGTCGCCAGTGGTCCAGTTTTACAGTGATTTGGGCGGTTTCTGTTGTAAATGGTGTTGCGTGTGCGACTGTATAGTGTGTTATTAGTGTTTTTAGTGAGTATGCGACTAGATAAACGATCTGAGGGGGCCCCATGACCGTCAGAATCCGAATCACCCTCCCGCCCTTTTCCGGGGCCCGGTACTACTTACCCCGGCCTCGGCCCGACAGCACTTTCAGAACGGGGACCCCCTCTGCCGGATATGAGGGCATTTTTCCACCCGAGAGGAGTACAGGTTGGGTCCTCTCAAGTAGGGGTTTCCATAAGTCCTTTCATACCAACGACTTAAGGCTACCCCCATTAGGACTGGTAGCCTGACTTCCCTAAGACGAATCTGGAGCTTTCGGAAATCAGGATCTCCAGAGAAAATCTACATGCTTTACACCTTGACACTTGCCCTCACCGGAGACGAACGTAGAGAGGAGAAGAGAGAGATAGAGAAGAGAGAGAGAGATATATAGGGTTTTTCTACTAACCAAACTGGAGTAATAAAGTTACTTATCTTTGATTTCAAGTGTCAAGAAACACCCTTGACACTTGCTTGACACTTGGGTACACCTAAGTCCCCCGGCAGACTAGTTGACCTCGATACCATTGGTAGTACCCAAAATGCGGACCATGCTGCCGAGGCGATCGGCTCCTCCCTGGACAGCCAAAAACAACGCAATTGCGTTGTGCCGAGCCGAATCCCGCACGCTTTGCTGTGTTTGCTGTGTTTCTAAACTTTCAGTGTTCTTAGTGATACAATGTATGTAGGTGAGCAGGAAACAAGTGTGCAAGGGTTTCACGTACATAGGA
>Ga0222640_1000343_pt1 | contig 14509 bp, 17 predicted proteins | sample AntAcemetagen187_FD_181144 | JGI IMG/M metagenome (GOLD analysis project Ga0222640, IMG submission 181144) | Saline water microbial communities from Ace Lake, Antarctica - #187 | ecosystem: Environmental > Aquatic > Non-marine Saline and Alkaline > Saline | place: Antarctica: Ace Lake... | reverse complement strand
ACCTTTTCATAAAGAAATAGATACATACAACCTAAGAGTTTACAGAGCTGAGTTATTAAGTTTCACAGACATAGCATTTAGAGGAGCTGCCAAATCAGTAAGGACTAAACTATTTGTAGGATATTGCATAGCTAACGATACAGACCACTTTAGAAGATACTTTAAGGTATTATCGAAAGATTCAGCTAACTCAAAGCAGATAGTAACAGATGTATATAATATGTTTGTTAAACCGAAAGTCAGAGAATATTATCCAGAGGTATTTGAAAAGACATTAGCGAAGAGAGAAGAGACTATGGGAGTGTTCACAACAGCTACAGGAATTAAGATGACTTCTGATACTGTAGGAACTGATCAACGGGGACAAGTACAAGAAGACGCTAGACCTGACTTTGTATGGTTTGAAGACTTTGAAACACGAAAGACACTTAGGAGTTTAGTAGAGACCAAAACAATCTGGGATAACATGGAAGAAGCTAGAACTGGTCTAAGTAAGAATGGGGGATGTGTTTATACTTGTAATTACTTTTCTGAATCAGGAAACGTCCATAAGCTAGTAGAAAAAGATAACGATAAAAATAAAGTTTTAATAATACCAATACTAGAAGATAAGAAACCTACTTGGAAATATTACACGATTCCAGAGATAGAACAGTTTAAGAAAGACGATGATGATTTCTGGGGAGAAAGAATGTGTAAACCTAGTGCTAGTAAAGATGTGCTATTCGATAGAGAATCACTAGAAGCACAAGAACCAAAGGAAGTTATAAGAGAATCAGCAGGATTTAAGATATTTAAAGAGTTTGACCCAAGCCACAGAACAGCATCAGGGCATGATGTAGCAGGAGGAGTAGGGTTAGACAGCTCAACATCAGTATTCATAGATTTTGACACAGTACCAGCTCAAGTAATAGCTACTTACGCCTGTAATACGATTAAGCCAGATGTATTCGGATATGAGGTTCAAAGACAATCAGATATATTTGGTGGAAGCATGGCAGCGATAGAAAAGAATAATCATGGACATGCAACGATAGCAATAGCAAAACAACAAAACGTAAAACAATACACAACAGAAGGAAAGGAAGTAATGATTGGTGGCAAATATCAACCAGCTAAAGAATATGGATGGCTAACGAGTAGATTAACTAAGCCGAAGATGTTATTTGCATTTTGTAAAGCAGTAGAGGATGGATTGATTGACCTAAACGATAAAGACTTAATCCAAGAATGTAAGAGCTATACTAGGAATGATTTAATGGATGATGTAAGAGACCCAAGACTAATAACAAGACATTTTGATTTATTAATTGGAGCAGCTATAGCATGGCAAATGAATAATCATGCAGTATTAAAAAACAAAGACGAAGAAGAAATGGAAATTTTAGACACAGATTTCTAATTAAAAAAATATGGAAATAAAAACAGACTACAGTCCAACCCCAGAAGATTCTGAGGTTATAAGACTCTTAAACGCAGAAAGAGATAACTGGAGAGATGGAGCAGTTTTCGTAACTGATAAAGTCCAGTTCATAATGCGTAATGTTGTTAAGAAAGCCAGAAAGAATTACTTTGGCATCTATCAACAAGAAAATGACCCGATTACAGGGAGACGTAAGATATTTATTCCTTTCACAGAATGGATAGTAGAAACAATGCTAAAGAACATCGATATTGACACGAAAGATATTGATGTAAAGGCAAGAACTACTGATGACATCTTAGCTTCACAAATTTATAGGTTCATACTTAAAAAGAGCCTTAACGATATAGAGTTTGGAGAAACACTAAACGCTATGCTCAGACGTTGTGCTATTGATGGTACATCGTTTTTAAAAGCAGAAGAGATAGATGGGAAGCTAGTAGTATCAGTTGTTGATCGTTTGAATATGATTTATGACCCATCAGTAACGCTAGACGATAGCTCAGGTATTCAAGAACGCTTCGTAATACCTAAGCCAGAGTTTGATGAATTAGACTTGCCTAACAGTGAGTTCGTTGCAGGAACAACCACAGTAGACCGAATGGGAGTAGAGATGAGTACAGGTAAAAACACAACTACTGAGATTCCTTATGTAGAAGTTTACGCAAGATATGGATTCTTACCTGATTTTGTCCTAACAGGAAAAGATGAGGACATGAACTCGTATTCTTATATGAAAGCTATTGTATCAGGGCTAGACAGCAACACAGTAGTTCATACGATTGAAAAGGTAGACAACCATCCTTATGGAGACTTTAGACTTAAAGAAGTTCCTAATAGGGGAGATGGTAGAGGAGTGCCAGAAATGTTGTTTAACATACAGGCTTACTTAAATGAAGTTGTTAATATCAGATTGAACAAAGCTCGTATAGGGCAGACTGATTTATATAAACTATTTGGAAACGTAACACCTCAACAGTTTAAGAGAATGTTCGCTAGTCATGCTATTAAGCTAGATGAGCAATCAGACGTAGTTCCATTACAGACTGGACCAGTAGACCCATCAACTTACACAGACGAAGAGAGAGCTTATACTTGGGGAACTAGAGTAACTGGAACAACTAATGAAGATGAGGTTCAAGGAAACAGACCAGCTACTAACGCATTGATTCAACAACAAGGAGTATCTAAAGGATATAATCTTAGAATGGAAGGAATATTCCTATCCCTATCGAAGTTTATTGAAAAGAAGATGATGCCTATTATCAACAAGAACCTTACCGACAAAGAAGTAGTAAGAATCACAGGAGACCTAGATGACCTTAAAGAGATTGACCAAAAGCTAGTAGAGAACAAGGTTAGAAATGATATAGCTGAAATGCCTCTATCTAAAAGAATGAATGTAACTCCTGAAGTAATGCAAGAAATGATAGCTGGTGAGATGAAAGCCTTAGAGGGGCAAGGAGACAACAGATATGTAGAAATCGCTAAGGAAATCTTTAGCACTAATTATGATATAAGTATTACTCCAGCAGATGAAGAACTTAATAAGGCAGTAATGGCTCAATCATTAACCTCAGTAATGGGAATCTTAGCTCAATCAGGACTACCGATTAAAGATACATTAAAAGAATTGTTAGATACTCTTGGACTACCAGCAGAACGGATGATTAAAGACCAACCAGAAGAAACACCAGCTCAACAAGAAGCACAGGCGGTTCAAGCAGACCAAGCAACAGTAGCTAGTGGGGGAGTAGAGAATATTCCATTCCCAGGTAATCAAGTTAATCCAGCAGGATAATGAAGAATAAACAAGAACAAATAAATAAGTTCCTAACCGATAACAAAGAAGCATTTAGAGTCTTAGCTAAAAAGATAAGGACTTTAGATACTTGTAAAGGCTATAAAGGAGAGGAAGAACGCAGAGCAAGAGAGTTAGCAATTAGAATGGTAGTTGAATGGCTGAATGAATTATGGGTAGAAGTAACCGCTGAAGAGATAGATAACATTGAAGAAGAAGAAAAAATATTTAAAATATTAGAGAAAGAAGAAGTTTAACAAAGACAGAAGCCCGAAAGGGATTTTGATAATAAGTAATCTTAAACAACATGGAAGAAAACAAACCTCCTGTAGCCGACTCTTCTGTACAAGAAAATCAAGACCCACTTGATGCTGTACATGAGGAAGGTGAAGGAAATGTCCAAAACCAAGATGTGGAGGCGAAGGAAGCCCTCTCATTGGACGAGTTGAACAAACTCGCTGGTAGAGAAGGTGATAACTCCTTCAAGAGTAAAGCAGACTTTAACAAGCACTACGACAACATGAAAGGACTCGTAGGAGACCCAGAAGCTCACGTTAAGAATGAGTTAGAAGGGAAAGTTGAAGAGAAAGAAGTAGACCTTTCTGAAAAGAACGCTACAGAGTTAGCAGGATTAAAGAAAGAATTAGCTACTAAAGATTTCATCTTAGCCAACGAAAAAGCTAAAGATAATATCGATATAATTGAGGCTTATGCCGAAAAGAACGATATGACACTTAGCGAAGCGTGGGAAAAGATAGCTGACAAATTCACCTCTGGAGATTCGAAGGTAATTAAAACGAATAACAGAATCAATCCAGTGCAAAACCAAAAAATATCTGATTTAGCTAAAAACGCTAGAACAGGTGATAACAAATCGCAGGAGAACCTAGTAGCAGAAATGCTCGGAACTGAAAGTGGTAAGTTATAGAATTGAACTGAATTGATAGAAAAAAGTGGATAATATACTAAATTCTTACGGGGATCAATCTCGTAAAGAAGATGTAATGAAGCTGGTAGAAATCCTAACAGCTACAGAAACCTCAATCAAAAACATGATTGGGATGAGCAAAGCCATTGATGCTGTTCATAGCACACAAATTGATACTCTTGATACCGCAGCTTCCGCAGCTGTAGCTGAAAACGCTGACTATACTGCAGCCGCATTAACTACTCCTACTAGACTAACTAATATAGTCGAAAAGATAGCAAAGCCTTTCAGTGTATCTAGAACTCAACAAGCTATTGACCATTATCATGGCGAGAACGAACTAACAAGACAAACAACTAAGAAGTTGAAAGACTTTGGAAACTCATGTGAATTTGACGTAGTACGTTCAACATTAGTCTCTGGTGCATCAGGTACAGTACCGAAAATGAGTGGAATAATTGAGCATACTTCTAAAAGTACAAATCATACCTCTCATACTTCTGGAACAGCTTGGAGTGCTTCAATTATGAAGGGATTAATGAAAGACAACATCGATAACTCTAACGGAGACGTAGCTCAAGACATCTTTATGGGAAGCTTCCTTAAAGACTTGACTGACGGATTCACTAATAAGACTAACGTAGTTAATACAGGTCTTAACATTAGAGAAATCGTAACAGTAGTAGACGTATTTGAAACTGGTCTTGGGAAACTAAAGACTCACTATCACAGATACATTCAGCAAAGTGGAGACGCTACTGGAAGAGTATTAGCAATTCGACCAGAAAAGCATAAACTAGCTTGGTTGATTGAAGCTTATATTGATAGAGACCTAGCAAGAACTGGACCATATGATTTTTATGCAGTTTCTGGAGATTTGACTCTAGCAACTCAAAATCAAGACTCCAACTTCTATGCAGATGGATTCAACATAGGCTGATGAGCATAAGGCTTTGACAACAATAACTAGTTAATATATACTTAGTATATAAACAACTAATTTGTTCCTATAGAGTGTGCAGTACGCACCGCAACACTCTATAAGGTGCGTAAGCAAATGTTATCAAAAAAATGCGAAAGGTGTGGTAAAACAATAACAGCCAAGTACCCATCTAAATTAAGAAGATTTTGTAGGGAATGTGGAGTTAGGGAAGCATCAAGAAATAGTGATAGAAAGATTGTTAAGATATGCAGTGTGTGTGGTAAAGAGTTCAAAGTTAAGAGAAGCCACAATAAGCTAAGGAAAAACTGTTCTAAGAAATGTGGCTACATCACAAGGTCAAAAGCTATTTCAGGAGAAAATCATCCTAGATGGAAAGAAACTAATGCAATCCAAGGTTCATATATTTATAAGAGACTCTACATAGACGGAAAATCAATGTACTTGCATAGGTATTTGATGGAGAAAAAACTTAAAAGAAAATTAAAGAGGTCTGAGATAGTGCATCATAAAAACGAAGATAAGACAGATAATAGAATAGAGAATTTAGAGATAATGAATATTTCACAGCATACAAAATTACATTACAAATATTAGACAATAAATTTTAATTGTTCCTGGGACACTCAGTTCACTCCGAGCTGTCCCAAGGAGTGAAAGCAATGAAAAAGATATACAAAGGCAAAGAGGCTAGAAACCTCATAAAAAAAGGAATAGATACATGCGTAGATGTAGTTAAGGTAACTCTAGGAGGTAATGGTAAGAACGTATTAATCTATAATGGAAGCAACAGTGAAGTAATTAATGATGGTGTTTCCATAGCCAAAGACATAACACAAAAAGAAGAATTAATGGCTGGTATTAGACTAGCTATACAATGTGCAGAGCAAACAGATAAAGACTGTGATGATGGAACAACAACAACACTGGTACTTTTACAATCTATATTAAATGAGATTATTCAAGATTTTGAAACAGAAAACCCTCGTAAACTAAGAGATAATTTATTTAAGGAGGCTAACAAGGTATTGAAATCAATTAAACCTACCAAGGTAAAGACAAGAGAAGATATTTATAATCTAGTAATGACTTCAAGCCTAAACGAAAAGGTAGCTGAAACTATATGCGATATTTACGACAAGCTAGGTAAAGACGCTAAGATAAGTATTGAAGAAGTAACTGGGGATGTCTTAGAGAGCGAGATAGTAGACGGAATACAATTTGAAGCTAAACCAGCAGAAGGAAAACTCTTTAATGAATTTGAGAAAGAAACTTACAACGACATTGGGGTATTAGTATCAGAAGTGCCAACAGCAGAGGAAATACAAGCTGGAGTAAATAAAGCTAGAAGCAGAGATAAAAGCGAACTGATAATTATAGGGAATCAATTTACAGAGAACGTACTGCTCTCTTTCAGGAAAACAAACGGCTTTCAGTTTATACCAATAGAATATTCGCAGATTAGAACTATTGAAGATGTTAAAGACTTCGTTGGGAATGAGACAGTCAGTAAGGTGATAGTAGATAAAGACAGCATGACTATGATAGGTGGAAAAGGAGACGTTAAGAAAAAGGTTAAGGCTCTAAAGGAAAAGAAAAACGAAGAACAATCTGAATATGAGAAAGAACAAATAGATATTCGTATAGGAAACTTATCAGGAGGAATAGCAACTATTAAGATAGGAAAGCAAACAGACGTAGAGAGATATGAAATAGTTAAAAAAATAGAGGATTCTATTGGTGCTGTTAGGGGAGCATACGAGTCAGGATATGTACTAGGAGGCGGTGTAACGCTCTCTAAGGCGTCTAAAGTGAGTTCTAATGTTACTATTCAAAAAGTGTGTGAATCGCCTTACAAGCAGATATGTGAGAATTACGGAGAAGATGTAGAAGTTCCTGAAAATGTGATTGATTCCTTTAAGTCAGTCAAACATTCATTACTTAACGCATTATCGACAGCTACTAGCGTATTAACAATAGAAGCTGCGTTAATTGAAATAGATGAAGAAGATTAGAAGACAATTCATTAAAGATGTAGTAGAAGCCTACAAGAAGAACCACAAGAAAGAATGGGAGGCATTTCTTGAAGTAATGAAATTTAGAAAATCATCATTAAATGATAAGAGTTTTGGAGAGCTAAACGGAGCGAGTGAGATAAGACACGCTATGAGTATGCCAGAGGGGATTAAGTCAGCATTTGACCACGTCCTAAAAGAAGAAGAGCTACCATTTGGAGAACCTAAAGGAGAGATTAAATGGTTTAAGTCTAAGTTCCCAGAGTTTTTTATTTCTAACAAATATTAATATGAAATTATCATTGTGCTTAATCGTAAAACCAAGCAAAGAAGAAGCTAGACTCTTAGATAGATGTTTAAGCTATGTAGGCTCATCTGTTGATGAGATTTGCATTACTCAAGCTGGTAAACGAAAGAATAAAGAAGTCTCAAAGATAATTAAGAAATACGGAGGGAAAGAATCATTCTTTGAATGGACTAACGACTTTGCAGAAGCTAGAAACTTTAACTTTAAACAGGCTAAAGGAGATTATATTATTTGGCTAGATGCTGATGATATTTTAAAAGGAGCAGAACACCTAAAGGATACAGTTAAGAAAATGCAAGAGTCCACGATTGAGTGTGGAGCTATGAACTATCTGTACCATTTTGATAAATATAGAAGATGTGATACTAAACACATAAAAACAAGGATAGTTAAAAACGATGGCTGTGTAGAATGGGCTGGAAAAGTCCATGAAGATTTTAAAGAGAACAGGCAGATAGAAGTTTATTTTATAAAAGATATTGAGGTACTGCATTTAACTAAGGACAAGCGAATAGATGAGAGTGCTGAAAGAAACCTAGAGATTGCCTTAGAAGCTTACAAGAAAGACCCTAAAGACCCTAGAAGCCATTGGTTAGTAGCTAATGCTCATACAATGCTAGGAAACGGAGAAGCAGAGAATTACTGGTTAAGCTTCATAGATTTATCAGACAGCGAAGAAGAAAAGTTTATGGCTTATCTGTACTTAGCTGATTTAATTAAGTCTACAGATTACGCATTACAGGCATTACTTTTAAGACCGACTTATCCTAACGCTTATCACAAGATTTCACAGATACTTTACTTTCATGGAAAAAAGGAATTAGCAAGAGATTTTATAGAGATAGGGTTAAACATGCCAACACCGGATAAGACTATAATCGCTTATAACCCATTAGAATACGACTATCATCCATTAAACCTATTGATGACTATTTATATAGAGACTGCTCAATTCACAAAGGCAGTTAAGATATTGGATTCATTGATTGATATGTTCCCAGCTGATGAATTTTTAAAAGGAAAAAAGAAGATTTTAGATACAGAACTAGGAGAAGTCCTTAAAGTAGACAAATATATAGAGGAAGCAGAGAAACTAGATAAAGACGATTTGTATGCTTATTTGCAAGACTTACCAGAAGAAGTTAAAACTCACCCAAAGATTTGCACATTAAGAAACATAAACTTCATAAAGACAGAATCTAGCGGTAAAGATTTAGTATATTATTGTGGATATACAAATAAACAATGGAATCCAGAACTAGCAGAAGCAGAAGGAATAGGAGGAAGTGAAGAGGCAGTCATTAACCTAGCGAAAAGGTGGACTAAAGACGGCTATAATGTAACTGTTTATAATAATTGTGGTAAGAATAACACCTATGGAGGAGTAAAATACAAACAATATTGGGAATATAACCCAAGAGACAAGCAAGATTTAACTATTCTTTGGAGACAACCTAAACCAGTAGATTGGAGCATAAATTCAGAAAAGATTTACATAGATTTACATGATGTAATACCAGAAGGAGAGTTCACAGAAGAAAGATTGAAGAAAATAGATAAGATATTCGTTAAGACTAACGCTCACAGAATACTTTTCCCTAAGATTGAAGATGAAAAGTTCGCAATTATACCTAATGGCGTTGATCCGAGTGATTTTGAACAAGAAGTAGAGAAAGACCCATACCTTATCATAAATACATCAAGCCCAGACAGACATTTAGACGTAACACTAGATATATTCGAGAAACTGATAAAAGAACAACCAGATAAACCTTGGAAACTAGCTTGGTACTATGGTTGGGGAGTATATGACGCTGTACACGCTGAAAACAAGGAAATGATGGACTTCAAGAACAACTGCATGGAAAGATTCGAGAAACTAAAGAAAGAGGGAAGAGCAGAGGGAGGACACATGATAGGACACAAGGAAATAGCCAAGAAGTACCTAGAAGCAGGAGTATTCCTATATCCAACACAGTTCTACGAGATTCACTGTATAAGTGCAGTAAAGGCTCAGTTAGCTGGATGTTGTGTTATAACTTCTGACTTTGCTGCTTTAAATGAAACAGTACAATTTGGAACAAAAATACATACGTCAGGAAATAAATGGAAAAAAGAAAATACATTTGGCGACACAGAAAATATTGGTAAGTATGTGGAAGCTTTAATTACAGAGCCATGGGAAGATTATTGTGCTGATGGACCAGATGGAGATGACTATTGGTGGGCTAAAGATAAATATAATTGGGATAAATTATCAAAACAATGGCTAAAGACAATATAAAAACTAAAACTGCGATATTTCTAATAAGAAAAGGCATGCCTAGAGAAAGAGGATTAGCTTATGTAGAAAAACTAAGGAAGAAGCAGAATATATTAGAAGTTATAGAAGAAAAAAGCAGATTAGTAATTGTAATGGAAGATAAATAATATGAATTATAGAATAAAAAACATAGCTTATTGGCTACAGTTCTGTCCACATAATCAAGAGATTAAGCACTGGAAGAATGATGAGTGCCATACAATGGAAGGAGAGACTGAACAGGAAGCTGTTAATTTTAACGTGGCTGATGTATCACAAGATATATCAATGGAGCAAGAAGCAGAGAGAGCAGAGCAGAAACCAGAGATTAAAGAATCACCAGTTACTGAAGAGGTTAAGGAAGCATTTGTTTGCGAATGTGGAAAGGTTTGTAAGAGTAAAGCCAAAGATAATACTGCATAAGAATTTAAGTGATTTAAAGGAAAAAGGAAAGACTATTTATATTTCAACTGTGCATAAAGACTTTTGGAAACATTTAGAAGAAGGTAATAAAATATTAGACGCTTGGACAGAGCCTAGAGATATAATCAAATGAAAATATATGTAGTAATGCCACAATTTCTAGTAACGGAAGAACTTGTAGAACTAGCTAGTAACGCAATAGACAGCTTCAATGACGTGTTCCTAATATCAGTAGATGATTCAGGAGAGTACAAGAAAGCCGAAGGAGCAGACGAGGTAATGGCTAAATCAGACTTAGTTTTAACCAATAAAGAGAATAGTGGATTCGCTATAACCTGTAATAAAGGATTTAAGTGGATAATGGAGAATGAAAAGGAAGATTGCTATATAATTTGTGCGAATAATGACATAAAAGTACACGATAGAGTCGTTCCAGAGCTTAGAAAGCCATTTGAGATGTTTGAGAACGTAGCAATAACTGGAATATTCAGCACTAAAGGCGAGAACTGGGAAGGAAAACCACTAGAAGAAATGTGTGTACCAAGAATGGGAGAAGGTGGACAACATGGCGATAGAATGATGGACGGAGGTCTTTGGATGAGCAAAAAAAGTATATTACAAAAGTTAGCAATTTATAGAAAAGTATAATATGAAAAAGTTTTCTCACACAGAAGAAACAAATAAAAGGTTGTCAGAATTGGCTAAAAAGCAATGGAGAGAGGGTCGTGCCTCAACTGTAGGACTATTTAAAAAAGGATTTAAGCATACTGAGGAGCAAAAGAAAAGAATAAGCGAAAAATTATCTAAAATACAATTAGGAGAAGGTAATTCTAACTGGAGAGGTGGAACAACAATAAATAGTTCAAGCGATAGAAGAACTAAGAAACATATTAATTGGAGAATGGAAGTTTTAGGCAGAGACATGTTTCTATGTAGAAAATGCAGTAAAAAATCAAAGAAATTAAATGTCCATCATATAAAAAACTATAGCAAATATCCAGAGTTGAGATTTGATATAGATAACGGAATAACTTTATGTGAAGATTGTCATAAAAAATTTCATAAAGCTTATGGCAAATATAACAACAACTTTTATCAATTAACAGAATTTTTATGCGAATACCAGGAGAAAACGAAGGAGATATAAGAAAAGATGAATACGATAAGTTACCAGAAAAAGAAAAAAAGAATTACAGCATGATGGTATTTGATGAAGACTTTGTCAGAGGTGGTTACGAAGACGTGAGTTTATTCCTAAGAGCAAGAGATACATTTGGGATGAAGATAATAATGAGCAGTTTCGCATGTTATTGGCACAAACAAGGAGCAACAAGGTGGAATAGCGAGAAAATAGGAACAGTAAACGACTTTGGAAGACAATCAAAGTCAATAGAACAAGAAAATTTACAAAAGTTTATAAATAAATGGGGATTTAACCCACATGCCAAACCAATTTGGCACAATAATGAGATTTTTAACGCATAAATATGATATTATACAATGCAAGTACAAGCGATGGCTTGAGGAATCATTCAAGGTTTCTAACAAACACAGACACAAGCACGTATTCTAATGCTGATTTAGATGCGTCTATTAACAGATACTATAGAATGTTTGTTAATAAGATTATCGAAGCTATGGATGGCTGGGATTTCCAAGGTGAAGTCGCAACAGCTGACATAGTAGCTAACCAACAAGAATATGTTTTTCCTACTGGGTTGTTGAAATTTAAGAGGGCAGAAGTAACTTACGATGGGGTTACTTGGAGAAGAGTTAAGTTATCAGACATAAACTCAGACCCTAGACCAACTGACACTACGACAACAACTAGAGATTACACTACCTATAACCCGCACCTTGACTTATTTGACCAATCTATTTTCCTATATCCGACACCTACTGGCAATGTAACTGCTGGATTAAAGATTTGGTATGAGAAAGATGTAACCGACCTTTCAGCTGATACAGACGAACCTCTACTGTTAAAAGCTTATCAAAAAGGGCTTTCAGTTGGTGGAGCGATTGATTACCAAAAGAAATACAGAGAGGTAGAAGGAAACTCAGCCAAACTATTAGACAACCAAAACGACTTAGACGCAATAATTGATAACATGCAAAATTTTTATAGAAGACGAACTCAAGACCAAGAATATTATCTTGAACCTAGATTCGTAGACTATGACTATGGCAATGATTACTAATAATATTTAATAAAAAATATGGCAACACTATCATTCGTAAAAGTAAATGATTTCGTTGAAGACGCAGGTAATAAAGTACATGATCTAAGCAATGACCAGCTAGTAATAGCTTTGTCTAACACTGCACCAAGTGCAGAATCTAGCGACCCAACAGCAGATGGTAATGGGGTATTGGCTAATGTAACTGAAATAGCTTACACAAACCTATCAACTCGTAATCTAACAACTAATGGATGGGATTTAAGCTCAGGTACAGCTTCATTAAACCTAGCAGACCTAACTCTGGACGCTTCAGGTGGAGCAGTGGCAACATTTAGATATATTTATATCTATAACGACACAGCTACAAGTGACAATCTAATTGGACACTATGACGCAGGAGTAGGAATAACCCTAGCAGATGGAAACGCTTATGTCCTAGATTTTAATCAAGTAAATGGCACAATAACACTCAACTAATGTCAGTAGAAATCTACGAATCTTCATTATTTGCAAACAGAAATAACAGAGAGCTTAAAACCCTTTCACTTTTTAATGATGCAAACTTACAAGGATATTGGAGATTAGAAGATGCAACTGATAGTTCAGATAACTCTTACGACCTTACTAATAATGGAACAGTAACATTTTCAAGTGGTAAATTTAATAACGCTGGTAATTTTAATGGAACTGATCAAGCACTAACGATAGCTGACGCTTCTAGTGCTAATCTAGAAATAAGTGGTTCTCAGTCTTGGTCTTGTTGGTTTAAACCTACTGAACTTGGAAGAGGCCATCAGATAATGGAAAAGAGAAAGTTATCAACAACTGGGGCTTATAGAATTATATCTTTAAATGCCGATAATACTTTTAACTTTAATATATCTGGGCTGACTTATACAGAAGCTAAATCTAGTATCGCCCCAAAATTAAACGCTTGGCATCATATTGTTGGAGTTTATGATGGTACTAATATTAAAATTTATGTAAATGGAACAAAAGATGAAAATGCAGCTACTGGAACTGGAGATGATACTAATGCTCCGTTAGGAATAGGTGCAAATTATATGGGAGCTGCAGATTCTTTAGCAAATTTTGCTAAAGGTCAAATAGATGATTGTGCTATTTTCGACAGAGCTTTAACAGACGCAGAAGTCCAATCAATTTATGGTTCAGGATTACAGGCTTATTACAGACTAGAAGCAGATGGAACAGATGATAGTCCTAATGGGTATGATTTGACCGAAGTAAATACACCTACTTATGTAGCTGGAAAGTTCGGTAATGGAGCAGATTTAGAATTATCTAGTTCACAATATTTAAGTATAGCAGCAGGGAGTGAAGTTAATATTGATATAACAGGAAGTCAATCTTGGGGTTGTTGGATAAAACCAGAAAGCTTGACACAGCAAGGACATATTATGGGGTACTGTGACGTTGGATTAACAAACTTCAAGGGATTTTATTTTGATAGTTCAGATTATACTCCTAGGTTTGCTTTAACTGGTTTAACTACAACTTTAAATATTAAATCATCAACAGGAACTATTTCCACTGGAACTTGGTATTTTTTATGCGGAGTTTATGATAGTGCTAACTCTAAGCTCAAAATATTTGTTAATGGAACGAAAACAGAGGCAACCGCTTCAGGGAGTGCTGTTTTATCTGCTGGAGAATTTTGTATCGGAAGATGGGGAGCTTATACAACATTAAATTTTGACGGAATTATAGATGATGCCTTTATCTTTAATAGAGCTTTAACTGATGCAGAGGTAACGAAACTATATACAACAACATCACCAGCATTTTTAAATAATCTCATCTCCTATAAGAATAATTAGTATGGCTTCAGGAAGAAAAAATAGAAGCAGACCACATCAAGACATTTGCATTATATCCTGAATTAAGATTTGCAATAGATAATGGGAGAACACTATGCAATGAATGTCATAAAACAACAGATTCCTATCTAAATAAACATTTTAAATAATAATTCATTATAAAAATAACTAAAAACTCTCTAAAAAATTATGAGTAGCAAATCAAGAGGAGGTTTAAGTAAAAGGGAATATAAAAAGAAGTATGGGAAATCATCATCTTCTTCAAAGAACTCTAAGAAGATAGATTATTCTAAAAGGTCTTCTGGAACTTCAAAGAGAGAGTATCAAGCTTCTCAATTAGGAGGAACTC
>Ga0222640_1000340_pt1 | contig 14585 bp, 21 predicted proteins | sample AntAcemetagen187_FD_181144 | JGI IMG/M metagenome (GOLD analysis project Ga0222640, IMG submission 181144) | Saline water microbial communities from Ace Lake, Antarctica - #187 | ecosystem: Environmental > Aquatic > Non-marine Saline and Alkaline > Saline | place: Antarctica: Ace Lake... | reverse complement strand
TCAGCCTCCATAGCATCACTTACAGTATGTGTTTCTAATACGGTTGTTCCCATCGCATTACCGATATTAAAAGTCAACCCTTTATCAATAAGGTCTTGAGTACCACCTAATCGTGCTCTGGCAACTTGCAACAGAACATCATCCAATTGTTTCCACTCATCCCTACGCAGGGTGGCATTGGTATTGATACGATTTGTAACATAATTGGTAGGAACATTCAAAGCCCCTCCCTTATGATTAGTCACGTATGATCTACCATCTTTTTCATTTTTCCATGGACGTAAATTACCTGGATCAGATTTATTGTTCTGCAACAGATTAATTAATCCACCTTGTACTTCAATATTTGTTTTCATCATTTACCTCCTTTCTTATTTAATTCTAATTTTGATACGCCTGTTGAATCCCAAAGGATCAGTACTAGAGTCATAACCCCCTTCACTTGATTCTTCACCACTAGAACCGGACAAGTCAATATCCTCAAGGGATATTCCAACTATCTGGTTAGTGTACGCCGTGATTGAATCATCTGAATCCGCAGACTCAAATGTAAAACTATCCGGTGTGTGCTTTGTCAATTCTCCTGCTCCGTTTGATTCCAAGAAATCTCCGATAGCAATATCCTGCCCATCAGCCAAGATTGCATATACTTCATCCCCACGGGAAGCAACCCAACACTGAACCTTATCAGCGGCTGCGTATGCATCGTCTATTCCATTACCTTGAAGTTCATCCTCAACGGCAAACATTTGCAGCATATTTCCTCCTGCAGTTGAATGTACTTGAACAGTACCGCTGGAATTCAATTCAATCAATTCACCAGGAATTATTGCTGCGGCTGCAGCATACTCATTCATAATATCCTGGTAATTCTTTAGCTTAATTGTAGCTTTGTCTCTACTATATGCCATGATTTACTCCTTTCTTTATTTAGTTTCTTTTTCCATTACCCCAGCAGGAAACAAATGATCCTCCTGGTTACTAGTTAATTCAGTATTTCCATTCAATGAATAATCAACTACTTCATCTTTACGGACTGAATCAAATACCCTTTGCAGAGTATCTTCATCGAACGCATTCAATTTCTCATCCGGCCAAATCTCTTTGCCCGCATTATCCTGAATGCCTTTAATCATTGTATCACGTCTTGCCTTGAGCTGCTTATGACCATAGGCCAGAGCTGCTTTGTCTTCATCGGACAACGCCTCAACAACTTTTTCTGGTGTCTTAACTTCAACCACCTTATTCACTTCTGGAATTACTTTCACTTCAGGTTCCTTTTCCTTTTCAGGAATCATCTTCCCTAGCTGAGCTTCTTCCAAAGTCAATAACCAATCCTTGTCATCTGCATCATACTTGGTACGCTTATTCGCTATAAGCTCATCAACCAAATCTTCGCAGCAAGGTGTTTTCTCTACTTTTTCCACTTTTACCTCCTGTTTTTGATTTATATTAACATCATTACTAAACTTCGTTCTGACCATCTTCGCAGAACTCTTCTTTTCTTTTCCTACCATTTTATCTCCTTCCTTATTATTACGTATACCACATCCGTCATCAATAGAACAGGCTCCGATATCTTCTGACAACAACGCCAGGTGATCCGGCCTTATATTACGGGCTATTGCAATGTAATTCTCTTCATGCCATAATCCCTCTTGATCTTCTTCCTCAACAAACATCCCCGTACTTACTTCAATGGGATTGCCTTCTTTTATGTCGGCTATGAAATCTGAAAATACTTCTCCCAACTTTGCTTCATTTACCCAAGCCTCTGCCCGCAATTTAACATCATCCACCTTGGTGTTATAAATCCTACCGACCATCACGTTATCAAGTATGTCCGGAGAGTTAGCTGAAACATTAATCCCATCCACTTCTGGATGGTTAACAACGACGGGTATCCCATTCCAGGAATCGGGAAATTTACCGAGATCATCTATTTTATGTAGCAATGGTCCGTGGTTACCACTATGGACCCCCTCAACCATCATTACCACAGGCACTACCAAATGGGGAATACCTTGATGTGTTTTTATTTTAACTTCGTACCCTTCTTCCTGGGTGTTTAGATAAACATTAATTTTTTGTTCCATGATTATTTCCTTTCTTTTTACTTCACTTTATATGGTAATGCTATACACCTACATGAAGGATGTACAGGTATTAAATTCATTGCTTCCTCTAGCGTAAATATCTCCCCTTCCAACATTGCACATTGAGGACAAACCCGGTTATCACCTGCGGTCATAAATTCTGCTTTTACTTTTATTCCTTCCACTGCCCAATTCTTATACTCCATAATAGTGGCTTGGTGGTGTGCTCGGATGATTTCAGTACGAGCCATTATCTCTGCTCTACGTCGAGCGGGCATAAAATACTTTACTTCTTTTCCTGTCTTAGTCGTATAGCTGATATCTAAGCCTAATTTATCCCTACCTACACCGTTTACAACACTCACCAGCTTTCGAGCCAATAGAAGCGGTCCATCACCGTCAGCAAGTCCCTGAGCCAGCACTCTACTGATCTGCTGATCCATTATTGCAGTAATACCGCGTAACTCTGAAAATGTTCTCGTATATAACAATCCCAACCGATCTATATGGAAAGGAGTGTTCATACTGACCTCAATACCTCCAGTGGAAGCAATATCAGGAGTACCAAATCCAGCTTTCTGCATTTCGTACCGCGCACGTATCACTCCCCGCTTATATGAATCAAATACATATTTATTTGTCCAAGCATCTTCTATTCCCGTACCCACCTGTGGTAATTCCCCTATCTCTAATATACCTCTATCCACCTGTTGTTTCATCCAAGCCGAAAAGGCTTTAATTTTATCCTGGCTACGTGGAAAAGCAAATGCATCAGCAGGTGCCGGATTCATCTGGAATGTAAATGGTTTCATCTTCATTCCTGGATTTAATCCAAAGGCATCATTCGTGTAAACTGTCTCCCTTATTACCCGTGTTAGTTCATTGAACCTTTTGCGTAAAGCAAGAGCAAACGCTTTACGCAGCATAGTTGTATGAGTAGGATCAACGCTGTAAACCGAAACTTCCGGATGCTGATGAGTGCAAATATGTTCTGTCACTTCTATCATTCTTTTTCTTTAGGTATGATTGGTGTTTCCTCAATTATTTCTTCCTCTTCTGGAGTAAGCAAACCCTCTTCTTTTACAAACGCCTGTTGCATTTCTAAAATAAGCTCAACCTTATCATCATCAAATCCCATGCACTCTCTCAAGAATGCTTCAGGAGGCATGACTGCTTCACTCACTGGACTAGATGCATATTTAGATAATGCCTCTGCCCGTACTTTACCTATATCTACACGATCCTTTTCAGATATGGAGAACAAGTCCTCCCACTTCACTGAGTATCCTTCAGTTGATGCCTTTGGTAGAATGCCATACTCAATACAACGATCAATAAATGGACGTATAATATTAGGTACCACATATTCTTCTCTCCTACCTTGTACATAAGCCATCCACTCATCTTTATCCTGGCTGCTTGACAATTCACCACGTTCGCTGCCTGTAAGTATCCTTTTGGGGATACCCGTTACGGCTGAAATCATTTGTATTTGTATATCCACGTGGTTTGCAGGATCTGCTATCTGTTGAGCAAGAGCCTTTAAATCAATCCCTTCATTTATAAACATTCTCCGCAGATTATGATCGAATTCATCTACCTGATCTTGTAAATCGTCTTTCATTTCCGTAGTTATCTGGAAATCCGGAGCTACTGTACCCTGATACCCAGGACGGGCACCACGCCAGAACATTTCTGAATCTCCACCTACGATCTTCTCCAAATCCATTAAGCGATTGAATACTGTCTGCAAACGTGGAGTACCTTCAATCTCACTTTCCAGTAACCCGTCCACGACATGGATTATTCGTGAGTGATGGACCTTTACTTCGGATGTAATATCATCCCCGGCATTTGTAATAGAAACATCATATAATAAAGGCATCCCATAACGCTTGCTTGCAACATCAGTATCCCACTTTGCAATCTTAGCACTATCCTGTCCCAATGGTTTTACGTACCTGAGTTTTCTTTTACCCACAACCGGCTTGGCAGCATCCTCTTTACTCTTTACATCATCCAACCCCAATACTAATACCCCATAATTACCAATCCCGGCTAACTTATCCAACCTAACTAACTTGGATTTCAACTTTAGTTCATCATCCAATTGTTTCCAAGCTTTTTCCAATGCTGTTTCAGTATCATCACCTGCTTCCATTATACCCACCTCACCGCGCCAGGTGGCGTTGACTGGACGGTCAATAATGCCAGCGGCAATATCTTGCCTCTGGTAATGAGCTACGTAATCAGCATAAGTTATGTTCGTAGGATATCCCAGGGCTTCATACAGATCCCGGTCGGTTCCGTATTGTGCTCCAAGCTGTGAAGCATACTTTGCCCTTTCCATGAGTGCAGACAGAGCTTGTATAGTTGCTCCACTCATCGGTGAAACCTGTTTATTTACTATTGGTGGTTTAGTTCGTTTCATATTTGCTCATATTAACATGATGTAAGTAAAAACATTAATAAAAATAACACAGCAGCAATCGCTCTAGTAAAGATCATATCACACTCAATTTTACGACACTTATCAAATATCACACTATCCCTTTCGTCGAGAGCTTCTTTCAGATCCTTTTTCAGCATAGGCCCAACTGTATTCTTATAAAAGATTTCACTAAGTGTATAAAATTGTCCAATAGGATCATTCTCGTAATCCTTATGTGGTATTTTATCGAACTGTGTCTTGCCTGCCATCGCTGTAAATTTTAACCACCTTAATTACAGATGGCATAGATTTTGTGTAAAATTTTTTTTTGTTTCATGTATTAAATAATCTGGGGAGATAGGAATTATATAATTCATCTCTACTATCCCATTTATTAATTGTTGGTTTTTGATTTCCTCAAGTATCTCTTTTTGTTCGGTGCTCTTATTTATTATTGCCCGTTGATTTCTATTTAATACCCCAATGGATTCAAGAACCTTATTTGTCTGATCAGCCTTTGCTTCCCGGTACTTATAAGTCGTTACCTGATACTCCTGTAAATCACCCCTTAAATCTATCAAGGTATCCATAATCTCTTCTTTGGAATCTTTTACTGCATCACTTATATCATCTCTGAAGCCATCGAAGAAAAGGGCAGCACCACCAATGGCTGCTATTGCCCCTATCCATTTCGCTATTTCCAGAATGATTTTCTTCATTTGATTTACAATTTGAAATTGATCCAGTTAAACTCCTTATACTTCGGATGTACTAACCATGCCGACTGCCCAGGATCTCCGTGCCTCCCACTTTGGTGATCATAAGCGTCCGTTCCAGAAACAGAAGGACAGCAGGAATAAAGATCCGTTTCAAAGTAAGTGTGGAAATGGCCAAACACATACTTATGAAATCCTATATCCTTTGCTCGGGTGATATCATCCATTATAATCTGCAACCGGTTCTTAGCCTCTTTACCTACGTGCCTTTCGATTCCATACCAAGGAATACCCATCCATCCACGAATACCATGCCCGTGAGCAATCAAATACTGACGGTTCAAAACATGAACAACCTTTTCAAACTGAGGATAGATATTAAATTCTATATTATCAACATTATTAAGATAAATTTCTGCAATTTTACCTACGATATAATTAAATGAATTATAGCCAGCTTCTTTTGCTTGTGGAATCTTAGTCAACCGCGAGTGGTTATCTTCCACTAAGAAATGTACGGTTGTTTTAGCAAAATTACTTGATACTATTCTTAACTGCTCCACCAGCACTTCAGCAGCCTTTACACATTGTACCGGAGCAGGAAATGCATTTGTTATCTTCAGCTCATCGTGTATGTCCCCTGAGATTAGATCCCCGGTTACCAATACAGCCACTTCATCAATCTGGTATCCATTTCTTGAAACATCTACCCACTTACAAAACCGCTTGACATAATCTACCTGCCTAGACCGGCTCAACTCAGGATTATATTCTCCGAAGCCTTCAATTTCATCTGGTACCTGAACGGCACCCATGTGCCCGTCTGAAATACGCATAACGGCCACACATGGTGAACCTACCCTACCTGATCCTTTTGTATATACACTTCTCAACGGTACTACTGGCTTTATAACAGCAGATATTTTTGCAAAGAAATCCTCTAGCTTACCATGTGACTTTTTATAGTCAGCAAGCACTCGGTCCTGATCTTCAATCTGGCTACGTAGTTCTACTACCAGCTCAGATCGTTGTTCTCTTAATTCTCCTTCTTTTAATGCCATAATATTACCTCATTATTCCTTCATTTTTTAACTTGGTTATTAATTCCGGCTTTCCATACCATGTCTTCGCCCCGGCGCGTCCTGAATAGGGTTTCCACGCTTCACTTTCTAGAACAGTACCCAGGCCAGGAAAGCCTGCAGATACATTTGCCATTGTAATAATGTCCGACTTTTCGTACACCGTCTCATCGTCAAATTTTAAAATCACTTGAGATAAGATGTAAACTACATCATGCTTTTTCCTAAAATCATTAACTGAAAGTCCCATATTTTTATGTTTATGTTTAATAACTGTATTACCATCTATATTACCATCTTGAAACCATCTTCCACATTCTTTGCACTTATACTGCTGCTTACCTCTTTTTTTACCATTAAGTATCAGATCTGTGCTATTACATTTTGGACATTTCATAATCTATTAATTTTGTTGAGGAAATACCTTCTGTGTAGGCTGGCTCGATTAATACGCCACCCCACTCACTTAGTACTTCAATTACTCTATCCCTAACTTTTCTTTGAACTCCTGTTTTCCAATCATCCCCATGTACTACATAATCAGGTCTATACTTTCTCAGATTAGGTTCGTAGTCCAGAGTCGTTTGCGGCACTGCATTATCTACACCTTTAATACTCATGATTATCAACTTTCGCTGCTCGTAATTCATATACGCCGGTCGTTTATATGTAGCAATAGCTTCATCGGTCATTACACCCACGGTTACCGCCCCAAACTTTCTAGCTTCATTAATTATATTCAGATGCCCTGGATGAATCAAATCTGCACTCATTCCTACATATACTGTTTTCATAATTATCGTGCTCCTTTTACTTATTCTTAATATCTGTATAACTCCTACCATCACCTGAATTGTAGAGCCATGTGGTATTTTAATTATAAACCCCTATTGAGATTAAGTCCTTGTACGTTTTTCTCTTTTGATCTGGCATGAGAGTTATTTATTAAGCCGTTGGTATTATTAGCTATTTATTAAACAGGTTTAATTAGTATTCCTATTGAATCTGTTCTATTTTTAAGAAGAACATATCCATTTTCATCCACATCAAGACTGTCTCTGAATGCCGCTGTCAGATCAACAATGCTTATATCTATGTCAACCCATGTCTCCCCTGCATCGCTCGAATAAGATACCGTTTGATTCCCGGTGTATGTCATATAGACATTATTCCCATTACTACAACTTGAATAAACATTTGCATCAACCTCCTTAACAAGTCTATGATTTGCTGGTATGTTTATTTCCGAGAATAATACTTTAAAAATTCCTGGCTCTGTACCACTATCACTTCCCCATACAACATAGTCCCCAATGAACTCTAATCCTATCAGCCTATATCTTTCGTAATTAAGCTGGTTTGCTTCTGTTATTAACTGATCCCAATTCCATGAATCAGCTACTGTATCATAAGTACCTTCATACCAACAGTTTTGAACTCCACCATCGCCAGTAAAAATATAGAATTTTTGATTTGCTGAATTATATTTTGCTGAATGAACATGCCTTACAGTATCTTCAAGTTTTAAAGCTACCTTTAATCCAATCCCATCTACTGAATAATAAACATTTATTGGATTTAACGCTCCCTCTAACTGGGTATAATTACCCATTACGGCCACCTCTTTGTCATCTACAAATCCATGAACAAAGCCACCATAGGGATTACGAAAATAATAGCTATTTCCAGATGCAAAAACATAGTCTGTATCATCTGTATCCTTTAATGCTATTTCGGTTAAAGACTCCATTTGGTCATCTGATTTCCAAACAGTATTGTCCCTCATACATATAATAGCATTACCATTTGCAAATCCAATACCATTAGATATTAAACCAGAATCTGCGAATAGCAAGCTATTTATTTTATCTCCTATTTTAAAAGACAAATAATATGGTGCTTCACCATACAGATAACCATACCCTAAAAATATATTTACGCCCCTTGATAATGTAGTAAAAACCTTGGCTGTTTTTTGCACATCATTTCTATATTTTACAGGGCCGTCAATTACTAAAGTATCTTCCAGTTTTGAATAAGCCTTATTAAAAATAGCATTCTTATAAACACCACCTTTCTGTCCCACACTTACAACGGATTCATCAAAATTGCTATTTATGGCAGCATTGACTTCTATCTGGGTCATTACTGATGTAATCGTAGTAAATGAATCAAATGCAACGCCTTGTATAGCTGCTATATCTCCAAAGTTTTCATTTACTATCCTTAGATATTCAGATGTGCTTATGCCTTCTCTTAATTTTTCCATTATGGGAAAAGTATTTTTTTACATGAAACATTACCAATTTCCCCTGTAAATTCGACCACTCCATCTATATAGAACACGGTATGAGTAGCACATAATATTGTTTGCTCATAAGTCCCATCTGCTGATCTTGTTATTCCAGAAGTAGTGCCACACCTTATTCTTATAGTACCTGAAGAATAATCTGAAACAGTGTATATTGTTTTATAAGTATCATCAACAGTTAAGGGATATTGATAAATATATCCAATAGTTGCTGTTGCAACAGCATTGCCCGTTCCTGAAGCCCAACCAGCCTCACATGTCCAATTAACCCCGCATGCTGTATTAAATGTACCATCAATTATAACTTCTGGCCCCAGCATTGCGATTGAGTCTATTTCCGTAAAGTATGAATATGAATTATTAATTTTTGATCTTATTTTGTAATATCTTAAATCAACAGGAGCAATAGTTTCATTTTTTGTTTCTGTGCCTGCTGTTATTGTATAAAGCAAGGCAAATTCAGCACCATCGCTTTGTCCCCATATTTCTGTTTCTGCTGCACCGATTGAATTATCAGACCAGTCAATTTGAACTCCACCAGATATTAGAGTAAGTGCTAAATCAGACGGTGTATTAATCCAAATAGATTTTTCTGATAATCTGTTTCCTTTAATATTTCCATGAAAACTTAAAACATCACTCCACCAAACAGAAAGATGGAAAGAGTCTCTGAGATTATTTTCTTCGGTTGTTGTTAATATTGCACCTGCTTTAAGGATTATTATCCATCTAATATAATATGGACTTGTATTGTCATATTTAACAGGTGTTCTTGATAAATCATAACTGACTAATTCTGCTTCAGTGGGGGTTCTTTGTACCCCATCCGTATCAAACCAAATATAATTACTATCAGCGGCTATATATGTAGCATTATCAGGACACTGAAAAGTATAAGAACCTTCAACGCCACCAATAGTCAAATAATCCGAACTTCCTATAACTTTATTATATAATTTATTATCTGTAATTTCTGAAACCTCCCCAAAGAACAATACCTTAGATGAGGAACTCCAATAACTATCCCATGAATCTCCTATTGAACTGCTCATAGTGACTGTAACTACACCCCTCACTACATCTTCTACAATTCGATCTTTATATTCCATAACATTATCTTTTCTTCATAAATCCCATTTTTATAAAATCACTCTCAAACTTTTGGAATAGTGCATAATGTACATTATCATCCAAATACAAATCATCTTTCAATGGTTCTGATTTTGCTGCACATAAAGCAACGCACGTATGATCTACTATTCTAACTCTTATTGCCATAACGCTTACCAATCAAATCCGAATGTAATACTACCTGCTGTAAAGTCTCCATCCAGTACACCGGCTCTCCATAGCACTGCTGCCCCTGTATCCTCAATGACTACCCTATTACCCACGGCGAACGCCGAACCGTCTAAGGGCACGTATGCCTGCCATCCCAGATCCCCTTCACATTTGTACTGCAAGGTGATTGTTACCGTTGACGTATCGGAAGCATCCGAAGAGTCTGTCTCCCATTCCCGAATAGAAAAGTATGCCCTGCGTTCACTTTTGTCTTTACGGAATGCGCGTAGGTCTACTGAGTTTGTAAAATACCCCAATCCTGTTGGAGCTGTATCCACTGTAGCATATTCTTTGAAACTGCCTGTACTTCTTCTGTTTGCCATTTTGTTTTATGTATTAATATATTATATAACTTTTCATAGTAAATCCAATTGTCCATCAAATACTTTTTTGAGATTTGCTTTTACTTTTGTTCTATGATCATAAACCTCATTCCTATTGAAATTATATGTCCTTATTACCTTCTGATTCTTTATTAAAAAAAGTCTATTATTATTTTTTACCTCATTTATTTTTCTTATTTCTTCACTCTTAATTTTTTTCTCTAATCTTTCTTTTGCAAGATTAATATTCCTTTCTCTACTCCTAGTATCCTGACACCGCTCTTTTATTCCCGTAGGAATATGAGTTACTACCACACAAGTTTCAACTTTATTCTTATGTTGTCCCCCAGGCCCGGAACCTCTTGTATAGATAATATCTAAATCTTTATTTTTTAGCATTATTGATAGTTTCTATTTCATAACTTCAATTCAAATTATACCAAGTCCACTCATAAAATTTAACCCCAGTAGGATCTACACAATCCTTTTTAAAAGTACGTATATACAATGCATCATACATTTCTTGTTCTGTAGGAAATCTTCTATGTTTTCTACGTATCTTGCCCATGTCTATTTATTTCTTCCTCTGCCACCTCTTTGATTTGCTGGCTTGCATCCACCTCTGCCTTGGTTAGCTTTTTGTCCTTGTCCTGAGCCATCTCTTTTTGGTGTTCCTTTTGTACTTGTTTTCATTATAAATTATTTTTAATTATATAATCCTCCGTGCTATCTTTTTACCCGATAATTTCTTAAATGCCCCGCTACTCGCATCAATTTGATCGGCATAAGTGCTGAACGGGAAAAACCTCAGTTCCTCAACATACGCTTGATTCCAATCCCCTACCAACAACGACACATTACCATTATTCACTTGTACGCTGTAAGGATCAGCACGAAATACCTTATCCCCCGTAGGAGATTCTTTGAAACAGCTAAACCCGGCCAAGCTGCGTATGGTTGCATCTGCTGACTCCTTTCCACCTGACCCGGGCTCCTGTTCTAAGCCGATTATAACGTTTCCGCCATCGGCTATTGCTGTTTGCTTTATAATACGTTCCCTCTCTTCTGATGCCCACTGACCTCGCACAACATCATCTACTATGAATCTACCATTCGTTAGCTTATGCATCCTTACACCCACTGTATAAGCTCCCTTGCCCTGTGATCCTGCTTTATCCCAGTAACGAACTGAGAGTTGGAAATTAACTGGAGAAGGTAATGTCATTATCTTACTGAAGTGATCCACCTTGAACATCCCCCCACCTAGCGGTGTTGGGTCCTGTCCTATTTGTCCTGCATATCCATATTGTCCCAGGATAGCTTCTGACTTCTTTAGAACATCCCAGGATAAGCGTACAGGATCTAATAATTCATCTTTATAGAATTTAATTAGTTCCGGTGGTTTTAATTGATCCTTGTAATTCCTTATTTCCCCAGGTAAACATATATGTCGTATATTCCTTCCTTTATTATCTAAAGCATTCCCTGTGGGATCGTTTTGGTGGAGTCGCTGCATTATTCCGATTGTTGCAGAAACAGCTTTATCCGTTTTACGCATTGACAACGTTTGATTGTTCCAGCGATTGGCAGTTTCCAATTGTACTTCACTCACGGCCTCTTCAGGATTCAATAAATCATCCCAGATAAGTATATGTCCATGGAAGCCTGTTACGGTACCTTTTACCGACGTTGAGAAGCGGTTGCCACCAAGCAGGGTGCGCTCCATTCTACCCTCTCCTATTCCCGGAACTTTTTTAATTACTTTAAAATTCCCTTTAGCAGACTTGTCATCTTTTATCTCTAATTCAGGATACATTGCCTTAAATGCATCACTCTGGATTAGGTCCCTACTATACTCTGCCGACTCTAAACTTAATGGAGAACTATACGATGCTGTAATGAATCTCATCCAGTACCATTGCGTCCAACACCATGCTGGGAACATTATACTACATGTCATTGTTTTGGTTGTGCCGGGTGGTACATTTATTATTAGATCATACTCACAGGGCAATCCTGCAGCCACTCTTCTTGCTTCTTTTTCTAACTCTGTACATAAATACTCGATATGCCAATTAGACCGGAACTCATCATTACTTATCTGAGACCAGAAATACTTTATAAACTCAAATAGGGATCTATTGTTTATTTCCCTTTGGGCTTGTAATCGTATTTCCTCTTCGGATATTCTTGGCTTCTCAGTCAGTGTCGCTTCCATCATGCTCAGGTAATTCTACTAAACCAATTGTTTTTAATATCTGTAGCTCTTCGTTTGTTTTATTTGTAAGATCGAGTAAATGATTATGATTTATTTGTCCTTCAAACTTATGTACGTCCATCCACCTATCCCGTGCTCTGTTCTTTAGATAGAATATCTGGGCTGTTACGTTTGGTGGGTAATGTTTTGTTATTGGTGTTATTACTATTTCTCCATCAACTACTCGTATGTCATTATCTGGGTGGGAGTATCCTACTGCACTTTCTATCAGGGATCGTTCTACTCTTAGGGTATATACCAGCTTTCCTTTTTGTAGTGATTCAAGGAACTCTGGTTTGGTACTTTTCCAGTAACTTATTGTGCATTCGTGTACGTTGAGTTTTACTGATATTTCTTTTTCTGTTAATCCTTCTGAAGCGAAGAACATTGCCAGGGCACCCATTGATTTATTCCACTTGCCTGGCATACTTCCTGGATTTACTACCTTTTCTAAATAAGAGGGCTTGTATGCTATGCCATTGAATTTGGAGCGTACCATTTTTTGTTTGGGTGGTTTAGTCCTTTTCATTCCTATTTTTCTTCTATAATTTGTATAATATAATAAAAATATTAATACAAATCCGTTGTTTTTGTTGCTATTTAAAATAAAATAAGGGGTTTTTTAAAGTTTTTTTAAAAATAAGTTTAAAAAAGTTTTTTTATTCCAATTAGTTTTATTAGTTTTAGGTATTGAAATTAAAACAAACGATTATGAAAACAACAAAAGCAACAATCAAAAGTTTCATCAGAAAGAATACTGAAAATCTTTATATCAATGTAAAATCAGAATTTGATGGAATGACAGATATGTGTGAAAATCAAAAAGGTGGATTTGGCAAAGCAACAATGACTGATGAATACAAAAATAACAGACTTGGTGTATCCGGTGCATGGTTTGTTGGAAGTAGCAGAGATTATTTTAATGATTATAATGATGGAGTTTTCACAGGATATGAAGTTTATAACTGCTGTGGAACTTTCATTTTAGCTGTTAAAAAATAAACAACCATGAAAACAATCATAATCCACGATTTCATTAAGTACAATAACCTGCCCAAGCCTGATTCCTTTATTCCTTATATCCAATTGGCGTATATGTTCGGGAGATACAATGTGATGCGCTGGAATAAAGAAATGCTCTCCTTCTTGAAAGATAACAAAATTAGATTTACTACTAAAAGTGTTTAGCTATGGAAACTGCAAATTACCAAACCGCTTTAGAACAGGCTGACCATGTTGTGAGCCTTGATGAACTTAAATTTGATACTTTTCTTTACAAAATAGCAAAAGCTATGATAAAGTTTCATGGATTCTATGGATATACGGATGTAGAAGAAAACCTAAAAATATTTGTAAAAGCGTGAGAGTATTAATAGCTTGTGAAGAAAGCCAGATAGTAGCCAAACAGTTCTTTTTGAAAGGGCATGATGTGATTAGTTGTGATATTGAATATCCGGGGGCAAAGGGATTACCGCATTACTTAGGCAATGTTTTAGATATTTTGTATGATGGGTGGGACTTAATGGTAGGGCATCCGGTATGTACGTTTATGGCTAATTCTGGAGTACGTTGGTTAAAACATGAAATGAATATATGGGGGGAAGATGCGCCGCGCTATGTGGAATTATTAAAAGGATGCGATTTTTTCAATAAACTATTTAATGCCCCGATCAAAAAAATAGCTCTTGAGAATCCAATACCCCACAAATACGCAAAACACTACATAGGAAATTACAATCAAATTGTTCAGCCTTGGTATTTCGGTGATCCGTACTTTAAAGGAACTTGTCTATGGCTTAAAAATCTTCCAGAACTTCAGGATACCGATAGACTAATTCCACCTAAACCAGGAACGGATGAACATAAAAGATGGTCTATAGTTCACCAAGAACCACCGGGGCCGAATAGAAAAAGAAACAGATCACGTACATTTCCTGGAATTGCCAAAGCTATGGCAGAGCAATGGGGATAAAAACAAAACCAATGAAACCACTCCTTTATAAAATCAGCAGAGGATTTGCCAAACGGGAG
>Ga0222640_1000339_pt1 | contig 14616 bp, 33 predicted proteins | sample AntAcemetagen187_FD_181144 | JGI IMG/M metagenome (GOLD analysis project Ga0222640, IMG submission 181144) | Saline water microbial communities from Ace Lake, Antarctica - #187 | ecosystem: Environmental > Aquatic > Non-marine Saline and Alkaline > Saline | place: Antarctica: Ace Lake... | reverse complement strand
CGAAGAAGAACATGGTTGGTGGCATGATCCTGAAGCGTGAGCACCTCACGACCAAGCGGCCTTGCACAGGCATACCAGCTTCTGAGTTGTCTCGCGTCGTGGGCCAACGTCTCACGCACACAATATTCAAGGATCACATACTAACTGAGGAGGATATAGAATGCACGTCGTTATTCCAACGGTTGCGCGATCGGATTTTGGGCGTCTAAAGCCGGTAGCTGCACTACTGGATGATTATCATTTCGTAGTGGACTGTGAACATGACTTCCCCTCGGAGGTCGAGAATAGTGGATTCAATGTTGGATTGGGCACTAAGGGTGATATCATGATGATCTTGGGTGATCGTCTGGAGATGTTGCGCTACGCTGAGTCAGCTATCGTGCAGGGAATGCCAATTGTACACATCGGCGGCGGGTATGTTACAGCTGGATCATATGACGATCAGGTGCGTAAGGCTTTATCAGTTCTCTCGAATATCCATTGTGTAGCCAATGCTAGTTGTGCCGCTGAAGTCGAACGACTCGGGATGGATAATATACACGTCACAGGTGCACCAGACCTTGATGCAGTCAGGCTCGTACCAAGCCTCGCTCGGGAAATAGATGAAGACTATTTGCTGGTGTGCGTACACCCTGAGACTCTGGGACGCATTAAATTAACAGAATTAGTCAAAGTCCTCGACCAGAGGGAAGAGAAAATAGTCATCACGCATCCATGTAATGATTCCGGATCTGAGGAGATACGGAATACTCTGAGTCGCCTTGATGCCCGCCAGTATACAAGTGTCGGTCACGAGAGATATATTAATCTGATGCGTCACGCTGCATGCGTTGTAGGCAACTCTTCCTCTGGAATAATTGAAGCATCATTCATGGGTGTACCTAGTGTCAATATTGGTACGCGTCAGCTTGGAAGGAAGCTCGGACCAAGTACTGTTCCTTGTAGCTGGTGTCGTGCTGACATCAATGTGTCGATACAGTTAGCAAAACAATTATCTAATGAACCATCACACATATACGGTGATGGTAATGCAGCGGAGAAAATAGTAGCATGCCTAGAGTAAAAGCGACTGAGGGTCACGGACTCTTTCGACCGATGCATCTGAAGTGGACACATATTGGTGTCCATCATGCAGATCTTGCATTCTGTGGTACTAAAATAGGCAGTTCGAGTCGGATGGCATCAGACACAGAGCAGAAGGCGGCAATGTGTCCCAAGTGTATGAAGCATGTTGAAGCTTGGACGGACATGAACTTATCTGCCATAGGGTATAAGGCGGGTATTGAAGTTGTAGAATTTTCTAATGTTACTCCAGCTTGCCTTAGATGCTCACCAATCCAGCCACCTCATGCTGCAACGAGTATAATCACTGACTATTGGGCCATATTATTTGATGATGCCGATGTGGACCCTGAGATTTTCACAGATGAGGAATGTGCACGACATAGATTTGAGCAAGTCTCACAAAACTATAATTGTCATTTATTCCATCAAGTATAATCAAGAACCCGATAAGTAACAACAACAGGAGAACAACATGGCACGCAGACCAGTGAAGCCAAGACCAGGACCAAGACAAGGAGCATGCGGAGGCACGCCCAAGAGGGACGGTTCTGGTGGTGGTCGGGGTAATCGCAATACTCCGCGTCAGCCAAAGCCTCGAAAATAGTAATCACGAATTGGGCTACCGAAAGGTAGCCCGTATGGAGGTAAGATGAGGAAGCTGAAACTCAAAGCGGCTGAGAGGGTCATGCGTGAGGTCGATCGTTTGGTAGATTCTCATCGTCTTAGTTCCCGGTCACAACTGGCTGATGCGCGTCTCGACTATTCCGAACCACATAAGTATGAGTATACGAAATGAATATATTATTTCCCAACGTCGGCAGGCGTGTTGAACTGGTTCAAAGGTTCATAGCTGCTGGAGCAAAAGTATTTGGCACCGACATCGATATGTCTGCTCCAGCACTCGCTTTTGTGCAGTGTCCTGAGAAGCTGGATATTACAGACGATGACGCACTCAAGGCATACATCCACGAGCATGACATCGAACTGATCATACCCACTATAGACCCAGATCTATTGCGCCTAGTCGACAGAGATCTGGGCTGTACGGTTCTGGTATCCTCCAAGGAAGCTGTCAAGACTTGTGATGATAAGCGTGCTGCACGTGAAATAGTCAGGAGGAAAGGCATCGCAGTCACACAATTGGTCGACTCAGAAACCTGTGATCTTCCCTACCACCGCAAGCCTCGCTTCGGTAGCGGATCGGCTGGTGCTGGATTACAGTACAATAACGAAAAGTCTGATGATAGTATCTTCATTGATGAGCAGGTTCTGATAGGTACTGAAGTCACAGTTGATGTGCTGCTGGATCTGAAAGGCCATACTCTCATGGCTGTATGCAGGGAGCGTATACGAGTGCGCGGCGGTGAGGTGACTAAAGCCGTCATCATCGAGAATGAAATGCTAGAGAGTCGGTCCATCATTATTGCTCAATCTATGGGCTGCACCGGACCTGTTACAGTTCAATTCAAGAATAATGTATTCATCGAGATCAACGCTCGGATGGGCGGAGGGTTGCCTCTGACGATTGCTGCGGGCGGAGACTGGCCAGGAATGATCATAGATATGGTGGTTGGAAGAGAAACAGAGGTATGTACCATCCTAGAAGGGATGTCCATGGCTCGGTATGACCAATCGGTGTTCACGAAGCCAATGACAGCATACACTTTCGATCTGGACGACACGCTCTATTTGGAACAAGATTACGCTTACGCTGGCATACGTGCTGTGGCAGCTCAAATCTATTCCGGAGATGGTTTGGATGTCGAGTGGCAGCTTCGTGCCATCTATGATTCTGGCAATCGTGAGAATATGTTTGGTCAGGTGTTGCCCTGTTCAAGTGAAGAGTGTATACAGGATATTGTCAATACCTACAGGTTCAATACCTCCAAGCTGTATCCGAGGTCAGGAATACAGAAGCTGATCAATCTTAAGGTACAGGGACACAAGATCGGACTCGTGACTCACGGCCTACCAAATGTCCAAAATAACAAAATAGATCGTCTTGGAATCCGCGGACTGTTTGACGTTATAGTGATCGGCGACAAGCAGACTCCAGAACCTTACGAGCGTGCGCTGCAGGACTTGGGCGTAGCCTCAAGAGATATGACGCACGTGGGCAATGACGACATAACAGATGGTGAAATACCGAGATCACTCGGGATCAGGACCATGAAGTTCGAGGAGCTACCATGACCAAATCGGAAGAACTATCTATTCTGGATAACGCTATATCCAAGTTGGGCAAGGACTCATACCTTGGTCCGTGGCTCACGGGCGTGCGGAGTGAGGTACATGACGGGATGTTGAGTGATATTATCCCAACAGCATCACTCAAGGAATACCGTGACAAGATCACCATATTGAGGCATGACCAAGCCAACCTCACGTCCTGCATACGGGTCAAAGAGTCTGAGCTGCATGATCTACAGTCACGCTCCGAAGGGATCGAAGCAGTCATCGAGTCCCAAGCTGACAAACTGCGCGATGCGCTACAGAGGCTAACATGATTGAACCAAAGGTCGGAGATATTTGGCAGAGTGAGCGTAGGCGTTGGCTGCGTACGATCACATATTTGCACAAGAAACACATGGTCACGATTGACCAGACTGGAGAGGTGGAATACTGGAAAGGTCAACGTTTCCTTTACCCACTCAATGGTCGTCTGCTCCAGCGCGATGGTAATATACTGGATTGGGAGGAGTTCGACTATTTTGACACAGAGCAACCTGACAGCTACGAGTTGGTATGTGGGCTGTTCCGTATAGCGAAAGTGAAGGAGGAGCCTTACAAACTCTTCAAGTTGAACTGGGGTAAGGGTGTGTATCCTAGCATCAAGGATGCTCCCAAGTGTATCATGATCGGGACATACATTGAACCTTATCGTATCATCGGATACACTGATGACTCTGAGGCTCTGATTGGGTCTAATCTGACATATGATGTAGTACCCTGCGATAAGGCTGGGAATAGGAAGTACGCGCTCGGGAGGAAAGAATGATTGAGATCATCGATGAGACTGGCATACGGCTCCAACTAACTGATGAACTCCAATATGCACGCGAGGTGCCGATAGACATTGTTCCCTTGAGCAAACAGAGTGTGAGAGTAGTTACCAATAAGGGTAGTTATCGTATCTTCCTCAGAGCCAACGACGATCGGAGTATTTGCTACAAGAATCGTGTGGTTCTCAAGGGTATGAAATGCTGCAAGTGTTCCGGCTACATATTCTTCACGGAACACAACAACATTGGTATTAACTCGTATCAGCTACACCTGAAGTGCGCTTGCTCTAAAGGTTATCTTATAGTCGATCTGGCTAAAGTTATACCAACGGTGGTTAAGAGCACTTGGGGAGTTGATGTGCAATCACTGGGACGCCTACATAGAGTAACATCATGATCAAAATAGTTATGATATTCAGAGACATGTCTACTCCGTAGTAGCAGAGCTCATGGAGACGGTGCTTCGCTTGTGAAACTATTCCAGAAGCCAAAGAATCATTTGTAGCTAGGAAGCATAAGCATCTGAAGATTCTTCGAAAACAAATATCTGAAATTGAAGAGGCATTAAATGAACTGGAGAGAAAGTAACTGGCGTATCAACACCTATAAGTGTTCGAAGTGCCGCAAGATCACGACGACCGTGGAAGTGGATAAGGGCTGTACGCCTGCCATGATCAGTTGCCCATCATGTAGCGCTACAGCTATGAGCGGATTCTATCCGAAACCGCGACCCGTACCGGCACATATTCCAGAGATCACATTTGAGTGGTACAAGCCCGAGAAGGCCACATGCGACCACACGCGTCGTGGTGGTCTACTCATGCGTCCGCGCACGAAAGCAACACCAATAGAGAGGACATGATGGGATTCTACATCGAAGGACCAGCTAAAGGCAAGGTTCAGTATTTGATTGAGAACCATGACGCTGAGATTCTAACTGAACCAGAAGTGGGAGCAGTATGCGTCGTAGACAATGGCATGTTTGAGGCTGCTGGTTACTGCTTCAACAGCCGTGAACTAGAAGTATTCACTTGTAATGATGGTCGGCCTCGGACATGGTTACGTGTACCAAATGCTGCCAAGTTGGCCGGTTATGAGAGAGAAGGGCAAGACTGTGGATAAGATTCATTTTATTCCACAAAATCAAGATGAGACCTCGGTTCAAAAGGCTCTGAGGGTCTTGTCTACAGCAATGCAGGATGATCCTGACTTCGCATGGTCGTGGCACTGCAACGTCGCTATGTCCTTCTATGATGCCATGCCAGAAGGTGAACATGAGAGCAATCACGGAATAGCTAACAAAGGTGCGGAACGCTTCATGAAGCTAGCGTTCAAAGTGGATACCGTACAGCCAACCGGACACTGACATAATTTTGGCTTCTGCCTTAGCGGGAGCCAAATTAATAACATAGGTGGAAGAATGAAGACACTTTTGGAGGTACACAAAGCCAACTCGTGTCCTTTCGATGAGAGTTGCTTCTGTGATTGTGACGGTAATCGCTGGTCAGCACCTTACTTGTACAGAATAGCCAAGGAGCGTAAGCTTAGGATAGAGTCTATTACTCTACGCCACCTTGACCTGAGTCGTTTCCCATGGTCCAATGGTAGTATCACGTCGATTGATGATTACTTGTACCACGCGGTCCGAATCCGAAATACAGATATCTCAATACCAGTCATCATAGGTTGGGATGGGTATATCATGGACGGGTGGCATAGACTCGTCAAGGCTGTCTTGGAGAATAAAAAGACTATCAAGGCTTACAGGTTTGAAAAGTATGTTGAACCTGAAACTAAGAGCAAGTGATGAAGAATGTTAAATAGAATATTTGAGTTCATCAATGATATCTCTGGTGGAAACCAGATGATTGGCGGTGCATTATCCTTATGGCTGTTAGGTGTCTTATCCTATGTCTGCCGAGGCGTGCCGTCTTGGATCTACAATACTAGCAAACGGTATTTAACAACTGAAGTCTCCATTGCGTCAGCAAATGATTCTTTTCATAATCTTATGCGATGGCTTGAGCAGGAGGGTTACGCACCCAAATTCCGTCGGGTGAAGATACGGAATGGACGGTACGGTAATGACGAAAATCGAACCAAGTCTGTAGGTGACGGTTGGCATCTTATCTGGTACAAACATAGACCTATCTTCCTTAGTGTACTGACCAAAGAGTCAATGGATATGTTTGAGAAGGAGACCATTCATCTCCTGACACTCGGGCGCAGTCATACACTATTTGATGAACTTCTATCCGCAAGCCAGAAGTGTACTGAGGCAGCAGATCAAGGTAAGACTGTAGTAAGTCGATTCGGAAAGGACGGTTGGAATATAATCGGCGGTCAGCCCATACGCTCATGGGATTCAATCATACTTCCTGAGGAAACAAAGAAGAAGATACTAGCCGGAATAGATGCCTTCCTCGCGAAAGAGCAGTGGTATCTTGAGCACGGCATACCGTACCAATTTGGTCTGATGTTCTATGGTCCGTCTGGTACTGGGAAAACATCACTTATCAAGGCTATCGCTGGTCATTATTCCAGAGGACTAAATATTGTGTCCGCCGGCTATTTGCCTGTTATAAATCGGGCGCTAGATGACTTAGACGCAGACAGGATTGTAGTTGTTGAGGACATCGATACAGCAGCATCAGTCAAGAAGCGGAAGAAGAAAAAGAAAAAGAAGAAGGAGACAGAGGACAACATGCCCACAGCGGATGATGACTTTTCTGATCTAGTCAATACTCTCAATGGTGGTGGTCTTTCCGAGATCCTGAATGCGCTTGATGGCGTCGTTACTATACATGGTCGGTTGCTGATTACAACAACAAACCATATCGAAAAGTTGGATGAGGCGTTGATCCGGCCTGGGCGTATTGATCTATGTATAGAAATCGGCTACATGACTAATGCCTGTTTCAGGATGGCACTGGAGAGGTTCTTCCCTGAAGAGGCCATCAGCCTAGGAGAACGCACAATACGATCAGAGACAACCATGGCTATGGTTCAAGAGTCCATACTACTTGGCTCATCTGCTACAGAACTAATAGAAACTCATATGGAGCCACAATCATGAAGATTGATTATAATACAGTTTGTCTCATCACTCTGGGAATAGATGAACTGGCTGGCACTAGAAACTCTAACGAGTGAATTGAATGCGCAAACGAGGTGTGAATAATGATGAAGCTACTATGCGCTATCGCAGCTGCGGCTCTGATGGTTCTGGTATTCTGGGTAGGAGGTAAAGACCTGACTGTCCGTGAACCAAATAACGCCTTCGTACTGGCGTCTGCTATTATTGCTGGTGCCTTTGGGTACATGACCAGAAAATGGTCACAGGAGGATTGATGTTCACTTGTCCTAAATGCAGAGGAGGAAACTTCGGAACAGTGGTATATGCTGACAAGCCCGAGGTCGGCCACTGTAACACATCAAATAAGGGAGCTGGATGCAGTTACGAGTGGGAACGTAGCAAGGAGAACGACGCTCTCGTATTCAAACCAGACTATGAGGATCTGGAAGAAGAGATTGAGAAGCTACGCTCCCTAATCACACGAGCCTACGACTCGATGTGTCTTGATCCCAATGGAGCACCGAGCAGGGAAATATGTATCGAAATGTTGGAGATATTACATGGCTAGAATAGTTAGCAAGGGTGTGAAGAAGCCCAAGGTCTTCAGAGGCACATGTCATGAGTGTGGTGCTATCATCGAAGAGTTTGAGTCTAAGTTGACAGTTCAACCAGACCGCGATGGTCCGTTGGCCAAGTTCACATGTCTACAGTGTAATAATGGAATGTGGCTATACCCATATAGTGAGGAGAGGTCATGAGCCTAATACAATGTGAGAAGTGTGGATGTCTTGAGAATACCGCGCTGACCTCCTGCTGCCTCTGGGGACCAGAGACTCTGAGGTCAATATTCGACTGGACCGGACTCGAAGAATACAGAGGCAAGAAGCTGTGTAGCGCATGTGGTCCAGCCGAATATAATGACGGTGAACCGTCTGGGCTTGGCGAATGGCACGGAAAGTTTGATCGTCTGTATTTGCCAAAAGGTAAATTCTTCACGAATGGAGAAGGCAACCTAGAACACAAAGAAACTGGTCTGACTAACGTCAGAGAATACGCATTGGAGTCAGAGGAAGATGAAGATCCCATTAGCGGAAACTGAAGCATACTATTCTGAGCAGGAAGAATACATGCGGTATATTCAAGACGAAGTGAATCCTGCTAGAGAGAAAGCTCATCTGCTTCCGATCCGTAAGTATGAAGCCAAAGAATGCTACCGCATCTTACATGAGATGTGGTCGAAGCTGGAGGATAAGAGATGAACCACTACGCGATTGTTAAGAAGCTAGTTGGTCCGATCGGAGCAATAGGTGATTCCAGAATAGACGCAATGCGCTATGCGAATCTCGGTGTGATGATCGGACTAGTTGATAATCTCATTAGTGATATCAGCATGTGCGCCACTGATAAGGACCAACCCGAAGCGTCAATGGCAAAGAGCGGTAGGAGAGCGCAAGATTTCTTAGATATCTTACGAGACACATTGGAGGAAGAAGATGAACACTGATAGAATACAAGAGATCCATTTGGGCACTGCATATCCTGAGAGTACGTCTGTAGCACAGGCTCTCCTGCAAGTCTGGAACGAGTGCGCACAGGAAAGGATTCCTAGAGTAGAAGCGATGCAACGCATCATCGTTCTGCTCCTCAAGGACGCAGAGACTATTCCACACGAAGTAGTCAGTCTCGGCATAGAGCACGACATAGAGTTCGACGAGACACCTATCCCAGATTGTTGGGACACGGGCTACAAGGGTGCGGTGCCTGAGACTTGTGCGAAGTGTGGACATGCAGAGGATTGTGATGAAGGCTAAGCCAATGAAGTTCGATGGTAAGATTCGTTTCCTCACGGATTGCACCCATGAGTGGAAGGGACAAACGCTTGACCTGATGGAAGTGGACTCATAATGGACAAGGAAATAGCTGAACCGACGACGATGGACGTGCTGGAAGCGTTGGCAATACTGGCCGCGTACCTCAAGTGCAACAACAAGAATCAGCTCGAAACCTCTATCAAGGTGGATGGCGATGAGCGCACAATACGAGTGGAGTGTATGAAATGAAAGTATTTTTAGGCGGAACATGTAACGAAAGCACATGGCGTGATGATCTGATCAAGAAACTAGAGATCGACTATTTCAACCCAGTCGTTGAGGACTGGACTGAAGAGTGCATGGCCGAGGAGATCAGACAACGTGAGTCGTGTGACTATTGCCTCTACGTGATCACACCCAGGATGACAGGCGTCTACTCGATAGCTGAAGTTGTCGATGACAGCAATAAGCGCCCAGAGAAGACACTATTCTGTGTGTTGGGACAAGACGACGGACCGTGCTTCAGTGCTGGTCAGATGAAATCGTTGAGCAGCGTGGCGAAGATGGTGAGATATAATGGCGGTCGATCGTTTGCGAGTCTACACTCTGCGGCTCGTTGGCTTAACGGGAGGCTGGCATGAGTAAGGTCGAAGTAAAAGCGAGAGCACATGCTCAAATAACCATCGAGTTGCCTCTTGGTGATCGTTGGGGTGATGACTGCCCAGTGGGTCAGATCCACAAACAGGCAAGTGATACAGCTAGAACGATCATTAACAAGATGTTTGCTGACCATGGTGGGTTCACTGTATCGAAGGTGGCCATTAAAACTATTTCCACGGAGCAGTTATGAAGGTCGGAGATAGAGTAAAATACGTGCCGCGTGCCCTTGAAGATGATACTGCCGTTGAGGACACAGTGATCACTATGTTTGAGCATGCTGGACAGACCTTCAATCAGCCGATGGCTGTCATTGAAGGCGTGGAACATTGGGTTCCCGCATATGATCTGTGCCCAATAGATGGTGATCCCTTGGACTTTACCGTGACAGAAGTGGGTCAAGGCATCAGGTATTTCACGGATCAACGTGACGATCTACTCGATGCTCTGGAATACTTAGTGGAGTGTAGTCCTTGCCAGAACGATTGTGATCCATCGGATATGAGTTGCGCTACGAACCGAGCTAAAGCGGTTATCGCTAGAGTCAAAGGGGACAACTAATGAGCAGTGATTGGGACAGTGAAGATATTGGATGCGCAGCGGTGCTGATAGTCTTAATCATCTGCGCAACATTTCTAATACACACATGTATGAAGTATGACATTCAGCTAGACGTGCCGGAGCAAGCACAGACACAGGAGCCGGAATAATGGCTAGAACACACGCACCGTTACCCGTGAACCTTGAAATGACCTGTAAGAATTGTGGGTCGAAAATAGTTAGGTTCTCCCAAGATAGTAACTGTAGACCACAGTACATCATGCACTGTTACGGGTGCAAGAAAACCTTCCGCATCAGAGGTGAGGATGCTTGGTGGCTCACGAATCAGAAGCCTGAATACAGGCTCGATGATATGACGGATTACGCAGCTGGACCAATGGAAACGCGGAAACGCACCGGAATAACGAAGGTTATATAGATGCTCACCAAATACACGCAGGAACTTCAGACCGCCCTTTTCAATGACAACGGTGCTTTCTTCGCGTTCAGCATGGAGCAGTTCGACAGACAGAAGCAGGAGGGTGTCAAATACGTCCACGTTTCTAATATGAATATGCTTGTGCCGAAGCCCAATGTTGACACCGTTCTCGATGGCCTAGCCAAGATCCACGCCGACGGGATAGCGAGCGTCCTAGCTAACAACAAACGCCGTGACATCATCAAGTATGAGCTGGCAAATTATGAGAGCTACTACACTGGCGACACCAGCGATGCTTGTGATGCCCTAGAGTGCTACGACATCACGCCGGAAGAAGTGCAAACAGTATTCCGTGAGGAATTAAATCAAAATACAAATTAGTGAGGACTTCCTAGATTATTCTAGAGGTATGAAACTCTCAGAACGGTATCGTCGACTAACAGCACATAAGAAACCCAAGCTATGGGCTGCAAAGAATCTCTTAGCTGACATCTCGTGGATGTTGCGGGGACATCGTATCGATCATGAATGGACTATACCCTTCTACATTATGTGGGACGAACGAATCAAGAAACTGAAGGAGATACTCAATGGATAACGTCTGCTTGAATTGTGGCGAACCAATCTACAATCTGTGCGGCACACCGACCGACCTCGCGAAGGCGATACGCATTGAGGCACAAGAGCAAATACTCGACGACCTATATGATTCTGAGATCAACGGTGACTATCATCTGAAGATTACGCTGACGGTGCTGGAGGTCAGAAGGTTGATCGAGCGTCTGACTCTGAGCGACCTTGAGGTTGTGCTCGATGCTGAAATAGCAGGATTGCAGGAGGACATACGGCGCGTGGTCACATACTCCAGTGAGGCTCAGAAGATCATAGCCGCGAAGAAAGAGAGGATAACAAAGCTCGAAGAGTGTAAGAGATGAGGATTGAACAAGACCCGTGGAAATATGGGCGTTACATGGTGCTCAACAGTGAGGGTAAAGAGGTAGGGTCATATATTCTGTGTAAAGGTCAGTTCTGTTCTAAAATTGGTACTGATGTGTTGCATCCACAATCTGGGCCGTGTGGCAGTGTAATCTCTGATCGCGATACCAGAAGGGAAGGAGTCTATGACTCTGAGAAGCTGAAGAAACTAGAACAAAAATTAATGAAGGAGATCATATGAAAGTACTAGTAACAGGAGCCGGTGGATTCATCGGCAGTCATCTCGTTGAAGCATTGATTGCTCAAGGTCACGAAGTTGTGGCGTTGGTGCGGTACAACAGCAAAGGCTCAATCGGTTGGTTGCAGCCCACTCGTGGGCTACAAATAATCAGAGGAGACATCATTGACTATGATTGCGTCAAGACAGCAGCCGCGGGTTGCGACGTAGTATATCACCTCGCGGCACTCATAGGTATCCCCTATTCCTATGTTGCACCGAAGCAGTACGTGGATGTGAACGTCATGGGTACACTCAACGTGCTCCGTGCTGCACCTGATGCTAGAATAGTTCTCACTTCAACGAGTGAGGTCTACGGTAGCAATACCGGAGGTTTTGCTCCTATGGATGAGGAACACAAGATACACCCTCAGTCGCCGTATGCCGCATCCAAGGTAGCATCTGATGCTCTGGGTCTATCGTTCAATTGCAGCTTCGACCAGAATATCGGAATCATCCGGCCCTTTAATACATTTGGTCCACGCCAGTCTACTCGTGCGGTCATACCCACCATCATCCGTCAAGCGATCGAGTGGGAGGAGATACGACTCGGAGCATTGTCCCCGAAGCGTGACTTCATGTTTGTGTCTGACACTGTTGAAGGCTTCCTCGCGATGGGAGAGTCGCGATCAACTGGTCCTTTCAATATTGGTACGGGCAACAGCTACAGTATCAGAGAAGTCGTGGAAGCGGTACTAAAAATAGTCAATAAGGGCCTACCTGTTATTAAGGACTGCGATCGTCTGAGACCCGTAGGTTCTGAGGTTAGTTGCCTACGTTGCGATGCATCAATGGCTATGTTATACTTAAGCTGGCGTCCATCAGTGTCGTTGGAAGATGGTCTGAGGAAGTGCATCAAATGGTATAGTGAGAATAGTATGGAGGACGTGTTAGCATGAGGTATGTAGAAATTATTGTTGGATTGATAGCGGGATTCTGTGTTGGCATGCTCCTAATAACCGGAGCATTCGCTTGGTGTCAGCCAGAACCTCAGAGTCAACGAGTCACTGTTGTCAAGGCCAAAGTGGCTAAAGCCCAAGCTGCTTCTGACGTACAGTGTAAGGTTAATGAGCCCTTCTCGTATAAGATGTTCGACGGGCATGAGTATGTATTCTACAGAGACGCAGCAAATGCTATAGCTATGTCTCACAGCCCGAGGTGTAAGTGCCTAGAGCAGGAGAACAAATGAGACAGGCCGTAGTTATGGCTGGTGGACGTGGTACGAGGCTCGCGCCTCTAACAGACCATTGCCCAAAGCCGTTGCTGCCTCTAGGTGATCGAACTATTCTCGATTGCATACTGGAAGGACTCGGTGATCGTCAGATCACGATATCTATTAATTATTTAGGAGGAATGATTCGTACGCATCTAGGTGACTCTGTTACCTATGTTGAAGAGATTGGTGCATTGGGCACCGCTGGTTCATTGGCTCTGATGGCTCGGCCCGCTGGTGCATTCATCGTAATGAACGGCGATATCATTACGGACATCGACTACGATGATCTGGTGAACTACCACGATGATCATTGTTATGATATGACTGTAGCGATACAGCGTCATGCTATCCGTGTGAAGTACGGAGTCGTGAATATATCCGATGGACGCGTGATGCGGATTGACGAGAAGCCTAAGCATCGTTTCCATATCAATGCTGGAATATATGTTCTGGAACCTTCGGTTCTGGAATATGTTGATGGACATTATGATATGACGGATCTGATTGATGCATGCTTATCGGACAACCTGCGTGTTGGTGCATATGTTATGGACTGTTACTGGCGTGACGTGGGTAGCCACTATGATTATAAGGAGGCTCAAGATGAAAAGAATAAGTGAGGTGGAAGACAATGACTGATGTTATTGGTGTCGCGTTGATCTGTTTGCTGCTGAGGTTCTTAGCCTCTCGTATGCTTCACAGATATGTGACAGTAGGATCAAAATGGGCATACAAGAAAGATCCTTGGGCTTCACTGATTACAATCATTGACAAACGAGGCAACCAGATCCGATACACTTTCGACAAATATGAAAACAGCAGCGGGCATACCATGTCAGCATGGTATCTCGTCGTTGACCACAAGAGGATACTCGATGAACTACCCACTGGAATACGACGCAATGAATCACACGACTCTGACGCCTAAAGTTGGCGTGGGCGTCGTGATCGTTAATGATGGCAAGATGTTATTGATGCAACGAAGCTTGAATGTTAGCCATGGTAAGGGACAATGGTCAGTAATTGGAGGACACATCGAATTGGGTGAGACTGTGACTGATGCTGCGGTGCGTGAGACTAAAGAGGAGATCGGAGTTGATATTCAAATAGTTTCATACCTCGGTTGGGCCGAATGTATGCTTCCGGAATACCATTCGATCAGCGTATTCGTTCAAGCGGTTATTGAATCAGGAGAACCTCAGATTCTTGAACCTGAGATTCTTGAACCTGAGAAGGCCATCGATTTACGCTTCGTGGAGTATGACGAGATAGCAAATATGGCACTCTTCGATCCATTCCGACGCTACTATAATTCTGGGAAGCTGAGACTATGACTGAAGAACGAAACATAGAGACGGTCAAGTGCGTCAACCTAGTCAACGAGACTACTTGTGTCTTACAGTTGACAGGCCAGAGTCTCAGCTTCTCGAATCGTTGCTCCACTAGCAGCTCAGCCTCTTTGAGTCTCGCAGAGGTGCTGCGGTTGAAGCTATTCCCAGGGGCTAGATTCGAGAGCACGACCTTCTAAGGTCCAGGGGGATATTTCTATAGACAAGAACACCATTTCGATAAAACACTAACTAATGCAGATGATAAC
>Ga0222640_1000327_pt1 | contig 14994 bp, 18 predicted proteins | sample AntAcemetagen187_FD_181144 | JGI IMG/M metagenome (GOLD analysis project Ga0222640, IMG submission 181144) | Saline water microbial communities from Ace Lake, Antarctica - #187 | ecosystem: Environmental > Aquatic > Non-marine Saline and Alkaline > Saline | place: Antarctica: Ace Lake... | reverse complement strand
ACTAACAATAAGGCGAACGGCTTTTCGGTGCGGTGTCTCAAGGACTGATTTGACTATTTTGACAATTTGTCTATTTTTTTCACCAGAAGCTGGATAGAACCCGGGAATAATCCCGAAGATAAAGATGTACTCTCAAAAGCATTAGCGGAGAAATTGCATACACCAGAGTTGGTGGAGAAGTATAAGATAGAAAAGGCAAAGAATGCAGCGAGGGAATTGGAAATAAAGTAAAGGAGTGATATGGAAGGATGTGTTAAAGGAACTGAGAATGAACAAAGGATAATAGCTTTAGAAAGGGATATGAGCGAGCTTAAAGAAGGAGTGAACGACATTAAGAATGGTTTGCTCAAGCGACCTTCTTGGTCTGTAACAGTTATCATTACAGTATTGACAGCTATATCTTGTTCCAGTATTACTTTTGCTTGCACTATTATCAGGGCGACTTTAGCTAAAGGTTGATAAAATGACTGATAAAAGAAAACTTACAGAACAGATAAAGAGTCTTAAGCAAATGCTTGACGATATAGATAAATTTTCCGAGATTTTGGCACAAGAAGCGATAAGGACTAAGGTACAAAAGGGGAGAAATATACTTGCTGAAATGAAAGAGGCTAACAAGGTTAGGAGGAATATAAGGTAGTAAAATAAGGAGAAAATATGTCAGATAAAACTATAGATAAATTACTATCAGGAAGATTTTGGCTTACAATTATAACAGGATTTGTATTTGCTTATGCTGTAGTTAAAGAAATAATACCTGCTGGTAGTGTAGACGCTATAATAGTAATGGTTTTTATGTCCTATTTTTACAGAGATAGAAAAAATGGTAATGGTGTTAAAAAATAAATTAATATGAACTTAAGAATACTCAATAATACGTTATCACCATCTTTCACATTTGAATCCAATAATAAAAGATTTCTAGTAAATTGCCCAAAAGGGTATTATTTAAACTTAGAACAACAAATAGACCATGTTATCTTAACATCTTATGATAAGTACCATATACATGATTTAGATAAAATCTCGGAAGATACACCTATTTATATATTAAAAGAATTTGAATTTTACATAAAAAGAGAATTTCCAAAAAGAGATTTTAATTTTAGATACATTAAACCGTATAAAAAGTTTAATGGGATTTTACCAATTCAACTACATAAAGAAGAATCATTTTCATTGGGATTAATTATTAATGACTTAACAATTCTTCCATCATTCCATTCATTAACAGAAAAATCATTGGGTTTATTAACTAAAAATGTATTAGTTTCTGCAAAGTATCTTAAAGAAAATGATAGAAAAGATTATGCTTCAATTAAATATATTCATGATACATTCAAAGATATTGGTATTAAACAAATGGAGTTCATTGGTTTAAGCAAAGAATTGAAAGATAAATTTAGTGTGTCACATTTAAAAATTGGTGAATTTAATTTGGAAAGCAATAAAAATAACACACCAGAAAATTTTCTTTATTTATGTGAGGGAGAATTAATGAAAACATTCTATAGTCAAAATTTAAAATTCGATTGCATAACTGCAATAAAATCTGAGAAATCTGAAAAAGATTTCTTCATTATAGGTTATGCCTCTACCCCAACGGTAGATAGACAAGATGAGATAATTACAGCACAAGCTTTAAAAGCAGCTGAAAGCGATTTACTTAAACCTCAAAATTCTACTTTATTTTTAAATCACAATTATGACAAACCGATTGGTAAAATAACCGAAGTTAAATATACAGAATCAGGTTTGTTAATAAAAGTATTAATTTCTGAAACTGAACCAAAAATTAGAAAGCAAATTGAAGAAGGTTTATGGACAAGCTTTTCAATTGGTGGAATTATAAAAGAAATTGAACAAGTTCATGATAAAGAATTAAATAGAGATATTGTTAAAATAACTTCAATTGAATTAGTTGAAGTTTCACTAGTTGGTGTTCCTGCAAATCCAGAAGCCAATTTAATTTCTGTTCTTTCAAAAAGTTTAACTAATATGAAAATTAATAGAAAAGAATTATTTGAAAAAACATGTATACCAAGTTTAAAAGATTTACAAATCATAGGTAAAGAAATTGAAACAAAGAAAGCTGATTTTTCAAAATTTAATGTAATAGAAAGCTTCTTAGGTTCTCCTTCACATGAACAGAAAAACTTAACTGAAAGTTATTCTTATTTTAAATTAGCTTTAATGTCTAAATCAATACAAGAAGTTATAAAAGAATCAAACTATAAAATTACGAAAACAATTAACTTAGATTCTTGGGGAGAATTAACTCGCCCAGAATATATGAATTTATCTGTCTCAAGAGAAGAAAAAGAAGAATTATTAGTAAATGGATTGATGTTTTTAAGGAATGATAAAAATGAAAAATTAATATTAAAAATATCACCTGGGTGGTCAAGTTTTTATATTGATGTTTATTCTAATTCAACATCAGGTGATTTAGCTAAAAATTTTCAAGATACTTACATAACTTGGAGTAAAGAAAACAACTTTTTTAAAGGTGAAAAAATAAATCCTCAAGGAGAATTTTTAAGTTTACCTGATATAAATTTTGAAGATTTAAAAATAGTTGCTGATAAGAAAAAATCAATCAAAGTTGGAGCATTAGAATTTTTTAATAAAAAAGAAATATATAAGAAAAATAGTCTCCCATTTAAAAGAGGACTTATATTCGCTGGTGAACCTGGAACCGGCAAAACAATGTCAGGAAAAGTTTTATTAGCACATTCAAAAAGTACTTTTATTTGGGTTACAGCTGGAGACTTAACAGACAGTTATGGTGATATTGACCAAAAAGCATTTAAGAGAATGTTACAAATGGCTAAAGAACTTTCACCTTGCATTTTATTTGCTGAAGATGTAGATGATTATTTAGCTTCAGCAAGTGCAGTAGATACAATTAAAACACAAATGGATGGGTTAGATTCAATGGACGGAGTAGTTACAATTCTTTGCACTAATTATGCTGAAAGAATTCCAAAATCTTTAATTGATAGACCAAGTAGATTTGATGATGTAATAATGTTTGATTTACCTAATGAAGTATTAAGATATGAAATATTAGAAGCACATACAAAAGCAATGGAGATAGAAAATAAAGAGAAGAACTTAAAAGAAATTGCAAAAGAATCAGAAGGATTAACCGGAGCACATTTAAAAGAAATTGCAATATATAGTCTTTTATTAGCAGCTGATGACAATAGAGAAGTAATTGAAAATAAAGATTTAACAACTGCTTTAAATAAAGTTAAAAATACAAGAAAATTAATAACAGCATTAGAAGATAAAAAGAAATATGTTGCTAATATTAAAAGAAATGGTTTCAAAAAAGTATTAATTAAGGAGATAAATATGACAAAAGAAAAAATTATGGAGTTAGGAAAGGAAGTTATTGAAAAAAAAGAAGTAACTGAAGAAGTTATTGAAAAAGCAAGAGGAGATGGACAAGGAAATGGCGGGGCACCTCAAGGTGATGGTGGAGCAAGTATTTGTATTTGCCCTAAATGTAATAAAGAACTTCCACATGTAAAAGGAACTCCTTGTAACGAAGTTACTTGCCCTGATTGTGGAACTCCAATGGCTGGTAAAGCATTAGAAGAAGTAACTGAAAAAGAAATTGTTGAAGAGGTAATTGAAGAATTTAATCTTGAAACTTCTATTAAAACAATTTTAACAAAATTAGATTCATTAGAATCAATTATAAAAAATTATACTCCAAAATCTATTGTTGAAGAAGTAGTTATACCCGAAGAGGTTAACGAAGAGGTAGTAGATGAAGGAACAGAAAAAAAACTTGAGAAAAAAGAAGTTGAAGTTGATGTTAGAAAAGGAATTATTAATGATAATAAAGAACTTTCAGAAGAAGAAAAGTTTTTAGAAAAAATATCAACAATGAGTTTAGAAGATATAATGAATACAAAAGATGTTTGGGAAAAGGTTCCTGAAGATTTACAAAAAGATTTAAAAGAAAAATACTTAAGAGGCATGGTTTCTTAATACAAATTCAAAAAATTTATAACAAGGAGGTATCAAAAAAATGGATTTAAAAATGAAAAAAGCATTTATGGATGTGTTAACTCGGAAGGCAGCAATGGCTTCTGACACTGATTTATACGTAGATGATTCAACCACAGAAAGCTTTTTGCCAAAACCAATAGCAGATGAGATTATAAAAGAGATTTATGAAAAGAATATTTGTAGACAACTTTTTAGAACGATAACTGTTCCGGGCAAGACTTTGTCTGTCCCTTCAGTTGCATATGACGATGACAATATTTATCAAGTTGGAACTGGTGTAGGCGCTTCGTCTATAACAGTAGGAAATGAACTTGAGTATACAACTTCAGCCGTGGTGTTAAAACCTGGTAAATTGGCTGCAAAAGCAGAAGTAGCAAATGATGATATTAATGACGTAAACTTAGATGTAGTTGATTTGATTTTAGAAGCATTTGGAGTAGCTTTTGCAAGAGCTGAAGAGAAGGCAATTCTTTCAGCAACTGTTAAAAATGCATCTTCATCTACTTTTACTGATATAGTTTCTGGTTTGTTCTACTGGGCAACCGATTCTTTGAAAAATACTACTACGGTTAGTGTTGATGCAAGTTCTGATTATGGAATGTCCGACGGAATTTCTTTAGGAATAAAGGAATTAGGCGTTTATGGACGTGACGAAGTTATTCTTATCTGTTCAGATAAGTTTGCTCATTATTTAAGAACTGATAGAGGATTAAAAAATGATGTATACGGAAGTGCTACTAATGTTCAGAAAGGAATATTACCTAAGATATATGGGATATCTGTTTATTCGTCAAGTTATGTTGATGCAATAGACGCAGATAAAGCTATATTGGTTCCGAAAAATGAGCCACTTATAGGACAAGGTAGAGGAATTCAAATTAAAAGAAAAGATGAAATTGAAAGAGATTCGCAACTTTTTGTTGCATTTGAACGGTTTGATTTCCAGATGAGACATTTGACTAATAGCAAATCTGACGCAATCGTAAGATTAGACTTAGAAACTTCTTAGAGATTTTAAAAAATTAAAAATAACAGTGGGGCTAATTTTATTTAGCCCCACTATAAATAACCCTTAGTTAAGGTATGTATTTAACAAAAATTCAATCAGTATATTCCCAAATAAGAAATAATTTTCAAGAACAACAATTAAAGAAACTCCCTATTTTAACCGGGGAATATTCTTTTGTCTTAATATACGCCTACACAATAGACTCAGAAAAATATCAAGAACTTATTTCTTCTTTGTTAACAAAGAACTTATTTGCTATTTTTGTCTCAACTAAACTTCCAAAGTACACAATTAAAAATAAAAATTTAATCCATGTTTTAGTTTCCCCAAGATACATGGGGATGACTACATTTACAAGAGAATCTTTTAATAAAATAAGTATGGTTATGGGTTTAGATTTACCTGGAAATGTAGAAGCAGCTAGAGTTAGTATGCATTTTAATATTCCTTTAGTGTTGATTGATAGAATAAGTGCAAAGAGAAAATTAATTAAAATTAAAAATTTAGAATCAAATTTCAATATTTTATTTGATACTAATTATCAAGCATCTAGAAGAGGATTAGGAGATATTTTAATATCAACTGCAATAATAAAACAAATTAGGGAAGATAATCCCAACGCCTATATAACATACTCAACTAGACCTGAAGCCAAATTTCTATTAAAAGACAACCCTAATATAGACGAATTAATAACTGAACCTTATATTAAACACAAATTTGAAGATAACTTAGATAATTATGATAAACATTATTTTTTGGGTAGAATGACTGAAGATTACTTGATTGAAAGAAATAGACAACCAAGAGTAGATTCAATGGCTGAATTATTTGATTTAACTTTAAAGACTAAAACACCAGAAATATTCTTAACAAAACTACAATTAAAATCAGGAGAAAGATTTATAGATAAAGAAAAACTTAATATTGTATTTAGTATTGAAGCTTCTAGTGTGAGAAGAAAAATTAAAACAAAACTACTTCTTAAACTTTTAAATAATCTTAAACCCCAAAACTATAATTTAATTGTTGTGGGTACAAAGAAAATTAATCTTCCTAAATGGGTTAATAATTTAACAGGTAAAACAACTATGGAAGAATTATTTTCAGTTATACATTTATCTGATTTGGTTGTAACTATGGATAATTTTGTTAGTCACATATCAGCTACTTTAAATAAAAAAGCAATAGTATTATATACTACAATCCCAAATCAATGGAGATGTAAATATTATAAAAATGTTATCCCAATTCAAAGTAAAATTGAGTGTTCTCCTTGTTGGAATTGTTTTAAATTTGAAGATAGGACTTGTAAAAATAAAGAAAAATGCGTTGATGCATTTGATATGGATGAAATTGCAAAAAAAATTATTAGCATTGAAACAACTAAAATAACCTCAGTAGAGAACTTATTTGAAGATGCAGAAGAAAAATTAGTTGTTAAACCAAACTTAAAAACAAAAACTATATTAGTAAAAATGCCTGCTGGTGAATTAGGAGATAAATTAGTTGTTCTTGGATTAATAACCAAACTAAAAAAAATATATAAAAATTCCACAATAGATGCTTTCATTCAATCAGAAAGATATAATTCTTCTAATGGGTATACTAGTTTATTTACTGATTGTGTTAATAAATGTTTTATTAATAAAAGAGATTTTAATGAAGAAAACTATGAAAAGGTATTTGAAATATCTCCATTAAATATTCACAATCAAGAATTAGAAACCACATTAAGAAAAGAAATCCAATTTTCAAGATATCAACGTTGGGCAAAGAAAATGGGGTTTAATTTTATGGGTGAAGCGGAACATGATTATATAGTTAAAAATTCAGATTGGCAAAATAGAAGAGATATACCTAGATTACCAAATTCTAAAAAAAGACCTTTAATTGGAATAGCACCTTTAACTTCTAATGTTGCTAAGAATTGGAGCGCTAATCATACTATTCAATTTAATAAATGGCAAAAAGTTATTAATTATTTGCATGAAAGAAAATGTAATGTGATAACTTTACATCATCAACCTTTAGCATATAAGAATTGTTTAAATTTTGGGAATTTAAGTCCGAGAGAGTTAGGATATGCTATTTCAAAATTGGATTTATTAATTGGTTGTGAAGCAGGTGTAACTCATTTTGCTGGGGTATTAAAAAAACCAATGATTGTTTTACTTAGTGCTTCAAGCCCATTAGTTTTACGTCACTATAATAATGTTAGAATATTACATGGAGGAAGTTGTTATTCTTGTAATAGATTTATAGCAATGAATTTTGATGATTGTGAATGTGGTTCAGTAGCTAAAAACCCAAGTTCAGAATGTTTAAATTTAATTTCTTCTGACGATGTTATTGAAGAAGTAAAAGATTTTAAAGGTAAAGAATTTAAAGAAAACTACGGGGTAGAACTATGACAAATAAACACATCATACTTTATTATAAAAAACATTACGATCAAAAATGTTCATGTTCTTACTGCGTAAATAAGAAGGGAATAATAGATTCACTTCAAAAATTAGGGTGTTCAGTTTACATTGAAAAATTTAATTGTAATTGGCCAGAATATTTTCCAGCAGATAGACACTTTGATTATGCCATTGCTTACCAAAACAAAATATTTGGTGAATTTATGTTTGAAGCAGATAAGATGCCACTAGGTGTAATTGATTTTGCAAGAACTTATTTTGATTACATTATTTGTGGTTCGCAATTTCTATACACCACTTGGATAAATAGTGGAATGGATGAGAAATTCTTAATTCCGGCTAGTCTTGGAATAGATACTAAAACATTTAATACTGATAAAAAGCCGGAGGATGTATACCCGAATGTATTTAAATTCTTAGCTGTTGGTGCTTGGCAGCATTCACATTGGGATGATAGGAAAGGTCTTAATAAGCTTATAAAAACTTTTAAAAAACTATTTAAAGGCAATAAAAAAGTAATGTTAATAATTAAAACTAATGTTAGTGCTCCTGATGGAGCTGGTGCTAAAAATATAAAGTTCATTAGAGAAAACTTATCTGAAGAACAGATGGCTGATTTATATAGAAGTTGTTCAACAAATGGAGCTTATATTTCTTTACATAGTGGTGAGGGATTTGGGAGAACAAATTTAGAAGCTTTATCTTGTGGTTGTGATGTTGGTTCAACGGGTTGGTCAGGAGTTTTAGATTTTTTAACTAAAGAGAATTCAAAATTATTTCCGTACAAATTTAAAGATTCAAGCTTATACGAAAACGGTTATTATTCAAATAATAAGCAGCCTAAAATAGTAGATGTTGATATGAAAGAAGTTGAAAAGTGGATGGTGAAAGTAGTAAAAAAATCAACCATCATTTGTAAAAATGAAACACAAAAAAAATATGGTTGGGATTCTATAATTAAAGAATTAATGAAAAATATAAAGGAGAGAATTTAATGAAACTAAATCGCCCTGATATTAATACAGAAGAATATTGGTCAAATAATTATCGTAAAGGAGAAAGGGGTGGTTGGTGGAAAGGTTCAAAGCCACTAGGGGGTATTGATAATTTTTTCACAAAAGAAATTATATGTTTTATGACTTGTCATTCTCCTAATCAAACAAAACTAATTGAAATAGGTGGTGGAACAGGATTAGGAGGGACAAGAATTTTAAATGATTTTCCTAATCTTAAAGTATATAACTCAGATATAAGTACTTATGCTATTAATATAGGTAAAGAAAAATATCCAGAAATAGAACATATTTGTTGGGACTCAAATACAGATTCAAGTAAATTAAATTTAAATGAAACATTTGATTTTTTAATAGCTCAAGAAGTTTTAGAACATTTAAAGAATCCAATTTCAAGCCTTGAATATATGATGAAGCTTTTAAAAATTGGAGGAATGGCATTTATAGCAACCCCTTATCAAGAAGGAATGTCAGGTGGTGCAGAGCACATTCAAACTTTTTCTTATAATGATATACCATCGTTATGTTATAAGTTTACAGATGAAGTAACTGTTTGTAATTTTCAACCGATAGGAGTTAATTTACATATGGGAATTAAATTTAGGAAGACAAAATGAGAATAGGTTTAGCAGTTATAGTTGGAGCAGAAGTTGATTTAATAGATAAATTTATATCAGACAATGATATATTTAACAATTTTGTTGAAGTTAAATTTTTGTGTGATAATTCAACTGATGGGACAATTGAGAAACTAAGAAAATATGAAGAGACTGGGTTGTGCGAAGTTTATGAACGGGATTTAAACTTAAATTTTTCAAAACAAAGAAATTTTCTTAATGATTTAATGGAATCTGAATACATATTAAGATTAGATATAGATGAAATTATGAGTGATGATTTAATTGATTGGGTAAAACACTTTGATTTAAGTGAAGATGAAGATTTATATATAGTTACTCGACATGAAAAGATAGAAGGAAAAACTATAAAATATTTTCCAATACAATTTGTGTATAAAAAAAGTCCAGTTATTAAATGGAAAAATGACTTACATGAAACTCTTAAAGGATATACAAGTTCTAAAAATATTAATTCCAGATGTTTGTTAATTCATGATAAAAGTGAAAGTAGATGTTCAAAACAAAATAGATATTATTATGATAATTACACAACACAAAGAGAAATAGTTGATGGAGGGAAAGAATGAACTTAATTAAATTTTATGAAGTAATTGACAAAATTGAAACTCATGGCGGCTTAGGAATGAGAACACCTAATGGAACTTCAAGAATGATTTATGGCTTAACAAAAGCCATTGATGCTAAAGTATATGTAGATGTTGGAACATTTGTAGGGTTAACCTGCCTTTGGGCTGCAAGAGCGATGGAGGAGAATGGAGGAAATGGAAAGGTGTATACTGTAGAATTGGATTCTAAGTGGTTAGAGATGGCGATACAGTTCGCTAAAGATGCAGGATTAGCACATAGAATAGAATTTGTTTTAAGTGATAGTAGGAATTTTCTTCCTTTATTACCCGTTGAAAAAATAGACTTAGCTTTACTTGATAGTGGTGATAAAGATTTATACCAAACTGATTTTGAAAATATAGAAGATAAAATTACAAACGATACAATCATATTAGCTCACGATGTTATAGAGCAAGATAAAGTTCCATTTCATTCAGCTTGGAAGTTCAAAGAATATATTGATACCCGTAAAGAATACAATTCTTTTTTAATTCCACAAGAATATGGGACACTAATTATAAGGAAGAAATAATGGCAAATTTTCAATTTATATCTTCTAGTAGTTGGCATGATAGATACTTAGTTCCTTTAGCAGAAGGGATGAAAAAAAGAGGTCATAATGTTAGAGTTGATATTAACCAAGATTTTAAAGTAGAAAAGGATTATTATACAATTACTTCTTATCATGAGGATTTACCTAACTTAAAAGATTCAAAAAAGATATTCTTTTTAGAACATGCCATTAGTTTTGTTAAGAGTTCTTACGCTTCTGATAAGATAAGTTTAGCTGATTATGTTTTAGTTCAAGGAGAAATATTTAGCCAATGGTTAAAATTTTGTCATCCAAAAATCACTCAATTAAAAGCTGGTTTTCATAGAATAGAAAAATTAAACAATCAACCTTCAACTAAAGAAGCAATTATAAAAGAGCATAATTTAAATCCGGATAAACCAATTATAATTTTTTCACCAACTTGGCATAACATTAATGCTTGGGGTGGTTCATTGAGTGAAGCTTATCCCATTTTAAAAAGTTTAAATATAGATAATCTATTAATTCTACCACATCCCAGTTGTCCTTATGCTCAACAAATAGTAAAAACAGATAATAGAGTTATTACTAAAGTTGATTCATACCATTATTTAAAAGCTTGTGATTTACTAATAGGTGATAATTCTTCACTTTTATTAGAGTTTACAGTTAGAGACAAACCAATTATTCAATTAGATAGATTTGGAGATTTTAGAGGCCTATTAAGTTGGTATACTCATTATCAGGGGATAGACGCTTGGAAGTTTAAAAATCTATTCAATATCTATCAGCTTGGTGAAATAGTTACTTTAGATAAAGTAGAAATCGGTAGAGCAATAGATGATGCTTTAATAAATCCAAATAGATATAAAAGATACAGAGAATATTGGAAATCATTGGCTATGTATACTTTAGATAACCCATTAGAAAAAACATTGGATTGTATAGAAGGAGTATTATAATGCAAACAATGAGAACAGTTTATTGTTATGTAGTTGCTGATTTATTTCATATTGGGCATTTAGTTCATTTAAAAGAAGCAAGCAAACATGGTAATTATATTATAGTTGGAGTGCTTACAGATGAAGCAACTATGGAAAAGAAAAATAGACCTACTATACCTTATGAAGAAAGGAAGAAAATAATCGAAGCTTTAGAATGTGTTGATTCAGTTGTGGAGCAAAATACTTATTCTCCAATTAATAATATTTTAAGAATTAAGCCAGATGTTTTAATGGAATCAACTTCTCACAATAAACAAGCTATAAAAGAAGTTACAAAAATTGTTAAAGAATATGGTGGTTTAGTTATTGTTAATCCTTATTACAAAGGACAAAGTAGTACTGAAATTAAAAATAAAATAAAGATAAATAAATGAAAAAAATTATATCAGGTTTAATAATAATTATATTTACAGGGTGTGTAGGATTAGGATTAGATAAAAGAACAACATTAGTACCTGACGAGGTTTGGTTGTATAGTGATTTTAACCCCGATAGTCATTATAATATTAGTGAAGCTACTTGTGGCTTTAAGTGGAAATTAAAATAAGGAGAATAATGAGGGAATTAAAAGCACGTTCAGCAATAAAAAGTATTATTTGGAGAATCATGAGTGTTCTAATTTTAGGAGGAGTTACGTTTTTCTATACTCGCCAGTGGGTAGCTACAACGTTAATTACCTTTCTTCATCATGGAATCTTTTTATTTGTATTCTATGCTCATGAAAGAATATGGTTAAAATTTAAACGACCAGTAAATTTAACTTTAAGAAGTCTTGCAAAAATGTTCACATATGAAACACTTTGCGGAAACATTATTTTAAGTGCAATTACTTATTTCATTACTGGTAGCTGGAAAGCAATGACTGTGATTACATTAACTTATATAGGAATTAAACATATTATATATATAGTAAATGAATTCTATTGGAAAAAAATTAACATAGGAAGAACTGAATAATGAAAAAAGCATTAATAACTGGAATTTGTGGTCAAGATGGTTCATACCTTGCTGAACTTTTATTAAGCAAAGGATACGGAGTTTACGGAATAGAACGTAGAGTTGCTATTGAAGATATTGATAATAGGTATAGTAGAATTAAACATATTAAAAATAAAATAAAACTATATTCTGGCGATATAAGAGATTACGCAAGAATGTTTGAAATAATCAACGAAGTGCAACCAGATGAATTATACCATTTAGCAGCTCAAAGTTTTGTGGGTACTTCATTTAAAAATGAGCAAACAATATTACAAGGAAATATCGGTGGAACAATTAATATTTTAAATGCTTTAAGAAAATTAAAACCAAATTGTAAGTTTTATCATGCAAGTTCTAGTGAGCAATTTGGAGCAGTAAAAAAGACACCTCAAAATGAAGATACTCCTTTTAACCCTTGTAGTCCTTATGGTATAGGAAAGTGTGCAAGTTTCCAATGGACTAAACTATACAGAGAAGCTTATGATATGTTTTGTTGTAATGGGATTTTATTTAACCATGAGAGTCCACGAAGAGGATTTGAATTTGTAACCCGAAAGATAACAAGAGCCGTTGCTAATATATCTTTAGGTAAGCAACAAAAATTAGAACTCGGTAATTTAAATGCTAAAAGGGATTGGGGATTTGCGGGTGATTATGTTAAAGCAATGTGGTTAATGTTGCAACAAGATAAGCCAAAGGATTATGTAGTTGCTACTAATGAAACACACTCAATTAGAGAATTTTTAGACGCAGCATTTTCTTATGTTAAAATAAGTCATTGGCAAGATTATGTTGAAGTGAATAAAGATTTTTATAGACCAATGGATGTAAATTTACTACAAGGTAATTATAGTAAAGCCAAAGAAATTTTGGGTTGGCAACCTAAAGTTAATCTTAGTCAGTTGATAAAAATGATGGTAGATAACGATATTAAACAGCTAACTAATGAATAACCTTATATATATACCTATATAACAGCCCATAAATGGCTTTTAAGAGGTTTTTAATGGGATACCTATACAATATACAACATAATCTATAATGAAGCTTAAAACAGCAATAAATAATACAGTATCTAAATTTTTCTTTATTAATGAAGGAGATAAATGAAATTATTAATATTAAGTTCTTTAAATGATATTAAAGAGAAGTTTCTTAGTAAAACTTTAATTGAACATTTTATAAATCAATATAAACATCGCTTTGATGTTAAGATTTGTTCTAAATTTGTTGAAGTAAGAAATATTGTTGATAACAAACTTTTAGAAAAAGAGTTAGACTTAAAAAAAATTCTAATAGAATTTAAAGAAGATTTCATTTTAGTTGTTGGTGCATTCATTGCTGACATTGATTTTGATAAATTATTACTTTATCATAAAAATCATCCTAAAACATGTACTGTTGTATTTAGGAATCTTGTCAAAGATAAGACTATTCCAATTTATAAAATGAATGATAAGAAAGATGTAATTTCTTGGAATAAAAAAAGGTATATTAATTGTGGAGTATATATATTTAAAAAGGAAACAGACTTTTCAAACATGAAAACATTAAATATTTTTATAGAAGAATTAATTGAACGAAGAGAATTGAGAGCCTTCATACATACGGGCTATCATTTTAAGAAACAACAGAAATTTGATGATGTAAAACAAACCTTTAAACATAAAAGATTTTTAAAATAGGAGAACAAAATGTATTTATTAACTAAAAGTGATATTGCTAATTTAACTGGGATAACTGATACTAATATACCCGATGATGTAATTGAATTTGCTGAAGACCAAGTTAAAAGAAAATTAGCAAAGGATTATGATACATTAGCAGAAACAGAAATTTATTCTTTATATACTGAACAAAGTTATATCCAATTAAAACATCAAAATATAGTTGCGGTATCTGTCTTTACAATAGAAGATATTAATGAAGTTGGGTTAGTGGAGTCTGATGATGATTATAAATTATTCAAAGAAGAAGGAATTATTTATTGTACATCATTAACTACTTTTAAAACAATAACTTTAACTTATACTTATGGAGCTTGCACTGTAGAAGATTTAGATAAATATCTTCATTTACTTTATGCTTTAAAAATGATTATTTCCACAAACCCAGATATAATACCTGATGGAAAGAAAAGCGAAAAGATAGGAGATTATTCTATTAGTTATAACTCTGCTGATTTAAAAGAACAACCACAAATAATTGACAACTTAATAAATCAAGCTACATTATCATCAGAAAATACTTTACATTTCCTCTAGTAATATACCGGTAAATTAAAGTATTTTTAACTTCCTAACATAATTTATTTTCCCAAATCTCTAAAAGTCATTGATTTCATTGGCTTTTTTACCACAAAAAAACACTTGACTTATTTTGTAGATATTATATAATCTTATTAGGTGGTTTAAATGGATAACAAAATAAAAATTCAAAAACAAAACGAATCAAAAGAAACTATTTCTTTTGTTTCAAAAATCAAGGGGGGAGAGATGAAAGATTACAAAGTAAGAAGGAAATTATATCATAGTCAAGAAAGTCTAGAGTTATCAAGAGCAAAAAGAAAAGAAAAGATGTCAGATACACTTGATAGAATAGGGTATAAAAAAGAGTTATTACCTACTGAGTATAACTCACCAAGTGATTATGTATCAAGTCTAGGGAGATAATAGAGTATAACCTAATAAGGAGGGGAGATGAAATATAAAATAGGAGACAAAGTTAAATGGAATGACGGAAAACACTATAAAGAT
>Ga0222640_1000325_pt1 | contig 15066 bp, 32 predicted proteins | sample AntAcemetagen187_FD_181144 | JGI IMG/M metagenome (GOLD analysis project Ga0222640, IMG submission 181144) | Saline water microbial communities from Ace Lake, Antarctica - #187 | ecosystem: Environmental > Aquatic > Non-marine Saline and Alkaline > Saline | place: Antarctica: Ace Lake... | reverse complement strand
CATATCATCTATCCTTATTTTACGAGCACCGCTGGAATCGAACCAACCCGATAAGATTTGGAATCTCGTCCGCCTGCCTTGGAACATTGGCACTCTATATTAGGTTACTTATCGCTGTCATATTTGCTAGAAATACTATTGGTATATTAACACCTATTGCATAACTTTTCTCTACCTCAGCTAATAACAATCCTATTTTTCCAATCTTCTCAACTCCATATTTAGAGGATAAAACAGAATAATTATTAAATAAGTGTTGAAATAACCAATTATTAAATCTTAACAAGTCCAACTCTCCTGAATAAACTAAGTCATATAAGCTGGGGATATCTTTCTTCTGTAATATCTCCCATACTCTTAAGAACTCACTCTCTTCAGAGCATAACTCCTTGTCTTCTATTTTTGCTTTCTGTATAGCCATTACTACACTTCTAATATCTGGATAGTAATAATCTACTATCTTACTTAATACATCATCATTGTGCTCAACTTCTTCTAGGTGGCAGATATCATTTACTCGTTTAAATATTTGTTCTCTATTTGGCTTATCAAAATTGATAACCATACACCTACTCCTAATCGGCTCAATTATCTTTCCCAAATCATTACAGCTAAATATGAAAAAACAATTATCAGAATAAGTTTCCATTAAATTCCTTAAACAATCCTGAGCAGGTTTAGTCATTGCCTCACTCTCATCAAGGAATATACATTTCTTGCTATCATCTGTTAGTGATAAAGTTCTACTGAATATGCTAATCTTTTCTCTGATTGTGTCTATCCCTCTTTCATCACTTGAGTTAAGCATTAGGTAATCACAATCAAGAAGTCTTATCATTAACTTAGCACAAGAAGTCTTTCCAGTTCCTGGCTTGTTACTATGAAATATAAGATGCGGTATTTCTTTTGGACTCTTTATTATATTCTCTATTAGATTTTTCTGTTCTAATATTATATCATCAAAAGAATCTGGTCTATACTTTTCTACAAATATTCTATTCTTTTCCATTATTCTCCTTAGTAAATGCAGGGATGGGAGTCGAACCCACTATAAGTTGGTTATGAACCAACCGTGATTAAATATCCGTTTCACTCCCCTGCAATAATTTATACACAACCACCACAGCAACCATATTCTACATTCTGATTTACTAAATCAGTTGCTAATATTTCTAATTCTTCTGGAAAATTTGTTGGAAATAAACCTATTGTCCATTCCCCCCTTGTCACAATTTCGTCCCAATCATCTGTAAAAGAAACACTACCACCAGATTGTAAACAAGAATCTGGAAATGTTATTATTTTATCATCTAATTTAAACTTTAATTTTCCACTACAAAGATTAGGATATTCTCCATCATAACTATAAAATTCAAGTTTCATATTTATTCTCCTATTGGTGCTATGAAGTAAACTATGTTTACATTGCCTTTTTTATTGTTTATCTGTATCGGAGATGGTGAATCATTTAAAGATATCTTAGCATCTTTAGTTATAGTTCCCAACACACTCATTAGAAACTCACTAACAACTCTAGTTTTTGCTTTATTAACCTCAGTATCTAATTCAATATTTAATTCAAAGGTATTGCTATTATTATCTCCAATAATATTCATAGTATTTTTATTTACTACAATATCTAATACTCTTGGTTTAACTAAATTATAATACCTATTTAGTTCTTGGATATCTTTTTCTCTTAGGTTAAATTCATTACCAGAACTACTCTCTAATAATCCCTCTGTTTTTCCTTCTGGTACTGAGTTTTTTATATAGTCCATTTTTCTAAGAATTAAATTTATCTTGGATTTTTTATTCTTTAACGATAATTTATTTTCTGATATACTTAAAACAATTTCTTTTTCAGTAATAAGTTGCAAAGAATTTTTAAGCAAACTAAAACTATCTACTCCTATATCTCCCAATTCCACAAACTCACCTGTTATATTACCTAATACTATTATGGTTTTATTAGGTGATACTATCGCTGTACTAATTTTATCTGGTTTTATATTCAATCCACCCGACTCTATAGCATTACTTCCACCTAAGCTAATTCCACTCAGAAATTCACTCAATTCTTCCCTATTTACTGCTAACTCTGTTTTCATAGTCATACTCTCCTTTTCAAATCGTTGCAGGCTTTAGCATTTGACCGTGCTGAGCCTTTTATTTTAAACACACATATTACCCTACATCAGTTAATTTATGCTCGCATAACGAGAATTTACCCCTCATTTACAACCACTTTAAAACCCTTCTCGTTACACGATTCTTCCATATACTATTATATACACAATTTTCAGTATTTGTCAAGTATCTTTCGCAGTTTCTTTAATGCAGTTTTATATTTAAGATGAACCCCCTGTTTAGTCATTTTCATTTCTGTAGCAATTTCTTTAAATGTTTTAGAATTTTTAAAATAACTGTATATTATTTTGTATTCTTTTTCTGTTAATGTTTCTGCTATCATTTCCCAATCTAACATAGCCTCATCTTGCTTATTTTTTTCTTCTAAACCAAGGTCAATTAAATCTGCTAATTCATCAAAGGAAGTAAACTCAAAGAAAGTTTTATCTTCGGAAGTATAATTGTTTTCCAAGGTTATATTTTCTTTTTGTATCTCTCTTATTCCAAGAGATTTTAATTGGTTAAGTCTCCATATTACAGATTTATTTACTAATGGAATACTCAACCCCTCAACCCCGAATTTCTTAGCAGTTGTAAATATTGCTAACTTTGTCTCTTGACATAAGTCCTTACTATCTAATGAGATAGCATTAAAGTAATTCGGATATGAGTAATAATATTTATTAGCAATCTTATCTCCATAATTATAAAACTTCTGTGGTATTTCCATTTCTTTCATTGGTGAACTTCTCCTTTGTTGTAAAATCATTTAACCTATCCTTGAACTCCCCTAAGATATCTGGTAAATATTTATTATTCCTACACTCAAAATCTTTACTTTTCATTTCTCCACACTCCCTATTGTTTTAACTGATTCCCTGCATTTAGGACATAGTGTCCTAGTTTCTGCGGTTATCGCATTTTCTTTTATATTGAATATATTTCTACATATAACACACCTCTTATTCATTTCTCACTCTCCTTTTACATTTGTTCTACATAAAACTCGTCTTTAAATTTCTCTGTACTAAAATCCCTATTTTGTAATTTTTCTATTTCCTCTATTGCTCTCTTGTGATATTTTATTGCTTCTTCCATCATAGCTTCATCATACATAAGAAAATCGTTGTCTGTATCTTCCATCTTTTTTTCAATAAAACTATCTAATTCGCCTTGTATAGCCAAACTAAAACCATCTTCAAAATATGCTCCCACTACTTCTTCTTCTTGAATAATATTTAACTTCTTTCCTTCGTATTTCATCTCTCAACTCCTTTTTAGTCTTCATCATCTGTGACTATTCTTCGTACGTGGTATCTGTTATTTGATGTTTTGCACACAGGACAAATATATTGGTCACCACCAAAATCGTCTGGGTCTCCTATCAATACCTTGCTTAATCCAAAAACAACACCGCACTTAGTACACTCTACAACTTCCATGTGGTTCAACATCTCTCACTCTCCTTTTTCATCTCTCACTCTCTATATCTAATCTAGTAGCATCTCTAATAGTAAACACTCCCCACTTTACTATTGATTTTAACTCTTTATCTTCTAGTTCATCAAGGTAAGCCATATAATCTCCAGTTAATGAGACTATTATTGATTCCCTATCCACAAACTTTTCTTCCAATTCATCTTCTTTCATATTACTCCTCATAAAATTTTAATAAGTCTGGATATATTTCCCTTTCCCATTCCTCATAGGATAAAGGTATTTCTGCACTATCCTCACAATTATAAACATACCAATTATAATGTTCTATTTTTTCCATATTAACTCTCTAAGTATAATAATGCAAGTTCATATTTATCCCTTCTCTGTCTATTTTCTAAATCACTCAGATTGTCTCTTAAATCTGCTATTTTTACTTTAGTAGCATCTCCTATTTTTTTAATGTTATATATATATGTATAATAAGGTTCATCTTTTAAGTGGGTTAAATACATTAGTGGTCTTATAATCTCAATTGGAAAAAATTTAGTAAGTTCTCGTTGAGTTACTTTTGTATCTTCCCAAACATCATGCAATATACCTATTGTTTTTAGTCTATAATCTACAAATTGATTAGCAACTCTTATAGGGTGAGTAATATATTCATCACCATTCCATCTTTTTTGTCCTTCATGTGCATCCATTGCTATAAATAATGCTCTTTTATACATATGTATATCTTCCATTTCATATCCCCTTATTCTTTTGAAGTCTTCCACCTTCAGCTAATACTTTTGATTCTCCAGATGTTAGATTTATTTGTACTATTTTACCACAATTAACACATACATTTGTTTGCACATCTTGATAATATTCCTCATTATCTATCGTAACAACCACATTCCTATTATCTTGTTCTCTCCATATATGACAACATTTTCTTTTATTATTATTATTGCAAATAATTACAGTTAAACAAATAATAATAAGACCAATTATATACATCATATCAACACCTCCAATTCCTTGAGTAATAGTTTTCCCATATCAGTTATCTTTCTCCCTCTTGAAGTTCTTGAAATCATACCATTTTTTAATATAAAGGGTTCAATTTCATACTGATAGGTTTCTTTTGGCATATCTAAACATATAGATATTTCTTGTAAACCAATACACCTTTCCTCTCTATTCAATAATTCTAATAGTTTATAATCTTTTGTGGTATATCCATTTTTTAATATATTAAATATATAAAATACTTCCCTAATATCTCCTCCAAAATATACAGTTGATTCTAATAATCTTATTAAGTGTCTAGGAGTTGCTCTGCAATTTAGAGCTATTATTTTGTATATACTTTCATCTAATTGGTCTTCAGGAAACAGTTTTTCTCTATATTGTTTTGCTATAGTTATAAGGTCTGGAATATTATAATCTTCTAATTCAATTATTATTTTAAACCTATCATAGAATGGTTTTCTAGTTCTTAATATCTCCCCAATCTCAGTAGTAGCACCTATCAATGTAAATCTTGGGATATCTGTATTACCATATTTGAAGTCTTCCATAACAGCGTGTAATTGTTCTACTGATTCTCTACTAAATCCATGAACTTCATCAAAGAAAACTACACCTCCATTAGTTCTGTTCAAATCTCTAAGAAAATTTCCAATTTGTATATTCTTTTGAGCCATATTCTCATAGAATGCTACATCTAATTGATTGGATATTATCCTAGCTAAAGTAGTCTTACCTGTTCCTGGTTTTCCATAAATTAAAATATGGGGAAAAACCATTTCTCTTTTTTGCATCTCACTTATATATCTTTCTAATATCTTTTTTGCTCTAACTTGACCTATGTATTGGTCAAAGGAAGATGGTCTAAAAGATAATAGACTTTTTTCTTTTACTGTTTCCATTATCTATTCCTCTAGTTATCAAAAAGTATCATTACCACTAGTCCAATAACCCCTGTTATACCACCAATAATCCAAAATAGAGAGGGTGATGTAACTATATTGTTAATATCTAAATAAGCACAAATTGTTGCACTTCCAAAAATTACTATAGCACTTAAAATAAATCCCTTCATAATTCCCACCAATGTTTCATTTCACCTCCATTTTATTTTTTAAATATTAACACTACAAGCGATACTACCCAAAGAAAAAACAATAACTCTACCATCTTCGTATTCTCTCTATTATATTTGTTATTTTCTCTATAATCCAATATATAGATATTATAAACCCACCAATTAATACTCCCATAACAGCTAAAAAATATGAGAATAATGTTAGTAATAACAACCATAGGAATATTGCTATTCTAGGTAAGTTATATATAACCCATACTCCGAACAAGAATATCCATATTTTTCCCATTTCAAATCTCCTATGTTTAGTTTATTTCATTACCTCTTCCAATGTAATATCATCCAAATATAAATCTCTTTCTATTTTTAATCCAAATGGTCCTTTAACACTTTTTAGTTCTGATAAGGTAAAATATCCAAGTTCATCAAAATCACCCTTAACATACCCAAAGAAAGTATCTTCTCCATCATATTCTGTAGCAAACCAAGTCCATTGATTCCAAGGACAGAAGAATTTTGCTATTATTTTAATATCTTTTGGTTCTTTCTTCTCGTTCTCATATAACTTTGGAAACTTTTTTTCTAATACTTTTGTTAGCAATTTCATATCAAATCTCCTTTAAACATAGTTAATTTTTTTTCCTTTCCAATTTCCTTGATAGTTATAAAAAATATCACACTCTGGATTATCTACTTCGCATATATGTAACTCTACTATCTTCTTCTTTTTTAAGCATTTTTTACAAGGTACATAATCATACCCAGCTCTATATGATATAGAACTGTGCTTATAATATGCAGAATCCTTTTTACTTTTTATAAAAAAATCTATACAACATCTTGGGATATTAGAATGTAAACCATATTTTAAATGATAATCGTCCATATCCTTTATTTCCATTACCTATCCTTTTATAACTGCCAAAGGTTTTAGTTCTGTTACTATTTCCACTAAGTCTTTTTGATTTTCCATTACAACATCAATATCTTTATATGCACCTGGAGCTTCATCTAAATCTTCACTACTCCTAACCCCATGAATAACTCCCTGTTCGTTCAACTTCTTAATTTCCTCTTCCAAGTTTAAATTATTCTTTGCAAACCTTCTTCCCATTAATCTACCAGCTCCATGAGAACAACTCATAAAACTTTCTGGATTACCTAACCCCTTGACAATATAGGACTTAGTGCCTTGTGAACCAGGAATAATACCTATCGTTCCTTCTCTTGCTAGAGTAGCACCCTTCCTATGTATGATAACATTTCTACCAAAATGATTTTCAAAGGTAGCATAGTTGTGAGCAATATTTATCATATCAGTAGAATAAGCAATAGTTTTAGTTCCAGTATCAACACTTTCCCAAACACAATCTATCACCCTATCCATCATTAATCTTCTATTAGCATAAGCGAACTCTACACAATATTCCATTTCTCTTTTATAACATTTTCCTTCCTCAGTTTCAATTGGAAGAAAAGCTAACTCTAATTCTTTTGGAACTTTACTATACCATCTCGTGTTCATATTTATTGCAACTCTATTATGATAATCAGCCACTCGTTTACCTAAATTTCTACTTCCAGAATGTATCATTATCCATATATTATCTTCGGTATCTACTTGGATTTCTATGAAGTGATTACCTCCACCGAGAGTTCCTAGTTGTTTTAAAGCATTATAATATTCTCTATGAATAATTGGATAATCGTTTTGTGTATTATACCCACTCATAACATCTTTTTTAGGCATTAAAATTTCTTCTTGCCTTTCTTTATGTCTTCCATTTTTGTTACCAACAGGAATATTTTCTCTTATCTTTCCCATTATTTTCTTTAATATATCTTCTTCCAATTCATTTCGTTTGATATTAGTATTTACTGCACACATACCACAACCTATATCTACACCTACTGCATTGGGGATAATAACATTTTCAGTAGCCATAACTCCACCTATTGGCATACCATATCCGAAATGACAATCAGGCATGATAGCTATGTGTTTAAATGCAAAAGGTAAGTTAGCTAGGTTTACTATCTGCTTCATAGCACCTTCCTCAACATCATCTAACCACATTTTTACAGGTAGTCTATTTTCTCCAGCTATTACTCTTTTCATCTAGTTAGTTATGTTACCAACTACTGTTATTGATACAATCTCATCTCCATCAGCTAATCCACGAACTCCTATTTCCTCTCCTAACTTATCCATACTTACTATTTCAGTTTTCAATATCACACCATCTTTTGTTACCACTACAATTTCTTTTCCCATATCAAATCTCCTTTCGTTATTAGTTTATGTTTATAGTATGGCTAGAAAGAATTGAACTTTCGGCAACGGGGTGAAATCCCGATATGTTAACCACTACACCATAGCCACATACTTGTTTTATATTTGTTCAGAGCAACTATCCTCATTAATAAAAAATTCAACATAATTATATATCCCATCTTTATTACATATTTCAAATTCACTTGTGGATAATGTGTCGTAATCTTCGTTGCCTGTTGTTATTATTACCTTTGCATCTTGTCTCTCAAATTGCTGTAGTTCCAATATAAGCTCTTTTATGGTCATTACTTCTCCTATGTATATTTGGTATCCTTGACAGGTTTAGTTCCAACAACAACCATCAACTTCAACGAAATCTTTACCTGTATCCCTGGCGGAGAGCCAGTATCCTTTTTTTAGACGACAAGGACAATTTTCAATTTAATAACTGCATATATTCCCAATTAAAGAAGAAGGAGTGTTGTGCTGAGTAACCAAATGAATGTCAATCAAAACACTCCTTCCATACCAAAAAAGGGAGGTGTCTAACGCAAGGAAAATCGCCTGATTTCCTTTATTTTAGAAATTTACATTTGCTTCAACATCTTCGTTCTTCCAAAACATTCCTTCTTTACATTTACTACATAGATAAGCATTATTAATTTCATCAAACTCCACATCATCATCAGAACCGCAATAATCACACGGATAATCTTCTGTTCTTGGTGTATCTTTTTCTATTTCTATATAGCAGTCTTCACATATGACTCCATTCGGTACTTCATATCCTCCATCAAACATAAGTGTTCCACAACTATCACAAGGAAGTCCAGAATACTCACCAATTATTTCTTCTTGTTCATAATCAGAACCCATATCACTTATGTCTAATTTACCCTTGTAAAACTTTTTTCTGCATTTTTTACATAATTTGTATAGTATATATCCATCATTTTCTTTAACTATTTTTAATGGTCTTTCACAATAACAATTATCACAATTTCCTACTGTTGGATTTTTATCTTGTATTGTTTGGAATCTTCTGTTTATATCTTTATCGTGCTTCTTAAATATTTTGTCATTTTGGAATTTATCAAAACCTCCCCAACCATTTCCATAATTTCTTCTGTAATATCCTTCCTCAAAAGTTGGAATATACTCATATTTTGTATTAGTTTTACCACTATCTTCGCATATCTTTATTACTCTTCCAATAGTTCTACCTAAGATAGCTAAGTCCAGAGTTTCCTGTATTGTATGATTATTTTTATAACCAATACTTAGATTAACTCCACACTTTTTAAAATGTCTTTCCATTATAGTAATATCAGAATACATACCATACTCTTCTTTAAACCCAAAACTCTCTATATACTTTATATAATCACTATTCTGGGAAGTATAAAATACAGCATCATTTTCTCCTTCTCTGTCCAAAGATATAAAGAAGTTACATTTACTAACAAAATCCAACTTTAACTTATCTACAATATCCTCATAATTATCCAGAAACCATTGACACCCTATTGAACCTGATTCTTCTCCATCAAACAATAGGATATAAGGTTTATATTCTGCTCTCTTTGCTACTTCGTATATGCCATAACAACCAGCTCTATCATCTCCACTAACCTTTCCAAACATTACATTTCTTCTTTTATCCCAGTATATATCGCCCTTAATTCCTTCCATGACAATATCATAGTGAGCAGTAATCCCTATGTTAGCTATTTTATCAGAGTTTGGTATTCCTAGCAAGTATTCATTCCCCTTACTTGCGTAAAATTTATAATCCAAATCTAAATATTGTTTTCCAATATCTATCGGTTCGGATTTTATAAACCTTACCAACTTCTTAACATCCAAATTAATCATTTTCTACCTCCGCATTTTCTAATTCGTTAGCACACTCCCGACAACAATCTTGGTCGTTTAAATCCTCTTTCATAAATACTTCTCCACATTCATTACACTCAGCAAAAAGATTTACATAACAATCCGCACAATAATAATCTCCTTCAAAAGTTGAAGCATTTTTCATATTAGTTGTTTCCTCACATCCATTACAACGGAAAAACAACCCTTCCCAACAACTTTCACAATACCATTCCCCATCATCACCTTCTCGCACATCTTCATTAGAATAATAATTTCCACAACAAGGACAGTAGGCATAATGTTCATCATAGCAATCTCTGCAGTAAGGAGTTTCGTCTCCCCACCATACTTCACCTTCTTCTAAACCTTCTCCACAAGAACTACAGGCATATCCACTACGACTTTCACATCCACAACTTCCGTTTCCATAAAAATCAGTTATGGAATATATTTCATTACCACAAAATAAACATTTTAATTGTATTCTTTCAGCCAAATCTCCAAGAGGAACTTCAATATAAAAATTACGAGGTCCAAATTTAGCTTCATCTATTGCTGGTATTAAGTTTGCATTTTCTTTCGGTAATGCAATAGTTGTAGTTCTATATTCAATATCCTTATATGGAATTTCAGATATATCTTTTAAATTATAGCATAATAGATTATAGTATTTCCCTTCCATTACTCTTTTTAGATGAATTGGTATTTTCATTATATCTTCCATAAACGTTTGTCTTATATAGTTTTCCAACATTTTGTTTGGTCCAGGATAAGGTCTACCAAAAACAATTCCGATATTTTCCGTTCTCTTTTCTATACCAGTAGTATTATCTACTAGATTTCCCATATGAATCCATTGTCTAAATATTTTTACCCCATCATCATTCTCTACTACCGCAATATAAGTGTTACTGGATAAATAATAAATAAGATTAGCTGAACCTCTGCAATCATCTCCATAATCAAAAGCTTGACAGCTACCCCAACCTTGAGTGTAGTTAGAAGCGCATAAACAATCACTCAGTTTGTTACTTAATATAAGAGTTCCAGTTTGTTTTGCTTTACTTAAAAGGTCAGAATAACGAGAATTGAAATCTTTAAACTGGGATTCAGTTAATATCTTTCCCATAAACTTCCCTATCTTCATTGTGCTTCTATTAGTTTTTATATATCCATTATTTATAACTTGAAATTCACCCTGAACCCCCCATCTTCTTAACAAGACTTCCATTTCTTCTGTTATATCATTTATAACTTGGTATGTTTTTCTAACTCTATGAATACCTGCATCCATATTCCTATAATGCAACATTACATTTTTACTAATTCCCATATTAGCGAAAAAATCCATTTTTTTCTGCATTACTCACTCTCCTTTGATATTTTTCTTTATTTTGCAATAGCATCTTCTGATATATCTTCATTAAATACAGTTTTATATCCAGTTTTTTCAAGTATTTTAGCCGTATATCCTCCATTTAAAGTGTCAAAATCATTAGCATAACTTAAAAATATAATCTCACCACATATCCCTAATACTTTTTGTTTACCCAAACCACAATCAACTTTATCTCCAACATTAACATATTTAATTTCAAAATCTTTTATTACCAAATCTGTTATCTGGCCTTCCACTAAATCTTCCTTAGTTCCTTTAAATATAATCCAAGAACAACTATATCCTAACTTGTCTATGCAAACTAATCCTTGGCGAGAGTTTTGGCAAATGTAATAATCATTATCTTCTTTTTGAATAACCCCATCATCTATAACAGTATCTTGAATTTTGCAACTTATCCGCATTCCTTTTTCTAGTTTTCTTGGACTTACAATTTCTTCTTCAATTACCTTGCTTATACCATTAGCAATTATTTTAAAATTAGTTACACTTTCCTCAGATAATTCTTTTGCACTGCCTGAACCAATTCTCCAAGAATATTTATATCCTAATATATCTTTGCATCTTTCTCCATCTATTTTGTTCTGACAAATATAAAACATACCATCTTTTTCTTGTATTGTACCATCTTCTATTTTCACTCTTGCTATGAAACATTTTACTTTCGCTCCAACTTTTAGTCCTTTCATCTTTTCACCTCCACCTTAGTTTTAATTATAGAGGCCACTCGTGAACCTCTCTTTTGTTCCGTTTTTTCTACTAGATATATTATATCACTGGTTACTATCACCTATCAAGTAAAAAATGATGCTTAAATTAAACCCACTTTCCTCAATCTTATTTCTGCCTGAACATCTAATTCTTTTCCATTGGCGTAAGCATTATATAAGGAAGGATATGTGTCTAATCTTTTCCTTGCTCTAATGCTAACATCCAATATTCTGTCAAATGTAACTTCTTGGCTTCTCTCCATTAAGAAGCTTAATGCCTCACCAAATAATCCCAATTCAGCTTTTTTATCTTCCAAACTATACTCCTTTCTAGCAATCAGAATCGCTAGCATCTTTATTATGTTATTGCTATATTTTCTTCACTAGCCCAATCTATAGCTCTATTTAATTGGAGAGCAGTATCTACAGTTAGGTAAGTGTTTATTGCCCATTCAAGCATTCTTTTTCTTTCTGTTTCCGCATTATCTCCCATACTCTCACAAAAATTCCTTATGGTTCTTTCTTTTCCACCTCTACATAAAGCAGATATTTCTTTTTCTGTTAATTTTCTTAATTTATTTTCCAACCCAACCTCCTTTTATTTTGACACTATACGAAGAACCATTAAAAGTATAATAATATCCAATATTATCTCTATTATCTGATGACTTTCCATAACTAACTCTTTAACCTAAGCAAACTAGAACCTACTTTCCATTTACCATCATCTTCCGTATCTACGTGGATTGTTTTTGTATTGACCTTTGTAATCACACCATCAATTACATATCCATATTTACTATCAAATTCAACCTTATCTCCAATACTAAAACTTCTCGCTATTCTTGCTTGAAGTTCTTTATGCCTAGCCTTCAATATATCCCAAAATTCTCTTACTTCTGATGTTTCCTTAATACTCCAACAATAATCTACTACTTCTGATTTAGTCATTCCAACCTCCTTTTTGGTTAATCCCAATCTAAATCTCCACCTTTAACTTCAAATCTTTTCCACTTCTTGCCTTTCTCGTCTATCAAATATTTGCCACCTACTGTTATCTTAGGAAAATCACAATCGCAAGATATTAGTTGTCCGTGACAAATTGGACATCTTTCAATATCACAACCATCTAAATGAAGTTCCCCTTTCATCTTACCACAATCTTCACACCTTTCAACTGCCATATTTCACCTCTTTTATAGCAGGCTTAATCGCCCGCATTTGTTTATTATATTTTTCCGTCAAGAAGATTTCCATCTTCTTCTTTTGGCTTACTTTTCTTCCCTGACATCAACCAAGCTTTATCTAAATTAACTGAACCATATCCTTGATAATAACTCTTACCAGATTTTGCTCTTTTAGCATGACTTAGTTTTTGTTTCCACCCTGATACTCTTTCCTTGATTGGTAAACCTTGACCAATATCTAATTTAACAACCTTCCAATATCTTCCGAATCCATCTCTTAATTTTACTCTACCATCAATTAATTTTTCTGCTACTAAACCGAATCTAACCGCATTATCCATAATACTATCTCCGTTCATTTCTTCTTCTGGAGAATAATCTTTCCCCCAACCTTTTGATTTTCTTGTTTTAACCTTTGTTGGTCTCGTGATGTAGATTACTCTTTTTTCCAAATCCGTATGAACTCCCATCTTTATACCTCCCAGTTTAGTTTATTTTATAAAGGCCACTTGTTACTTCTTTCCGCTATCTTTATTGATACTATTATACTATGGACTTGTACTGGTTGTCAAGAACTAATTTCACTATCCAAGCACGCTAATTCGCTCGCACCTTTGTTCTTCTCTATAACTATTTCTGTGCTACTTACTCTTGTCGGAACTGTATTGGTGTAATGCCAATGTTTCAGGTGTTTACAAGTCTTTGGAACGGATTTAGAATATCTCCATCCCATACAACTACAATATATATCTTTCCCATCTTTAGAACGACATATATTATGCTCTAATCCTTTTTTTGAACTGCTCTCATATACCGCTAATACTTCCACTATAACCTCCTCCTTATTGGTTAACTTCTGTCCAAAATCTACAAACTCTCTCAGATTGGTCTTGTTCTAATGAACAATCAATCTGGGCTTCGTCCATTGTTTCTTTTATTTCACCATCTGTATTCGGATAGAAACACCCGCAATTACTACAAGATTTTTCTACTACATTTCCACTCTCAATCGCTCCACTATTCATATTCACTTCCCCTTATAAACCTGGTAAAGTCTACCATTTCAACAGGTATCTCTTCTGCCATATCAATATCCCATGCAGTGCTACCACCTTCATATTCGCAAACATTTCCGTATTCCGTTTCGTATATCCCGTGCTTCTGTTCCATTTCTACCTCCTGTTTTTCGGAATCCAACAATCTAATTCCGTATTAACAATCTTTTTGGTCATTTTCTTGGGTGATTTATACCACCATATTTCAACCTGAGCAAAATCAGGTTTAGTCTCCATAAACTTCCTTATCTCTTTCCTTTCCTTTGGATCGATATATCCGTTTACTTTGGCTACAATCAACCTTAACTTACCATCTTTCATTAACCCGCAAACATCAAACAACCCCTTTGAACCAGATGACCTCATCGCCCACATAGGCTTTTGCCTTTTCAGAAGATTCAATATCTTAATCTCCATTCGGTCTCCTGCCTCTCGGTTTTGTCTACCAATTAAGGCTTTCTCTTCAGCAGAACACATAATTCACCTCCAAGGTTTGTGTTTCTGTTATTTTTAAAGAACTATAAGTATTATAACATGGAAACATTATGGGTGTCAATAACTAAATTTATGGGTAAAATAACTGCTAAAGTGGGGAAAAACATTTCCCCACATCAATAATACTCCTCCAAGTAATATCACCGAATTACACTTCCCATATATAATATATATAAGAGGTCTAAAATGCCTATATGCGTGTAATAAATATATCAACATAAATACTTGCAATAAATACTACCTAATATGCCTAGAGTATAGAGAAGTAAGTATTAATCTGGGGGGGGAGTGTTTTTAACCATCCCTATAAGGATGGATGCCATAAGGTAATTCCCATATGGTCGTGGAATGTTATTGGGTACTATATTGGTATGGTAGTGGTACTGTAGTGGTATGGTATGGTAA
>Ga0222640_1000323_pt1 | contig 15105 bp, 16 predicted proteins | sample AntAcemetagen187_FD_181144 | JGI IMG/M metagenome (GOLD analysis project Ga0222640, IMG submission 181144) | Saline water microbial communities from Ace Lake, Antarctica - #187 | ecosystem: Environmental > Aquatic > Non-marine Saline and Alkaline > Saline | place: Antarctica: Ace Lake... | reverse complement strand
TGCTGATGCTTCAGGAGAAGCTAACCTTTTTAAAAATCAAATATTAGGCGGAGCTGGTTTCCCAGGTCACTGGTTTGCTGAGGGGGATAAGACCACCAGAGCCACGGCCATGGAGATGAGTTTACCTACTCTTAAAAATTTAAAATCAAAACAGAAAAAAATTCAGTTTATGATTACACGAATGTTTAATTTTGTCATTGACCAGGCTATAATAGCTGGAACCTTAAAGAAGGATGTTGATAAAAACTTTAAGATAACACCTTCTCCTATTGTTTCAAGAGATAATACTAAGGGCACCGCTCAAGTAATTAATGGATTAGTAAGTGGATTAATTCAGGCAGCAGATAAGGAGTGGATAACAAGTGACAAAGCTAAAATTATCCTTAACGCTGTTTTTTCTCAGTTAGGTGTAGATATTCAAAATGATGTTAATGAAGACGAACAAGGAGGGGGCTCTAATGAAAAATAGTTTTAAATTCATTTCTGAATCAAAGGACAACGTTGCCTTGCTTGAAGGCTTGAATGATATTGTGATGTTATACGATACTAAAATAAAAGACGATAAAGTAAAAGAAAGCTTAGAAGAAATTCAAATATCTTTTAATGAGAAGATGTATGATTTAATTGAATCAGGGCTAAAGGACATTGATATTGAAAAGATGTCTGCCAATGGCAAAAAGTTATTGATGAGCTTTGTAGTAAGCGCTGAAGTAAAAGAAATTGTTGGGCAAGCAGTCGGTGCGGCAAGTATGTGTTGGGATCCAATACCTAAAGGAATATTTAATAGCACTCGAGCAATTAAAATATTAAATAGTCTTCTAGAATTGTATGCTTCGAAGAGAAGAGGTGAAGACGTAAAGCAAACCTTTGAAGAATTAAAACAATCGTTCATTTCTTTCGTGCCAAAGATGATAAAAGCTGGGATCACAGATTTTCATCCTGAAAAATTACCTCCATTTAGTTTAGAGCTTTTTGATAAATACACAGATTATAAATATATAGCAACTAAAGAAGACGGAAGTAAAGAGTCATTTAATACTTTTGATGACTTGAAAGCGAGTAAGGTTGAGTATAAGGAGCATCAGTTAGATATCAAAATGAAAGAAGCGGAAAAGAAAATAGGTAATTTTACTTATTATAAGCAATGGTGGAAAGGTAAAGGTAGGACAATTGAGAGCTTTATAATCTCAACTGACATAGGGATTGATTTGCACTTAGATAGTGATCTATTAAGTGATAAATTCAAAGAATCTATATTTTATCTTAAACCTTCGACTTATGACAAATATAGGATATCTGAAAGCGTTGAATTTATTGCACCAGATAGCAAACGTAATGTTACAACTATGCCGTCTTGGGTTAAGCAATTAGACGTAGGTAAAATATCTATATTGGAGAGTAGTGAGCTTGAGAAAGTATTGGAGTTTTCTGGTAATGGTTTAAAATTAATATATACAGCTAAGAGAGAAAGCGAAAGTTCAGATTTTTGGTCTTTGCAAAAAGAAGCTAGAGGTGATGGTGTAGGGCTAGGGGGAGAAAAACAGAATGATGGTGGAACGGATATTTGTGTTTGCCCTGAATGCAAAGAAGAAGTGTCCCATGATAGAGGCACTCCTTGCGTTGAAATTAAATGTCCTAAATGCGGAGTAGCTATGGTAGGAAAATAAAATAAGTCAAAAATAACTTGACATTTGTAAAAATATAGTTTATATTTTAAGTAGATGAGTTATTAACAGGTTATTCACAGCTTATCCACAAATATTAACAGGAGGCTTAATATTCCTTATCCGAATGAACATTCCGCTCGAGTAATGGAACCTCTTTCCAAAGCATCTGGCAACTTTGCCAGGAAATCTATAGCTTCAGGTATTAACATTATTTTACAAAAACCTAAAAGTGATATACGTACTTCAATGAAAGTGCAAGCTTATCGTTTTGGTAAAAATCAATTTACTCCAGAACTAGCTAAAGCTTGGTTGAAATCTAACGAAATTGATTACACTCTGTTTGAAGCGGCAAGCACTTTAGAGAAAAAAGAAGCTATAGACACAATAACTAAAGTCCTTTCAGACTGTATAATAGAAGGTAGAGGCGATGGCGTAGGAACAGGCGGAGAGAAACAAGGTGATGGCGGAACAGATACTTGTGTATGCCCTACATGCAAAGAAGAAGTTAAGCATAATAGAGGAACTCCTTGTGTTGAAATGACGTGTCCTAAATGTGGTGCTTCTATGGGTGGTAAGTAATGAAAGTTGAAAAAGGTTTTTAAATGAAATATAACCATATAAATATTGCAGCTTTTTTAGAGAGTAGCTCTTCTGGTGACGTTTGGAAGGTTATGATTATTGAGGAAGGACTTTCTAAAAATGGCAAATACTATACTCAGGAAGCTCTTACAAAATCAATTAATCTTTTTGAGAAATCAAAAGTTTGTTTTTATGAATGGCAAGATAAGCATTATGACCATTTGCCATTAAGTATAGAAGAAATGCGTCCAGAAGGATTTCCCCTTCAAACAGCTGGTTTTCTTGATAATGTTAAATTTGAGACTGTTAAGGTCGAAGGGAGAGAGGTTACTGGATTAACTGGATCATTGCATTTGCTTACGACTAACTCGAAAGTAAAGAATTTGAAGCAGATGCTAACAAATGCCTGGCAAAAAGGGTTAAAAAACTTGTTAGGTTTATCTATAAATGCAGAAGGTCCGTCAAGTGTTAGAATGCTTAATGGGCAACCGGTAACGGTTGTTGATAGCATTACTAAAGTATTTAGTACGGATTTTGTAAGCCAACCAGCAGCGGGCGGTGGATTACTTAAAATGATTGAAAGTATTAACTTAAAAGGAGGGAACGAGAAAATGTTTAAGAAAATTCTTGAGGCTGTGAAGAGATGGAATCCAAAATTGTTAGAAAGCGTAGATATCGCTAATATCACAGAAGTAGAAGTTACTAGCATATTTGAATCTTTAGTTAAAACGGCTAAAGAAAGTAATTCTAATAAAACAAAAGAGCTTGAAGCTATTGTAGCAAAATTCAAAGAAAAAGATTATAGTGAAGCAGAAACTTTACTTAATGCTTTGATATCAATGAAAGAAATGACTGACAAAGAATTGCTTGCAGCTGATGACTCTAATTTAGATCCTAAGAATTTAAAGAAAAAGAAAGATTTATTAAAAAAGCAAGCTGAAGCTAAAGACAAAACTGATCAGGATGTAAAAAATACTGATTTAGAAAAGAGAAATAAAGATTTAGAAGCCAAGTTAGACGGCATAAGTAGTAAATTAGCGGTTAAGGAATGTAAGGATATGTTAGAACTTGCTTTGGCTGAGAGTAATCTTCCTGATGTAATCAAAAATAAAATCCGTAGTTCCTTTAAGAACAAAGTTTTTAAAGAAGCAGACATGAAAGAATCAATTAAGTCTGAGCGCACAGTATTAGCTAAATTGGTTGAAAGTAATACTATAATTGATTTTGGTATCGATATAGGTGAAGGTAGTTTTGTTGCGAGAGAACCAGTTACTCGTTTGCAAGCTTCTTTGGATTTAATGCTTGGATATAAGCCTGAAGATAGCGAAAAAGATAACTACAAAGATATTGGTGGTTTTAGATCATTGAAAGAAGCTTATGTTGCTTATACTGACGATGCGGAAGTAACTGGTAGAATGGGAGCAAAAGCGTTAGCAAGATTATCTGAAGCAGTTGTAGATGATAATTCTAGCTTTGCTTATGCTTTAGGTTATTCTATGCAAAGAAGGATGTTACCTGAATATAGAGCAATACCTGAGCATTGGAAAGAGATCGCAACTGCGGTTGCAATAAAAGATTTTAAGTTACAAGAAAGAATTCAATGGGGTGGATTTGGAGTTCTTCCTACTGTGCAAGCAGCTAGGACAGTTGCGGGTACGCCGATAGATAGTGCGTCACCTACTTACCCAGAACTTGGATTCCCGCCTGATCAAGAAGCTACTTACGCCGTTGCCACTAAGGGTGGAATGGTAACAGTAACTAGAAGATCAATTATAGATGATGATTTAAAGGTGCTTTCAGGCATTCCTAAAAGAGTTGGTAAAGCTGCTGGATATACATTAAATCAATTCGTATTTGATTTAATGATAGGTTACGGCGCTTCTGGTATAAATACTGCAACTATTTATGATAGTGCAGTTCTTTATATTGCCGCTCATAAGAATTACAGAACAGGTGCATTAGGGTTTGATAACCTTCAAGATTTATTAAATGATATGTGGTATCAGTGTGAATTAGGATATAAGACTGACGTTGCAACACAATTAGAAGCTGCTGCTACAGAATTAGATGTTACTGGTGGAACTGGCCAGTATTTCAAAGCTGGAGATTACGCATGGATAGACGGAGAAATTGTTCGTATAGATTCAGTATCTACGGATGCATTGACTATTGCAAGAGGTATGTTTGGAACAACTGATGCTCAGCACGTAGTTGCAATTGATGTTCGTAAGGTTACTCAGTTCTTAGCATTAGAGAAACCAACTCTTTGGGTCCCTCGTTCCTTGAATGGTACAGCTTTATCACTACAGAATTCTGATAAGAATCCTGAAACTGCTGAAGGTGGAATCAATACTCTAAAGGGTCAGTTTGAAACAAAGCAAAGTCCGTTCTTACGCGGTGATGAAAATAATTATTACTTAACAGCAAAAAAGAGTGACGTAGAAGGTATTGAAGTAGGATTTTTGAACGGGAAAGAAGAACCAGAGATTTTAGTTCAAGATCAACCTACTGCCGGTAATGTGTTTGTCTATGATACAATTAGATATAAAGTTCGCCATGAATACGGTGGAGCAGTTGTAGACTTTAGAGCATTCGCTGGTGCAATTGTATCGTAAAAATTAATCTGAATTAACGGCAATGGCCGAGGGGGGAATCCCCTCGGCACAGCTGTTAGGTTGTAAAATGCCTAATGTTAAGGAGGTCTGAATGAAGTTTACAAGATATAAATACGGAGTAGCAAACGAAAGAGGTACCGCCCTCACAAAAGCGACAAGTTATACGATACTCGAAAATGATATTTTAAGAGGCGGTCAGTTTTTTAAGATAAATGGCGCCTACACCTTAACACTACCAGTCGCAAGTTCAAATTTAAAAGGTGTTAGCGTTTACGTTACTGGAAATAATGGATCCGCTAAAGTTGCTGTTGTCGCTGGTTTTGGTGGTGGCGGAGCAAGTTACGATACAGTAACAGTTGGTTCTTATAATATGGTAGAATTTTGGTGTGATGGTTCTTATTGGTATGCTTTGTCTGACGCTGTTGGCGCTAGCTAATAAGGAGGTTTCACAATGGGAAAGGGAAAACCTACCAGATATAAATATAGTGTTGCAAACCGTAGAGGAACAGCATTAAGTAAAGCCGCTGATTACTCTCTCACCGAGAGCGATGTCCGAAGATATGGATATTCATTTATAAAATTATCTGTTACGGCCACATTAACTTTGCCTGTTGCCGCTGATGTATATAAAGGTGTAAGCCTTTTAGTTACGTCAAGTGGGCAATGTAATGTTTATGTTGCTGCTGGTTTTAATGGTGGTGGAGCTAGCTATGATACTGTTAATATAGGGTTATATGAATCTGCTGAGTTTTGGTGTGATGGCAGTTATTGGTATGCTTTAAATATAACAGTTAAAGGAAATGGCTCAAGTAGCTCAAGTTCATCTAGTTCTTCTAGCAGTTCTAGTTTATCAAGCAGTTCAGAAAGTTCATCAAGTTCATCAAGCAGTTCTTCAAGTAGCTCAAGTTCTTCGAGCAGTTCTAGTTCATCAAGTTCGTCTAGCAGTTCATACAGCTCAAGCTCAAGCTCTTCAAGCAGTTCAAGCTCATCTAGTAGCTCAAGCTCATCTAGTAGCTCAAGTTCATCTAGCAGCTCAAGTTCTCTAAATCAAGATTGGTTTGGAGTTACAAGTGCTGATCTTGATTCAGATTGTGGCGATGATGGTGGAGCAACTACTATTGAAGCAGCTCTTAACGGAACAGGCGTTTGGAAACATTCTGCTGATGAAACTCATTGGTTCATAATCGATTTAGCTCAAAGTCGCTGGGTAAGTAAAGTTAGAGGAAGAAGTGGCGGAGATTTGAGTTGGGATCCAACTAATGTAAACATCTATGTAAGTGACTCTAAGACAGTTTGGGGCGGAGCAGTCAAATCAGGGATTACAACATGGCAAGATACTGGTATCTGGCAAGAATTTGATTTAACAACACAGAAGTATGGACGCTATGTGAAAGTAGAGATAACTACAACTGAGCATGTAAGTAAATACTTAGAGTTTGGTGGGCCAGCTGGGAATTTCTTCAAAATCTTTGATCTATACGTTCAAGGAGATATGTCAAGTTCATCAAGTTCGTCAAGTTCAAGTAGCTCAAGTTCAAGTTCAAACTCAAGTTCAAGTAGCTCAAGTTCAAGTAGCTCAAGTAGCTCTAGTTCGAGTACAAGCACGTAAGGATAGTCTCCCGGCAGAGTTAATTCTCTGCCGGGATTACCCAAAAGGAGATAGATAATGGGAGTGCCCGCTTACAAATGTCCGTTTAAAAATAACGCTGGAGCTGGAATAGTTTGTGAGAATGTAGCTTGCGGAGCATATAATCTAAAAGAAGAAGACTGCAATATCATCATGTACTTTAGAAAAAGAGTAAAGTTGGGTGGCTCAAAAGATGTTAAAGAATCTTCTGGAGATCAGACACAGCACTCATCTAGCTCAAGCTCGTCAAGCTCAAGTTCTTCATCTAGTTCTAGTAGTTCTGAATCTTCATAGGAGTAGATTATGAGTTATACTAGAGAAGATTATTTAGCGAGATTGAATACTGCCTTACAGGATGACGCTGAACAATTGTCGCCTGATGATAGATATAGAATTTTGTCTCAAGCTGTAATTATCTTCTCTAAAACTAAACCATACACTAAAATAAAAGAACAAGACGGCGATGGCAGTGCTTATGATTTTGCTTTACCAGATGATTGGATAGATGATTATTCTTACATTGTAGGAAAGATTGAATATCCCGCTGATGATTTTCAAAATCCTTCATACGTAGAAGATAATAACTGGAAATATTTTAAGAAACTTGTTGCTACTGTAGTAACAACTTATCTTAGAATACTTAGCTTTATCCCCGCTACTGGGAAAAAAATAAGATATGAATATGCTTTACCTCATGAGTTTAGTGAGGCGACTTGCACTATAAAAGATAATGATATAGAGGCAGTTATAAATTTAGCTGCCGCTCTTTGTTTCTGGGCTCTCGCGGCAAAATTTGCACAAAGCACAGATTCGACAATCGAAGCTGACGTTATTGACTATCAGCGAAAATCTGATCTTTATGCCTCATTGGCTAAAGAAAAGATAGCAACTTATAATTCATTAATGGGCTTAGGTGAAGAATCTAAGGGAACTGGTGCTGCTTCAGCTGGCATTTCTGTGAAGGATCTCGATTTTGAGTATTCATGGAAAAGTGATATGCTGACGCATCCATCAAGATTTCGCTAATACCCCAGGCAAAGAGTAAAAAGGAGAAGGCGGAGATAGAAGACAAGTTTTGAATACCTGAATTCTATCCTTCCGCTTTAAGAATAAATGTCTTTAGCTTTAATTCGAACACAAATAAAAACTAACCTAGAAGCTATTTCTGGAGTAGAACACGTTTATGATTATAAACGCTACTGTAGTGATTTAGCTGCATATAGAGATTTGTTTGTTAAAGATTCAAAAGTAAACACTTGGGATATAGAAAGAAAATCTTTTGAGAGAGTTGGCCATGGGGGTAATGGTGATGTCCAGGATGTAAGAAATGTTTTTAATATACGAGGGTTCTATTCTTTTTATGATGAAAGAGAAACAGAAAAAACATTCCAAGACCTCGTTGAAACAATATGTGCCAGTTTTATTAGTAATCCGACATTGAATGGAAAAGCAGAAATAGTTCATATACCTATCATTGGAGAATTCTCAACGGCTTTCCTAGGTTCAGTTATGTGTCATGTCGTTAATATAGAGATTATTATTACAGATAGGATAATTTAAAGGAGGTTTGTAAAAAAATGAGCAAAATAACACGCATTGCGCAATTAGCCGGGAAAGTTGAAACTATATCTGGTAACGCAGAAGCTTTAGCAGCCGCACAAGCTACAATCTTAGCTTATGATCCAGTAATGGATATTGAGCCTGAACAGTTCAAAAGAAACCCAGTAATAAAAACTATGTCTAGATTTCCTTCGGTTCCTGGGGCCAGGAAGATGTCACTAGGTTTTAAAGCAGAACTTATGGGGCCTGTCTCAGGTTCAAAAGGAACTACATTGCCGATAACACCTTTCTTAAGAGCTTGCGGATTATCAGAAGCTCTCTCAGCTGGAGTGTCTAATATTTACGTTCCTATATCTAGTAGCTTTGTTACCGCCTCATACGCTCTTTATGAAGATGGTTTTAGAAAACTTATGTGTGGTTGTGCCGGTAATGTTAAATTCCAATTCAAAGTAGGTGAGCCGGTATTTTGTGAATTTGCTATGCAAGGAAAATATTCTTCTCATAGTGATACAGCGTTGTTGACTCCTACGTACCCAGTCCAAGTTCCATTTATTTTTATGGGCGCAACGGTTACTATCGATAGCGATTCGTTGGTATTAGATGCTTGTGAAATTGATTTACAGAATGAAGTAGTTATATCTCCTCGGCCACAAGATGCTTCTGGTATTGATTACGCAAAGATAACTGGTAGAAATCCAATAATGACTTTTGATCCAGAAATGGTTGCACTTACTGATCATGATTTTTATGCAAAGATATTGTCTAGTGCAACTATGGCGGTTATTATAACGATGAATGATTCGAATGGTAACAATCTTTACTTCTCACTTCCAGCTGTAAGATACACTGAAGTAAAGTCAGGAGACAGAGAAGGGATAAGAGTAGTGAATGCAACTTGTGAAATCTGTAAAAATAGTGACGGCGGAAATGATGAGATAAGTATAACTATGGGAACATCGTCTAGCTCTTCGAGCTCTAGTTCAAGTTCTAGTTCTTCTAGTTCAAGTTCTAGCTCAAGTTCTAGCACTTCTACATAAGTAGAGAAGGAGCTGAATTGAAAAGTAGTTTCGGTTGTAAAATAGAAGCTAAATTAAGCATTCCTGATTTCAAGAATGCTAGCATAGTATTAAGTCAAATAGCTAATAAAGTAGCAACCGAATCTAAGAAGAATATTCGCACTCAGACTAATGTTGATGATAATTCGGCATTCAAGAGATTATCAGTTAAGACTATCAAAGATAAAACAAGAGAAAATGCACCTTATCCTCATAGAGCATTATATAGAAAAGGGGTTATGTATAATGCGGTGCGTGTTTCTAAAATAGCTGATAACATTTTTACTGTAGGAATACTTCCTCGAGGAAAACCTAATAGAGAAATGGTTGCGATAATCCATCACGAAGAGACCGCGATAAAAAGAAGATTTTTAGGTATATCTTCACAAACCTTTAAATGGGCTAAAGCTAGAATGGATAGATGGTTTAAAACAAAAAGGTTAAATTCAGTTAAAAAAACATATAGTTATAACTATTAAAAAAAGGAGGTTTATGATTGATCCAATCGGTGTAGGAATGGTGAAAGAATACATATTAGAAAAAGATATAAAGAACCCAACAATATGGTTGATAGGTCCTTTAGACTCTATTATGAAATCAAAGTTTCTTGCTAGCTTTGGTAAAATAAAAATTGAAGATGGCAAACCAGTTTATGTCCAAGGCGAAAATGATTATACTCAAAATAATTTTACTCTCATAAAATATGGATTAAAAGGGTTTAAGAATTTTAAGCTTATGGATATAGAAGTTAAATTTGCTACTAAGAAAGAAAAGGTCTTTAACGTCGAAATTGAAGTTGTTACTGATGAAGTAATAAAAATGATCCCTCTATATGCTATAAACGAATTAGCTTCAGAAATCTGGGGAGAAAATCAGGTAGGTGAAGAACTAGAAAAAAACTAATATTGGCGGTTGAGGTATCAAGCTTAGGCCTCAATTGCCACGACTGTAATGAACACCAAAAGAAATTTCGCGGTTGTAATGATTTACCGATTCAACCATATTTGATTGATGGAAAACCAGCGAAAAGATGTATAGCAAAGCTTTTACCGCCGGAGATAAAGATATACATAAGGTATTATCAAGCTTACAAAAAAGGATTCCTACCTTTTCCTGGAAGTCTTTCGCAGCAACCGGCAAAGTTATTAGATATATTTGATATCTTAGAATCAGCAGAAATTAAAGCGATGGAGAATAAATACAAGGTGTAATATGGCTGGAAAACAAGAATTTAAAGTTGTTTTGAGTTTTGAGGATCTAGCTACCGGTAAGCTGAAGAGGGCTAGTAATGAACAGATAAACTCTATGAAAAAAGTAGGAGTCCAGATCAAGAAGACTGGTACTGGAGCTCAAAAAGATTTAAAAAAGATGACACATGGCCATGATGAGGCTGGACGGCATGCAAGAACTCATGGCTACATGATTACTGAGCTTCAAGGGAAAATAGGCGCTTTACGGAACATAATGCTATTATACTTCTTTGCTATGCGGCCGATTATGAAGTTATACAAAGAAACTACTGAAGCTGCTATAGCTCAAGAAAATGCTGAGATGAAATTAGCGGCCGCATTTGCCGCTACAGGTAAAGGTTCAATTGCTGGAAAAAAAGCTATAATTGAATACTCTGATAAATTGCAAGATTTAACTGGTTTTAGCAATGATCAAATTATTGCTTCAGCTGCACTTTTAGCTAATTATAAATTATCTGAATCTCAAGTAAAAAAAGTTCTTCCAGTAATGCTTGATATGACTGCAGCGTTAAAAGCTAGTGGAAGTGCTAGTGTTAATACGGAAGCAATAGCCAAACGATTAGGTCTTGCTTTTACTGGGCAAGCTAGTTATTTGAAACGATATGGGATTACAATTGATGAAACAACTGCTAAATATGGTTCTTTTGATGAGATATTAAAAGCTATTGAATCTTCGGTTAAAGGTACAGCTGAGGCAATGGCTCAAACTTTTGAAGGGCAAAGAACTGTATTAAGCCAAACAACCGCAGATTATAAAAAACAATTTGGTTATATAATAACTAAAGCGCCACTTGTTAGAGCATCATTGATGATGGTAGGAGCTGTAATTAAAAAAAATACTAAAGATATGGAGGCAAGTCGTAAAGCAACAGATAACTTTGCTTTAACTTGGGATAGAATTGCTGCTGCGGTTATAGGTGTCACTGTATCAATTAGATTATTCTGGAGATACTTTCTTCAAGGTGCACGTGCACTAACTGTTGTTATTCTAACTGTAATAGGATGGATTACAGATTTAGGAAAGGCAATAAACAAATTATTCCCAAAAGATGTAAAAGATGAAATAAAAGGTTTGAAAGAGGGATTAATAGCGTTAGTTCCTGGTAGCAAAAAAGTTATTGATGGTTTCATAGCTATGGGTGATTCAATAAATCAATTTGGAGAAGATAGTAAAGGTGCCGCTCAACTTATAGTAGATGAAATTGATAAGGCAAGCAAAGATGTAAAACATCCTATTGACGATATGATAAATATGTATGCGGAGCTAACTGGTATAGCAAGTGAAACCGCTAAAAAAATGGCTGCTGAAATTAAAGGATTATTTGAAAATGCTAACACTGATATGAAACCAGCATTTGACGGTATGTTAGAATTCATGACATCTTTCGCAACTAAGATGTCTAGCTCTATGTCTGATGGGTTTTTCAAAGTTATGAAAGGTGATTTTGAAGGGTTAAAAGACACAGTAGTCTCTTTTGGTAATACAATGTTAAAAACTATTACAGATATCATTGCTAAATTAATATTAATGAAAATATGGAAAAGTGCCGCTGGCTTTTTAGGGTTTGCACCGATAGCTAGCCATACCGGCGGGTATATAATGTCTGGAGAAGATAGTTTTGGTGCTGGTATTCGTAAAAAGTTTCATAATGGTGGTGAGGTCCAGGCAACATTACTTGAAGGTGAAGGTGTTGTTAATAGAGGGGGCATGGCTTCTCTAGGTGTTGATAACTTGAATAAACTTAATCGTGGTGAAAGTATGGGGGGTGGCGGAACAGTAAATAATTATTATATTAATACAATTGACGAGAGGTCATTTAGAGAAAGATTACAACAGAATGGCGATATTTATACAAACGCTTCTAACCAAAATATAAAAGATAATGGTCCATTAAGACAGACTTCTCAAAGATGGGGGTAATAAATGGGTAGTAGTGACATATTAACTTTAACACCTGAATTTGGCTTAAAAGAAAGCATTTCTTTCAATACCAATATTACTGAATCTGAGACTGGTAAAGAACATCGTGATGCTTTATTGGATCATGGAATAAGAGATTATAATCTTACCTGTAAGTTTTTATCCAAAGCTAACATGGATATCGTTTGGAATTTTTATATAGATAGAAAAGGCGCTTATGATTATTTTCTTATTAAAATATTAACTGAGTTCGAAGCTTCGACTGAATCTGTTGGAACCGCCGATGGCGGAACAGCAACATTCCTATTAGCAAATTTTCCTGTTGACACTACTGGCAATAGCACTTGCACTGTCGCTGGAGTGGCAAATACAAATTACACTTTAAGTAATAATTTTGTTACTGAGAAATCATATATTACATTTAGTCCTATACCCGCTTCAGGTGCAATATTATTATCGTATGAATATTATTTTAAAGTTCGTTTTAATGATGATCAATTAACTAGAGAATTAGCTGCATATCAATTGTTACACGTTGGAATGAAGTTAAAGGAAGTTCGTTGGACTTCTTATAATGCTCCAGCTGGGAATTCAAGTTCGTCCTCATCAAGTTCGTCCTTAAGCTCAAGTTCTTCTTCTAGCTCAAGCCGTTCTTCTTCTAGCTCAAGTTCGAGTTCTAGCTCATCGAGTTCATCTAGCAGTTCAAGTTCTTCAAGTAGCTCATCGAGTTCTTCAAGTAGCTCATCGCTAAGTTCTTCTAGTTCAAGCAGTTCTAGCAGTTCATCAAGTAGTAGTTGGTCGTCAAGCTCAAGTTCATCAAGCAGTAGCTTTTCTTCTAGCTTATCATCTAGCTCATTTAGTTCATCAAGTAGTTCTTCTAGTAGCTCATCTAGTAGCTCATCTAGTAGTTCATTTAGTTCAAGTAGTTCTAGTAGTTCAACAAGCACTTAAAAAATATGTTAAGTTTTACAGCAACATTAATAGCAATTAAAAATCAACTCCAAAATAAACCTGTAGAAATACATGATATTTATCTTGGTAGCCAAACGATTGAAGATTCTAATACTCTACACTTTGTTAATTTTTATTTTCCTATAACTTTTTTTACATACATTGGACATGCCACTCAAACTTATACTGCATTAGGAGTATCAAGAACCGCAGCTAAGAAAACCGCTAGTGGGGAGATAGAACGAATCAATTATCAAGTAGATAATGTTAATAAAGCTATGGGTGCTTATGCTGCTGCTCATGATTTTAGGAATAAACGCATTGTTACTAGGCTTATCTTTCGTGATCATTTAAGTTCTTACTTAGATGCAAAAATTGTTTTTGACGGAAAGATACAAGGCATAAGTTTTGAGAGAAGTAGTGCAATGGCTACTTGTGTTCCTATTATAGGTTCTTTAAGTTTTGAACCAGGTTGGCCATACCAAATAGAATGTAACGCTCGGTTTGGTGATGCTTATTGTAAAATTAATAAAGAAGCAGCTGCGAATAAGGTTACTGGCTCAGCTACTAGCGGATCAACCACTACATTAATTGATACAACTAATTTAACTCAAGCTGATGACTATTGGAATTGGGGAATAATAACTTTTACTTCTGGCAACAATGATGGTTCATCAAGAAAGATTTTAGACTTTGATGCCGCTTCAGATAAATTGACTTTAGATTATGCCTTAGACAATGCTGTAGTAGTTGGCGATGCGTATGTAGTTTATCGTGGGTGCGATAAAACTTTATCAAGGTGCGGAGATACATTTTCAAATACGGCAAATTATCATGGTTTTCATACTATACCATTAACAAAATAAAATATGGATTTAAACAAACTTATTGGAATACCTTTTAAATTAAATCACAAAGATTTCAAAGGATGTGATTGTCGGGGCATTGTTCATTTATATTATAGTTTCATTAAAGATAAAATACTTCCTTTTTCTGATGGGAAGAAAATATTTTTTAGGGATATTAAGAATGATAAGGAGCGTATCGTATCTGTTTTAAAAACTTTTTCTAAACGAGTTATTAACGTTAATGATTTACAAGAAGGAGATATTGTTATTATTAAAGATCCTAAAAGTATTGGTGCCTTAGGAGTATGTATAAATAATAAACAAATTTTACATATGGATAGAGTAGTTGGTTCTTGTCTTACAAGAATAAGATATTTAAAAGAATTTATATTATCAGGGTATAGACCAAATGATTAAAAGAATATTCTTACTATTTATAGTGTTTTATTTATCTGGCATTGAGTATGCTCATGCTGCTCCTATAGGTGCTATGGTTTGGGCTCTTGGATCATTAATCGTTGCTACCGCATGGGCTCATCCAATCATAACAATATTAACAGTAGCCTCAATAGCCTATTCATTATCAACTGCAACTAATTTAGATAAAGCAACATTAACTGGTTCTAAATATACAGCACAAACTATAAATAATACATTTTCTAACGAAGGAATAGTTCCAATAATTTATGGTGGTTCTATTATTGTTGGAGGTAATATAGTATGGCAATCTGAACCTGGAGAGACTGTCCAACGTTTTATTGCTTTATGTATTGGAGAAGTCCATTCAGTAAAAGATATTCTTATTGATGAGCAACCTATAGAAGATTTACCTGGTTGTAGTTATACAGCATACACCGGAACATCAACGCAGAATGTTGACGCTAGAGGATCCGCAACAGTAAAAGGATTAAGAGACGTATGTTATGTTGCCGTTACTTTAACTAAAGGAGATAAAGTAAGTAGTAACCCTACTATTGCCGCTACCTTAAAAGCAAGAAAAATAGAGACATGGGATTCAGGGATATCAGAATG
>Ga0222640_1000321_pt1 | contig 15142 bp, 12 predicted proteins | sample AntAcemetagen187_FD_181144 | JGI IMG/M metagenome (GOLD analysis project Ga0222640, IMG submission 181144) | Saline water microbial communities from Ace Lake, Antarctica - #187 | ecosystem: Environmental > Aquatic > Non-marine Saline and Alkaline > Saline | place: Antarctica: Ace Lake... | reverse complement strand
CACGGAATATCTTCAAAAATTACTATTCCGTTAGAATCTGTAGAATCGCTATAAGCACATCCTTCGTAAGCATAAGTAAATATCTCTACAGGTATAGATGATAATTTTGCTCCGTCATTAAGAGAATCAATATCATACCATACTTGGAAAGTAATATCCATTTTCCCATCATAAGTTAATGGCATGCTCTGTTTATCTAAACAACCAAAGATCAAAATTAAAATTATCAAAAATGATATGATGTTTATAAAACTATTTTTTTTCATTATTGATTCCTTTACAAACCTTGTTGGTATAATTAAAACTGAGCACTTATTTCTAATCCATAAAAAATGTCTGGATTTAATTCACTTATAGAATCAAGATATTTGTGAACAGATTCACCCCTATCATCAAATAAATTATTTATATACAATGATAATTCTGTGTTTTGTGTCAACGATTTTGTAATTCTTAAATCGGCTTTCCAATGGCTATCATAATCAATTATTTTATTATCCCAATAATTAGACATTCCTTGATATTGGGTATAATTCACATCATATTGCTCATCATAATATTCTCTTGAATTTCCATGATATTCTGTTTGATATTGATAAAGTGGAATATATTGGACATCAAGAGTAACCCAAACACCTAATCTCTTACTAACAAAACTAAATTGATTATCAATAATAACTTTTTCTCTCCAACTGGTTGAAGGAATATACCAAATCTGTTCCCAAGAAGTGTCCGGACTACTATCATAAGCTAAACCACTTCTGCCCCTTTCACTATAGCGATAAGTTACATTCAACTTATATTTTACATTTTTAATTCGTTTAGTTCGCAATGTAAACTCAATACCATTTGATTTATGCCATCCAATATTATGATAAATTGAATATGCACTGGAAGTAATTGTATCCGGATTTGTTTCATATCCCCAAGGATAAGTTTGTCCGGAAGGCCTGTTATCGGATTCATTATGATATGCCGTAAGAGACATTCCAACCAACTCAAAAGGTTTCCAATCTATAGAAGCCTCATATTTATTCGTTGTATATGCCTGAAGATTAGGATTATCTTGCTGCTGAATTTCTGTTATTGTAGAATCGTTTTCTAAATATTCAAGATAATCAGGTGCATCATAAATATATGCTAAAGAAATTGACTTTGCACTTTTTCCGGCACCAAACCTTATTTTAAAATTATCAGAAAATGCTAAACGAAAATTAAAACGAGGACATAAAAAATCACCATGTTTTGTTTTAAATAAAATGTTATCATCTTTAAATAATGAAATTCCCGTCGGATTAAAAACATCATACCTCAAACCTAACATTAGGTTATATTTTAACTTAAATATTTTACCTTCTATATTATCTTCAACATAAGCACCTAAAGATGTAAGATCATCATAATCATCGAAAGAATATGATCTTTTTCCAGAATAAAATCCATAGTAATTTCTTGTAGAATTAAGCGTTAATCCTTGCCCAACATCAGTATCATAATCTACCACTAATCCAGTTAAAATATTATTATTCAATGAACCAATTTGTCTTTTAAATCTTCCTTGTATTTTGCCATTAATTGACCAACTTTGGCCAATTACACTTTTTTTACCAATGTAACCCGGTTCCATAATTTTGATTGTTGTATCATTTTCTATTATTTCGCCTGTTCCTGTTGTGTCATAAAAAGTCGTATCTTTATCAACTATTATTTGATCATTAACCCATTTTTCTTTATATTCTTTTTGATTATGAAGATTAACACCTAAATATGAATTAAATTTTGTATTCTCTGATTTCTCATATTTTGCCGATAAATTTCCCATAGCTCTATAACCATGATCATAATTTCTTGTTTTCCACGGACCGATTGCTTCTTCATTATTAAGTGTCTGGATAAAACTTGAATTCATTTTAATATTTAACTTCTTAAAAAGCTCATCCGTAGAATATGCTCCCTTAACATAAAACCTGTGATACTCATCCCCATCTATGCGCAAATTTCTCTCACTATACCCATAATTTAAATGGTAATCTAAAACAGTTTTGCCGAGTTTATGTCCATTACTGAAACTTACTGTTTTAGTATCAGGATTCATTTTTGCTTTGAATTTCGGTGATACCGATCCAGATTTTGTTTTTACTTTTATAATTCCGTTTGCAAAATTCCCATATTCAACAGATGGTATTCCTGTAATCACTTCAACTGATTCAATATTATCCGCTGGAATTGTTCTGAGATCTATACCTCCTTTCCCTTCTGCAGTAGCACTACCATCATCTGTCATTATATTTTCATCCACAATAACGGTGCTTCCATAAGATTCCATTATTCCCTCTGTACCTGTAACGGAGACAGATCTTAAACCAACTTTACTTGATTTAGACAAACCGGGATTATTTGATTTCTCTACCCCCGGAACTAACGATAAAACATCACCTAAACTTGATGCTTGCATATGTTCAATTTCACCGGAAGTAATTTTGCGTGTAGTTGTAACATCAGTTGGTATAACAGATTTTTCTAAAGCAGAAACTTCAATGCCACCGATCATAAAACAATATTCAAGATCACCTCTTTTTTTACATTTAATTAACTTTATTTTTACCTTATAAGTTTCACCGCTTTTAATTTTTAAATCAAATAAACTATTACTAAAAAAACCATCTTTCAAAGCTGCAATCTTATATGTACCCATTTTTACATGACGCATTTCAAAAAATCCATTTTCATCAGTCATAGATTCCATTTTAAAATCGTCATTATTTGAATCTTCTAACACGATTAAAGCATTTGTTATTGGTTCATTTTTTAATTGAGTTAAGACGGTACCTCTGATCTTTGCATCTTTTGCAGAAACTAAACTTATAAAACTCAAATTTATAAGTATTACAAATAATAATATTTTCATTTTTTTCATTTTTTTCTTTTCTTTTTTTTGAACTATTTTATTCTATTATTCATATAATCTATTAAGTTTATTAAAAAATAATCACTAAAGCAAATGTTTTTTTATTTGCTTTCAAAAATAATATTTATTAAACTTATACTTAGTTAATTTGAATTTTTGTAATATATCTGTCCAATGGCAGAAAGGGAAAAAACAAAAAAATGGAAAATGTAATAGAATTAAAAAATCTTACGCATAAATACGGAAACAAATTAGTCCTAAATAATCTAAATTTATCAGTTGAAAAAGGACGTATTTTCGGTATCCTTGGGAAAAATGGGATGGGAAAAACAACGACCATTAATATTTTGATGGGATTTTTAAGACCAACAAGTGGTGTTTGTAAGGTATTAGGCGAAGATTCACATAAAATTTCTCCTAAAACAAGAGCAAAAATCGGATTGTTACACGAAGGCCATATTGCTTACGATTTTATGACAATCAAACAAGTGGAAAAATTTTATTCTAACTTCTTCGCTAATTGGAAAAAGGATTACTATTATGAATTGGTAAACAAATTACACTTATCAGAAAATCATAGAATATCAAATATGTCTTGTGGACAACGATCTCAGGTCGTATTGGGATTGATTTTCGCTCAAGATCCTGAACTGATGATCTTAGATGATTACTCAATGGGATTGGACCCTGGTTATAGATCATTATTTATTGATTATTTGAAAGAATTTGTTTCTACAAGTGAGAAAACTGTTTTAATGACTTCACACATTATTCAGGATATGGAAAAAATAATTGATGATGCTATTATTATGGGATACCAAAAACTTTTACTTCATACATCACTCAAAAATTTTAAAGAATCATTCCATTGCTATCAATTACAAAGATCTACTACTACTGACAATTTGGAAGCTGATAATACAATTAGTAATATTGAGACAATTAAAAACAAGGTTAACTTGTATTCTTTTGAAGACATTACTCAAATAAAAAATTACTTAACATTAAAAAATGTTTCATTAGATAAAATAAAGGAAATACCTTTAGGATTAGAAGAGGCATTTATCGGATTAACCGGAAAATATTAAGAGGAAATTATGTTTAAATCAATTATTTATAAAGAATGGATAAAAACTCGTTGGGTTGTAATTATTAGTTTTCTTGCAGTTTTTATTACACTGATCTATATTCAATTAGAAGTGCGCCATTATATTGAGCTAATGACAGCATTTGCAAACTGGCTTTATATTGTTCAACGCAAAATGTTGTATTATGAGATATTCAAATATTTTCCACTGATAATTGGTGCTGTGATCTCGATACTTCAATTTGTACCTGAAATGAGTAAAAACAGAATGCGACTTTCATATCATTTGCCAATCTCTGAAAAAAAATTACTGCTATCTATGACATTTATTGGTTTTTCCCTCCTTATTGTTAATTTAGCGATAATCATTGGAGGACTTGTTGAAATAAGCTACATATATTATCCTACAGAAATTGTTCAAAGTATGCTTTTTACAATTTTCCCGTGGTTATTAGGAGGCATTGCAATTTACTTTCTAACTTCAACAATAATACTTGAGCCCTCTTGGAAATACAGAATCATATTGATAATCATTGCATTTGCTTTTTTAAAATTGCTATTTATGGAGGGTGGATATAATGAATATCAATTTTCAATATGGAAATACGTATTAATCATCGTTTTCTTTCCATTAATGGTGCTTTTCCCCGGACACAGATTTAGAAAAGGAATAAATTAAAATAAAGGTAAAAAAATGTTAACTAAATTATCAAGATATATAATCATTTTATTAATAATTATTGTAGCTGCTGTTTACTTGCCAAATTTTTATTGGATGATTTTTCAGAAAAGTGTTGGAAGTCCATCAATCTACTACAGTCCACTCAAAGATGATTTTGTTTATAGGCAATGGAATCGGCTAACTGGTTCAAAATATTACGATTCTGTTGGAAATACAATTACAGATAGAGAATTTCGAATTACTTTACCATTCTTCTATTATAATGATCTTGCAAAATGGGGAATATTACCAGATAGTGTTAAAGCTTTTGAATTTGATAAAAAAAAGGTAAAAGCTGAAATGCAAATGTTGAGAATAAACTCAAAAGATTTTCACGATCCACTTATCCAATTATGGCCATTAATTGAATCACAATCAAAATATTCAAGATTGTCAATGCCCGATGAATTCTTTAGAATAACAGATAGAATAGAATTTATTGATCCTGATTCTAATAAAGTTATTGAAGATATGTCTGAAATGTTTACTAACGCAATGAAAGAGGCAGGATTCAAATTTCCGGACAAATTCATTTTCGGAAATCCAACAACTCGTAAATCATTTGACGAAGGATATTTCATTGTTGATAATGAAAATAATACATATCACCTAAAAAAGATCAAAGGGAAACCATTTTGCAAAAAAACATCAATTCCTAATGATTTGGATATTAAAAGGATTTTTATTCAAGAAAATTCAAGAAAAGAATTTTACGGTTTATTGTTTACAAACTCTAATGATGTTTATTTGATCACTTATGAAAATTATAAATTAATTAAACTGCCTATTCAAAATTACGATTCAGATAAAATGAAATTTATATTTATTGCAGATCCATTATTTAGAACTATAAACTTTTCTGATAATGAAAAATCTATCAGTGTTGTAACTGATAAAAATTATAATTTTGTTGATAAATTCGAAATAATCTCTACACCAAAAGAAAATACTATTGCAGGGAAAATAGAAAGATCTCTTTTCTTATTTGACATTAATACCCAATCTTCTAATACACAATATATCAATTTTAATATTAATATCAATTATTTATTTGGCCTAATAGGTATCGCACTTTCATTAATAATATTTTTTATAATAAAAAGAAAAAAACAATTCAATTATAAAGAAAATTGGTTTGATATTGTTATTATTACATTAACTGGCGTATATGGTTTGGTTGCAGTTTTAATTATTAAACCAGGATATTGGGATTAGGAAACAAATCCTAATTTCTTTTCATACTAATTTTTATATCTCTTTTAGTATATTCTTCTAACAAGTTTTCATAACAACCGGGAATTCTCCCAATATTTTCCGGTGGGCAAATACTCTTTTGTTGAATTGATCCATTTAAGAATTGCCTTGCTATGATCGTTGCTGTATATCCAGTTGTTCTTGCCATGGAAGTTGTTTGTTTCTCTTTATCATATTCATCATAGAGATCAAATTGATATTTAACATTACTATTATTTTTTATTCCTTCAATATTAATTTGCATTATTATAAAATCTTCTTCTCCCTCTTTCAATTTCCATTTATCAATTATTAACTTTGAAAAAAATGTTATTGGTTTAATTTTTTTACCATTTATTTCAATTGGTAAATTACCAAAGAATCCGCATTCTTTAAATAATTTCATAATCTTTGCATGACCTGGATATCGCATTGTTTTTTCTTTCATAAATGGAATATTCAATGTTTTTGCCAATGAACGTAATCCATCGGTATTGAATGCTTCCAAAGACCCAACCTTTGGGAAATTTTTGTTCTCTATTTCTGATAGTGCTTCCTTTATGACAAGTTTTCCATTTTCAACTATTCTTGCCGGGCGAATATATTCTTGTAAAACATCCGTAGGAGAAAATACAGCCTTATATTCATACGGCAATTCTCTGATCACAGGCAAACCCCCAACATAGCATTCAAAACTATTGGTTCTGTCGAGCAAATTATCAACATATCCTGCAATAATATTACTCAACCCAGGAGCAACACCACAATCAATAATTGCAGTAACTTCATTTTTCTTTGCTAATGGATCTAACTGAAACGGATCTTCTTCAAAAAAGGAAATATCAACTACATTTTTATTATTTTCAATTATTGTTCTTAATGTATTGAAACCCATAAATCCTGGAACTGCATTGATCACCAGATCTGAATTATTAACAGCTTTTTCAATATTTTTATTTTTTAATAGGTCCAGTTTAACTGTTTTTACATTTTGTAATTTTTCAATTTTTTTTAAATTTGTATCATTAACATCAACTGCAGTTACCTGATAATTTTCATCTCTTGCCAAATCTTTTACAATTGCATTTCCAACGAGTCCAACTCCTAATACCGAAATTTTTTTCATGATCCCATCCCCTATTTTTTTTAAATAATATAACTATACTTAATTGTTTTTCCCATATAATTTCAATTATAAAATATTATATATAAAAAACATTTCACCTTATTAGAAATTACAAAAATCATATTAATTAAAAAAAGATTTATTTTAATAATTATTTTTTATATATTTTACCTAATAAAAGAAAGGAAGATAAGTGAACATAATAGTATGTATCAAACAAGTACCGGGAACATCAGAAGTAGAAATTGATGAAACAACCGGCAATTTAATTCGTGAAGGAATTGACACTAAAATGAATCCTTATGATCTATACGCAATTGAAACGGCAATGAAGATCAAAGAGAAAAATTCCGCAAATATCAATGTCATTTCTATGGGACCACCACAAGCAAACGATGTGATAAAAGAAGCTTATATGATGGGCGTTGACGATGGATATTTGTTGACTGATAAGAAATTTGCCGGAGCGGATGTTCTTGCCACTTCCTACGCTCTTTCTCAAGGAATAAAAAAGATGGATAATTTTGATTTGATAATTTGCGGTAAAATGACAACAGATGGCGATACAGCTCAAGTCGGACCTGAAATTGCTGAATTTTTAGATATTCCGCATGTTGCAAATGTAAAAAAAATAATAGATATAAATTCCACTTCAATTACAGTTGAAATGGATATGCCGGAAACTGTAGAAATACAAGAAGTGGAATTGCCTTGTCTCATCACTGTTGAAAAAGACATTTACCAACCTCGTTTGCCTTCATTTAAATTAAAACTCGCAACTGCAAAACGAAAAATAAAAAATATTTCATTCAATGATTTAGATGATGACAACCCTGAAAATTTTGGTTTAGATGGTTCGCCTACACAAGTGCTGGATGTGTTCCCTCCAAAAAGCAATCGTATAAATGAAAAATGGGAAGGAACCGGAAAGGAATTGGGTGAAAGGATCTCTAATAAATTAAAAATATTAAAATTTGTTTAAGGATAAAAATGGCTTTTATAAGAGTTCATCAAAAAAATGTTAAAAATGTTGAAGAAGCAATTAAAGTTTGCCCATTTAACGCAATTGAATTCAAAGATGACCAAATTGAAATTACTTCTGCATGCAAGATGTGCAATATATGCACAAAGAAAATGCCTGATATTTATGAATTTGTTGAAGGAAAAAAAGGAAAAGTAAACAAAGATAAATGGAAAGGAATTGCTGTTTATGTTGATCATGTGGAAGGGAATATTCATCCTGTAACTTACGAACTGATTGGCAAAGCGAAAAAAATGGCAAAGAAAATCAATCAACCTGTTTATTGTTTATTTATAGGAAGTAATATTAAACATAAAGCAGAAAATTTACTTCATTATGGGGTCGATGAAATATTTGTTTATGACAAAGAAGAATTATATGATTTTCGTATTGAGCCATACACAGCAGCATTTGAAAATTTTATAAACAAAGTAAAACCGACAATTATTCTCGTTGGGGGGACTACAGTTGGACGATCTTTAGCTCCACGAGTAGCAGCACGATTTAGAACTGGTTTAACAGCTGATTGCACAATTCTTGATGTAAAAGAAAATACGGATCTTGACCAAATTCGCCCTGCTTTTGGTGGAAATATTATGGCTCATATTCACACACCAAATCACCGCCCACAATTTGCTACGGTAAGATATAAAATATTTGATACTCCTGAAAAGAATAAAACAAAATCCGGAAAAATTACAAAATGTAAAATTAATAAAAATAAATTAATTTCGAAAATAAAAGTACTGGAAATTAAGAAAAAAGAGAAGGTGCGATCAATTGAAGAAGCTGACATAATTGTAGTTGCCGGTAACGGAATAAAAAAAGAAAAAGACCTTGAAATGATTAATCAATTGGCAGATAAACTTGGTGGAATGGTAGCATCAACTCGTCCACTTATTGAAGCCGGATGGACAGATGCAAGACAGCAAATTGGATTAAGTGGAAGAACTGTCAAACCAAAGTTGATTATTACTTGTGGTGTCTCCGGCTCTATTCAATTTGTTGCGGGAATGAATAATTCAGAAAATATTTTTGCAATTAATGACAATCCAAAAGCACAAATTTTTGATGTTGCAAATTACGGTGTCGTAGGCGATCTCTACGAAATAATTCCTGAATTGATTAAAAAATTGTAAAAAAAATATTTCACATAAAACTTGATAAAAAATTAAAGGTAAATTAATGACAAAAAATAAATTTCACAAATTAAATGATAAAGATATAACATTTTTAGTATCCGTTTGTGGAAAGGAAAATGTTTTAACTGGCGATAATATTCATGAAGATTACAGCCATGATGAATTGGCAGAAGAACAATTTTTCCCAGAAGTTCTTATTATTCCAGAAAATAGAGAACAAATTTCAAAGATAATGAAATATGCTTATGATAATATTATTCCCGTAACACCCCGTGGGCAAGGTACAGGTTTGGTTGGCGCAGCTGTTCCAATTTATGGTGGGATCCTTCTTTCAACAGAAAAAATGAATAACATAATTGAGCTGGATAAAGATAATTTAACACTTACCGTTGAACCCGGTGTACTGTTAATGGAATTATCAAAATTCGTGGAAGATAATGATCTTTTATATCCACCTAACCCTGGTGAAAAAAGTGCTTCGATCGGTGGAAATATTTCCACAAATGCCGGTGGAATGAGAGCGGTAAAATATGGTGTAACTCGTGATTCTATTCGCGAATTAGAAGTTGTACTACCTAATGGTAAAATAATTAAAGTTGGTGGAAAAATCGTAAAAGACACATCGGGTTATGCTTTGAAAGATCTTATCATTGGTTCGGAAGGAACACTTGGAATTGTTACAAAAGCTGTTTTGAAATTGATCCCATTGCCAAAAATAAATATAAGTTTATTGGTGCCTTTTGCCGATATGGAAACAGCAATCGAAACAGTTCCAAAAATAATTCGTTCAAAAAATACTCCTGTGGCAATTGAATATATGGAAAGAACAGTAATAAAAAATTCAGAAGATTATCTTGGCAAAAAATTTCCCGATTCCTCTTCCGATGCATATTTATTATTGAATTTCGACGGGAATACGAAAGAAGAAGTGGAAAAGCAGTATGAAAAAGTTGCTCATATTTGTCTTGATGCAGGTGCTTTAGATGTTTTAATTTCCGACACGGAAGAGAGAAAAGAAGCAATCTGGACTGCTCGCGGTGCTTTCTTGGAAGCTATAAAAGGTTCTACAACAAAAATGGACGAATGCGATGTGGTTGTACCACGCGATAAAGTAGCAGAATTTCTTAACTTTACTAAAAAAGTAGAAAAGAAAGTTGATATAAGAATATCAAGTTTTGGTCATGCCGGTGATGGAAATTTACATGTTTATTTACTAAAAGATGAAATGACAGAAGAAGATTTCCAGAATAAATTGACAAAAGCATTTGATCTACTGTATTCAAAAGGAAAAGAATTAGGCGGACATGTCTCTGGTGAACACGGAATCGGATATGCAAAAAAAGAATATCTGGAAAAAACAATGGGATCTGATTATATGAATTTACTTAGAGGAATAAAAAATGTTTTTGATCCGAAAGGAATTTTAAATCCGGGAAAGGTTTGTTGAAATAAAGAATTTCACTACTCGACAATTCATCAGTAAATTAATTAAATTACAAATTATAGAATATAAATAGATTTGCGGATAGCATATTTCCACATCCTACTTTTTAATTTCCACATATTCACTTTTCACATTCTTTAAATCACCCTTACCGTTCGTGCAATTCATTACAAAAATATTGAATAAAACAACTTTTATTTATTGAATTTTTTAAAATAAATGATTAAACTTAAGTATTATGAAAAGAGTATTTTTAGGATTTGGTTCAAACATTGGGAATTCACAAAAAATAATTACAGATGCTATGAAAATAATTGCAGAAAATATAAATTTTAAAATGATCAAAAAAAGTTCATTATATAAAACAGAACCACTTTTATATAAAAACCAAGATTATTTTATAAATGCCGTAGCAAAATTTTCAACAGATCTCAGTTCAGGATCATTGTTAGAATATATTCACAAAATTGAAAATAAATATCATCGTGAACGAAACAAAGAAATAAGATACGGGCCACGCACATTGGATATAGATATTTTATTTTATAATAATGAAACAATTGACACAGATGGTTTAAAAATTCCTCATCCAAAATTTAGCGAAAGGAAATTTGTCTTGATCCCAATGGTGGAAATTGCATCGAATTATAAAGTAAAAAACAAAACCATCAATTCCTATTTAAATAAATGTTCCGATTCTTCAAAAGTGGAGATATTAAAATGAAACGATCAGCATATTACATTTCAATTGAAGGTGTCATCGGAGTTGGCAAAACCAGTTTAGCTAAAATACTTTCAGACAAATTAAATAGTAAATTAATACTTGAAAAATTTGAGTCAAATCCATTTTTAGAAGATTTTTACAAAGATAAAAAACATTTCGCTTTCCAAACACAAATTTACTTTTTGTTGAGCAGATTTAGACAGCAAATGGATTTATTTCAAACCGATATGTTCCATAAAAATATTATTACCGATTACATGTTTATAAAAGATAAACTATTTGCATATTTGAATTTAAACGACAAAGAATTGAAATTATACGATGAGTTGCTCAAACTCTTGATAAAACAAATACCTAAGCCCGATCTTGCAATATATTTACAATCAGGCACCGACAGATTAATGAAAAACATTCATCAAAGAAATCGTTCTTTTGAAACAAACATCAAGAAAAAATATATTGAATCACTAAATCAAATGTATAACCAATATTTTTTCAATTATAATGAAACACCTTTATTGATCATAAATACTACAGAAATAGATTTTGTCAATAATGAAGATGACTTAAATGAAATTTTAAAATATATTCAACAACCTCCTACCGGAACAAAATTATACAATCCAAAACAAGAGAAATAAATTATGCTTAAAATCTTTTTACTAATAATATTTTTATATTTGATCATTGATGCACTGTTACCTTCAATAAAAAAATTCATTACTAAAAATAAAGACAATACAACGATCCACAAAGATAACAATATTGATAACAATCCGACAAATATTGATGATGAAGATATTATTGATGCTGATTATAAAGAATTAAACAATAATGAAGATAATGAACAAAATTAAGGGGAAAAAATAAAAAAATTATTTGTTTTTATTGTTGCAACTGCTTTATTTACAAATGCATTTTCTTACGATTATCAAAACTATTCATCAATTCAAGTTGGACCTGGAATAATTCACAAAAAATATGTTGAACCATTTGTGCCTTGGACAATAAATGTTTTGCAAATCAATTTGAATGATACAAATAATGCAATAATTTCTGTAAAAGCCGATGATCAATTAATTGGACATGAACGATTATTGTCAATGATATCAAGAAATAATTGTCCCAATCATCAAGTAATTGGTGCAATTAATGCAGATTTTTTTGATGGCAATGGTACTCCAATTAATAATCATATTGTTAATGGAGAATTTGTTAAAACTGAAAATATTGATGCTTCAAACCCTATTTATTGGTCAAGTATTAGTTTTGATTTTGAAGATTTGCCGACAATAAATAGAACAGTATTTAACGGGACTCTATTAACAAATGCAGAAAATAATAATATTAATGATATAAATTCAATAAGAGATACAGATGAACTCATTTTATTCAATCATTTTTTTGGAAATTCAACTCATACAAATCAATGGGGCACTGAAGTGTTACTTAGCAATTTGAATAAATGGTATGTAAACGATACAATTTTTTGTATTATAGGATCAATTGAAGATTTAATTGGTAATATGGCAATCCCAGCAAATAAAATTGTTCTCTCTGGACATGGAAGTGCATCAATTTTTATTAAAAACAATTTAACAATTGGAGATACGGTTAAAATATTTCTCGGTTTAGAATCGCTACCAAATAAGATCAAAGCATTAGTTGGCGGTTATCCGAAAATTGTAAAAAATGGAATCAATTATGCTTCTGAGGGTTTTGCAGAAGAAGGTGGAAGCAGTTCATTTGCAACGGCGAGACATCCACGAACAGGCGTTGGAATTTCTGCTGACAGCTCAGAAATATTTTTTATTACCGTAGATGGAAGACAAGATATTAGTGATGGAATGAGTTTATCCGAGTTTGCCGATTTTATGGTTACACTTGGAATAGAAACTGCTATAAATCTTGACGGTGGTGGTTCTACCGAGATGATTGTTCAAAATGAAGTAGTGAATTCTCCATCTGATGGAGAGGAACGATCAATTTCAAATTCATTAATGACAATTTCTACTGCTCCTCAAGATACATTATCAATCGTTCAAATATCCCCGGACAATAAAAAAATATTGGTTGGTAGTCAACTTCAATTTGACATTTCCGGCTGGGATAAATACTATAATCCAAAATCAATAACTACGACAGCTGTAGATTTTAGTGTAAATTCAGATTTAGGAACAATTGATGGAAATGGAAATTTTACTGCAAGTGAAAATAAAAATGACGGTTTCGTCTATGCAAATTTTAAAAACTCAACTGATTCTGCCTATATTTATTTAAAAGCAATAAATAGTTTCAATTTATATCCTACAACTGCCATAGTTGACACAATTAACCCTTTGAAATTTTCTGTAGAAATTTTTGATGAATATGATTTATTAGCTGATCTATCAAATAATAATTTTAGTTGGATTTCTACAAACACAACTGTTGGATCAATAAATTCTGATGGTGAATTTACAGGCCATTCTGCCGGAATAACAAAAGTTATAGTAAATCATTTAAATCTATCAGATACTTCTGAAATAATTGTGCAAACAGAAAAAAACGCAATCTTGGATTCTTTGGAAAGAGCTGATATCTTCCAATTATCCGGTGAAAATATTGATACAATTTCTACAGTGATTACAGCAGTTGATTCACCAAAATCATTTGGAAATAAATCACTAAAAATTGACTATTCCTATACTTACCAATCTAGTAACAATGCTGTTATTTATCTCAATGCTAATATACCAATTTATGATTCACCGATAGCGGTTTATCTTGATGTTGACTCTGATTGTGATAATCATATTGGAAAAGTTATTTTTAGAGATTCGAAAAATAGACAATTCTACAAATACTTTAATTTATCATTTAGATTTGATGGATTTTATAGTTATTATGTTGCTATGAATAGTCTTACTGGTGTTGACCATTCTGATGATGTTACATTGCCTGTTACAATTGAATCTATTCAAATTAAACTTAGGAATAATTCAAGTGAAGGAGAACTTACAGAAGGAACTATTTATATAGATAATTTACATTTATTATATTCCGGAACTAATGTAAATGATTTAGCTATGAGCGGAAATCCAAAACAATTTAAACTAAATCAAAACTATCCGAATCCGTTTAATAATACAACGACAATAGAATATTACTTGCCAACGAAAAGTGCAATTACGATTGAAATTTATAATTTACTTGGCGAAAAAGTTGAAACACTTATTAGGAAAATTCAATTTGCAGGAGCACATAGAATTGAATTTAATGGAGACAAATTTCCCAGTGGAATTTATTTCTATGCAGTAAAAGGATTTGAAGAGGAAAATAGAAGTAATCACTTTTCATCAGTAAAAAAATTTATATTGTTAAAATAAAAATGTGAAACAATAAATGAGAAATATAAAATTTACAATTCCTCTTATAGCATTATTATCAATCATTCTAATATTCGCTTCCTGTGATAAAAAACCTGTTGTCAAAAATGATAATTGGCAAATAATTGCATCAGAATTAAATTTTCCAGAAGGACCCGCCTGGAACGATAACGAAACCTTATATTTTTCAAATTGTTACGGTGGTTGGATTGGCTCAATTATAAATGGTAATTTAGATACATTTCTTACCGCATCAGACAGCACTTTCCAAAAAACAAATGGCTTAGTAATTTCTAATAATGGAGATATTTTTGCCTGTGAATATGGGATTGGAAAATTAATAAAAATATTACCAAATGAGAAAAATG
>Ga0222640_1000320_pt1 | contig 15160 bp, 30 predicted proteins | sample AntAcemetagen187_FD_181144 | JGI IMG/M metagenome (GOLD analysis project Ga0222640, IMG submission 181144) | Saline water microbial communities from Ace Lake, Antarctica - #187 | ecosystem: Environmental > Aquatic > Non-marine Saline and Alkaline > Saline | place: Antarctica: Ace Lake... | reverse complement strand
ATCCTTGCCGGGAAATTCGTTGAACCTCGGCCACGGCCACACGTTGTACTTCACCCGACTGGCAGTCTCAAGCAAGTGCTGTGCTGTGCGGACGGCTTGGAAGTAGTCTCGCAGTCGCTTCTTGTGATTGGATTTGGCGGCGTGCAGGGCTTCAAGTTGTGATTTCAGGTTTGCGACTTGTCCTTCCAGCTCGTCAATGATTCCTTCTTTGTTCTCAATTTCGGAACGCACCCTGCCTAACTGTGCGACATGCTCTTTGTTATCATTGGAGTGGCGGTCCTTATCCTGCTTGAGTTGCTTCCGCATATTCTTGACGGCCTGTAGCGCGAACTCCAGTTTCGTCAACTTCTTCGCTGTCTTGCTCGTTGCCATATTACGCCTCCTCTTCCAGTAGTCTCGCTAGGTTATGCTTCATTCTCCAAATAGATCATCTGAACTATAGCCTCCGAAGACCAGCAATCGCAAATCATCAAAGGTGTCAGGCAACCATTCAGCGTTGAAAGGGTAGTCGTAAGAGCGCGCGTTGAATGCGGACCTACAGTCTCGGTTGCAGAAAGCTCTGTGAATCCAAGCTGTACGGGGAAGCAGCTCGCCACACCAATCACAGCAGCGGGTTACGGCATTAGCATCTATTCCCCGGTCTATCCCTCTCATGGTCCCGAAATCCTCTCTCAGCGTACGCTCACGGCGTTGGCCGTGCTACCCCACCACTTACCCTCCGGACCGATTCTAGGGCCGAATTAACCCCATAGCGCTCATTCCTCGACCGATCCAGAGGGTTTAGCTGCATGGTGTCTTACTTCCTGCGCTTGGGTGGCTGGCGAACGGTGTTTCTGTTGCCGACTCCACCTCCGCTCCCGTTGCGCTTGGGAGTACCGCCGCAAGCGCCTGGAGTCCTGCTTGCGCGTGTTGCATTACGTCTTGGTCTTGCCGTCGCCATGTTACTCCTTTCCGGCCTGTTGGCCTTGTTCTGCCGCAAGACGCCGCGATTCAGACACCGCTTCGTCGGCTTTCCGTACGGCAATCTCGATCGAATAATCTTCCATTTCGATACCGCCAATAATGCACCTCCACTTCACGCCGTGCGTCCCTGTGAAGTTTTCCAGCTTCACGCAGTCTGCCCATTTTGTCAGTCGTTCACTTGTAGTCATCATTCTCCTTGAGATATCGGACTACGCTGCGATTACCAGCCCTGAAATTCGGGGTACGTGTCGCCTGCCGGTATTGGTATGGCAAGTTCCCATTCCGGCTCCGTGTCGGTATCCTCATCGAAGGTGTTCGGGTTGAAGATGCCGACGCACTTGAATCCATCGCCGTCTTTGACGAGCAGCACAAACCATCCCGTATACTCAATCTTGACCGCCTCTTCGATTGTCGCCAGTTCGGCGGCTAGCCGATGCTTCATGTTCAAGAGCGTGCTTCGCATTGAGGCTTCACTCTTCTGGCACTTCTGCACGTCCCATATCTGTTTCATCTCGTTCATTCTGAATCTCCATGTGCTGTTGTAACTTGCGGTGAATCCTTTGGGTCGATTATCTTGTTGAAGTCCTTGCCCCTGACCATCGTCGGTCCCACCAAGTCGAGCAGGTTGTGGATCTGCCAGTCTATCCGCATCAGCGTGCGGAACAGCCACATTGGAACATCGTTGATGTCGTCGCTCACGATGGGTTCCCTTCTGCCGAATTAACTGATGAATAGTCGTGCGGAACATTAAGGCAAGACTCGTCAGCCGTGCTCATCTTGTGTGGCTCAACCATGTCGGCGGGGACCACCATTCTGTCCATCAGCTCTTTCTCGATAAGCTTCTTGAACACCAGTAGGTCTACTGTCTTCGACCGCTGCAAGTTAATCGCCATATCAAACATCGGTCACATCTCCTGTTGATACTGGGTTAATCATCCCAACTCCTTCCTGCAGATATTCATCGCCTGCTGACACTGAGCGGCCGTGAACATCCCGATATGACACTGCTCCTTGCTGATACCCATACGCTGCTGCAGCCACGCATAGGCCGTCTGACGGCGTGTCTTGCGGTCGCCGTGAAAGCCGTTGCCACCCATCCAGAGCCCATCGAACGCCAGATGAAGATCATGTCTGAGTGTACGAGTAGCCTTGTCTGCCGGCACGCCCATCGGCTTGCCTGGTGTGTTGGTCCCGTGCTGATGACAACCGTGAGTGATGTTACACTTGGGCCACTCAGGGCAACTGTAGAACCATCCGTACTTGCTCAGCTTGAGATTCATCTGAACGTTATGCACGGGGCAGACACAGTCATGGACCTTGCAATGTTTCGGATTAGGCATTGACTCCTTCGTTACACCTTGGGAAGAGAGTACAGGTTTCGTGTACTTTCCTTTGCTCGAACAGTGAGCAATTAGCCTCGCCGGCACAGTCAGAACATGCTGTATTTGCAGGCGTGAGTGACTTGTCGTGGCCCACTTTCTGACTCTCCGGTACAACTGGTCCAGTCTGGCCCGTTGGTATACCGATCGCCCTGGCTGCTCTGTTAAGAATCTGTTGGTGGAATGCTGCGACGTGCGGCAGTGACTTACCTGCCTTAGTGTCCTCGAAGTTGACAACCCCAGCAAGAGCCAACGGGAGTAGCTCCCTGATGATCTGAAGCAGCTCCTCGCGAGTCGCTGGTTCACCCTTCGTCGGCAAGCTGACCTTCTTCATCTTGTTGCAGCCTTCCAAATATTCTGTGATTACATCAGTCATTAGAACCACCTCCCCCATATATTGACCTGCGCTTGTGCCTCTGCCGGCAGCTCATCGAAGTCCAGATTCCATAACCCTTGCTTGCCCTTCCATGGTACCGCGACAGTGAATTGATACGGGTCGCTGACATAGTAACCGTACTGAGATTCCACATGCCACGGGCTTGTGCTGTCGCCAGGAGCTCTGCAATCGTACATGAAGACAACACCGAGGATCGCGCCGGTCGTGTGCTCTATCTCTGGATCTGGCATCTCAATAGGATCCGCCTTCTTGTCGAGAGCCTGACTCGCGTGGATGATCAGCGGGCCGATATGCTTAAGGCTGGTCTTCCGGTTTTCCACGTCCTTCGGAAGCAGATTCCCCTGCGCGAAGAATAGTGAGGCCCATGGTTGTTTGACGGACAGACAGTGTATGATCATGCTCATAAGCCTAGTTCCTTTCGGAGTTCTGTTTTAGTGATCGGGGTGATTACTTTCGTGGTCTTGAGATGACCGTGAACGCGCTGAATGGTATGCAACGGACTGCGACGATCGGGCTGACATCCAAACAGGGCCCACAGCTTGCAGATCAATCTGAACCTGTTGGTCGTGATTCCTTTCGCATCGACATAGGTCCGGAACTTCTCGCCTTTCGAGATGTAGCTGAAGTCTGGTTTGAACCTAATACCTGGAAGCATTTGGACACCAGGCTGATAGTCTAGGTCTTTGATTTCTTTGCCTTGCTCAAGAAGCTGCAGATTCATAGCTACGTCACGCTCCAAGACTGAGGGGTACGCGCGGCCGTCATTGTCCATCGATCGCTTGGCTCCAAACTTATGCGCCTGCGGAGCCGTGATGTACTCCAGTCGGCCAACAAGACACTTCGGGCAATGAATGATATGCGGCTTGTGATAGCTGGTGTCGCCACATTTCGGACAAGTCTTCATATGACTCACGCTGCCGTCTGTGTTTTTTCGTTTGGTATTCATATTAGAACGGAACGTATTCCTTCTTGGGCATCATCTTATTGCGAGTCTTGGCGAAGACAAAATCTAATACACCTGTAGGACCGCCGCGATTCTTTGCGAGCTTCACGGATGTTGGCTGCGCATCATCATACTCGTCGTCGCCTTCGAGCCTCACATCCCGAGCAAGAAGATATATCTGATATGCGTCCTGTTCTAGCTCGCCGGTTCCTTTAAGATGCTTGGTCTGCGGAAGTATTCGTTTGTCGTTCTTGTCGAATTCCGCATTACGGTTTAGCTGGGCAAGTATGTTGATGGTGACACCTGTTTCCTTTGCTAATTCTCTCAGGACATTACTGTGATGAGCGTAGCGTTCGCGTTCGTTGTGCGGATCGCTCGAGCACTTGGCTATCGCCTGAAAATAGTCGATCCATACAATCCTGACTGTGCCAACCATATCCCTAACCCATGAGCTGATCTGAAGGATGTTCTTCGCTGTGTCATTGATGAAGATCGGACGCAATAGCTGACGTTCGCCACACTTTTCGAATGCCTCAAGCTGTTGGTCAGTGGCTTCGCCCTTCCTGAACGGGTGCATATCAAGATTAAGCTCGTCAGCGATGTGACGTTCCAGGATCTCCTCGCGAGTCATTTCAATAGTGCAGATGCCATTGCCGATACCACGATCGCCTTCGAAGTTGGTCTCATTTGTCATCCACATTGTTTTACCCATGCCTGGGCGTGATGCTATCACTACCGGTTTCCCGATAGGATAACCTGCCGACTTGTCAGAAATGCAGTTCCATCGTGAAAGGATACCCGTAGATCCGGCAACCGTAGCCGTGCGGTATTTGCCAGTAAGAACTTGGATAATACGCTCTTCAGTCTTCGAAGTCTTGGGAGTGATCCTGCTGAGTGCTTCCCTTCCGGACGCAACGATGTCGTCGAGCACCGGCTTGGGCTCAAACGCTTGGCGCTCCAGATCCTTGCTGACACCTATGACCTGGCGAAGCTGATGCTTGCGTCGTAGTAGTGTCAGATAGAATCCGGTCTGTGCGACTGCCTTCAGGCTGTCCTGTAGCCGTGTGAGTGCTTCACGCCCGCCGATCAATAGAAGCTGGTTAGTGATATTCAGCTCGTCGGTGACAGTGATCTTGTTGACAGGGGATCCTTCTGCGCGGAGCTTCTCGATCGCGAACCATATAATCTGATGGGCAGGCATGAAGAACCATTCTGCTACCAGAGCGTAGGTGTCGAGGAGTGGGGCAACCTTCGTGTGGTACGTCATAAAGGCTGATAGGACCTGTTCTTCTGCTTCCTCTTCGTGTGGCGGGGTTCTATCAGGCATTGCGTTCCTCCAGGCGGGCCGGCAACGAGTGTCACCGACCCACCACGTAGTTCGTTAGACCTTCAGCAGAAACGCAGCCTTCGTGAGTCCACCTGTACGGATCTCGTTGTAGCTGTTGAGGGCATTGGCCTTCATTGGAACAGTCCACAAGTCGATAGGACCGCCTGCCAATGTTTCGAGTTCCTCTTGCGTGATCGGTTCGGTCAGAGCTTCGAACGCTTGGATGACATTCTTCACGTCCTGCTTGCTGATCGTCTGACCTTCGGGCTTACCGAGCGCATACTTCTCGTCACCTGCAGGCGGCAACACTGGCTGAGTTGCTACCGGTGCAACCGGTGCTACTGGCGCTGGCGGTGCAACCGGTGCAACCGGAGCTACGGGAGCTGCCGGAGGCGGTGCTACAGGTGTCGCTGGTATTGTAGCCACGGGTGGCGGTGCCATGGGTGGCGGTGCCACGGGTGGCGGTGGAGCCACCGGAGCTGGTGGAGCTGGTGGAGCTGCAGGCAATGGCATTTGGTTCAGTGTTGTTGCCGCAACAGGAGCAACAGGAGCAACCGGAGGCGGCGTGGGAACGACTGTCGGTATCACTGGCGCTGGCAATGCCGGTGCTACTGGTGGCAGAATTACCCCGTCTACCTCTGGATCGTTGCCGGTCGGGATCAAGAGCGTGCTGGTGATGATGTACTTGATCACGCCCGTGACGGCCGCATAGAACCCCTTGTCGTCGCGGCCATTGCCCGTACCATTGAACGATCCGGTGAAACTCTGACCGCTCTCAACGTCCACCCATGTATACCGAACGTCGATCACCGTGATCAGTCCCGGCTTGCCGCCCGATGATGTTTCCATCGTACGGACGTTGGCTGTGTCCAAGAGCAACAAGACTCCATGCTTCACGAACTGCTGATGAAGCACTTCCTTGATGATCTTCTCGGACGCATAATCGTAATGCTTGTCGGGATTCGTCTTGTCCTTCCCGATACGATCGATCTCGCCCATGATGAGCAAGAGCTTCGCCAACAGTGCTGGCGCTGCCTTCATCTGTTCTGCTCTCTTGTCGCCTTCTGTATCCATGATGGTACTCCTCACTGGTTATGCTGCGTTAGTTGCGGTGCCTTCCTAGATCAAAAAGGCAGGCCGTCCTCAGTCACTGTAGGACTCCCCGCCATAGGCGCTACCGGAGCCACAGGAGCCACAGGAGCCACAGGAAAGCCTCCTACTGGTGCTGGTGCTACCGGAGCCACTGGAGCTGCTACAGGGACCACTGGCGCAACAGGAACGGCTGGCGCAAGCGGAGCAACGGGAGCTGCCTGCGGGAAGTCCGCGGCCGCAAGTGGATTCGGCTGCGCTGTCTGCTGCAAGAACTGAATCGCAACCTGGACCTCAGCAATCCATGTCACGATCGTTTCACATTCGCGGCGTGTGCGTGTTACCCCGAAAGGTATCGTGTCAACGAATACCTGCCAACCTGTTGCTGTCTTCTGACCAATGAACCGGCCGGACCCAACAGGAGCATCGTCGCCTGCATCACGTGCGGGCGGTTCAACACCCATCACATACTGATTATACAGCTTCAGTAGTGCTGCAGGACGCTTGCTTGTGGACCCGTCCTTGTTCTTGGCCATATCGTAGTCATTGTCAGCGCAACGAATCGCTCCGACCATGAAGTCCTGTTGGAAACCTGCCTCCATCTGAGGGATGAAAGGCCTGAGTGCATCTACCATCTGCTTATGCTGCGGTGCTATTGACATGGTGCGTCCTCCTATGCTGCGGGGTTGAGTTGCTTTTCGTATGTTGTCGTTACGTGATGGGTTACAATGGGGTTGACGATGTATCCATGTCGTGCCTCTCTAGGCAGTCTAGCAAGTCTTGTTGAAGTTCTGGTAGGTGCCTGAACGACTGCAGCGTTCTTGCATAGGCCAACAGCGCCCTGCGTGATGCCAAGCCGTGAACCTTATCCTTGCTGTTCAACTTCAACACGAAATACTCTCCGTCCGAGTCAACTTCCCTGCCGTCCGCTTTCTTCAACGAATATTTGCCGTACAGCCCTTTGGGTTTTGTCGCCTGTGCTGCCTTGCGCTTCTCTAGCTCCTTGTCAATGGATTCAATATCGTCTCCACACATGTCGAGATGAGCGGAAGAGCTTGTTGACAAACGCCCATCATTTTCATCACCATCAATCCATGATTGCCGTTCGTTCTTAGTAGCAATGAGTTCTGAATCACTCATGTCTTTAATCCACTGCATTGTCATAATCGTTCTCCTGTGCTGGTAAAGAGCGAACAGCGGGCATCAGGGCGATATCTCCCAGCGCGGGTGGTTTCGAACCACCGATCATTTAGGGTCAACACCAAGGTTTTTAGACCTTCCCTCTCACGCTTGTTTAGCCCGATGTTCACTTGTTGATTGATACGCATCTCAGAATGCGGGGTTCTCGAGTAGATATTGCGAGCAGAAGGGTTTCGCACGACACCAATTCTGGCAGCGAACATCCTCGCCGGGGAAGCGCTTAATCTGGTAGTCGTTCGGCTTCTTCTTCGACAAACGGAATTTCTCAGCATCGGTGAATGAGGTCTTGCTGGCGATCGCGCGCTTGGCCCCCGGCTTCATCACCTTGAACAACTCAGGGCGGGCCCATTTCTCATGCGGGGTACACAACGGAAGATCAGCATCCGACATCTTCTCTGCCTGTCTGTAGACCGCGACACGTTCACCGAGATACTTGCGCGTGCTCTGAAGATCCCATAGCGGAATCTGTACTTCCTTGATGGCCTTCGACGGATACCCGTGTTTGCAAGTCTCGACCTGATGCCAGTCCTTGAAGAACATGCAGAACCGGATCTCGACGATGTCGATCTTCAGTGTCATGTACGCGCCAAGCCTGTAGATGTTTCCCTGCTGCGTCCATTCCATCTTTGGTCCGCGTGAGTCAATGACTCCCCACTCGCGCGTTCCGCATCGCTTCCAATCTTCGAGTCTCCACGTCTCTTGCTTGCTCACTGTTGGCACAAGCCGATCGGGTTTCAGTCCGACAGTCATGCCGTCGATGTCGATGACCATACGATGCTCTAGAAGTGCCTTGGATCCGGCAACGTTCTCTTCTGCCTTCTCCAGTATCGCGTGCATCGCTGTGCCGTCCAGTGAAGCTAGACAGTCGGCAACGTCGACCTCAATCTCGCTGTCGTGTCGGTCCTCCAGGAGAGAGATACGAGCTGGCTTTATCAACTTGGTGGCCGATGTATCAAAGGCCGTTCGGCTGTCAGTCTCGCGGGTTTCGTAGTTGATTACAGCCTGCATAATCGGGGCGGGTAGGTTGCTAGGATTTATGTAATTCGGCATTGGGTGGGTCTCCTCTCAGCGTTGTGCTCCGAGCTCCTCTCGGGGCAGTTGTGACTTTGCTTGAATTCGTGGTGATAGTCAACGACTAATTTCGGTTTATTTAGCCTTGCGTGATCTGGCCTCCTTTGCGAGTATATCTCTGGATTCTCTCAGCGCCGTCCCTGACGGTTGAATCTTGGGGGGCCGCACCCGCGGTCTCCCATCTTTTTGTCTAGGTGCATTGCATCGGGTAGCCAACGTGATAGCAACCTACGCAGGCGCATCGGTTGTCTCTTTTGTGCGGCTCCTTGTGATGGCAGCTTTTACTGCTGCATTTGGCGGCTCCTTCACAGACAACCAAGACGGAGCGGGCTTCCTCGGCTTCGCCTCGATGATCCGCGATGATCTTGGCGATGCGCATTGTGCAGATCGCGCATTCACATGAACCCACGAACTCCAGTATCTTCTTCGCTGTTGCTTTGTCGCTGTCTGTGATCATATCGACCTTCCGGTTAGTGATTCATATTCGCTTCTCAGATCGTTGATCCGCGCGCGCTTCTTCTGTTTCTTCTCCTTCTCCTTTGCGATATCCTTCTGGCGTTGTTCTTCTCGTTTTTCTTTCTCGCGTTCCTCCTTCTCTTCTTCCTGAGTGGCATCCCGCGTGACGGTAACTACTTCATCGCAGTCCTCGTAGCTGCTCCATTGCTGCTCTATGACGATGGCGTCGGCCGATGCGTGTTCAAACTTGAACTGGATTAACCGGTCGATAACCTCGTCTATCGGGCCAAACAGATCAATATTGGTACTTTCATTAGTCTTCATAATACTCCTTTCAACTCGTCACCTTAAAGTGACATTTGACTTGCGCTGTGAGTGTCGCGGCGGTACATTCCCCACATGAGGATTCACCCGCCTGAGACAATAGATGAAGCGTTCAACCTGTACGCCCATACTACCAAGACCTACCAAGAAGTCTCTGAAGCCTTGGCCGTTCCCAAGCACACCCTCAAAGCCTGGTCCGTCAAATACAAGTGGGTCACTCGCAAGAAGGAGCTGCTTCAGCGGATGGCCGAGAAGTCTGATCGCACGTCCATCCAGCTCCAGCAAGAGCATAGGGCTCGCGTCATCAAGCGTGATATCGAGATGTCTGATCGTATTTACAACGGTCTCGATGAGCAGCTCACGAATATGCTTGAGCAGTTCCAGGAGAACACTAAGGGCAAGGCTACACTGACTCCTGAAGACATGGAGAACTACGCGAAGATCACGCATCTTCTGGCGCGGAGTGCCAAGACCGGTAGCGACATCTCCGCGCGGGCTGTTGCTCTGGACAACAAGAAGTTTGGTGAGGGCGGGGATAACGACAAGGGATTGACGTTCAACGGTCCTGTGCAGATGAACATTGCTGGCGAGAAGATCAAGCCAGCGCCTGTTGCGTCGCCCGCGCCTGAGCCTGAGCCTGTTGAGGTTGTTGAGATCCTCGACGACTTCCCTATGGCTGTGTGAGTCGAGCATTGTCAGACCTTCCAGTAGTAGACACATTTCTTGATTGGCACACAGTCGGGGTGCTCCGTACCGTCCGGCACAAGATCCCAGCACTTTGTCAGTAGTTCGTGTAGCGTCTTGATGTCCTCTTCCAGTCGCGCAATCCGAGCACGGCCGGTGCAATGCTGGTTGTGAGCCGTCCAGTTGAACACGTTCATTCCGCATTTGTCGCACACTTCGTATTTCTCTGTATTTATTTCTGGCAAATTCAGTACTGGCATAATCTAATCCTCCCAAATCCAGCGATATAAGCGCTCTGTCAGCCCCATCACGTCCTGTACGGGTACACCGAGGCGCTTGGCTATGGCATTGGCCTTGTCGACGCCACTGAGGGCATCCTCGGCTATCCTGAGCGCAAGCTCCCGGTCCTGATACGACGTGAAGAAGTCGAATCCTCTGTTGAAGTTCTTACCGTGTGGCTTGGTGGTCATATTCCAGTTACCTCCTTCAACTCGGCTAGCACTGCCTCTACAGATCCCCATACATCAGGATCATCAGGACCGGCGTTGTCGCGTGCCATTTCAATAGCTTTGATTGCGTCCTCGAAGTGATTGTAGCAGTGGCCTAGCAACGCGGCATTAGGCGTTGATTTGTCGGAGTAAGGATCGTCGGAGTAAGCTAGGCATTGCGCTACCACTGCCCTGCCGTCTGAAGCAAACAGTCGGTCCTGTATCACGTCCAGCGGGGCTGGTGTTGTGATGTCCATTACTTTGTCGATGTGCATATATCCTCCTCTTCGATTTGTGACTCGGGGTGAAACCTATTCCAAATGAACCGCGCTGTATCCGGACAATCCCAGTTGCGTAGAATGTACCTTGTCCGCTTGGCGGCCAATGTCCCTAGCTCTGCGCGTTGCTTCCGGATGTGCTTGATCATCTTCGCTGTGAGACTTAGCCGGCGACGGTCGATGTGCTTCCAGATCCGGTCCTGCTCTCGGTTGGAAAGCTCACGTCGAATGTCGTGATCCTGCTCGCGGAACAAGCCTGCGGCGAAGTAGTCCATCAGTCGGCGTCCTTTGCTAGTTTATGATTCTCAACGATCTTTTGCAGAGAGAGCGGCCGGTAATGATGCTCCTGATATAAGAGCTTGTATTTCTCTCCAGTCCTTCCCTGAAACTCGGGTTCCCAACGATGATGGTCGGCGTTGTGGAAGTGACCGTGAATGTTCAGATCAAAAGACCCGTCGTCTGGAAGCGGCTTGTGAGAGAAAGCGATGTGCTTCCCGTACAAGTTCAAGTCCATCCGGTCGCACGCGAATTGCCAGCCGTGAGACATGTACCAAGATAACGATTTGCTATCGTGGTTGCCTCGTACAAGAATGCACCTACAGTTGGCGTTAGCGAAGAATCGCTTGTGCCATTCTGCGTCATTACCGATGCAGATATCTCCCAAATGGATCAGGGTGTCGTGGGCGTCGGGCATCTTGAGGTTCTGCAAAATGTATTCGTCGCAGTTCTCTGGCCTGCCGCTGTATTCTCGCAAGACCTTGTGTCCAAGATGAGTATCTTCTGTAATCCAGAACTTCATGTTCGGTTATCTCCTGTGGTTTGTTGTTGCGTTGGATTTGAGGTTGCAGTTGACTCCTGCCTCAGATGTTGAGGCAAAGCAACCCCACTGAGAAAGCCTTGGTAGTGAGTGTCCCACGGTCCACTTGCCAACAGGTTCAATCCTGTTCTTCGGCCCTCTTCCGAGTAGCCTAGCTAGTGAGTACACACACCTATGTCCGGTATCCCTTGCCTTCAGCCATTGGTGGTATTTCGGGTCTGCCCCGTCAGAATCGGCGTAAGCATTTACTGGACTCAAACCCCGCACGCTCCCGAAGTAAGGTGTGCTATTAACACTCGTCCAGCCCCTTTTAACGGGCTTGTGGCGCGTCCTAAGACGCTCCGCGCTTGCTAGGGTAGGATGGTCAAACCCTACCCCGACTAGTTTCAATGGCTGTAACAAAGAACAAAGCCCTCGCGGGGGATGCTTCTGGATGACTTGGGAATCAACACCAGATGGCAGGTTCCCCGTTGAGGGCTTATGTGTATCCTTGATAGTGCTGATGGCTCCCAAGTTATCTGAGGGAACCATAGCGCCGTTTGGGTGGAGCGTCAACATGTTTATCCGGCGTCCTTCTCGGTAAGGTTCGTGAGTACTGCAACCAACTCGTCAAGCCGTGCCTGCATGGTGGCAATCTGACCGCTTACCATGCTGATTGTTGCCAGTGTTCCAACGGCGAGAACGATTATCGCCAACAATATTACTAGGGCTATGTCGTACATTCTCTCTGCCTCCTGACGTATTCGTCGTACACTTCTGGTTGGTTGTGGAACATGTAGACAAGGTTGCCTATGTGCGTCCGGATCTCAAGCATGGATCTGCGGGCCTTGGCACACTCTGCCAGGCGTCTATTCAAACGCTCTGTGCGGTCGCTGGCGTCCTTGGCCGTGCTTCTGGACGTAGATGCAAGCTGACCGTTGGCTGACGCCTCATGGATCAACGTCACGTCACCTGAATGGGCTGTGAGTGGCTTATTCATGATGATTGGTAGCCTTCCGGTTTTTGAGCATGGCATGCCATATTTCTACGTGCCTCTGGTCCTGCTTAAGCATGACGTTGGGATAATCCTTGTTGAATTGGATCATGCCTTCTGCCACCCGGTTATTCCATTCCTGAACGCTCATTCCCATGCGCGGCGGCTTCTTCTTTCGTTTCCATCGCGGGATGAGTGCCCACACAAATAATATGAATAAGGCTGCTCTGTTCATGGCGTCCTCGCTGGTTAGTCGCCCATAATCTCAATGAGTTGAAATGCCTTCTCGGTGGAGAGAGCAATAGAAAGAGACCTCTCCTCACCCACTTCAACAGAAAGGTACATAGCCTTTTGCCCAGCGTGTATTCTGAGCATCTTGTCGATCTCTTCCTGTGGACCATTGTAGTTGTCGCGAGGGGTCTTTGTCTCGATCTGCGGCGGCGTAACCATGTCCTTGATCTGTGGCGGCGTCATCATCGCGATTCTCATAGCAATGTCATTCCACGTTTTAGCAAGATGCTCCTGCTCTGGAGTCAGTCGCTTGGTCTCTGGCTGTGTAATCATGTCCTGAATCTCAAGCCACACAGAGGCTGCCAGGTCGTCCGCGTCGTCATGCAGTTCCATTGGAAGCCAGCCGCATAGTATCGCCGCTATCTTCGCCTCGACTGGGTGGGCCGTGGCTTGGCTGTCAGTCACGATCACAATGCGACTGCTTGGCCGGCCTATACCAAATCGGTCAAGGGTAAGCTCGACACCTTTCACAAATGCCTCGGCTTCCGTCAATGTGTCAAATGTGTATTTCGTGCTCTTCATGGCGTCCACTTCTCCTCTGCTGCTGGGTTTAGGTTCACTCCCTTGGTCGTTGCCGTGGCCTAGCTGTAGTCCTCGACTTCTACCCGTCGCACCATTGCCAGGTTTTCGCAGGCATAGTCGTCCAGCGCGTCCCGAATTGCGGATATTTCGGATGCTGCCTCGCAATGTATCTGCCACGGCTCCTCAAGCTCCTCGCTGTGGATTGTCACTGTGTAGACGTTCATATTCCACGCTCCTCATCTCATTTCGTTGGCGTCCACTTCTGCCCCGCTCCCGGCGACCGTAGCCGTCGGAAGTAGGGCCGGAATGAATTACGCTGTGACGGATTCCCGCTCTTGCTCCTCTTCTCATTTGTGATGTGCATCAAGATAAGGGCAGAATTCTGCCTGTACCTCTTCCTTGGTGATCCCGTAGCCTGCAAGGGCGTCGACTGTGTCCGTGATATCCTTTCTAATGCAGGCTTCGTGATTGCCTAGCTCGCGGTGAATGATTCCCTGTTTGCCGTTCTCTGCCAGATCCGCGGCGCGTCCCTCGTCGCCTGCTCTGGTGATGGCCGCGGCCAACTTGTCGGCGTTAGCCTTCGGGCATATCAAGCCCATACGCATCGAAACGTATTTAACGCCTTCTTTCTTCTGCTCGTTAAACTGTTGGTTACTGAAAGCGAAGAACGCGCCCGCCTCGTCTATTGCTTTCGTCATTGCGGCTTCTGTGTAGTGGCTGAGATAGTGCATCGGTTCTGCTCCTTGGTTCTGCTGCGGTTATGGCGTCCACTTCTGCCCCTGAGCGCCGGACCTAGCCCGACGCAACAGGGCAGAAATGCTACGCGGGCAGGGCGTTGGTCTGCGATATGTCGAACACGGTTCCGAGCGTAAAGCGGGTGCGCCCTGTGTCGGCGTCCTTCTTGCGGTTCGTGACTGTCAGTCTGTGCGTGCTCATGCCTCATCTCCGGAACATGCCTCATCTCCGGAACATGCGACAATGATACCGATACGCTCGTCATGTGTCATTGCTGCCCATTGCTCCTCTGTACCCTCCGCGCCCGGGTCTATGTATTCGCACCATAGGGCGTAGTCGCTGGCTATTTCGTGATATGTGGCTGTCGGCATCTGGTCTGCTCCTCGGTTGTCCTGCGTTGGTGTTGGCGTCCTTTGCCGCTAGTGCTATCCCGGATCAATATTACACGCTCAATTTCCGGGAGGTATTCCCGGCGCGTCTGTCAATCGTTGCAGTCATGCCAGCGCTTCCTTGATGAACTGAGGCCCGACCTGTACTGTGCCGTTCTCGAGGTCGTGGATGATGCTGCCGCGAACGTCCGCGCCTGTCGCCGTGTCAATGTCAGTCAACTCGATCATCCGTGCATTGATCAGCCAGCACCGGTTGGGCGTCACGCCTTGGGCTGTGAGACGATAGCGGCGTTCGCCATACTTCCAGAGGTTGTCATTCACTCGCTCGAAGTCTGAATATTTCTGCATCTGGTCTGCTCCTCGGTTGTCCTGCGTTGGTGTTGAACTGCGTCTTATACTCATGATATAGAGCAGATTACATGCCAACCGTGCCAATCGTCACTTCAAAGTGACAAGTATATGCGCGGCGATAGCGTACCCCAACAAACACGGGCCTTTCCCTACCGTTCACCCACTCGACTCCGCGGGGGCGTGATTTCCACTGCTTTGAGATGCCGATTTCGGTCAACCGTGCGAATGTCAAAGTCAAATCTGCAACTCAAGTATGAGAGCCACGACAGCCCAACCCCCACCGGTAGCGTACCCCCCGCCAACATTGACAAATTCGCTCGCGCGGGGATTGCCGTTTATCGGTTTACATTCTCTTGCTTGTCCTTCCCCTCCTCACAACAACACTCAATCTCTTCCCGACGCCAACGCCACGCCAACCCCCAACACAACCCCAACGTCAACCCCCAACCCCCGCACCCAAACCCCAACGTCTACGCCCCAATG
>Ga0222640_1000318_pt1 | contig 15162 bp, 29 predicted proteins | sample AntAcemetagen187_FD_181144 | JGI IMG/M metagenome (GOLD analysis project Ga0222640, IMG submission 181144) | Saline water microbial communities from Ace Lake, Antarctica - #187 | ecosystem: Environmental > Aquatic > Non-marine Saline and Alkaline > Saline | place: Antarctica: Ace Lake... | reverse complement strand
AGCGAGGAACTATCATCCGATCTCAGGGAGCTTGCGGGCAGCAGCGGAAATTATGAAGCCAAATATATTGCTAAATGGCAAAAATGGATGAGTTCAAAATCTCGCTGCATGTCTTCAATGATTACCGGGCCCGCGAATTTCCCGGTTGCAAAAAATCGGAAAAACAACGGTTATGAGCATAATGCTTATGAGGATTTCCGCAAATGGCGAGAACGATACTTTAAAGCGGTTAACCGGGTGCCGACTCCATCCCCTGAGGAAGAAATTGACGATGCACTTAAAAAACTTGACATAGCAATCGAAGCGCATGAGATAATGAAACTCGTCAACAAGATCGTTAAAAAGAAAACCATTAGCGATGATGAAAAATTACGGTTGCTCTTAGTTGATGAGCTTTTATCTGAAAGTACAGCTCGAAAAATTATAGAACCAGATGATTGCGGGCGGGTAGGATTCGCGGGATTTACGCTTACTAACAGCAATGCCAGGATTAAGGGTCTGAAGTCAAAACTCCTTATCATGCGAAACCGGATTGCAATCAGGGATACTTTTAAGCCTATCGAATTTGACGGCGGGAAAATCACTATTGAAGATGATCGGGTTTGTATCTACCACGATGAGAAACCTGAAAAAGAAGTTATCCAGAAACTCAAAGAAAACGGTTTTCGCTGGTCTCCGCATTATGTTAGGTGGCAGAGGAAACATACACAGAACGGTTTACGTGCTGCAAAATATGTTATGGGAGTAAAACAATGGAGGTGAGAATTAAGTATTGCAAAAATGGGTGGCATTACCCGCAAAAAAAGTTTCTTTGTTTTTGGCTCTCTTTTTATTATCTTGATTGGCAAGGCTTTGAACCTTACAATTTTTCAACTGAAAAGAAGGCAAAAAAATTTCTACGTAAAAAAATAGCTAAAAGAGAAAAGTTATTAAACCAAAGAGCTGAAGAAAAATATACTAATTATGAAGATATAAATTAAAAAAAGGTGTACATTTTACGGTATCTATGTTAGTATAAAAAGAGGATGCAGTCACGGGGAATGTGCAACTGCATCCAAATATAGGGAGGCTAATCCCTACCTATATAATACATTTATTACAGGAGAAGTCAAGATGGAAAAATCAGAAAGTATAACGGAACTTGTATCCGCTATAGCTAAAGCCAAGTTAAAATTTACTCCGTTGTTAAAAACCGGAAAGGCAGATTTCAAAACTCAGACAGGTCGACAGATAAAGTATGATTATGTTGAGCTTGAAAATATTTTAGAAATGTCTGAACCAATATTGGCGGCAGAGGGTGTTGTTCTCGTTCAGGAAGAAATTGTTAATAATGGAACGGTTGAAATAACAACATGGTTTTTCCATTCATCCGGGGAATATATACAATGGGACCCGTTAGTTCTTCCTATTGCTACAGGTTCGGGGATGGGTGTAATTCAGTCGATAGGTACAACAATTTCATATTGCCGAAGATATGATCTTTTATGTAAGCTTGGGCTTGCGGGGGAAAAAGATACTGATGGAATTGATTTAATAGGGGCTAAACCGGCGACTCCTATTGAAGCAATTAAAAAGCCGAAAGCAAAAAAGAACACGGAGCCTCCTGAAGAATCTCGACCTTTTGAGGATGATGAATTACCAGAGGTTATAAAAGGCAAACAAAAAAAAGATCTTCCAATCGACGAAGACATGAAAGCCAAGAGGAAGATTATCATTGACGAGATCGCGGAAATCCTTACTAATCCAATATTCACTGATGGGGATAAAGAGGTAATGAAGCGAAATATTAAAGAGTCTAATACACTTCCGTTATTGCAGGAGTTGAAAAAATATTGTATGGAAACAGAAAAAACCCGTGAAATAAAAGCGGAAAAAGGGGAATAATATGGAATTGTTTGGAGAACTTGCAGAGGCAACAAAACCAGTAAAATTAAACTTTTACGAATTACCAGGGGACAAAACCGCTGACGAACCGAAAAAAAAGACTGAAATTGAGGTACTGGAAGAGAAAACCAAAAACCTCAAAGTTGCGCCTGATTTCAAAATCAACAACGAAGCGGAATATGATCTTGCCATTGAGAAATTAAAAAACTTCACGGCTCTTGATAAAGAGGTTCATGTTTTGGTAGATCCGGTTTGTGAATCAACCAATAAAGCTCACAAGGATGCTACTGGATTAAAAAGTAAATTGTTGAAACCTATCACAACTATCAAAGAAGCTTATCAAAGGGCAATCGGTGCTTACGATTTTGAGAAGGAAAAGAAAGCAAAAGCGGCTGCAGCAAAACTTGAAAAGGAACGGCAGGACAAAATTGATGCCTTGAGAATTGAAGAAGCTGAAAAATTGGAAGAGGCTGGTGAACCAGAAAAAGCTCAGGAAGTTCTTGATATGCAAGTTGATCTCGCGCCTATTGTTATCGGAAAAGTAAAAGTCGCCGGTATTCAGTACCGCGATAACTGGCAAGCTGAAGTTACCGACAAAACCAAGATTCCGATGGAGTACCTGATTCCGGATCTCTCAGCTTTAACAAAACACGCCAAGGAAATTGCTGCTTCCACGAAACGGAAGAACGAAAATGCCGAAGTTGTCTCTGATATTCCAGGGGTCAAGTTTGTAAATCTGCGGAAAGCAATTGTATAATGATCGGCGGTCTGGATTTTAACGAAGAGTTACATCGTTATTCATGCGAAGGGGTTCCGGTTCCTTCCGTGAGTGCGATATTGGAATTCATGGGTTTGGTTCCGAATAAGCGATGGTATAAAAAATCTGATGCTTTACGCGGAACTTATGTACATTCTATTACTGAGATTATGGATAATGGTGATCTTGACTGGGAGGATTTAGACCCTGTTTTAAAACCGTATGCTGAAGCATATAGATCATTTCAGGAAACAGAAAATTATTCATGGGAACTGACTGAGGCTATACTTTTTAATGAAAGGCTATGGTATGGGGGCAGGGTTGATAGGGGCGGTTTGTTGAGAAATAAAGAGGCTACTGTTGATATTAAAACCGGGCAGGGCGCATTAACTACAGCGATGGGAATTCAAACAGCGGGGTATGATATATGTATTCCTGGTGGTCCGCGTGAAAGATGGATTTTATATTTAAGACCTACCGGAAAGTATAAGCTTTATCAGTGTGAAGATCCGGAAGATTACGATGCTTTTAAGCATGGAGCTTGGCTTTATAATTGGGGTAAGCGACATAAGATATCAAAATTGGAGGTAGCATAATGCATGAATTCCAAATTAAAACAGAATTTGAAATATGGATGAGGATGATTTTTCATCGACCGGATTTAGATAAAGACGATCTCGGTGTATATAATAATCATGATACCCGCAAAAAGCTCCAAGATTTCAGAGAACAGATGGTAAGGTAAAATTATGTTTGCAATTGGTATGGCAATATATTCATTTCTTTTAACGGTTGTTGTTGTTTTTATAGGGCGAAGACTTTACGTTGCTGAAAAAAGGGTGTGGTCTATGCACAAATATTTACAGCATGAAATAGAAAAGAAAAAGCTTACAATTGGGAGTCATTGGCATGATTAAAAACAATGCATATTATGAAACCGATATTATTGAATTCGGGATAGCAAACGAGAAGGACTACAAATCTCGGTTCAACTATTTTCAACGATGTTATGCAGCAGTAAGAATTGTTGACCGGCATGAAGTTAGGGATAATATAATAAAAATCTCCTGTGATGGAGGAGGTGAGATCCTATTCGAGATAAAGTGTAAAATTAAGGGTAAAACAATATTATGGTTTATCGGAACGATGGGGAGGGGTTAGATGCACAACATGTATATAAACGTAGTTATATTCAATTAGCACAAGGAAGGGTGACATGGTAGTTAAAGACAAGCAAGGCACAAAAATAACATTATATCAAAGCAGGGCTGGGAAAATCTGCATCCCTATAGCTAATAGATGTATAACATTATCTAAAGCTGATGCAGAAACATTTACTTTGTATGATATCGAGGATTTTGACCATGATTTATTTTTGAAAGCGTACAGCAGTGCTAACTAAATATAACAACGAATATCTGAGCCATTAGAAACGGCAGATATTCGCAAACGTTATGTACAATTCTGCGGAACTATAAGACCCGCCATCCGTGGCGGGAAAAGGAGGAATCAATGAAGTTGTTAGATTTATATTGTGGCGGCGGCGGGGCTGGGTATGGGTATAGATTAGCGGGGTTTACAGTTATGGGGGTGGATATAGAAGCGCAGCCTAAATACCGTGGGGAGTTTGTCCAGTCTGATGCCATTGCATATTTGATGGATAATTTCCGTGATTATGATGTGATACACGCATCGCCTCCTTGCCAAGCTTATTCTCTTGCCTCTATGCAGCACAGAGCTAATGGGAAAAAATACCCTGATTTAATTGAAAAAACAAGGGAAGCATTAATTTTTACAGGGAAGCCATACGTTATTGAAAATGTTCCAAGTAGCCCGTTGCTAAACCCTATAGAATTATGTGGGGCGATGTTTGGGATGAAAACCTATAGGCATCGGCTATTTGAAAGCAATATGGATATTCAGGCCCCATTCCACCCCAAACATGTTGCTAAAAATACAAAAATGGGGCGAAGACCTAAAGATGGTGAGTATATTCAATATGTCGGACATTTTTCAGGGGTGGAAGTAGTCCAAAAAATGACAGGGCTGAATTGGCTGGGTCAATATGAATTAGCGCAGAGCATCCCTCCGCAATACACAAAATGTATAGGTGATCAGTTGATGAAAATATTAATAGGCTAAATTATACCTCCATGTATAATTTAGGATTAATTGAGGTGCAGAACTGTACATAACAACGGTTAGACGCTATTAAAACAGCGCCTTAACCAAGACGTTAGATGAAAATTAAATTGATAGAGGGGTAAATAATGGAATGTATAAACTTACAGATGGACGGCGACCAGATTTGTGCTACATATAGCGATTTTAGAAACTTACAGGAGAGTCCCGCTGGATTTGGTGACAGTATTAAAAATGCCGTCATTGATTTATTTGAATATGCACCAGAACGATGTGGAGCAATTTAATCTACATCTAACAAAGTTTATGTGCTATTAAAACAGCACATTAAACATAGACGTTAGACGCAAGAGACCAGGAGGGTTTTATGACATCAAAACAAATAGTTAAAAATTGGGTAGCAAGAGTTGAAAAACATTTATGGGGCGATGCTCCTGCGCCTAACAGCGACAAGACAATATGCCCTATATGTGGCGGTAGCGGTAAACATCTAATTCAGACGTTAATTGTTAATGGAAAAAGTTTAGACAATATTGAAGCATGTCCAGAGTGTAAGGGAACTGGGCACATCGTCTAATCGCAAAACGTTATATGATATAGGAGGCTGCAAATGAAATCAATATTTAGTGGGTTAACAGCAGATAACCTACAATCTAAAATTCCCGCCATCCTGAAGTTTATGAATCCGAAAAAGGTCTATGAGTTAAGGCTCAGTAAGTCGAAGCGGTCAGTTGAGATCTCGACCCGGCTGCATGGACATATTACTTTCATTGCAAGAAACTTGCAGCTTGACAGGAACTTTGTATATTTTTCTGTACTGTTAAAAGCAACGGAAATTATAGCAGACGGTAGCAGCCCGTATCCGTACATAATAGTCCCGCGTAAAATCATGGACCCGATTTCGATGAAAATTGTTACTTTAGATTTACCAGTTCCTCTGAGAACGTCTAACCGTACCAATAAGGAAATTATGACTGCATTATTTGCCGCAGAGCTATTCTGGGCAGAAGCCGGCGGGGTTGGCGTATTGCCGAATAAATATGATTCTTACGGTAGAGGTTTATCATCGTGACTTTTGCCGCCGATGTTCTGCAAGCTCAGGCTGCACTTAAAAAAATGCATTCTACTGGTTGGGGTCATCGGCAATATATGAACTTTGAATTACGATGTATAAAAAATCATGGAGGAACGCCTGATTATATCAATTATGTTAAGCGTGTATTTTATGCAGCTGATAGTACGTTAAGGGATGAGCCGTTGCAGAACGAATTATTTTAGGGGGATGATATGACAGCAAATGAAATGATGGAAGCTCAAGAGAAGCGTGAATTTATAGAAGTTCGCGCAGGATATCAATGCGAATACGTAGACGAAGAAGGCACCCGTTGCGAATGTAAAGGAACTGAAATAGCCCATATGATAAGGTCGAAAGCTAACCTGTTAAAATACGGGCCTGAAATTGTCCATCATCCAAAGCTTCTCCGGCTCTCATGCAAAAAGCACAATGACTACTTTAACCGAGGATTCAGACCCGCAGTAGTTAAAGAAATGATCGCTCTGGTAGAAGATGAAGGAATAGAAAATTGGAGGTAAAATGAATATTAAAGAATTGGGAATAACACCCGGCCCGTGGAGTTTGCCACATTTGGCCGACGATGCAGTAGATTGTGATTGCGGATATGTTTTTGGATCTCCTGAAAGCCTAACAGTAGCTACAGTACACAAAAATAATCCGAAAGATAAATATCAATCTGTATACCCGGATATTGAACAGGCGAAAGCAAATGCTCGGATTATTGCTACAGCTCCTGAAATGTATATATGGATTTATGGAATGCTCAAATGCGCAGATGATAATGATATGATAAAAGCCGCTAAATTATTAAAGCTCGGACATGAGGTTGTCGAAAAAGCATCTGGAAAAGTATGGAAAGAACTTGTGGATGCAGAATGAAACCACAATATAAATTACGCAATAACGGTCCGCGTGGTGTTATCCTAAACATACCAAAGGAGTTCCTGAAATTAAACGATCTTCGTGCAGGGGATAAAGTAACGCTTACAATCCTTGAGTCTGGGGAATTATTGGTATCGAGTAAAAAGGGGAATTAGAATGATAGAATTAAAAGGCAAATATACAGAATGTAAAATAAATTTTATAGGGGAAAAACATGAAGAAGTTATTTGTAATTTCAATTTTGTTACTGTTCGCAGTAAGCGCTTTTGCTGAGGGTTTGAATCCTGAAGCTACAAAATTAAAGATGGACAATCCGGATGTTTATGGAACTATCAGAACGCGGGCTGTCATGGAATGGAAAACTGATTATGTAATGGTTGTTTATGTTATTAACAAACAATCAAAATCATTATTTGAAGTCGCTGCACTTGCACCAAAACTCAACGATGTAGAATTTTACACTATTCTGTCAGACTGGTGTGATGATGATTTAAATCAGTATGATGCTATATTTTCCGCACCAATTGATTGGAGTATGGTTGAATATGTTATGAAAAAACAAATAGAAGCCAAGTCTCAATATTAAGGTATACAAACATAATGTTATGTAGTAATATGTATGTATCCTTTCGTCGGGGCGAGTTTAATCTAGGAAATCTTAAACTAAGATTGGCTGATCATGAGGTGTGTTTCTATTCTTTCCTAGAGGAGAATAGGACGACGAGCACTTCATGGTTGGCCTTTTTATATTTAGGAGAAATATGAAAAATGAAAGATGCTTATTATTTCAAACATGACAGTAATGCAAAGGACGACCCTAAATGTGTATTACTAATTGAAACCTTACAGCTTGAGGGATATGGGATATTCTGGGTATTGATTGAAACATTACGAGATCAGCCGGGGTATAAATACCCGATTGCTTTGCTTCCTGCGATTGCACGGAGATATAATTCTACGATAGAAAAGGTTAAAGCGGTTGTTTATAATTTTGGGTTATTTGAGGTAGATGATGATAATTTCTTTTATTCAGATAGCTTAAATCGTCGCATGATTGCATGGGATGAAAATAAACAAAAGTATATTAAAGCTGGAAAAGCTTCAGGTAGAGCCAGAAAACAGAAGGCAATCGAGCATCAATCGAACGATGTTCAAACATCGCTTGAACTATTAGATAAGAATACACTAGATAAGAATAAAAAAGATAATACTAAGTCACCTGCCAGAACTACGTTCCGGCCCCCCGCCGTATTAGATGTTACAAAATATTGTGATGAGAGAAAAAACGGAATAGATCCTGAACACTTTGTCGATCATTATATTTCAAACGGATGGATGGTCGGGAAAAATAAAATGAAAGATTGGAAGGGGTGTGTTCGTACATGGGAGAAAAACAGTTTTAAAAACGGGACAAAAAATACTGAGTTACCCGATTGCGGCCCGCAAGAATCAACCGTACCTAAATGGATAGAAGAAGAGGGGGTAACCTTTGAACAACGATGAAGAAATTTTACTCGGTCAAATATTTCAAAAGAACAAAATATTTTTCAATATAGATTTGAAAGTTGACGAATTCCAAGATCCAAATTGCAGGATAGTTTTTAAAACAATGCACAAACTTGTAGAAAAAGGACTTGAAATCGACGAGGTTAAGATTTACAAAGAAGCTCCTGAGCTTAATATTCACTGGCTTGGGACTCTAAGAAATCATGTACCGTCTGCAGCGAACCACAAATACTATGAGAAAAGAATAAAAAAAGAAAGCAACAAACGAAAAGTCAATAGTTGGCAGTTTATAATTCAGGACGGGATTACTCAGGGCGTAGATCCTGATTTAATAAAAGACCAAATTGAAGAAGCAATTACCGATTATTCTATGACCACTGCTGGTTGGAAAATTAAAAAAATAACTGAGGTTATGTTACAGGCTATAGAAACCATTGAAGAACGTTTTAAAGCGAAGGGCAAGCTCCCCGGCATTACCTCCGGATTAGAAAGCCTCGACAGAATATTGCTTGGATTTCAAAAGCGGAAATTATATTTATTTGGGGCAAGACCTTCACGCGGGAAAACAGCTCTCATGTTAAACATGGCACGGTCTGCAGCTAACGAATCAAAAGTTGGGATAATTTCAACGGAATCGGCAAACGAGGAATTAGGGATTAGAATTGTAAGCAGTGAAACCGGTATTAATACTTCACGGCTTTCATCTGGATTTATTCAAGCAAGTGATTTTTCAAGGCTAACCGTAGCGGCTGGAACTTTATCAACTAAAGAGATCTGTTTTTACGATGAGCCAAACGCAGATCTTGCAACTGTAATAAGCAAGTGCCGAGAAATGGTAAGACTTGAAAAGGTTGAAATAATATTCATCGACTACCTGCAAAATATTGAATTTAACGGTAAGAATTCCGAGCGTGAAAATATAGCTCACATATCCAGTAAACTCAAAAGCTTGGCGCGAACATTAAACATTCCGATTGTAGCACTTGCTCAGTTGCAGCGGGAAGAAACTCCTTTCTGCAGACCTTATATGTCAAACCTTTTAGGCAGTGGGAAAATGGAACAGGATGCGGATGTTATAGTATTGATTTGGTGGCAATTATCGAAGGAAGAAAAAGCGCGATATTTGGCGGGAGCTTCTATACCTGATTTAGATTTTACAGAATGGTTGCTTATAGAAAAGGCGAGGGATGCAATGGTTGGTCAGTGCCGCGTAAAATTCAATAAAGAGATAGTTAAATTTACAGAGATTGCGAAAGAATTTAATGATATGCCGCCGGTTAATCGTTCTGATCCTTACAAGGAATAAATGTGAAAACTATAGAAATGGAAATAGCGTTAATGAGTTACTTCGGGATAAGGCAGAATATAATTGTCCCTAACATTTCATGGTCGTTTTTATATAATCACGAAGCCAATTTGATTGTTTTGACCGGCTCAAGTTATGCAACTGAAATTGAAATCAAAGTATCAAAAGCTGACCTTAAAAAAGATAAAGAAAAAAAGCATTGTCATGAAAGTGATATGATTAAGTATTTAGATTTTGCCGTTCCTGTTAAATTAAAAGAATTTGCACTTACTGAAATTCCAAAACATGCAGGGCTTATCACTGTAGAGCTTTATGAAAATTATAATTGTTATACTGTAAATTATGCAGGGTATCGGGTAGAGCGTATAAGGCCAGCAATGAAAAACAAACATTGTAAAGCTTGGAGTTGCGGAGAACGGCAACGGCTTTCAGAACTTGGGTGCATGCGTATTTTAGGGCTGAAGAAAAAAGTGTTTAAATTATCCAATAAGGCGGCAATATGAACGTATTATCATTATTTGATGGAATGAGTTGCGGACAGATAGCTCTTGAGAGAGCCGGAATTCCGGTTGAAAAGTATTACTCCAGCGAGATTGATAAATACGCTATCTCGATCACTCAGAAAAATTATCCTGAGACTATACAGCTCGGGAATGTTAAAAATTGGCGCAATTGGGCAATAGCTCCGGATCTGATAATGGGAGGATCCCCCTGTCAGGGGTTCAGCTTTGCGGGTAAACAGCTTAATTTTAATGATCCGCGCTCAGCCTTATTCTTCCAGTTTGTAGAATGCGTAAAATACTTCAAGCCTAAATACTTCCTGCTTGAGAATGTCGTCATGAAGAAAGAGTATCAGGCTATAATAACGGAGCTTATGGGAATTGAGCCGATAATGATAAATAGTGCTCTTGTCAGTGCTCAGAACCGGAAGAGATTATACTGGACAAACATTCCGGGGATATGTCAGCCGGAGGATAGAGATATACTACTCAATTCCGGATTAGCTTATCAATTCCCTCATGGACAGACAAAAGGAGGAGTCAGGGCCTTCGTTAAATCTCCCACAGTTTCAAGACAATTCCATAACAATGTATTCCCGATCTGTGGCCGTGTTGTAGGGAGAGCAAGAGTAAACGGAAAGAGGATAGACCATAAAGGCAGCGTGGCAGGACTCACGACTCAGGAGTTTGAGCCTCGAACTGACGGGAAGACAGGAACCATCTCAACAGTACAGAAGGACAATCTCTTGTTAACCGAAGCAGCTCTTGAATACATGGACAGGGAAGTAAAGGGAGGAAGGAATCACTGGGACTTCAAACATCATTCAGATATCCGAGACTCTAAGTCTGCCGCAGTAGTTGCAAATTTCTTTAAAGGGGTCCCGTATAACGTCCTCAAAGACTGGGATTGTATACGAAAGTTTCACCCGATTGAATGCGAACGGCTCCAAACTGTGCCCGACAATTATACTAAAGGCGTGTCAAATACTCAGCGTTATAAAATGCTTGGAAATGGCTGGACGGTTGATGTTATAGCACATTTATTCAAGGGCTTATATGAAACCATTACCTGACCTCGAACCCACAGAAACAGAAATACAAAGTTTAGTTTTAAAATTTCTCAAAGCTATAAAAGTTCGGGCTTGGCGTAATAATACTGGTAAGCGCGGCGGGGTAAGATATGGTCTATGTGTTGGCAGCTCTGATATAATAGCCAACTTTCACGGCCTTTTTTCTGCGATAGAAATCAAGAAACCTGGGGAAGTCCCGGATGCAGATCAATGGAAATTTATAAACGATGCAATATCTGATGGAGGTATCGGTTTTTACGCGTGTTCAGTTGACGAGGTACGAGATCGGCTAATCCTCGAGGTTAAGCAGCGGGGGTTAAAATAAATAAAACTTTATTGCACAAAACATCAAAAGCGTGTTATAATGGATATAAGGGGAATAGAACCATGAGGAATAAAAATAAAAGAGAAGAAGAGAAGATTGAAGAATTACGTATTAAGATTTCCAAAATGGGAAACGATATTTTCCATCTTAATCGGTTTAAAGATATAACAGAGTTTACAGGATCACCACCAGAATATATAGAATCAGAAGTACGTTGTGAAGATGAGTTTCCTTTTACTTACTTTTATATATTCCCCAAGGGTAAACATGAAAAGAGGTTAGGAGGTTGGGGGAATATTACCATGAAAGGCGAAAGCACTGTTATAATAAATGGAATTTCATATGAAAAAAGTGCTGATAATTTGTGGAAATTACAAAAGCAATCTACTAATAAGAGGGATATATGATAAATAAAACAATACCAGCAAAGCTTAAAACGGGTTATTGTACTACCTGTAAAACTGAGCAGGAATTTTACGACTTCAAGAAATTTCGGGTATGTACAAATTGTTTACGGTCAAAGCCGAAGGGCAGGGGGAAAGAATGGCAATAAGTGATGAATTAAAAGCGGCAAGAGAGAAGCTTGGATTAACTCAGCCGGAGTTTGCAAAGAAGCTGGGAATACCTTACAGGACAACTCAGGATTGGCTTTACGGTAGGCGAATTCCAAAACCGCTTACTCAGGAAGGAATTCGCAGCAGATTAAAGAAGATGTTAGATGAATAGATACCAATTAATAGGCCGTTTAACGAGAGACGCCGAATTAAAATATACAAATTCCGGGTTGGCGGTTTGCAACTTCTCGGTAGCTGACAACTATAAAAAGAAAGTTGGTGATAATTACGAGGATGCTGTCTCGTACTTCGACATCACAATTTTCGGTAAAAAGGCTGAGTCATTAAACCAATACCTGCTTAAAGGATCTCAGGTTGCAATATTCGGGGAGCTTCAGCAGGATCGATATGAGAAGGACGGGCAGAAGAGAAGCAAGGTGAAACTTGTATTTAGAGATCTGCAATTCCTGGGTGGTGGAACTGCAAAACCGTTACCCGATTCTCCGGTTAAAGGAAAGATTGAAACCTTCGCGGATTACAATGATGATATTGAATTTTAAGGGGCGGTGAATGACTAACGGGGAATTTGAAGCATTACCAGAATGGAAACCAGTACATTATAAAGATCGTGATTGGCCGTATATAGTCAGTAAATATGGCGAAGTCAAAAACGCAAAAGGTAAAATTTTAAAGCCATACATGAGAGGGCAACGAAAAGGATCTTATCCTTGTGTTAAGCTTCATTTATACGGGTACAAAATGGTGGTTGATCTGCATCGGCTTACTGCTATTCATTATATATCTAACCCAAGATTTAAAGCAGAAGTGAATCACAAAGATTCTAATCATTTAAATCCTGCAGCTATGAATTTGGAATGGTGTACAAGAAGGGAAAACGAACAGCATAAATATTTTATGAATGCCCATCTTGAATTTATGGAGGGAGCGTTGATATGAACACAAAGGTGATGTTTAGCAGTAATAATAGTTCATGGGTTACTCCGCAAGGGGTTTACGAAAAACTGCATAGAGAATTTTGTTTTACATTAGATCCCTGTGCAACCAAAGAGAATGCAAAATGTAAGAAATATTTTACTGAAAAAGAAAACGGACTCTTACAATCATGGGACAGGGAAAGAGTTTTTATGAATCCACCTTATGGGTCTGAAATTAAAAATTGGGTTCATAAAGCTTCTAAAGCAAAAGCAATAGTTGTATGTCTTTTACCAGCAAGAACTGACACTCGCTGGTTTCATGAGTATATTTATAATAAGGCAGAAATCCGGTTTATAAAGGGACGGCTGAAATTTAGCGGATCTAAAAATTCAGCCCCGTTTCCATCAATGATTGTAATATTCAAAAACGAAAAATGTTTAAAGGAGGGGAATAATTGTTACGAGTTTACGGTAAAAAAGATGATCTTGACAGAATAAAAAATCACGCAGAAAGTGCGCATCTATCAGCATCAACTTTTTTACGTAAAATTGCCTTAGCAGAAATTGCGCGGCATCCCAACAAGGAATCGCAGGAAGAACTTATTACCCGTGTAGTAGAGCAGGTGCTTGAAAAACATGGGTTAATAAATAAGTCGGAGGGTATAGAATGAAAAGATTTTTGATGGTGCTATTATTTTTAATATTAGCAATGGGTTTATTTGCAAACGGGGCGCAGGATGATAGCCCGCTTGTTCTTGGGGTGGATAAAGGCGATTTTGAGATTAATTGCGATGAAAATTATATTTGTCAAGGAGAAGACAGCGGTATATATTTTTGGCGGGATATCGTACTGAAAGATTATCCTGAAGAGGTAATTCTCAGAGAATATTCAACGGATAATACTACAATTAAAATGGATATTGATCTTGCAGGTGGTGATCCTCCTGATGTGTATTGGGATTATATCGGCAGAGTGAATAAATATGCGAATAGTAGATTAGCAGTCCCGATTGAGCTTGGAGATGAAGCAGAAGAATTTATACCTTCTTATTTGGATCTGCTTACAAAAGATGGCGTATTATATGGATTGCCTCATACCGCTTGGGCTGCAGTTATGGCAGTGAATAAACCATTACTCGAATCAGCTGGTGGAGGATATCTTTTACCAGCGGACGATGATCCGGACCGGTCATGGACTATAGATGAATTTCTTGAAGCGACAAGATTAGTTCAAGAAAAATACGGAGAGGGTTATTACGGATATGTTTTATTTGCGGCAGGAGTCAGCGGCGATTACTGGTCGAGTTTTGGTTGGCTTGCAGGATTTGGAGCTAAATTATATGAAAATGGAAAAATTGTAATAGACAGCCCAGAGGGAAGGGCCGCACTTACTTTTATGAAAAAAATGCAAGATGATGGAATCGCAATGCCTGGAGCTGCGGGATTAACTTACGCAGAAAATTTGGCAGCTATGAAAAACAATAATGTTGTAGCAATGGGGGGAACGCCATCACACGGGGAAAGGCTAATAAGTTTAACTGACGGAAGCGGATCGATACAAGCTGTAATTATGGAATACCCACATATGCCAGGAGTTGAAAAAGTTCCAATTTCGGTTGGCCCTGATGCAGGAATGCTTTTCAAAACAGGGAATCCAATCAGAGAAGCAAGAGCACTTAAATTATTGAAATATATAACGAGCAAGAGAGTCCAGGCCTATAGTGCTATAGTTCGAGCACGGTATTCATCATTAAAGGGGGTTCCTGAAGTTGGGAGTGAAAGCCTTGCTTGGACAATTGCGAACGGAATGATTGAACAGAACGGAATTTTCGATATGGGAACAGGGCTGGATAAGTACAACGAAGTTCGCGAGCTATGGCCTCCTATGCTTCAAGCAATATTTTCAGAGGAACTTACCGTCGATGAGGCACTCGATAGATTTGTAACAGAAGGCAATAAAGTTTTAGCCGAATAAATTTTATGCCCTGAGAAATCAGGGCTTTCTGTAAGGGGGGAAATGATGAAGCTTAAAAGTATTAAAAATTATAAGCCAGATATAAACTGTCATGTTTGTGGCAGGAAGTTAACTAGAAATATTATAAGGCAAACAGAAGTTTGTACGAATCCAAGCTGTCAGGTAAAGGATGTTATTTTTAATATTTTTAGTCCACCAAAAAAGGGTTAGATGTACATCATGTGTATAAACGTAGTTATATTCAATATTTT